>Ga0075684_102_pt1 | contig 41964 bp, 53 predicted proteins | sample RifGroA2_FD_67686 | JGI IMG/M metagenome (GOLD analysis project Ga0075684, IMG submission 67686) | Microgenomates (Levybacteria) bacterium GW2011_GWA2_40_8 | reverse complement strand
ATACCAAAATAGCTTCCCAATTACAAAAACTAGGCTGTTAAAATTTTCGGCCCGTTTTTTGTTATAGCAACAGTTCTCTCAAATAGTCCTGAGAGCGATCGGTCTTGTGTTCTTATCGTCCAATTATCCAAAGCGTCGTATTCAACATCCGGCCCGCCCATATTGTAGATAACTTCGATTGCTATCGTCATCCCTTCCGAAAGCTTCGGAGTATTTTCTATTTTCGTATCCAAAAAGCCTGGGACTTCGGGATCTTCGTGAAGCTTCTTCCCTATTCCATGTCCTATCAGCGATCGAACAACAGAGTATCCTTCTTCCTCGATGGTTGCCTGAATTGTATTTGAAATATGTCCGATTCTATTCCCCAAAATAGCTTGTTCTATAGCTTCGTCAAGCGCTTTCTTTCCTGTCCTAACAAACTTATCAGTCTTAGGAGAGCCACTTCCTACGACTACGGTTTCGGACATATCCGTATTGAATCCTTTGTACAAAACCCCACAATCAACCCCTACCACGTCCCCCTTTTTCAATCTATAATCAGTCGGAATTCCGTGGACGACACCTGAATTTGTCGAAATACATGTAGCATTTTTGTATCCATCCACTTTTTTAAAAGCAGGATATGCACCCTTTTTAAGGATCAGAAGCTCTGCAAGTTTATCAAGTTTTTCTTCCGACACTCCTTCTTTTACGTTTTCCAATACTTCGCGTAAAGCTTCGGCAAGAATCTTTCCGCCTTCCTCCATAATCTTAATTTCTGATTTGCTTTTAACATGAATCATATAATTTCTCTTTTCTTAAGTTCCGAGATTATCACGCCTACGGTAGCTTCTATAGTCAGATTAGTTGTGTCTAAAACGAAAGCGTCCTCGGAGATTATTAAAGGCGAGGCTTCTCTTTCCATATCCATCCTGTCTCTTTCTTCAGTTTCTGAGATAATCTCTTCAAGCGACGATGCTATCCCTCTCTCCCTAAGCTGTTTTAATCTTCTCTCCGCTCGTGTTTTTAGATCCGCAGTAAGATGAACTTTTAGATCAGCACCAGGCAAAACATCAGTAGCGATATCTCTACCCTCCATTACTACACTTTTGCCCTCCGCCAATAACTTTTGCCTTCTTACCATTTCTTGCCGAATCTTGGGGAAAGCTGCAATTACAGGAGTGAGCCTGCTTATTTTAGATAGAAATATTTCATCAGTTACATCTTCGCCGTTTAAGAGCACTCTAATTCCTGCATCGGATGGCTTCAGATCCAAGGTTGTTCTGCTTAATAGTTCGAGAATCTTCTCTTCATCTCTTAGGTCCATACCCTCTCTAGTAGCGGCAAGAGTTAGGGCCCTATACATTCCTCCGGTATAAATGTAGGTCGCTCCTAGTTTTTGGGCTAAAGCTTCAGCCAAAGTTCCTTTGCCGACACCAACTGGACCATCAATAGCTATTGAAAAATTAGCTTTCATATTGGTTTAATAACTTGTCTAGCTTCTTTTTAAATTCTGCCATGCTTCCCTCGTTTATTAAGTGGATGTCTGCCATCTCCATGCACGCTCTTAACTGAAGGCCGAAGCTTTCTTCGCTTTCTCCCATGTCTCTTCGATCGAGCTTTTTAAAAAGCTCCCAATCTAAATCTTCTCTTCTTTTCAATTTCTTAAGTCTTTCAAATCGAGCTTCATCCGAGACTTCTATCGCAATTAACACAAACCTTTCCGACCGAAACTCTTCTACCTCTTTGATGTTTCGTATCCCGTCCACAACAATCTTTTTAGCTCCCCGCTCTTTTGCAAACCCCAGTGCCTTTTTTGCAAGAATCCCGCCGCCTTGTCTTCTTCGCCACTGGTTTCCGATATCTTGTAAGTTTTTACGCGTTATTAAAAGGCCCCTTTTTTTAGCTTCTTTTTCTAAAAATCCGGATAAAGTTATTTTTGGGAATCCTTTTGATTCAAAAAAAGAGGCTGCTGTTGTTTTTCCGCTTCCGAATCCACCAGTAATTCCTATGACGCTTATTTTACTTTCCAAGTTTCTCCAAAATTTCCTTATGAATTTCCTCAATCGTCTTCTCTCCGTCTATATCCAGAAGGAGTCCCCTTTCTCGATAGTAGTGAATCACAGGCTCTGTAACTTCATGAAATAATTCTACTCTTTTCTTTATTGCCTCAGCCGTCGCATCGGGCCTTGATCCATCGGCATTTTGGAACTGAAGACGCCTAAGTGCCTCTTGGTCTGAGATATCAAGATAAATTACCTTGTCGACATGATTTTTAAACGTTTTTACTTGATCCAAGGTTCTTGGAAATCCATCAATAATATACCCCTTTGCATATTCCGGTCTTTTGAGATAGCTTTCGACCACTTGAACTGTTAGATCATCCGGCTGAAGAAATCCTGCGGTCATAATCTCTTTAACTTTTCTTCCCAGAGCTGTTTTTTCTTTTGCAATCTGTCGAAAGATATGTCCAGTTGAGAGATAGGGAACTCCAATTTTTTCAGAAAGTAAATTCCCCTGAGTTGATTTTCCGGCCCCTTGAATTCCAATTATTACAACTTTCATTTTGCAAAACTTTCGTAATTTCTCATAACGAGTTGTGCCTCGATATTTTTAATTGTTTCCAAAACTACCGAAACAACGATGAGAATTCCAGTTCCTCCTAAAACTAAATTTTGAACGTTAGTAAAGGCGCTAGCAATTACCGGTAAAACTGCTACAAAACCCAAAGAGATAGCCCCAACTGTTGTAATTCTTATGAGAATGTAATTTAAGTGACTTGCCGTAGGGGAACCTGGCCTAATTCCCGGTATAAACCCTCCGTATTTTTGGATTTCCCCAGCAATTTTTTTAGGATTGAAGACGACAGCTGTGTAAAAATAGGTGAAGACTACAACAAGTCCAAAATAGAAAAAGTTATATAAAAAACCGTTGGGATTAAACCAGACTGCAATGTTTCCTGCGATTCCGCTTAATGTCGGATTAGGAGAGGCAGTAAGATAGTTTGCTATTAACGAAGGGAGCAGAATTAAAGAAACCGCAAAAATAATCGGTATTACTCCTGCTTGATTAAGCCTAAGAGGAAGGTGTGTTGATTGTCCGCCATACATTTTATTTCCCCTCACTCTTTTGGCGTAATAAACGGTTATCTGACGGGTCGCTTCGTTTATCGTGACTAAAAATGAAACGACCAAAAGGCCCATCACCAAAAAGACAACGATGTTAAATATATTTTCTGCTGTTAACGTAGAGAGGGTTTGTCCTGTAACCACAGGAATTCTTCCGACTATTCCTGCGAAAATGAGAACTGATATTCCATTACCCACTCCCTTTTCGGACACAAGTTCTCCAAGCCAAACGAGAAGCATTGTCCCTGCTGTCATTGTTGCTATAAAAGATATAAGACTTATGGGATCGGAAAAGCCAACAATTCCCTGGCTTTTAAGAAGGGCGTACATTCCTACCGACTGAAGAGCGGCTAAGGGAACCGTAAGAAGCCTTGTATACTGATTTATTTTCTGCCGTCCCTGTTCTCCCTCTTTGGAAAGAGCTTCTATTTTAGGGAAAACTAAAGTGGAAAGCTGCAATATTATTGAAGCGTTGATGTATGGGTTTAAGCCCATTGCCATAACGGAAAAGTTAGCCAGCGTTCCCCCTGAAAAAATATCCAAAAGCCCTAGGAATTGATTTTGGGAGAATAAAATTCTAAGCTGTGCGATGTCTACTCCTGCCACCGGAATGTGCGCAAAGATTCTAAAGATTATAAGAATAAAAGCTGTGAAGAGAAGTTTCCTTCTTACATCCGGAGCCTTAAGGCTACTTTTAAAAATTCTTAAGATTTCGTTCATGTGCTTTGGACTTTTCCGCCCGCCGCGTCAAACGCGGCTTGGGCTAATTAATCACCTGCTTCTTTTTTTTCTTCGGGTGAGTCGCGTCCGACGCGACCGCCCGCTTTTTCAATTTTCTCTCTTGCGCTCTCTGATACCGGAAGATTAACTAATAACGGTAACTTAAGCTTACCATTTCCTAATATTTTTACCCCGTCTTTTTTTGCCTTTTTGGAGACTAGTCCCTCTTTAATCAAGAGGTCAACGTCTACTTGACTGTTTTTCGAAAGTTCATTTAACCTCTCTACGTTAAGTATAAAGGGCTTTGTCTTAAAAGATTTATTTCTTCCTTTTCCGCGTCTAAAGGGAAGTCTCTTTATCAAAGGAAGCGCTCCTCCTTCAAAAGACAGAGAAATCTTGCCACGGGATTTTTGGCCTTTCGTTCCCCGTCCCGCAGTTTTTCCACGCCCCGATCCATGTCCCTGCCCCAATCTTTTTTTATTCTTTTCTTTTATTTTTGGTAAACTTGCTAGATTCATACTATCCTTCCAGATTCTTTTTCTCTTTTAAATCTAACTCCTATTTGACGTAAAGCCTCGATTGTTGCATAAACATTACTTGCCTGATTTTTTGTCCCTAAGACTTTTGAAGAGATGTTTTGAATGCCAGCAGCTGAAACCACACTTCTTACAGCACCGCCCGCTATAACACCCGATCCTGGAGGTGCTGGCTTTAAAAGTATTTTTGCAGCTCCTAATTTTATGTTGTACTCAAACGGGATACTTCCTTTTACAATCGGGACCTCAACTAGATGTTTTTTACCTAAGGAAACTCCTTTTCTAATAGCCGAGGATACGTCAGGAGCTTTACCCAACCCCACACCAACCTTTCCCTTTTTATCGCCCACTACCATAAGAACTGAAAATCCGATTTTGTTTCCTCCTTTAGTTTTTTTTGAAACACGATTCACCTGTACAATTTTTTCTTCAAACTCCGAGGGCGGCTGATTTGGTCTTCCTTGAAAATATGCCATTAAAAATTAAGACCCCCTTCCCTCAGTCCTTCTGCTAAGGCTTTTACTCTTCCGTGATAAGAGTAGGACCCTCTGTCAAAAATTATTTTTGTTATTTTTCTAAGCTTTGCTTTTTGCGAAAGCAAAAGTCCTAGGGCTTTTGCTCTTTCAGCCTTAGTCTCCTGCCCACTTTTCAAGCTCTTCTCAGAGAGGGAAAGCAAAGTTTCTCCTTTCTCATCGTCAATAATTTGCGCAGAAATATATTTATTTGAGCGAAAAACAGAAAGTCTTGGTTTATCTTTTGTCCCGTAAATTTTTGCCCTAATTCTTATTTTTCTTTTTAATTTTCTCTCCATATTTATTTAACAGCTGCTCCAATTGCTTTTGCAGCTTTTCCTACCTTTCGCCTAATTCTTTCTCCTTCGTACTTAATTCCTTTTCCTTTATATGGTTCTGGCGGTCTTATTGACCTTACCTTAGCGGCGATATCTCCGACTAGGATTTTATCAGGACCAGTTATTTTTATCACGTTTTCCGAAACTTCAAATTGAATGCTTTGATCTGCAACAATTTTCACCGGATGGGAAAATCCTACAGAAAGATTCAAAGTATTTCCTGAGCCTTCCGCTCTATAACCAACCCCTGATAACTCAAGTTTTTTCTCAAATCCGCGACTGACCCCCTCGACCATGTTGGCTACAGTCGCTCGAAGGAGACCTGCCATTTGCTTGGATCTGTCGCTGTCATCTTTTTGTAAAACCTTCGCTTTACCCTCCCCTATAGATAGCTCAACACCTACGGGAACTTTAAATACTAAAGATCCCTTAGGCCCCTGAGCTTTAACCTCTCTATTGTCAAAAGTTAAAATTACGCCCTCTTCGATTAAAACTGGTTTTTTTGCAATTTTACTCATATCTACCAAATTTCAAAAAGAATTTCTCCGCCGACTCCCTTCTTTTGAGCTTCTTTTCCTGTCATGATTCCAAGGCTTGTTGATAGGACAACTGTGTGCCTACCTCGTCTCTGAATACCTTCTATTGATTTTGCCGATTTATAAACCCTAAGAGACGGTTTAGAAACCACCAAAACATTAGAAAAAGAGGGAATTCGTCTCTCATATTTAAGTACTGCCCTTAAAAATTTTCTGTCCTTCTCTTTTTCTTCTTTCAGATCTTCCAGAAATCCTTCCTTAACCAAAAGCTTGCCTACATTCTTATTTATCTTTGAAAAGGGAAGAGTTAGCTCACGTCTATTAGCCATTGCGGCATTCTTTATTCTGATTATAAAATCTGAAACAACGCTCATATTTACCAACTTGCCTTGGTAACTCCAGGCAATTCTCCCTTCACAGCGAGTTCTCTAAAACAAATTCTGCATAGTCCAAATTTCCTTAAATATCCCTTGGACCTTCCGCAAATATTACAGCGGTTTTTCTGTCTTGTCTTATATTTTTGTTTTCTTTGAAATTTAACTATATCTGATTTTTTTGCCATATCTATCCTTTCAGTCAAGCTTTTCGAAACGGCATACCAAGCGCCTTAAGAAGTGCGAGTCCTTCATCTTTATTTTTTGCAGAAGTTACAATCGTAACTTCAAGTCCCTGTATTTTATCAATTTTCCCAGGGTCAATTTCAGGAAAAACTGTATCCTCTGAAAAACCCAAAGTATAATTCCCTGATTTATCAAAGCTATCGACTGATACACCATGAAAGTCTCTTATTCTAGGCAAAACTATTCCTACTAACTTTTCAAAAAAACTATACATTCTATCTCCTCTTAAAGTTACCGTAAGACCAATAGGATCGCCCTCTCTAAGCTTGAAGGTCGATATCGATTTTTTGGCTTTTGTTACCTTAGGTTTTTGTCCTGAAACAAGAGCTAAAACTTCGGATCCTCGATCGATATTTTTCTTATCGGACAAAGCATCCTTTACTCCCATATTAAGAACAATTTTTAAAAGCTTAGGAGTCGCCATTGGATTTTTAATCCCGAGCTCATCCTTGAGTTTTTGCTTTATTTCTTTATTAAATTTCTCAGAAAGTAAATTCATATACTCAAATTGCCTTTTTGCATTTAAGACATATTCTTTTTTTCTCATCTTTATCCAATTTGTATCCTACCCTTGTAAGTTTTTTACAATTTGGACAAACTAGCGCGACGTTTGATAAGGACAAAGGCTTGGTCAGAGTTATAATTTCAGAAGGCTGACGCTGAGACCTTCTCTTCATGTGTTTTTTGTAAAGATTTTGCCCCGGTATCAAAACTTCGGAAAGCTTTGGAAAAACTTTCTCAATTTTTCCGCGTCTTCCCTTGTCCTTCCCTCTTATAATTTCTACCTCGTCTCCTCTTATTAGCTTCATCCCGTTAGAAAACCCTCCTTACATGGTTTGATTTTGAATTTTAATTTCATTTCTTTAAGCAAAATTTTTCTAACGGGATTCATATTTATAAAACTTCTATAGCCATACTGGCAATTTTCATAAACCCTTTGTCTCTTACTTCCCTAGCGACCGGCCCGAAGATCCTGGTTCCCCTGGGATTTTTGTCTTTAATGGTGTCTATTAAAACTGCGGCGTTATCTGAAAATCTTATATAAGATCCGTCGGGTCTTTTGTGTTCTTTTCTCGCTCTTACCAATACCGCTTTTACTATTTCAGAATCCTTAACTTGGCCCGTAGGAGAAGCTTCTCTAACTACACAATTTAAAACGTCTCCCAAATATCCAAATTTTCTTTTTGAACCCGCAAGAACATGAATCACCATAAGCGATTTTGCCCCTGAATTATCCGCAACTCTTAAAATAGTTCTATGCTGTACCATTATTTTTTTACCTCCACAATCTCAAAGTGTTTGTCTTTGGAAATCGGTTTTGTTTCTTTAATTTTGACCGTTTGCCCCAAAGAAACTTCTTTTCCTCCCAAAGATGCCTTATATCTTCTACTTCTTTTCATAAGTTTTTTGTAAAGCTTATGCGGTATTTTGCTTTCAACTACCACTACCGCAGTGTCTTTCGTTTTTAAAGATTTAACAACTCCCTCAAGTACTTTCATATCTGTTTTTTCTCTTCTTTCTGTTCTTCGTTTTGTTTGGTCTCTAAAGCCCTCGTAAATTCCATTTCCCGTAAAAAGGTTAAAATTATTGCTATATCCTTTCTTAAGTTAAAAATCTGTCTCGTATTTTTAAGCTTATTTTGGGATTGTTCAACCATAAGAGATGAGACTCTTTCCTTTTTTTCTTTCAAAAGATCTAAAAGGTCTTTTTTGGTTTTTGTTCTCAAATCCTTTTTTTCTCGGAGTTTCATAAGGACCCTTTCTCAACAATTCTTGTTCTAACTGAAAGCTTGTGGGAAGCAAGTCTTAGCGCCTCGAAAGCAATATCGCGGGTTACTCCTCCCATTTCAAAAAGCATTCTTCCTCGTCTTACGGGCGCTACAAATTCCGCTATGTCTCCTTTTCCTCCGCCCATTCTGACTTCGGGAGGTTTTTTACTTATTGGCTTATCGGGAAAAACTCTAATCCATACCCTTCCTCCTCTTTGGGTATAATGAGTTATCGATCTTCGTGCTGCCTCAAGCTGTCTCGAAGTAACCCAACCGGTACTTTCAGCTATCAAACCAAAGTCGCCAAAAGAAACCCGAGTACCTTTTTGTGATACTCCTTTCATTTTTCCTCTTTGCTGTTTTCGATATTTTGCTCTTTTCGGTACTAACATACTATTTATTAATCCAGACTTTCACTCCTATATATCCTTTTTTTGTAAGAGAGGGGACACTTGCGAAATTTATATTTTCCCTAATCGTTGAGAGGGGAACTGTTCCTACCTGAATCTTTTCCCTTCGTCCTATTTCTGAGCCTCCGATTCTACCTGAAAGAATTATTCTAACTCCTTTTGCTCCCGATGTCATCGACCGCTCCGCAGCCTGAGCCATAACTCTTTTATGGGGGAGTCTTCTTGCTAACTGATCGGAAATATTTCTTGCTACCAAATATGCATCGAGATTAGGCTCTTTTATCGGTTCGATTTTTATATCAAGCTGAGTCTTTCCTTTTGCTCCTTTAGTCTTAAAAATAATTTCCTCTAAGAATTTCTTTAGCTCTTCAAGTCCCGCTCCGCCTCTTCCTATTACCATACCGGGCTTTGAAACATAAGCTGTTATCTTAATGTTGTTTATTGACCTTTCTATTTCTACCTGAGAAATACCCGCAGCCTTAAGCCTCTCCATCAACGCTTTTCGAAGCCTGTAATCTTCGAGTAAGATATCTTTATATCTTTTGTCATCAAACCATCTGGACTCCCAGTTAAATAAAGGCCCAAGTCGGAAAACTTTTGGATTAACTTTTTGTCCCATTCTTTTTCTCTCCTTCCAAAACTATTCTTATGTTGGTTGATCGTCTTTTGTATGGATGCACACGCCCTCTGGTCGAGGGCCTAAATCTCTTAAGAAATGGTCCGTCTGTCACCGTTATGGATTTTATTTTCAAACTTTCTTCCGAAAGGTTGGAATTATTCTTGGCATTAGATATTGCAGACTTTAAAGTTTTTTCAAGCTCGTATCCGCCTCTTTTTCTTAGAACTGTTAGGCTGTCCAATGCGTCGGTAAGAGACATTTTCCTTATCATGTCCGCAACAATTCTCACCTTTCTTGGGCTTATTCGAATGCTGTTTGCTAGTGCTTGTACTTGTTCCATATTTTTATGTCTTTGAAATTTCTCTTGCCACTACTCTTCCATGACTTCTGAATGTTCTTGTTGGCGAAAATTCTCCAAGCCTGTGTCCCACCATTGCCTCCACTACGAAAACATTAATGAAGTTTCGGCCGTTATGTACGGCAAAGGTGTGTCCAACAAACTCGGGAGGAATTTGTGAGCTTCTTTTCCAAGTTTTTATTGGTTCTTTATCACCGGATTCTTTCTGACTCATAACTTTTTTTATAAGTTTTTGGTCAATATATGGTCCTTTTTTAGAACTTCTTCCCATTCTTACCTTCCTCTCCTTTTCAAAATATATTTATTTGAATATTTCTTTTTCTTCCTTGTCTTGCCATAAGCTTTTCTTCCTGCATATGTCTTAGGAGAGGTCATACCTATTCCTGAGCGTCCTTCTCCTCCTCCGTGGGGATGGCTTCGGGGATTTTGAGCTACTCCCCTAACTGTTGGTCTTATCCCCATTCTTCTTTTCCTTCCCGCAGTTCCAAAAACCTCGTTTTTCCAATCGATATTTGAAAGATTTCCTATTGTCGCCATACCTTCCGATCTAACTACCCTTATCTCTCCTGATGGAAGCTTTAGGTGAACAAATGGCTCTTCTTTTGCCGCAATTATAGCGTAAGTTCCGGCTCCACGAGCGATTTGCCCGCCCTTTCCAGGAACAAGTTCTATGTTGTGAACAAAGGTTCCGATAGGCAAGTTTTTAAGAAGGGTTGAATTGCCTATTTTAATATCTGCATTTTTGGACGATATTATCTTATCGTTTATAGACAAGCCGTCTGGGGCGAGCATGTAGCGTTTCTCACCATCTGCATATTGAATCAGGGCAATATTTGCAGTTCTGTTCGGATCGTATTCTATCGATATAACTTTCCCTGAAACATCAAATTTATTCCTTTTAAAATCTATGTTTCTTAGGAACTTTTTGTGTTCTCCTCCTTGATGTCTTACCGACACTTGGCCGGACGCGTCTCTTCCTGACCTTTTCTTTTTTATTGTTTTTATATTTCTCATATTTATGCTGTTTCGAATAGATCGATTTTTTCTCCTTTCTTAAGAGTGACGACTGCTTTCTTAAATGAGGGGAGCTTATGCTCTATCCTTCTTACTCCTGTTCTTATTCTTCTTCCCTTTGTTATATTTGTTGAAATATTCACTACCTTAACTTTAAATTTATCCTCAATTGCCCGTTTTATTCTGTCTTTCCTAAATTCCTGAGGAATTCTAAAAGTAAATTTTCCTTTTTTAACATCCTCAATTGATCTTTCTGTAATAACCGGTATTAGAGTGATTCTATCCATTTTTGCCTTTCTGCTCTAAAAAATTATTTTTAAGGCTATCGATTGAATCTTTCATGAAAATAACCGACTTACTATCTAAAACTTTATAGGCATTAAGCATGTTTGAGGGTAGAATTTCCAAATCTTCTATGTTCTTTCCTGCTCTGACAATATTTTCTGTGTTCCCCGGCGTTACCAAAAGAACTCTTCTCCCGTACTCTCCCATTTTCGAAAGGGACTCTGCTACGTTTTTTGTTTTGGGAGGAAGTTTTTCAAAGCCTTGTACAACTTTGACCTCTCCGTCTCTAAGCTTTGCAGATAATGCTGCAAACAATGCGGCTTTTTTCATTTTCTTAGGAAGAGAGAGTCCAAAATCTCTGGGCTTTGGACCGAAAACTAGTCCTCCTTTGACAAAAATCGGAGCCCTTATCGATCCGTGTCTTGCCCTTCCGGTTCCTTTTTGCCTATAAATTTTCCTAGAAGACCCTTTTACTTCTCCTCGTGTTTTTGTAGAAACAGTTCCTTGTCTTTTATTGGCAGCATAAACTCTGACTGCCTGGGATAAAAGTCTCTCGTTAACACTTACGCCAAAGATTTCCTTAGGAAGAGTCATGGTTCCTGATTTCAACCCCTTTGCATTGTAAACCGAGACAGACAAACTACCCACTTTGGGAGCTGTCTTCCGAACAGCTTTCTTAGCAGATTTTAGATTTGATTTTATATTTGTTATCTTTTTAGCTGGCATTTTCCTTGTCCGCCAAAGCTTTAGCGTCGGCGGATTTCTCCTTCCTTGACTCGCCGGAGTTTTCAACGTCGGCGGTCTTTGGCTCGTCTGAAACAGTTTGTGAACCTAAAGAAGCAGCTTTTTCATCTTCCTCTGGCTGCTTCTCTTCCTTTTCATTTGCTTGCAAACTTTTATCCTCTTCCGTAGGCTTTTCATCCTGTTTCGCGTTTACTTGCTCGGCTTTCTCTTCTGGCAAACTTTGTCCATCCGTCTCAATCTTTTCTTTCCAAAGAGGTATAAATTTTTTACTTTCTCCTGTTTTTCTTATAACTACCAAGCTGTTTAATGCTCCCGGCACGAGTCCCTTTATAAAAACATTGTCTCCTGAAACATCTACCACCATAAGGTTTTTGAGTGTGGCTGTGGCATTTCCCATTCTTCCGGCCATTCTTTTGCCTTTATAAACTCTTCCGGGAGTTGTAGTTTGTCCAATCGATCCCGGGGCTCTTTCCCTGTCGGATTGTCCGTGGGTTCTGGGACCGCCTTTAAAATGGTGTCGTTTCACTACGCCTGCATAACCCTTTCCCTTGGACTTTCCCGTTATATCCACTATGTCTCCCGGCTTTAGGACATCTTCAGCCTTAATAGTAGATCCTACTTCGGGAAGCGGAGCTTCAGCATCAATTACCCTTATCTCTCGCAAAAAGCGGGATGGTTTTTCCATTCCCGCTTTTTTGGTATGCCCCAAAATAGCCTTGTTAAAATTCTTTCTAATTCCAAATCCTATTTGAACAGCAGAATATTTATCTTTATCCAGACTCTTTAAAGAAACCACAACATTTCCGCCTGTATTAACTTGCGTAACAGGAATCCTAGTTCCGTCTTCCAGGAACTTCTGTGTTTGATTTACTTTTTTTCCAACTATTCCTAACATATTTTTAACCATCAAAAAAGTGGCCCTCGGGCCACTTTATTCAAATGCCATTCGCAAATTTAAGTTTTAATGCGAGCCCGATTTTCTAAATAACTTTTTAGGGTCATTTTGCTTTGCAATTCTATCAAAAAATTAGCTTCAAAGCAAGGCGGGCCTACATTCGGATTTCGATATTTACTCCAGCAGGCAGCTCCAAATGCGTTAAGCTGTCTATAGTTTTTTCCGTGGGCTGAAGAATATCAATAAGTCGCTTGTGAACCTTAATTTGAAAGTGATCTCTTGCGTCTTTATCTATAAACGTAGATTTGTTTACAGCATAAACGCTTCTTTTTGTAGGCAAAGGGATAGGACCGACAACTTTTGCTCCTGTTCTTATTGCCGTATCCAGAATCTGCTGACACGTAGAGTCGATGACTCTTGCATCATAACTTTTTAAGCGTACGCGAATTCTTCCCTTTGGCATTTCAAAAATTCAAAGTACTAAGCAATTATTTTGCTTATAACTCCAGCACCGACGGTTTTTCCGCCTTCTCTTACTGCAAATCGAAGCCCTTCCTCAAGCGCTATTGGAGAAATAAGCTTAACAGTCATTTTTGTATTATCTCCGGGCATTACCATTTCCACTCCGGTTGGCAAGGCAACTTCCGCTGTTACATCAGTTGTTCTTATGTAAAATTGAGGCCTGTATCCCGTGAAGAACGGCGTGTGTCTTCCGCCTTCTTCTTTTGTGAGAATATAAACCTCTGCTTCAAATTCCTTATGAGGAGTGATAGATCCCGACTTTGCCAGAACTTGTCCTCTTTCAACGTCTTCTTTCTCAACGCCTCGAAGAAGTACCCCTACATTGTCTCCTGCTTGACCTTCATCCAAGCTTTTTCTAAACATTTCAACTCCTGTTACAACAGTAGATTTTGTATCTCTTATTCCTACGATTTCTACGGTATCATTAACTTTAACAATTCCCCTTTCAATTCTTCCGGTTACTACTGTTCCTCGTCCTTTTATGGAAAATACGTCCTCAACAGGCATGAGGAAGGGCTTATCAACTTCTCTTGTAGGGGTAGGGATATCATTATCTACCGCATCCATTAATGCGAGTATCTGTTTTTCTGCTTCGGCATCGCCCTCCAAAGCTTTTAGAGCAGATCCTCTTATAATTGTTACCTTGTCTCCCGGATACTTATATTTGGTGAGAAGTTCTCTGACTTCCATTTCGACGAGGTCCAGAAGTTCTGCGTCGGATACCATATCTGTTTTATTAAGGAAAACAACAATTGAAGGAACTCCTACCTGATATGCCAATAAAATATGCTCCCGAGTTTGTGGCATTGGGCCGTCGGGAGCTGAAACTACAAGAATTGCACCGTCCATTTGAGCGGCGCCTGTAATCATGTTCTTAATATAATCTGCATGTCCTGGTGCGTCTATGTGTGCGTAGTGGCGTTTGTCTGTTTCGTACTCTATGTGGGTTATGTTGATCGTGACTCCGCGGGCTTTTTCTTCTGGGGCATTATCGATATCCTCGTATTTCTTTGCTTCTGCCTTGCCGGATTTTGCCAAAACAGTAGCAATAGCCGCAGTAAGAGTAGTCTTACCGTGGTCTACGTGACCGATGGTTCCAATATTAACGTGTGGTTTTGTTCTCTCGAATTTGTCTGCCATTTTATACGAAAAAAAACTAACCTCAATCCCTTAAGGCTAATTTTCTTAACCTTTTTATGTTGTAGAAGAGAATATACAAGATTTTCCCAAAATCGTCAAGAGTCAATTTGGCTCGATGACCCTGAGCAAGGTCGAATGGGTCAAGGGTCAAATTGAATTTTTAAACGCGCTGTGAAACTAATTCTCCCCCTGAGGGGAGCGGTCTTCTTGCCTGAGTCCAAGGAATGGGAGTTATTCTGCCCAGGACCGTAACTCTTCTTTGAATTCCCGGCCCTTTTCCAACTGCATGATCATATCCATTCACAGCTCTGCCTGCTTGCATTTCTTGTAAGTGAGTCATTATATTAGGGTTTCTATGAAGAGCTTGCGTAGCTTCGTCCCAAATTCTAATTGCTTTTTCTCTCCTTCGTTTAAGTTCAAGATGGCGTATTGCAGCAGTAAAAGGACTTTCAACTGTCTTTACTCCAATAAATCTCTCACCAATAAATTTCTCATACAAGCCTGGCATATTGCGTTTGGATTCTAACTTAAGCAAATCTTACTGTCAAGGAATAATTGACAAAATTTCAAAGCTGATATAAACTCCCAAAAGTTTTATGTTTAAAATTCAAAAGCTAGACCTCCTTATATCTTTCTATATTTTCTGCATAGCATCTGCTGAGCTTATGGGAGCCAAGACTTTTCCTCTGTTTAGTATTGGGGGCTTCAGAGTTCATGCGAGTGTGGCTGTATTTGTTTTTCCCTTAACCTTTCTTATAAATGACGTCGTGACAGAAGTATTAGGGAGAGAAAAAGCAAGAAGTATCATACGCTCAGGCTTAATTGTTATAGCTTTAGTTCTTTTGTTTTCTGTACTTAGCACGAGCCTTCCTCCTTCTCAAAGATTTTTATCTTCAGAAGAAGCGTATGACAATGTATTTCACAAGTCTGCAAGATTTTCTGCAGCATCTCTTCTCGCATTTATCGTATCTGAGCTTCTGGATGTGCAAATTTTTACCAAAATCAGAGAAAAGTTTGGTAAGAAAGCGCTTTGGCTTCGATCTAACGCGTCAAACATTCTCTCTCAGCTTGTTGATGCGAGCATATTTATGACTCTTGCCTTTTACTCTCTTTCAAACTCTTTAAACGACAATGCTTCTTTCATACTAAGCCTCCTTATTCCTTACTTTTTGATAAGAGTTTTAATTTCTACACTAGAAACACCGCTTGTATATTTAGGGGTTAGCTGGCTTAGGAAAGATAAATGAAAGTAATTTTGATTAACGTTTCTTCTCTTGACGGTAGATTTACCAAATGGAAGGGTAAAAACATTTACGAATGGTCATCTTCCGAAGACTTTGCTTTTTTCCAAAAGACCAAACTTGAGAATAATCTAATTGTCATGGGAAGCACTACTTTTGATCATGTGAGAAAAATTGGAAAAGCAGGACTTAAGCCCGAGAAAGAAAGACTGAGAATTATAATGACTAAAAATCCTTCCAAATACAAAGAATTTGAAATTCCCGATCAGATGGAGTTTAAAAATCTTTCCCCCAAACAATTAATCAAACATTTAGAAAAACGGGGCTTTAAGCAAATGCTACTTGTTTCCGGTGGAAAGGTAGCTAATTCTTTTTTTAAGGATGGTTTGGTAAACGAGGTCTGGTTAACTCTTGAACCACGGATTTTTGGGTCAGGTAAATCTCTTGCAGAGGGATCGGACCTAGATGTCAAGCTCAAGCTTGAAAGTAGCGAAAAACTAAACCCACAGGGAACATTGCTCTTGAAATATAAAGTTCTATGAATCCCGTTAGAAAAATTTTGTTTAGAGAAGTAAATTTAAAAATTAAGATCCAGCCTTTTAGGAAGGGTTTTCTAACGGGATGAAAGTAACACCTATAAAAACGAAGAAAATAGTTGTAAGGGACAATTTATATAGAATCCTCGATGACTATCTTCCGAAACTTGAGGAAGAAACAGTCGTAGTAATAACTTCAAAGATCATAGCCATTACGCAAGGAGATATGGTCAAAAACGACGGGAACGTAGATAAAAAGGGATTGGTTATAGAAGAGGCGGATTTGTATATTGATCAGGAAAGCGATTACGGAGTGATTCTGCCCACACTTAAAAACGGTGTATTTACGGTAAATTCAGGCATTGATGAATCAAACGCCAATGGTTACTTTATACTTTGGCCCAAAAATTTGAATGAAGAAACAAATAAAATTTGGGAGTATCTTCGAAAGAAAAATAAAATTAGAAAGCTTGGGGTCTTGATTACGGATAGCAAACTTTCTCCAATGACTTTTGGAATAACAGGTGCTGCTATTTCATGGGCTGGATTTGAAGCAAACCAGGATTACAGAGGAAAACCAGATATTTTCGGGAGAAAATTAAGAATGACACAAAAAAGCATTATCAATGGCTTGGCAGCTGCAGCTGAGGTCGTAATGGGAGAAGGTTCAGAACAAACTCCTCTAGGAATTATTACTGATATTCCACACATCATTTTCCAAGACCGTCCACCCACTAGGCAAGAAAGAGAAAGTCTTAAAATTGAGCTCAAAAATGATATTTTTGGAAAATTTCTAACGTCTGTTAAATGGCTCCGGGGAGGGTCAGAGGCCGAAAACAAAAAGAATAGAAAAAATAATAAAAGCTCCAAAAAGAATCAAAGCAAAGGGAGAAGAAAGTAAATCTTCCCTTCTAACTCTCCTTACGCTTCTTTTTACTCTTCTTTTCGCCATACATAGATAGTAGAACAAAAAGGAGACTATTTGTCAAATTAACGATGCGTCAGGGGGAGCCTTGATCTTATTGCAAAAAATGGGATTGGTCCGATTTTACCTATCATTCCTTCACCGACAGTCATGGTGTCTCTCCTCTTAACAGATGTCTTGGCCCAACCGTATGTTTCACCATTCCTAGTTCGGAATATATCCTCAAGATAACCTCTCCTGTCATTTAGTCTCATCCAAGCTTCAGATGAAGTATATCCTCTTCTTTCAAGCCACGTGAGCCTTTGCTCGATTCGTTCTTTTTCTTCCCAAAGTCTTATCCCTGCTTCGATAGGCGTCTCCCACTCAAACTTTACGATTCCCAATTCTTTTACAACAGGCATAAAAAAATTATAGCAAAGGATTTTAATAATTTATAAATTTTATTGTCAAGAGGCAAAAAAGACTAACTTTGAAGCTAATAAATTACTATAAAATTAGTATTTTTATAATGCAATAGAATTCGTTTTATGAGTAAACGAATTGCATTATGCCAGCTAAATCCTGAGGCTGGAAAGTCGGAGAAAAACTTTTTTACAATTAATCAAACGATTAAAAATTACGCCGAAGAAAAAATTAAACTGTTCATTTTTCCTGAAGATTTTCTGAATGGAGTATTAAGAGGCAGAGAGGATATTTTGACTGCGGGGAAAAAGTTTGATTTTTGGATTAATAGACTTTGCGAAGTCGCAAAGAGATATAAAGTCGATCTAATTCCCGGATCCCTCCCCCTGTTTGAAAAAGGAAAATTATTTAACACCACTATTTACATCAATTCTGAAGGCAAAATTATAAACCAATATTCAAAGACAAACCTTTGGCTTTCAGAAAAGGATGACTATTCTGTAAGCCCAAATTCTCCGAAAGTTTTTCAAAGTGTTTTAGGAAAAACTATGCAGATAATCTGCTGGGATTTGATGGATCACGAGTTATTCGAAGAGGCGATAAAACAAGAGGTAGAATGGATAATTAACGTTTCACTCTGGTATACAAATCAATCACGCGATCTGGAAAGAAAGAGAGGAAAGACCAAAAATAAATATCGAATTCCTATCAGAAGATCCGAAAGACTTAGCTCCATTATCGAAACTAGAAGCACAGAATATAATCTAGGGATTATTTTTTGTAATATAGGTGGAATTCATAAATATATTGGCCAAGATGGATCTCACGATGAAGCAAGATCAGCGGGATGCACGCAAGCAATAGCTCCCTTGGATGGAGTAAGAAAAATTATAGGAAGTATAAAAGAAAAGATATTAATTTGTGATATTCCTGAAGTCAAAGATTATATTTACGATCATGAGATTTTTTACGGAAGACGGGAAGATATAAAAACTAACTACCCCTACAGCTTAAAATAGTCATTTATTTTTTAATGTTTTTATTGTCAATAGGCAAAATATGCCATTTTTGAAGCTAAATCATTTATAAAAATTATAAGGGTGTATAAAGCTTTGCGATATGACTAGAGAAATTCTAGAAAGTGAGAAAAGGGCCAGTGAAGTTGCTTACAGGTTTGTGTTTGAAACACAATGCGGTAGTGAGCCAATGATTTTCGGCTACCAAATTGGTAGAAGGGGGAACGAAGACTATACTAGCGCTTTAGGAATATTAACTCCAGAACAAACTGATCAGTTTATAAGGGGCTATGCGCATGCTGTCGCAATGACGGACTTAGATCTAGGACCACGCGATCCATTAGCAAACGACTTAGCTCGGGATCAACTTGCCAGATTGGAAGAATTTGCTTACCAATATTTTAAGGGTGTCCAGGATTATAGAAACAGAAAAACTTAGAGAACTCTATTCTACCCTTCCTGTGAAGGTGGATTGGGCAACCATTTGAGCTTGGATGTTTTGAGGAACTTCTTCGTAATGGCTAGGTTCCAGGTATGAATGCGCTCTTCCCTGAGACATAGATCTTAGTGTTGTTTCATATTTTGAAAGTTCGGCTAGAGGAACCATTGCTAAGATAATCGTCGCTTTTCCTTTCTCCTCAGTTCCCGTAATCTGAGCTCTTTTGGAAGAAAGATCTCCGATTATATCTCCTAAGAATTCAGATGGAGTAGTAACCTCCACTTTCATAATAGGCTCAAGAAGGGTCAATTTGGCTTTTTTTGCTGCAGATTGAAGAGCCTGAGAAGCTGCGATCTTAAAGGCGATATCGGATGAGTCCACCTCGTGATAGCTTCCGTCATAAACCTCAACATCCATATCAACCATGGGATATCCCAAATAAATTCCGTTTTCCATAGTCTCTTTTACTCCTTTTTCAATTGAAGATATAAATTCTTGGGGAATCGCCCCTCCTTTAACAGAGTTAATGAACTCAAATCCTTCTCCTCTGGGCTTAGGGATAACCCTAAGCAAACAGTGTCCGTATTGACCCCGTCCTCCGGATTGGCGGATATATTTTCCTTCTCCCGAAGCTTCCTCTTTTACTGTCTCTTTATATGCGACTTGGGGCGCACCGACACTTGCCTCAACTCCGAAGTCATTTTTCATAGTATTTACTTTTACCTCAAGCTGAAGCTCTCCCACTCCTGAAATAATAGTCTGTCCTGTTTCATGATTTACTTTTACCTGAAATGTCGGATCCTCATCCATGAGACGCTTTAGCGAAAGTCCTAATTTTTCCTGATCGGATTTGGTCTTAGGCTCAATTGCTAAAGATATGACAGGTTCCGGAAATGAGATTTTTTCAAGGGTGATCGGTTTGGTCTCATCACAAAGAGTATCCCCAGTTCCTGTGTCTTTAAGCCCCACAATCGCAACAATTTCTCCGGCATATGCTTCTTTTATTTCCTGTCGCTGGTTGGAATGCATAAGAAGAAGTCTGCCCACGCGTTCTTTAATATCGCGAGAAGCGTTATAGGCATAGGATCCCGAAGATATAGTTCCTGAGTAAACTCTGAGATACGTTAGTTTTCCGACATGAGGATCGTTTTGAATCTTAAAGGCAAGGCCTGCGAAAGGGGCATCTTTTGTGAGCTGCCTAACCTCCTCTGCTCCGGTTTCCGGATTATGCCCTTTCACTTCTTTCAAATCCACTGGTGACGGAAGATATTCAACGACCGCATCCAGAAGTGGCTGAACGCCTTTATTTCTAAGAGATGAGCCTGCATAGATCGGAACGAGTTTATAGGCAATGACTGCTCGGCGAAGCGCGGCCCGAAGCTCCGAAACTTCAGGCTCCTGTCCTTCTAGATATTTATGCAAAAGCCCATCATCGGTTTCTGAGATTTTTTCAATAAGCTTGTGTCTGTAGTCCTCGACTTTCGCTTTCATGTCCTCTGGAATATCCGAAGTTACGTCGTATTTCGCGCCTAACTCGTCTGACCCCCACCTATATGCTTTGCGAGTGAGTAAATCGACAATACCGACAAAAGATGATTCAACTCCGATTGGTAAGACCATAATTGCAGGGTTTGCGCCCAGTCTGTCTTCTATAGATTTTATGGTGGCTAAGAAATCCGCTCCCAGCTTATCCATTTTATTGACGAAGCAGATTCTGGGGACTTTATATTTATCTGCCTGTCTCCACACGGTTTCTGACTGAGACTGGACTCCTTCCTCTGCGTCTAAAACCGTTACTCCGCCGTCCAGGACTCTTAGGGAACGTTCAACTTCCGCTGTAAAATCTACGTGCCGGGAGTATCAATGATGTTTATTCTATGCTCAAGTCCTTTTAGTAAACCATCTGTAGGAGTCCAGAAAGCGGTCGTTGCAGCGGAAACAATAGTAATTCCCCGCTCTCTTTCTTCCTTCATCCAGTCCATGACAGTAGTTCCTTCGTCAATGTCTCCGATCTTATGAGTCTTTCCTGTATAGAAAAGGATCCGCTCGGTAGTAGTCGTTTTGCCCGCGTCAATATGGGCAATAATGCCTATATTTCTAATCTTGTCTAAATCCTGTTCTCTTTCTGTGTCTACCATAACTAAATTCTAAACCTTCTTTAATCTTAAAAAAACTCCCCAAAGGGGGGAAGTGAAAATTTTCTCCTCCAAACTTTTTAGAATCTAAAGTGACTAAACGCTTTATTGGCCTCAGCCATCCGATGAATCGTATCTCTTTTCTTTACAGCTTCTCCCGAGTTTTGCGTGGCATCCTTAAGTTCTGCCGAAAGCTTTTGAGAGAAAGTTTTGTATTCTGCGTTTGATCTTTTTCTGGCTGCCTCTATAATCCATCGGATAGCTAGGGATGTTTTTCTGTCTCCTCTTACCTCCTGAGGAATTTGATAGGATGCTCCTCCAACTCTTCTTGCTTTTATTTCCTGATTTGGCCCTACGTTTTGTACTGCTTTTTCAAAAGCTTCCAAAGCTTCTTCTTTTTTCTCGGAAACTGCATTCAATGCATCATAGAAAACTTTTTCAGCAGTGGATTTTTTGCCGTCTTTCATCATGCGGTTTATAAACTTACTCACAAGAACAGATCCGTAAACATTATCAGGTTCAATTGTTCTTTTCTTAAATGTTGCTCTTCCTCTCATATTTTTCTAAAACCTCAAACCTAATCTCTAACCCCTAGGCGGCCGGTGCTTCAGGTGCTGGCGCTTCAGGTGCTGGTGTTTCCGCTGCCGGAGCCTCAGGCGTCCCTGTTGCTACCCTAGGAGCTGCCACCACTCCCCCTTGCTTTGCTCCATATTTGCTTCTTGAAGATTGTCTGCCTGATACGCCTGCGAGATCGTATTTTCCACGAACTATGTGGTATTTTACTCCTGCCAAGTCCTTCACTCTTCCGCCTCTTACTAAAACTATTCCGTGCTCCGCAAGATTATGTCCTTCTCCTTGAATGTATGCAGTAACTTCTGATCTGTTGGAGAGTTTCACCCTGGCTACCTTTCGGAGAGCCGAATTTGGTTTTCTAGGAGTCATGGTTTTAACCAAAGTTACAACTCCTCTTTTCTGAGGCGCAATAATCTGCTTATATTTCCTTTCTTTGGCATTAAAAAAGCGGCGCAATGCAGTCGCTCTTTTCTTGGCGACTTTTCTTTTTCTCCCCTTTTTCGCTAACTGATTTAATGTAGGCATAGTTTTAATTAATAATTGAATTTCAAACTGAAAATTGTCTGCATATTATACCTGAACTTGGGGTGTTTCTTCAACCTTCTTCTGGGGTTCTTCCAAAGGCGTTTCGGGCTCTTCGGGCTTATTCCCTTCTACGGGAATAAGTCGTCCAATTATTACGTTCTCTTTAAGTCCTATTAGCCTATCTTCCTGACCCTCCAAAGACGCTTCGGTAAGAACTTTCGTGGTCTCCTGGAAAGATGCAGCAGAAAGCCAGGAATCTGAGAAAAGAGAAGATTTTGTTATGCCCAAAATAGTTTGTCGCGCTGTAGCAGGCTCTCCTCCTTGGGACAAAACTTCCGCATTTATTTCCTCAAATCTTGTCTTTGTAATGAAATCGCCCGGAATAAGAGTTGTATCGCCTACGCTTTCAACAACAACTTTATCAGACATTTTGCGTAAAACCACCTCGAAATGCTTATCGTTTATTGCAATCCCTTGGGATTCATAAACTTTTTGCGCCTCAGAAATTATATATCTTTGGGAATCTAGTAAGCCTTTTATCTTCAGAATTTCTTTAGGATCCAGATATCCCTGCGCAAGAGGCGTACCCGAAAGAACCTCGTCTCCATCCTTTACTCCCAAAACTCCAGCCAGTGGAACAAAATACTCCCGCTCGTCCGCTGGTTTCCTTTTGGTAATTACCTTAACGATGTATCCATCGTCTGTTTTTTCGATTTTCACTTTTCCGGTAATTTCTGAGACAGGAGCCAGATTCTTTGGCGTTCTCATTTCAAACAGTTCTTCAACTCTAGGCAAACCCTGTGTAACGTCTGACATTAAAACTCCTCCGAAATGGCGAACTCTCATTGTCAGCTGAGTTCCCGGCTCTCCTATTGACTGTGCAGCAATAACTCCCACGGGCACTCCTGACTCTACATTTTTTCTCGCGGAAAAATCCCAACCGTAACAAGTGGCACAAACTCCATATTTAAGCTCACATGTCATTGGAGAACGGACCAAGGCTTCAGTTACTTCTTCTTTTAAGATCTGCAGGATTTTTTCTTCCGTAATTTCTCCACCCTTTTTAACAATCTCTTTTTTACTTTTTGGAGAAACAATTTTATCCGAAGCGATTCTTCCTAGAATTCTTTGCTCAAGAGGAGTTGTTCGATCCGGCTCATCTTTAGAAATTAAGATCCCAGCATCCGTCCCGCAATCTTGTTCCCTAACAATCATGTCGTGTGAGACGTCGACCAATCGTCGAGTCAGATATCCTGCGTTTGCGGTCTTAAGAGCTGAGTCTGTCAGTCCTTTTCTTGATCCTCGTGCAGATGCCACGTATTCAAAAATGGACAAACCTTCTCTGAAATTAGACGTGATAGGAAGCTCAACTATTTTCCCCAAAGGATCTAAGATAAGTCCTCTCATTGCGGAAAGCTGTTTTAGCTGTTCCTTTCCAGCCCTAGCTCCTTCCGAGTCGATAACCTGACGAATTACGTTTTGCTCATCCATTAAATCCCAAGTCATATCGGCGATTCTTTCTGTAATCTTTAGCCAAACCTCATTTGAAAGACGTTTTCTTTCCTCATTTGTAATCAACCCCTGCTGATATTCCAAGTCGATTTCTGAAATTTTCTTCTCAGCGTCTCTAATAAGCTCCTCTTTCTCCGGAACTAACTCTGTATCAAAAACAGAGACCGAAAGTCCTGAGGCAGTAGCTCCATAAAATCCAAGATCTTTTATGTGGTCTATAAGATCTGCCACTTCCAGGGACGAAATCTTATTCATAGCCTCCGTGACAATTCTTTTTATTCCTGAGGCCTTAACTGGCTCATTAATAAAGCCTATCTCCTTCGGCAATTTTTCGTTAAAGATGAGCCGACCCACCGATGTTTCCAAAATTTCATTATCCACCCTGGCTTTGATTGGCTGGCGAAGCTTCAAAAGTCCGTGCTGGAAAGCCATAAGAGCCTCCTGGAGATCCGCAAAGGTACGGTCCTCTTCTGTTAAAAGATTCTTATCAATGCTTGTTAAATAATAAATTCCCACAGCCATTTCTTTATTAGGAAGGGTAATAGGACTTCCGTCTGCGGGTTTTAGCAAATTTTCTCTAGGCATCATCAGTTCCACTGCCTCTTTTTGAGCATTATCAGAAAGGGGGATATGAACCGCCATCTGGTCTCCGTCAAAATCCGCATTATATCCTGCACAAACGCATGGATGAAGGGAAATGGCTGATCCTTCAATTAGAATCGGGTAGAATGCCTGAATTCCAAGTTTGTGAAGAGTAGGCGCGCGGTTAAGTAAAACAGGGTGATTTTTGGTTATTTCTTCCAAAATATCAAAGACCTCTGGCGGACGCTTTTCGATAAATCTTTTGGCAGATTTTATATTCGGAGCATAACCTCTGATAATTACCTCTCTTAGAATAAACGGTTTAAACATTTCCAAAGCCATTTCCTTAGGAAGTCCGCACTCGGAAAGTTTAAGCTCAGGCCCCACGACGATGACTGATCTTCCGGAATAGTCAACTCTTTTACCTAAGAGGTTTTGTCTGAATCTACCCTGCTTTCCCCTAAGCATGTCTGAAAGCGATCTTAAAGGAGATGCGACCACCTGTCCTCCCCGCTGAGAGGCATCAATCAAAGAATCTACAGATTCCTGAAGCATTCTTTTTTCATTGCGAAGGATGATCTCCGGAGCTCCCAGGGAAATTAAATGTTTAAGTCTGTTGTTTCTATTAATTACGCGTCTGTATAAATCGTTAAGATCTGATGTTGCAAACCTTCCTCCCGATAATTGAACCATAGGCCTAAGATCAGGCGGAATCACGGGAAGAACAGAATAGATCATGTCCGAAGGACTAATTCCTGCTTTCCTAATTACCTCCAAAAGCCTAAGACGCTTGACAAGCTTTAGATACTTTTGACCTTTGGCTTTTTCTACTTCTTTTCTTAACTCAAGTATCAGTTCATTAAGATCTATTTTTGCAATAAGATCAGACAAACCTTCCGCGCCAGTCTTAAACTTGAAGAAAATCGGAATGTCGTATTCTAGGATTTTAAAATACTCATCTTCAGAGAGAACAGATCCAGGCTTAAGACTTTTAAGAAGAGCTGAGAGAGCATCTGAAATTTCATCAATTTTTTGTGTCTCCTGATCAATCCGATCCGAAATGCGTGTGATTTTTTGGCGTTTTGTGAGCTCAATCTCCTGCACTATGAGTTTTTTCTGTTCTTCTTTTTTGGTGTCTTTTGTTTGTTTTTTCTTTTCCTCAAGCTCTTTTTCTATTTCTTTTTCCTCACTTAGTGCTTCTTTTTTCAAGGCATCCTTGCGCTCTTCAATATTTTTCTGAAAAGTTTCAAAAGCTTTTTTCTTTTGATCGTCATCGATTTCTGTGACCAAATAGGAAGCGTAATAGATAACAGAATCCAAATCTTTTTGTGACATATCCAAGATTAAAGATAGAGGAGAGGAGGAGCCTTTGAAGAACCATACATGAGCTACGGGAGAAGCTAGGTTAATGTGTCCCATTCTCTCTCTTCTCACGCGAGAAAGTGTCACCTCGACTCCGCATTTGTCGCAAACTATTCCTCTATATCTAATTCTTTTGTATTTTCCGCAGTAACACTCCCAGTCTTTTGTGGGACCAAAAATTCTTTCATCGAAAAGTCCGTCTTTTTCAGGTCTTAAAGTTCTATAGTTTATAGTCTCGGGTTTTGTTACCTCCCCATAAGACCAGGCCATGATATCGCTTTTGTTTGCAAGCAAAATCTTAAGAGACTTAAAGTCCAATATGTTTATATCCTTCATTTTCTTATCCTTATTATTCATTCGTACTTTCTCCTTCCGGACCGGATTGTGCCATATGCATTTCCCCTTTGTTTGAATCGGCTACCAACTTTTCTCCGCCCAGTTCTCTTTCCATCTCCAGAGCCGTCTTTTCAATTTTTTCCTCTGCGATTACTTTGTTAATAGGCTCAGTCATAATAGGCTCTTCTATGATTCTTGCTCCCATAGGAATGACATTAAGACCGAGCGCCTGAAGTTCTTTTATCAAAACCTTAAAGCTTTCAGGAACCTTTGGAGTAGGAATCGAGGTTCCTTTTACTATTGCCTCAAATGCCTTAGCTCTTCCCACTACATCGTCTGATTTTATAGTTAACATTTCCTGAAGCGTGTATCGTGCGCGATGTGCCTCAAGCGCCCAAACTTCCATTTCTCCAAGTCGTTGTCCTCCCATTTGCGCTTTTCCTCCCAGAGGCTGTTGGGTTACTAAAGAATACGGTCCTGTGGACCTTGCGTGAGTCTTATCTTCCACCATGTGAATTAGCTTCATTACATACTCTATTCCCACCACCACCGGATTCTCATAGGGCTCTCCGGTTCTGGCATCATACAATGTGACTTTTCCGTCTGTCGGGAGACCTGCTTTTTTAAGACTTTCGACAATTCTATCCTCGTCTACTTTTTCAAAAACAGGAATCGCTACTTTTTTGCCTAATTTCCTTTGAGCCCATCCCAAATGAGCCTCTAAAAGCTGTCCTAAGTTCATTCTTGCAAGTACAGAAAAAGGAGAAATTATAATATCGATTGGCCTTCCGTCCTCAAGGTATGGCATGTCGACTTCGGGAACAATCCTTGAGATAACTCCTTTGTTGCCGTGTCTACCCGCCAATTTATCTCCTACCACAACGTGGCGGAATTGGGCCACCTCAACTATTATTTTCCGAAGCGTTCCGGGCTCCAACTCGTCTCCCTTTTTTCTATCTAGAATTTGGACAGAGATTACTGTGCCTCTTTCACCATTTGGCATTCGTAAAGAAGTATCCCTTACTTCTCTTGCCTGTTCTCCGAAAATTGCCCGAAGGAGCCGTTCTTCGGCAGTGAGCTCAGTTTCTCCCTTAGGAGCAATTTTACCTACCAAAATATCTCCAGGCCCGACTTCAGATGAAACAACTACTATTCCTTCCTCATCCAAATTTGCCAAATCTTCCTCTGAAACATTTGGAATATCTCTTGTGGTCTCTTCTGGGCCTAATTTGGTCTCGACCACTGATGCTTCGTATTTTTCAATGTGAATCGATGAAAGAGTGTCTTCTTTAACGAGCCTGTCTGAAATTACTATTGCGTCTTCATATCCCAGGCCGTCAAATGATGCATAAGCGATAAGAAGATTTTGTCCTAAAGCCAATTCTCCATTTTGGGAAGAAGGGCCATCGACTAAAATGTCTCCTTTTTTGACTTTTTGTTTATTTTTTACAAGAGTTCGTTGCGTATAGGAAGTTGCCTGAGAGGTTCTTTGAAAAGAAGATACAGGGAAGGAAGTTTCTTCCCGCTTTCCCTTGGGCTTAAAGATTACTTTCTCAGAATCCGCATAGATAATCTCTCCGTCTGATGGAGCCCTAATTACTCTTTCCATAACGGATGCAACCTCTTCCTCCATCCCTGTACCCACCACAGGACTTTCAGGAATTACCAAAGGTACGGCCTGAGACTGCATGTGAGTTCCCATTAAAGCCCTGTTGGCCTCGTCATGTGACACAAAAGGAATAAGAGAAGCTGCTGTTCCTACGACCTGGCGGGGAGCCATATCAACAAACTCTACTTTTTCTTTTTCTATCTCTATAAATTCTCCTTTGTATCGTGCTGGGATTCTATCCAGGATTATCGTTTGGTCTTCCTGGAGTACTCCCGAGTGAGTAATGTAGTGGTCTCTTTCATCAGATGCATCCATGTAAGTAATTTCGGATGTGGCTTTTGTCTGGATATTTTTGCCTTTTTTAACGTGCCCTACTTTCCGATATGGCGCCTCCAAAAACCCGTAATCATTAATTCTTGAATATAAAGAAAGGTATGTTACAAGACCGATATTTGGTCCTTCAGGGGATCTTATGGGGCAAATCCTTCCGTACTGAGAGCTATTGATGTCTCTTATTGAAAACGCCGCGCGCTCCCTGGTTATTCCTCCGGTTCCCATAACAGTTAACCTATTGAGATTGTCTACTTCTGATAACGGGTTTGTTTGGTCTAGGATTGTGGAGAGCTGGCTTGTTCTGAAGAATTCGTTGATCGATGCCATAATGGGTCTTGCGTTGATTAGGCTTGCAATAGTTACCGGTTGATCTGCCTGAATAAGGCTCATTCTTTCTTTTATAGAGCGCTCCAATCGCAAAACTCCGACCCTAAAAGCAGTTGATGCTACCAATTCTCCAACCCGTCTGACGCGTCTGTTGGCTAGAGAATCTATATCATCTACCCCTTCTTTCCCTCGGGCAAGCTCAATTAAATACGCAATTGTTCCTATAATGTCATCGGTTATTAGAATTCGCTCATTTGATTGGACAAATCCCGGAGTTTCGGAGAGTTTTTTACTAATTTTATATCTCCCCACATCGCCCAAATCGTAGCGGCGGTTGTTGAAAAACATTCCAAAGAATGATTCCTTAACCTTTTCCAAAACTATCGGCTCGCCGGGATGCATTTTTTTAAATATCTCAACTAACGCATCTGCTTGGTTGGAGACCTCATCTTTAAGAAGTGAGTTTTCAATAAATGCTGTTTTGTCATCTGGTTCTACTTGTCGGAATTTCTCTTTTATGAGCTCTGAATCCGAAACCCCAATTGCCCTAAGAAATGTCGTAGCCAAAAACTTTCTTCTTCTGTCGATTTTTACCGTTATAGTTCCGTATCTTGTGGTGGAGAATTCAAGCCAGGAGCCATGAACTGGTCGAATTTCTGCCGTATAAAGAGTCTGTCCTGTAACGGGATCTTGTGTTGCAGTGAAGAAAACTCCGGGCGAGCGAACTAACTGACTTACTATTGCTCTTTCGATTCCGTTTATAATAAATGTTCCCTTATCTGTCATTTTGGGAATATCTCCTAGGAATACTTCCTGGTTTATTTTTTCTTCTGTTTTCTTATTGGTGAGCGTTGCTTTAACGTAGAGGGGGGCGTCGTAGGTGAGGCCTTTTACACTACATTGTTCAGGGGAATTGGAGGCTTTACCGATTCTATAGTCCTTAAACTCCAGAGTCCAGTTTTTACCTGTAAAGTCCTCAATCGGAGAAACTTCCGAGAGTATTTCGCCAATTCCTTTTTCCTCAAACCATTTATAAGAATCTTTTTGAAGTTTTAGAAGATCAAGTTCTAACAGGACAGGGTACTTTCGGCCCCAATCTTCTCTTTGGATGTGGTCGTTTTTATCTGCCTTCGCCATTTATGAGTTACTGCCAAATAGGAGCTTTTTACGACAAAAAAACTGCACAAGGTGCATTACCTATATAAAAAGCTTTCCTAAAGTAACATCTTTTATACCAGAAGAGGCCAAGGCTGTCAAGCTCTAATTTTGATAAAGCTTTTTACTTGAGGTCGCCGCAGGAAACATATGTGCCGGATTCGGTAGTAGATTTGTGAACATTAACTACCAAAGGCAACTCACTTCTTAGAGTATCAAGCGTTACTTCCAAAACTGTCTCTGATGTTCCATCCATCACGTTTGTCAGAGGATAAACTACTTCTCCGGGATTTGGACACGCTCCCATGTGGATATGCGCAGGCTGGGAGACGCCTTCGGGTGAAGAATCAAGCTGAATGGAAACAGTTGTCTTTCCGTTTTCCGAAGCGAGAGTTGCGACTCCCGACTGATCGGAATCATTCTGAGCCGAAAGAACTACTGTCATACTAATTTCGGAAGCCTTTTGCTCTTCTGTAGTTTGGCTCGTAGGCGCCTGATAAGGAGAGCTTGTTTTGTTTGCAAAGAAAAAGAAATAGACAGCACCGTAAAGAATTAGACCTACGATAAGATAGATTAAAAGATACTTTGGGGTAAAGAAATTTTTTCTATAATTTCCTTCTTCTTCCTCAGCCATATTTATTGCTTTCCAAATATGCACTGGTTTTATCGATTTGTCAAGTAAGGAAAGGTTTGTTACTCTTTAAATATCCTATGGATGGACTGGATCCAGCTATTAAGAGAAAGTTAAAAAGAGAAGAGCTTCGATATATTTCAGATGATAGAGACGGATTCTTAAGACAAAAGGTCGGGAGGCAGTTTCGCTATTACGATACGGATCTTAAAAGAATTAAAGACAAAAAAATCCTTGAGAGAATAGAAAGCCTTGGTATTCCTCCGGCTTGGAGGCGAGTCTGGATTTCTCCACAAAAAAATACCCATCTTCAGGCTACCGGCTTTGATGAAAAAGGAAGAAAGCAATATATTTATCATTCGGACTGGATAAAAATAACTCAGGAAAACAAATTTTCAAAAATGATAGATTTCGGATTGTCTCTGCCAAAAATCAGAAATAGGGTCAGATACGATATGGAGGGAGGGAAACTTGATAAAAGAAAAGTTTTGGCCACAATTGTTTGGCTTTTGGAGCACACCTTCGTCCGAATTGGCAATGAAGAATACAGTAAAGAAAATGAATCATATGGGCTAACTACTTTAAGAGATAAACACGTAAGGGTTTCGGGCGACCGTATTAAATTTCAATTCGTCGGGAAATCCGGAGTTGAGGCAGAATTATCAATAACAAATCCTAAAATAGCCAGAACAATACGCCGATGTATAGAACTTCCGGGTTATGAGATTTTTAAATTCATAGACGATGACGGCGAAAAAAGAGTTATAGACTCAGAAGACGTGAACGCTTTTCTTAAAGAAATAACAAATGATGATTTTTCAGCCAAGGATTTTCGCACGTGGGGAGGAACAGACCTTGCTGCCAATTTTTTCTACAAAGCGGGGCACACTAAAGACCCGAAAGCTTTAAAGACAAACATTAAAAAAGCAGTTAAAAGGGTTTCTGAGAGACTTAATAACACTATCAAGGTTTGCAGACTATACTACATTCATCCGGTCGTGATAAAAACTTATGAGGATAATATTCTAGGTCCTCACTTCGGACGCCACAATGGAAGAAATCCGGGAATTCCGGGTCTTTCCTGGGATGAAGTGGCGCTAGTTAAACTCCTCCAGAAATATGCCTAAAGCGTCTCCTGGGTTTATATTCGTCTGCGGCTGTCTCCAGGAGTGAAAAACTTTGCGATCTGTTAAGGCCCAGGCCAAAAACAAGCAGAACAAACTTCGAGAGTCTGGGATAGCCAACTCCTCTTTCCATTTTGGACATTGTTTCATCCGTAAGGCCTAATGCTGCTAAATCAAACCTTTCATACCCTTTCAATTCTCTGTATCCTCGAACCTGCTGTGCAAATTTTCCCATCATAACAGGAGCATCTTCAGAAAAAACATCCCAGCCATTTGCTCTGTCAAGACCTAGGGGGACGCATTCTCTAAGAATCCTGTAAGCTTCCTCTTCTCCTTGGAGAATGAGAACTCTAGCAACTTGTCCTATTATTGGATTCTTTGTCTCACCTACGGCAATTCTCCAGAAAGCTGATTGCTCCACCCCCGCAGATCTTGCAAGGTCTTTGATCGCTAGGTCTTTCGCGATTAAAGTATACCCAATGTTACGTACCAAAGGAGAGCCAGAAGCAAACATTCTCTGATCTGGCCTTGGCCTACCGTGTCTTCTTTCCATAAGAGAGGGATTATATGATCAATTGACAAAATTTTCAAATGTTTATATGCTTTAATTGCATCAAGAGTTCCCACCCTTTCTAAAGAAAGAGTGGGACGACAACCGAGTCCTGAGCAATGTCGAAGGAACGCGGTGCCAAAGATACGATGTGGCCTATGGGCAAAAATTATATTTTCACTTCCGAATCCGTATGCGCAGGACACCCCGATAAAATCGCGGACTCCATCTCAGACTCCATCCTTGACGAGGTAATAAAACAGGATAAATTTGGGAAAGTAGCCGTAGAAACCCTGGTCACTTTTGATAAGGTAGTAATTGCAGGAGAGGTAAAATCCAAAGCTAAAGTAGATTTTGAGAAAGTTGCGAGGATTAGAATAAAAGACCTGGGATACACAAATGGTATTTTTAATTTTTCCTATAAATCCCCCATCGATGTCTTGATTCATGAACAATCCCCTGAAATTTCAAGGGGTGTTGAAAAACAAGGCGCGGGTGACCAGGGCATGATGTTTGGATTTGCCGTAGCAGAGACAGAAACTTTCATGCCTCTTCCTATAACGCTCGCCCACAAGCTCGCAGAAAGATTAGATAAAATAAAAAGGGACAAACTCAAATATCTTCGCCCCGACGGGAAAACACAAGTCACTGTCGAGTATAAAAATGATGCTCCTTACGCAGTAAAACAGGTTATTATCGCAGTTCCCCATGACGAAAAAGTCAAACATAACGAGGTTAAGAAAGAAGTCTTTGAAAAAGTTGTTAAACCGGTTCTTGAAGAATACGGTTTTAAAATTTCTGAAAAAGATTTTGTCCTCAATGGGACCGGTGTCTGGCATATGCCCGGGCCTGCCTCAGATTCAGGACTAACGGGCCGAAAAATAGCTGTTGATACATACGGAAGTTATGCCAGGGTCGGAGGAGGCGCGTTTTCCGGAAAAGACCCGACAAAAGTTGATAGATCAGGTGCTTACGCTGCGCGTTTCTTGGCAAAAAATATAGTTGCGAACAAATTAGCAGATAAGGCAGAAGTAAGACTCGCATATTTTATAGGAGCAAAGCGTCCTGTTATGCAGGACGTTGAGACTTTTGGAACGGAAAAAGTATCAAAAAAAACTATATCGGATTTTATGCAAAAAATCCTTGATACTTCAGTCGAAGGAATTATAGAAGGGTTAAATCTTCTTCGTCCGATTTACCTGTCAACATCTACCTATGGTCATTTTGGAAGAGAAATTTTCCCTTGGGAAAAAATTAGAGTATGAACGCGGAAAGGAAAGATTTTTCCATAAACAGGGATTTCAGAAACTGCGGGGACTGCGTTTTTCTTGAAAAGAATCACAAAGTTGATAATTACTTCTGCCGAAGACTAGGCGGAATAAATATAAGATTAATTCAGGCTTGCGAAACAGGTCCTGTCCTCAGAAGGACGATACCTCAATCTTTGTAATCCTGGAGTTCTTTTTTTGAAGCGGGGAATTTCTGATTTTCGCTCTGTAGTGTTTTTTAGTTACGACTTTTCCATAATCTGAAACTTTCTGAATAAATTCTACGCCTTCTAGATGATCCATCTCATGCCAAATTATACGAGCGAGAATTCCGTCTGTTCGAAGGGCAAACTTGTCCCCCTTCTCATTAAAAGCTTCAATCTCTACTTCTTTGGGCCGAAGAACCGGTCCAAAAAGATCCCCAAGACTTCCGCATCCCTCATAAATCAGACTCTTAGTCTTTGATTTATAAGTTATTTTCGGGTTTATAAAAACTCTCAATTTATCTTTCGTGTTTTTGTTTTTAGATCTGGCTTTTGTAGTCCTGGGATGTGTTAGGAAAACCGTGAAGTTTTCGCCGATCTGAGGCGCAGCAATTCCCACAAGGTCTGCTTTATACATCGAGTCTTTAAGATTTTTGAGCAAACGTTTGACTACGGAAGTTTTGAAGTTTTTAACTAGCTTGTTTTTACTTTTAAGCCTTTTGTCCCCTGCTTCAATAATCTTTTTAGCAGCCATAAACGGGAATTATAGCACTAATTGAGGTATTTTCGAAGAGATTCGGGGATTTCCCGGCATTTGCAATACTTGGTGTGGGCCTTATGCCATTTTATCCGTTCAGACAAACTGGGATTTTTCTTCATTTTATTTTTCCTATGCCACTTTTCATTTATTTTCATGGGTCATTGTTCTTTCGGGATTTGGGCGCGAGGGGAAGACTGCCAAATAACTTTTGTGTCTTTCCACGGATCAAGCTTTTTAGGCTCTGCTGGGTTTGGGGACGAAGAAATTCTCCTTCTTGCAGCCTCTCTTAGCGTTCCCGAGCCTATCAATATCAACTCACCTATTACTGCGGCACCAAAAACTCTAGATATCAAATAATCAACTCGAAACGCTCGGCTTCTTCTCTCCACCCTTGAGGCAATTATATCACTCCGTAGTCTCTTCCGGGATTTCCCCGCGGGCTTCTAGGTCGGCAATTATTCTAGCTTCTGCTTCTTCCATTTCCGCAAAGCTTAAAATTCTCCTTGGCTTTACCTGCCAATCGCCGGTCCTGCGCACAGTCCACGTCCCGGGCAAGAGTCTTACCTGCCCCGATTTAATAAGTCTTTCAATCAATTCTTTATTTACCGTTAGTTCCCCTTTATCTGTCTCAACCACTTCGTCCGGAGACAGACCTCTTCTTTTTAGTCCTCTCCTGACAAATTTTTCAATCCCATCTACATCGTCTCTGTCTCTATTTAAATGAATTGTAATTGTTGCCGTCTTCGCAGCTACTTCAGGCCTTCTATCTCCCAGAGACTGATCAAGCAAGTTCTCGTCAAAAACGTCATCTTCTTCGGGATTAAGCTGGACTTCAATTCCCGCTCTCAAATCTCTTCCGCCGCGGAGCCCCGGAATTTCGCCGGTCATTCCCAGAAGACCTTTTCTTGCGGGTTTTTGAACTTTCTGAAGTACCTTAATTACCACGTCTCTGGCATAATATGCGTTGCCCTCTCCCTGAAGAGCGGATACATCGCTCATTCTTGGATCCGGATTGGCCCCATGATCAAGAAGCAGAGAAAATCCCGTAATGTGAGTATGAAGAACATCAAAATTTTCTTCTATTTCCCTTCCGCTTTCGGGAACTCCTGTCCTTCCTGTAGACTCAAGTATGCTTTGCGCAATTTCTTCAACTCTTGCGGCTGTTAGTCTTCTCTCTGGCCCTCCATTTGTCATAGGAGATAAATTATATCAGAGGCTTGCAAGTTACTGACGGTTATAGAGGCCGGCTAACTCGGCCGAAGAAATAATATGGCCTTCCATTGCAGCTTCAAGCTCTTCTTTTTTCGCCGAACTATCAAGATCCAAGGTAGTATCCAAAGCGTAGAGTTTGAAAGAATATCTATGTTCCCTATCCGGCGGACAAGGCCCTCCATAACCCATTTTGCCGGAGCTTGTCATTCCTTCCATCGCGTCTTCAAACCGGCTGTTCTCCGCAATTCCTTTTGTAGAAGGATCTATATTCCAGACAGTCCAGTGAACCCAAAGTCCCGAAGGCGCGTCCGGATCATCCATGATAAGAACTAGACTTTTGGCTTCTTTTGGGATATCGGCAAACTCAAGGGGCGGATTAATGTTTTGTCCGTCACAAGTATATTTTGAAGGAATAGACTGATTATTCTCGAAAACAGGACTTTGAATCTTCATGCCAAAATTATACCACTATGAATAATTTACCTGTAAATCTATCCTTAAATACTCCAGTATTTCAGTCTGAATTCCGGAATGATTTTAGAAAGCTTACGAATTTCTTCCCGTAGGGAGAGAGACTATGCAAAACAAAGTTCCCTTGATACTTTTTATTAATTAAGCCAGCGCTAAACAGTCTCCTTGTGTGTTCACCGATCGTTTTCTCATTTGCTCGAAGTTTCTCGACTATCGCATCTAGAGTTATGTCTTTATTTTTATCAATAAGGAGAAGAATTTCGATTCTGTAGTGATTGGAAATTCCCTTTAAATGTCTCTCCATCTGTTTCGCAGTTTTCAGTTTTCCCACAAAAATATCTTACTAAACTATCCTTAAAAACTCCAGTATTTAAGGATAGTTTAGTTGAAAAATATAGAGGTGGTAGTCTAGGGTTTGAGGGTGATTTGGACGTTGGTTATGGTGCCGTTTCGGAGGTTTTCCAAATCCCTTATTTTTTTCTTAATTGGCAGAAGATAAGTGCCCGAAGTATTTCTTTTTTCCCAAAAAATTGAAGTGGCCCAAGAGCTTTTCCCAATCGTCACTTCGACTGGAAGAGAACTCCAGCCTCTGTGCTGATCTAAAAATTCCTTGCGGATATAACCTGCTTCTTTCGGAGGAACGGTTATGAAATACCAAGGAGAGGGCCCATCCCAAATCCAAACCCGTGCTCTCAATTTAAACTCATAACCCTTCATAGAGGAGGCTAGGACATTCCGGATTCATCGCTTCTGTCTATTTTCTCTCCTTGGGCTCTATATAAAAGAAGCGCTGTTAACAAAATATCAAGTCTTTGAAGCTCTGTTTTCCTGGAAGGATTTTTGGGTGATTCAAACACCGCGCCAGGCCAGGCTTCAGCCTGCACAAACCCCTTCGGTAGCCTTACTTCGGCTTTAGTCATAAGATGAGTATTATAGCAAACTCCCCCGCCGAAATTATACCACCATGGATCTATCCTTAAAAACTCCAGTATTTAAGGATGGTTGTGGTGAGGAATTGGTTGTTAATTATTATAATCCTGAGTTAGATCGAAGGAGAAGTCAAATTAATTTTTCTTGCCTTGTAATCAAATTCTATTTTATATTTATTAAAAAACCCCTGCTGTCCAAGTATTCCATATCCATTGTCTGAAATGTCATCTGAAAAAACTACAGGAGTATTTATAAAATTATTGCCAATGCCTATATCAATTGACGTAAAATATCCAACACCCTTTCCACTTATTCCACTGAAATTGACTGGATTTTTAAGTTTTAACAAATCAATTTTGAGGATTTTTGCTATATCTGAATGAAAGATATTAAAGTCTGCACCGGAGTCTAAAAGCGCTAGGTAGTTAAATTCAATTCTATTAAATTTAAGAGCTACAGGAATTATTGGCCTGTACCATAATCCGGTTTTAGCGTAACTAAACGTATGTTTCACTTCGCGAAGCCAAAATACGGGAGATTCTCCTGAGGTACCTTAAAAAGCGTAGGCTTTTTATAACCTTTATCTAAAGCTTGTTTATTGTATTCATGTTACGTATTATAACACACGATAAACTTTCGGGCTAAGAAGTCAAATTATTCATCCTTAAAAACTCCAGTATTTAAGGATGGTTGTGTTGAAAAGTATTTATATCATACCAACAATCTCAAGTTTGTAAGGATGTTTCGTGTTGGGGCTTGAATGGTTTAGTCGTAGATACGTTTGAAGATGCCGACAAGGGAAGCATATTTTCGGAAAAAATCCCCGCGGGCTAATCATAGATCCTGAGTTATACCGAAAGATTATAATCCTGAACGTGTCGAAGAAGAAGTCAAATTAAAATAATTTGTTGGTAAAACCATAATAAGTTTATATCTTTAACCATCTGCTGACTTCAACCCAAATATCCTCTTTCTCATTCTCCCAATTGAGACATATGTAATCAAAATCATAAAGCATTCTTCTAAAAGAGATGCTCTCTTCAGCTTTTGAGTACCCTTCAAAGTTATCGTATGCAAATACTGCTCTTACCCGTGGGAATAATCTTTTAACATCGCGGGCAATTACATTTGCTGAAATAGCATCATGACTTTGAAAGTTTGAGCTTGAGGGCTTGTTTTTGGATCTCGTTTTTGTCTTTTTCAATTCAATGATAACAGAAGGAATAATAATGTTACCTCTAATTCCTGTTCCAGTTGTCTTGATAAAACTTCCTAGATTTCCTGCTGGTATTGTTTCTCTATATATAACTACATCTATTTCTTGCGCTCCACCGTATAATCTCCATTCTCCGTTTTTTTCTTTGAAAAAGGTAAAGTCCCGCAAGATATAATTATCAGAAGCATCACTCTCATAACCCCCAACTACTTTAACTGTTTTATTATCTATCTCCTTTAACTTTTCCTTTAAAAAGCGCACCACTTCCCTATTAAAGTCTTGTTCAGAAGCGAACGTTGTATTCTGCATAGCCGGTCAATTTTAGCAGAAACTATGGATCTATGACAGAGACGATCGAGGGATAACTGGGGCTTGAGAAGTCAAATTAAGTTGCAGTGAAAGATTATTCTTATTCTAGATTTATTTCAATCTTCGAATAATCTCACCAAGAAAAACGTCTAGACTTTGAGCAAAATTTACTTGTGTTGCCGTTGGTAAAATCTCTTTTTTTCTTATTTGAATATGAAGATGAGCATCTGCAATTTTTCTCGATGAATTTTCTAAGTGTAACAACGAGTCTTTTATACTCTTTTCAACACTATTAGCTACTTCCGTAAAGGTTTTAAATCCAAAAACGGGCGGAGTATGATCAATAATTGCTCTAACCAGTGAGATAGAAGCTATATAATTTTCCCTGAAAAAACTATCATTTAATTCTTCGCACATTTTTATCAGTCTAGATAAATCAAAAGATTCGGATGAAACTGCTTTTAATTGTTTTATACGATGAGAATCGACAAATCCATCATATTTTATAATTTTTCGTGGAGATTTTTTGTTTTGTAGTGAATGACTATTATATTCTTTTAAAATAACTCTTAATTTTCTCATCCATTCGCTTCTCTTTAGACGAATATTGGTCACAGAATTGCTTAAAGATAGAAAAGCTTTATAGCCTTGGCTCTCATTATCAATTATTTCCAGAATATCGTAGTAACCCTGAAGCCAACTTTTAGCTTCAGCTTTGATTTTCTTATCAGAAATCGTAGAAGCGCTTTTATTTATTAAGTCGATTAATCGGGTTGTATCTTCCACAAAAGAATATTCATACATTGGGTCATTTTTTTTCATATTTCCAGGGATTTTTACTCCCTCCCGCCCCTTCCCTTATCAACATTTGTTTTCTTACACTTCTCGCAAGTTCGGTGCTTACTGTTCTCTTATCAAAATTTAAGGCCAATTTTCTAAATTCACCCAATAATTCTGTTAAGGTCTTTGGGGAGTTAAAAAAGCCAGAGCTAACAAGATTTTGAATAGAAACAGCAGGACCAGTTTTTCTTTTTTTATTAAATTTCACACTTGCATCAACTCTAATTTTCTTAGCGTTTTTTTGACCTGAATCTATTTCAGATTTCAACTCGCTCAAAAGAGATTCGATCTTTTCGACAATTTTAATTATTTTATCTTTATTCATTCTTTTTTTCGCCTTCCGCATGTTTTTCTCCAGTTGCAGTAAGCATCCATGTTTTTTGTCCCTTTTCCTTTTTATCTGCTTCCATAAAGTAACCTTTTGAAATATTTTTATTAACGGTGTCATTTATATTTTTTGGGGGTGGCATCTTAGCTGCTCTAAATGCCGCTCTTAGATCACCTACTCCAAAAGAGCTTTTAGATTCGATCTTTTCTAAGAAATAACCTATAAATAAAGTAACTTCTATCTCACTTTTTGGTTTTCTGTCGAGTAAAAATTCTTTAACAGAGACTCTTTTTGTTGGTTTAGCTAAAGTAGGGTCGCTCAACAGTAGTTTTTCTAATCTATCTAATCTTTCTTCAATTTTTTTTAATCTTACTTCCATATTCCTAAGTTTTATTTCGTCCAGCCAAACTATCCTTTATCTTCTGCAATTGACCCATGGCAACAAAGTTCTTGCCGTTTTCATTTTTGATTAAATGCTGCCCTCTGAGATTATGTAGAGAAGATTTTACAGTCCCATATTCAACGCTGGTTAAAAATTCTCCTATTTCGCTTTGTGACATTTTTTCATCGATTGTCTTTTTTTGATCAAAAAGGAGTTTTTGAGCTAATTTTCCACAAAGTAGTATCAGAATTGTGTTGGCCACGCTAATTTCGTACGCTTTGGGAAGTAACTCCAATTCGCCGGTTGTTGAGTTTATTTCTACGCGATCTTTTAGTATAGCTGCTAATATTTCTCTTGCTCGGTCTCTCTTTGTAGTCTCGTCTACTAAAATAGCTGCTAATGGGTCTGTTGTATTATTAGGATCCATCGCTATCTCTCCTTCCCTCAAGCAAATCATGCAACCCTTGAGTGGTTATTTTATTTTTTCCGCCTTCTGTTTCGATGAAACCTTGAGAACGTAGGTTTGAAAGAAATCCCCGGACTGAATTGATATTTATATTTAAACCTTTTGATATTTGGGCGTTATTTAAAGAAACTTCTGGTTCTTGTAGTTCTAGAAATTGACGACCTGAAATAGCCGCTAAATAGCGTAAAATCTTATTTTCGCCGTTTAATTTCCAAAAATCTTTATTTTTTATCAAAACGGCTCCGGTATCGTCGTATGCGAAATACTTTATCACTACTTTTTCTATCGTTTCTTCCTGAAGATCTCTAGAATTGATTACAAGGTCTTTTAGTGCCATATAAAGCATTATATCACATTTGTCAAATTTTTACTATCATATCATTATAGGCCTATAGGTAATTGAACTTATTTTACTCTTAAAAGTTCAAAATTTAAAAGTTTAGCTTGATATGTATAAGTGGTACTTTTTAAATTTTGGCCTTAAAATTTCTTTTTTTTAACATATCATTTATCCTTTATTTAAATTTAAACAAAAAGTAGTTATAACAGGCTATTATTCTTGTTCATTATTATACCATGTTTTATAAATTTGATAGATATCTCGTGTATTCTTTTAATTCTCATTTTTAGATTGCTTTAGCGGAAATAGCAGCGTGATAATCTCAAAACTGCTATTATCAAGCTTTGGAAGGATAATTAGGGCTAGAGGCTTTGGTGTTTACCTTCAAACCCCGCGTCGCACGTTTAAGAAGTCGAATTTTCTACAATTTTTATTTCTTCCGGTGTTAGGCCGTAGAGTTTATAAACTTTCCTCAACTTTCGGATATAAGCGGTCTATTTCTTTTTGAATTTCAATAGTTTTTGAGATTGATGTAACCATTCTGCAGTAATGCTTAATGTTTTCTAACGATAACTTTATTCCTTTTCTGTCCTTGAGCCATTTTTCTAAAACTTGGTATCCACCAATGTAATAGTTCCAAGCTTCATCGGAAATCTGAAAATATTGATTTACATTTATATAAACATGGTTGTTTTCTTTTTTAACATCTTGTATTGAACCATTTCCTTTCCCTTCAAATTTAGTGATTGGGTTATTTAACTCTCTAGATTTGAGCAGATGAAGATTCACTAATTGTTCCCCTTTTTCAACTAATGCTTCAAATAACTCGTACTCTTTTGTGAATGGTATTCTTGGAAAATCGATCTTGAGAAATTCCTGGTATTTCCCACGATATATTTCTGAATACAGAACTGCATAAATGTAATAAAAAATCGCTTCCTCGGCTTGGATAAAACTACCAGTCAATTTTGAAGTAAATGGCTGAACAGTCTGATACATAGAAGGAAACATACTCCAGTTAAAGTTAGCTGATTTAGCTCCTTCGTTAAGCAAATTCTGTTGTTCTAAGTCCGAATAAAGGTATAGCGGAAAAACATAAGAAACCTCACGCGTCTTTAGCGAGATTAAACATCTATCGCTAATAGAATCAGTAATAAATGAGTGGAAAAAATTATTACCTGACAATTGCTTGGTAGTTATTAGTGAAAGATTACCCTGGAGCATGTTTTTCATTATTCCATCTCTCGCTCTTTGAAGAATCTTAGTATTGTAAATTACAAACCTATTATCAAAAGGGCGATAGGAGTATTTTTTAATCTGCTCATCTATAGGATTTTTCTTTAATTCATCAAACCATTTTTCTTTTAAACTATCATCAACTTCAAAATTATCCATTAAAAGAAAAAAGCTTTCTTTATTTAAGATTGATAACTTTCGCATAAGACTATCTTTATCGAAATCCACTAGGGCATGATCCTTCCCAGTAGCGACTCCGGCATTATTCTTATTAAAAACACTAGCTAAAGAGATGAATTTATTATATTTTTCTTCCCCTTCTACATTCTTAGGAACAAAGAAATTATTGGGTGATTTTGGATTAAGTTCTTGCCAATCAGTACTGTAGACATCATCCTTGTCAAGAAATTCATACTTCTCTTCTCTAGTACCATATATATCCATATATTTTATTGATTTACTGATTTTTTCATTTTTAACCATTAAAACAATTGATACGCCCTGTTGAATATCAAATACGTTTTCATCTTTCTTTCCTTCTGGGGTCATATCTTTTCTTTTAACACTCCCATGAAGATTTAAAATATAAACCTCATTAAACTCTTCTAATAACTTCTTTCGCATATCACGATGTATAAGTCCATCTAGATAAGAATTATTTGTAATCATTCCTACGATTCCTTGTCCTGCTTGTTTAATTTTCCAATGAGCGAATGCAATAAATTTAATATAATCATCGGACAAAGGCTGTATATTTCTTTCTTGTTTTCTTACCAATTCTTTAT
>Ga0075684_103_pt1 | contig 43789 bp, 41 predicted proteins | sample RifGroA2_FD_67686 | JGI IMG/M metagenome (GOLD analysis project Ga0075684, IMG submission 67686) | Microgenomates (Levybacteria) bacterium GW2011_GWA2_40_8 | reverse complement strand
TGTTATATCGTTAAAGACCATTTGCTCGGCAGCCTGTCCTCCAAGCATCATTGAAATTTCCTCAAGTAAATGTTTTTTTGTCTCATGCACTCTTTCAATCGGCTCTGTCATCGTATGCCCAAGACTCATGCCTCTGGAAACAATTGAGATTCTATGGATCGGGTCAATATGAGGCATTTCCCAGGCTACCAGCGCGTGTCCTGCCTCATGATATGCTGTCATTTTCCGATCCTCATCTGATTGAAGTCTTTTTCTCTCAGGTCCTAATTTTACTTTTGTCGCAGCCTCTTCAACGTCTGTCATATTAATTTTTTTTCTATTAACCCGGGCCGCCAAGATCGCTGCCTCATTAAGCATGTTCTCAAGATCCGCTCCTGAAAATCCGACAGTTCTTTTAGCAACCCGCTCCCAATTTACCGATCTGTCAAAAGGTTTTCCTTTAGCATGAATCTTAAGGATCGCTTTTCTTCCTTCCACGTCCGGAAGCTCTAAAACCACTCGTCTGTCAAAGCGTCCCGGTCTTATGAGGGCCGGGTCCAAGACATCGGGGCGATTTGTTGCTGCCATAACTACAAGCTGCTCTGTTGGTGCAAAGCCATCCATCTCAACTAAAATCTGATTTAAAGTTTGCTCCCGCTCATCGTGTCCTCCCATAAATCCGGCTCCCCTCTGTCTTCCTATTGCGTCCACTTCGTCTATAAATATTATTGCCGGCTGGCTCTTCTTGGCAGTGTTAAATAAATCCCGAACGCGTGAGGCTCCCACTCCCACCAGCATTTCCATAAATTCAGATCCTGCCATTGAGAAGAACGGAACATTTGCCTCGCCCGCTGTGGCGCGTGCCAAAAGCGTTTTCCCGGTCCCCGAAGGCCCTACCATCAAAACTCCTTTTGGAGTGCGTGCTCCGACTGCTCTGTATTTAGCTGGATGTTTTAGAAAGTCAACGATCTCTGTAAGTTCCTGTTTTGCCTCATCCACCCCTGCCACATCGTCAAATCCAATTTTGGGAGTGTCTTTGGAGAAAAGCTTGGCTTTACTCTGGCCAAAAGAAAAGATGGAGTCTTGCGCGCCCCGGGCTTGTCGGAAGATAAAATAGAAAAATCCTACCATTAAAATTATTGGGAGAATTGAAGCAATGATGTTTAGCCAGCTATTAAGTCCTGTCTTATCATTTACCACAACTTTAGTTTTATCTAAATTCACTCCGGCATCTTTGAAAAGTGTGTAAACAGATTGGCCCGGTTCCTTAAATGTCTCGATCGTCTCTCCGTTTGATCTTTTAACAACTAGTTTTGTGTCCTGAACTTCTATGTCTGAGACTTTTCCCTGTTTTACCTCACTTATGACTTGGGACAAAGGAACGCTTTGGCGCTCACCCATAGGCTGAGTGAACCCTACGAATAGAAAAGCCAAGAACAGAAAAACAAAACCATAGATTAAAAGATTTTTCCAGTTCTTATCAAAATTTAAAAATCTTTTCTTTCTTATCTTTTTAACAGCATTTCTTCCCTTGGAGGCCATAGTGGGGAAAATTATACCACCTTTGAAGCCTGGCTTCAAGAAAATTGACCTAATTGCTCTAATTGACCTAATAACCAAATGGTTTTGAAAATTGGAGTTTGTTTAGGATTTAGAAATTAGAAATTAGAAATTTTAGGTGAGTCCCATTTTGGAGCGGACTTCTTTCATCGTCTCCTCCGCTCTGTCTCGGCATTTCCGTAAAGACTCTTCCAAAATCTTATCTACTGCCTCCGGATTTTCTTCAAATTCTTTTCTTTTTCTTCGGAAGTCCGACAGACTGTCAAAAATGACGCTTGCCAGCTCCTCTTTCATCTCCGAATATCTTATTTTTTTATCAGAATAGTCCTGAGTATATTTCTTATGCAAATCTTCCCGATTAAAAAGCCGAAGAAGCTGAAACAATGTCGCCACTCCGCCTTTTTCCGGAACTTCTCCGCCCAAAACTCCCGAGTCCGTAGGAACTGTCGCAAGTCTTTGTTTTATTGTTTCCAAATCGTCAGTCAAATTGATATAGCTCCCTTCCGTAGATTTCCCCATCTTCCCCTCTCCCGTTAGTGACATCACATATTCTCCGTTTGTAGCAAATCTTTGGGGCTCCGGAAAAGTAACTTGTCCTGAGCTTGTCGAAGGAAACATTTGATTAAATTTTCTTGCAATTTCGCGTGCTACTTCGAGATGCGGCTCTTGATCTATGCCTACCGGGACTAACTCAGCCTTATAAAGTAGGATGTCTGCTGCCATAAGGACGGGATAATACAAAAGCCCCATGTTCACATACTTTGGGTATTGGGCTTTTTTATCTTTATAAGTAGGAAGGTCTTCAAGCCGCGCGACGGGATAAATTGTGCTTAAAAGATAGGATAGCTCCACATGCTGCGGCACTTTTGACTGGATTTCAAGCAAACATTTCTTTGGATCCAGTCCTGCAGCCAAAAAATCTAAAACCACATCGCGGGTTTGCTGTTTTAAAGCTTTGGGGTTAAAGGGAGTAGTTATAGCATGCAGATCAACCACTGAAAAAATGCAGTCGTAGGAATCCTGAAGCTCAAGCATTCCTTTAACCGCCCCGAAATAATTCCCTAAATGAAGCCTTCCAGTGGCCCTGATTCCGGAATAAACCCGCTTGCCCTGAACTTGTTGAATGGGTTTTGCCATGTGCTAATTATACATTAAAGCCAGGATTTTTTGAGGATTTGGAAGCTATTTTGGAAGATTGATTCTCGGATTTGTTTTACGAGATTATTTATAAACCAGACGTTGTGGTAGGTGGCGAGGTTATATGCCAAAAGCTCACGGGCGCGGAAAAGATGGTTGATGTAGGCTCGGGTGAAATTCTGACAAACATAGCACTGACAGCTTCTGGTTAATGGCTCCTTACTGCTGGCATATTTGGATTTCGTAATATCAAACCTAAAACGATTCCTTTTGTTTCCTTCCGGAGGATAGACAAAAACGTGTCCCATGCGACCTAATCTTGTCGGAATCACACAGTCAAAAGTATCAATTCCCCGCTCAATTATTTCGAAAATGTCGTCCACTTCCCCTACTCCTAGCTGATGTCTGGGTTTTTCTTCGTCAATATTTGAAACAGTCCAATTAATAACTTCATACATGTTTTTCTTATCTTTATGCGCACCACCAAGAGCAATTGCATCAAAGTTTTTGTCAACAAACCTAGCGGATTCGACTCGTAATTCTTTAAATTTCCCCCCGTGAGTCACTCCATAAAGAAGCTGTCCCCTCTTTTTATGAGTTTGCTTTGACCTAATCTGCCAGCGATTACCTCGTTCTAAAGACTCCTTAGTTTCCTCAAACCCAAAAAGAGGTGATTCCAAATCATCAAAAGCCACTATCAAATCCGCTCCCAACTTTTCCTGAATTTTAATTGATGACTCAGGAGTTAATTTGTGCCTGCTTCCGTCAATATGAGACTGAAATTCCACTCCTTCCTCCGTAATCTTATTCAGCCTCGGCTTAGCTTCAATATCCGTATTTTCTTCTCTGAGAAACTTTACCCCCGGTTTTTCAAGGCCAACTCCGAGTGAGAAAACTTGAAATCCGCCGGAATCTGTCATTGTTGGGCCGTTCCAACTCATCCATTTTGCAAGTCCGCCAAGCTTGGCAATTGTATTCTCTCCAGGTCTTAAATGGAAATGGTATGTGTTCCCAAGCAAACCTTGAATGCCAATTTCTTCTAATTGCGAGGGAAGCAAACTCTTAACCGTCCCCTGCGTCCCAACAGGCAAAAACGCCGGCGTCTGAATATCTCCATGCGAAGTTTTCAAAACCCCCGCCCTGGCTTCTTTATCTTTAGAAACAATTTTAAAGCTTGGCTTCATAAGCTCCGATTATATCTTAAAGGGTGGATATTTTCTAAAAAACTATTGGGAGCCCCGAGTCGGTGCGGATTTTAGCCCCTCTGATGCCCTTTCTAATCTCCAGAGGACTGCCTCAGCTGCATGTTTGAAATTTTTTGCATACCAGTCTTTATCTACTTCTTCTACCTTTTCCAATGTTCTCTCGAAACCATCGGGAAGTTCGGTTTTAAAAACTTTGCCCTCCGGATTTATAAGAAAGAAGTCCGATGAGGGGAAATAGTCATCAAGAACTGTTACGGGATACAATCTTTGAGTTCTCATCCGTCCACCCTCGCCCACTGAGATTTCTTCAAAGAGGCCACAATCTTCTATAAAATCAGCAAGCCTCGCAAATCGAGCTCTGGCCTCAGTCCTACTTGCCCTTATCATGCTTTCTATCCCAGAAGTTGCTGCTTCTAAAACAGCCTCTGTGGGCGCTGTTTTTAAACCATCTTTTCCCATAATTAGGAGAGCAATAATAATACTACTTCTCTTTTTTGTCAAGAAGAAATTATAGAATGGTTTCCCTTTGTAGTGACTTTACTTCTTTCTTAAATTGTTCGCCGCGGTCTTTGTAGTTTTTGAACATATCAAATGATGCGCAGGCCGGAGATAACAAAACCACATCTCCGGGAAGAGCTATTTTTGCAGCTACCTGGACGACTGTATGCATATCCTTTGCTTCCTCGATCATAAGAATTGATGAGCTTTTTATATGCTCTTTTATTCTCGGCCACTCCTTACCAATCCCAATAATCGCTTTTATATTCCCCTTCCCTGAAATGAGTTGTCCTAATTCTTCGAAATTACTTTTTTTAGATGATCCGCCCAAGATCAAAATTTCAGGTTCTTCAAATGCTTCAATTGCCGCTATGGCTGTCTCAGGAGTTGTAGAAAAAGAGTCGTTGTAATATTCCGCCCCATTTACTTGCCCGATAAACTCAAGTCTATGCTCAAGTCCCTTAAAATCAGCTAAAACATTTTGAATACTTTTTAAAGAAACCCCTGCTAAATAAGCAGCCATAACGGCCGCACAAACATTTTCGAAATTATGCTCGCCCCGAAGCATGAGATCTTTAGTCTCAAAAACCGGAATTTCCTTTTCCTTCGTCCGTATCACAATTTTTCCGTCTCTGGCAAAACATCCCTCATCGATTTCTCTTTCACGGGAAACAAAATAAACTTTGGCGTTTGTTTCGACATCAGATTCGTTGCTCGCCGGATACTCACGATTTATGATGGCAAAATCATCGCTTTTTTGAAAACGTAGAATATTTCTTTTGGCAGATACATAATCTAAAACATCTTTGTGATAGTCCAAGTGCTCGGAGGTTATCATAAGAACTACTGCGATATGAGGGCTTTTGTGAAGATCGATTAGCTGGAATGATGAAAGTTCCAAAACTACGATTGAAGAAGGCTTGAGCTTATCCAAAAACTCGAAAGGCGGCACTCCGATATTTCCGCCTAAATATGCGTCTTTACCCTCGGCCTTAAGCATTTCATAAATCAGGCTTGCTGTAGTTCCTTTCCCCTTAGTTCCCGTGACGCCAATTATCGGGCAGGGACACTCTTCGAAAAATAACTTCGTCTGCGAAGTTATTTTGTCTTTGGAAACCTTTCTTTCAAGCTCAGGCAAACGAACTCCAGGAGAACGGACTATCAAATCATATTTTTCCAAACCGTCCAAATATTTTCCGCCCTGTTTAACATCCAAGACCGTAACCTCCGCACCATGTTTTTTAAGAAAATCAGCGCTTGATTTTCCTTCCAAGCCTTCCCCGATTACTGCAATCTTTTTTCCTTTAAAATTCATCATTCAATTTCCTTCCACATGCTCCTATAAAGCCCACCTTCTTGAAAACCCCTTCTTTTATACCACTCTTTTAATTCTTCTTTATTTTCATCCACGAATATAGCCGCTTCTTTATGTCCGTGAAGCTTTAGTCTTCTAATAGCCTCGTCCATAAGTTGTTCGCCAATCCCTCTGCCTCTAAAATCTGTTCTTACAGCAAGTCTATAAATATATGGATAAAGTTCGTCGGAGAGAAAGACGCTTCCCACGATTCTATCTCCAAAAGCTGCTACCACAATCGAATCGGGACTTCTTCGAAATCTTCTCTCGATTCCTTCCTGGCTATCCCATTCTTCCCAATAAATCTCGCCTTCTATAAGATTTTGTCTTACGGCCAAATAGTCCCTTCCAGGTCTGTAATTTCTGAGCTCCAAAGGAACTCCCAAATGCTCTATTCTACCTTTCTCCGTCATAAGTCTATCCTTTTTGGTCTGAAAGCATTTTTCCCAAACTCCTTTTTAATAAAATACTCCATGGCTTCTTTATCTCCGGTCGTAAGAAAATTATAAACAGAATTGTTTTCTTCCGAAAGTATCCCATTGGCTTTTAAAATTCTTCCTACTTGCCTTGTTACCGCATCCGATGAGTCCAAAATTAAAACATTGGGCAGGACTTTTTTAATCTGGTCTTTAATAAGCGAGAAATGGGAGCAACCTAAAGCCAAAGTATCAATTCCCACATCTTTCAAAACTGCTAATTCTTCTTTCAAAACTTCATCAATCTGATCAAAGCTTAGTTTTTCAATCAACGGAACAAGACCTGAGGAGCCGATATTTATCACCTCTGACTCGCGGGCAAATCTGTTTACCAAATCCCTCTGGTATTGGCTGTCTGCCGTTACTTTAGTTGAAAAAATTCCTATCCGGCCGCTTCTCGTCCGCTCACCTGCTGTTTTGATAACAGGGACTATCCCAACTATGGGGAGGCTGGGAAAATCTTTTCTTAGCCTGTCTATTGCCAGGATAGTAATCGTGTTGCACGCAATTATCAAAAGCTTGATGTTTTTGTTCACGAGATAATCAACCATTCTTTTAGAGAGTTTATATACTTCTTCCCCAGACTTATCGCCGTAAGGACAGTTTTTCGAGTCTGCAAGATAAATAATCGACTCTTTTGGGAGTTTTTTAGCTAAAACTGAAGCTATTGATAATCCGCCAACGCCTGAATCTATAATTCCAATGGGATTTTTCACTGAGGCCAATTATACTATAAAGCCCGCTTAGAAGCGGGCTAAAACTTGTTGCGGAGCTAGGAGTTGCGCCTAGCCTATGAGATTATGAGCCTCATGTGCACTCTACACTACCCCGCGCGTGCGTAAAATTATATCAGGTTGACCTTCTCGTGTCTAGCCTGATAAAATAAGCTTCTGTGTCAGCGTAGCTCAGCGGTAGAGCAGTGTCTTCATAAGGCAACGGTCGCAGGTTCGAATCCCGCCGCTGACACACATTCGATTACACTCAGTGCAAGCAAGTGGATAAAAGCCTCGTTCTTATTTCAGATTATGGAGTCGGCGATCCGTCATTTACGGAGGTTTTGTTGCAGCTTCGTCATCTTATACCAAACACGTTCATCTATCCTCAATCGACCCCTCCTTTTTCCACAATCAATACGGGCTTTTGGATTAATCAAATAGCCATGACGCCAAACATTAAAAATACATACATTTACTCAAACACTGCCCCCCGAAAAGACGGCAAGCATGCAAAAACGAATAATTCGGGCGAGAAGCTTATGTACGCCCGTCTTAAAAATGGATTTGAAATCATAGCCGTAAATTCAGGCTATGTTTTTTCTTTTGTTAAACAGGAAATCAAGGATTTTCATTTCGCAAAAGTTGAAAATGAAGGTTCACAATTCCGATCGAGAGACAAATACCCAATTGCAGTTTCAAAAATGATAAAAGGCGACAAAAGCTTTATAGGAGAGCGTGCAAACCCAAAAGATATCCTAGACTACCCTATAAATGTCATCGCATCAGTCGATGGCTATGGGAATCTTAAAACAACAATGAGAGAATCTCAAGTTAAGTTTAAGCCTGGACAAGCGGTGACAATTGAGATTTACAAGAAAAAACATTTGGGAACCTATACAGACGGCTTTTTCCATATCGCAGAAGGTGAGCTTTCTTTTTTTCCTGGCTCATCAGGACACGGCGACAAGTTTATGGAAATTTCAGTCAGAGGAGGATCTGCCTTCAGACTTTTTGATAATCCAGAGACTGAGGCTAAATTTTCAGTAACAGCGGTCTAAACGTATTCGCTCCAGCGTTTAACCGGAATTTTCTCCAAATCCACTTCCACTAATGCCTTGATAAACAGTTCTGCTTTCTTCTTATCTGTAAAAAGAGGAATATTCTGATCCACAGCAAAACGGCGAATCGCATAGTCATCGTTTATATCCTTCTTTACATTTCTGTCCACTAGGTTTATTGCCAAATCAACTTCTCTTCTTTTAAAAACTTCCAAAATGTTAGGGGCTTTCCCTTCATGAATTTTGAAAAGTTTTCTCGCCGAGACGCCATTTTTGTTTAGGAATTCCGCTGTTTTTTCTGTTGAAAAAATGGGCAAATTAAGCTTTGACAAACGGTAAGAAGACTCCAGGAAATCAAGCTTATTCTGCTCTCCCCCAAGGCTTAAAAAAACACCTTTCTTAGGTATCCTTCCTCCCACCGAGAGTTCTGCTTTTAAAAATGCTTCTTCTTCAGAGTCACCAAAACATGCCACTTCCCCAGTTGAGGTCATCTCAACGTCTGAAACCGGATCTGCGCCTGTAAGGCGCGCGAAAGAAAACTGCGCGACTTTCGCCGCTACAAAATCAAAATGCGAAAGGTTTATGGAAGCAGGCGCAGTGTTCTTATTGAAAAATGCATCTACTGAAAGTTTTATAAAATCCACTCCTGTGACTTTTGAAATGAATGGAAAAGTCCGGGATGCACGAAGATTAAGCTCAATTACAAATATGTCGTTATCGCGCGCCAGACATTGAATATTAAAAGGGCCGGTTATTGATAGGGCTTTTGCTATATCTTCAGCTACACGTCTTAGCCGTCTTAAGGTTTCTATATAAAGTTTTTGGGGAGGAAAAATTATTGTCGCATCCCCTGAATGAACTCCTGCGTTTTCAACGTGTTCTGAAACAATAAACGCTTTAATCTTGCCCTTCTCGGCTACGCAATCTACCTCTATTTCTTTGGCGTCTTCTATAAATTTAGAAATGGTGATAGGATAATCTTTTGAAATTCTTGAGGAGGTTTCGGCATAGCTTTTTAGTCCCTCGACAGAATATACGATCTTCATGTTGCTTCCTGATAAAACGTATGAAGGTCTCGCCAAAACTGGAAAGCCCACTTTCTTAGCAAAAGACATTCCTGATTTTAGATCCGAAAACTCGTCCCAAGGAGGCTGTTTTATTGACAAAGTGTCTAAAAGTTTTGAGAATTTACCTCTGTTTTCGGCTCTATCAATATTTCGGGGATCAGTTCCTAAAACGTTGAAGCCGAACTTTTTAAGAGCTTTTGCTCTGTTGTTTGGGGTCTGTCCGCCGACAGAAACGATGACTCCGTGCGGGTTTTCGAATTCATAAATATCGGCAATTCTTTCAAAAGTCAGCTCCTCAAAATAGAGCTTGTCTGAAATATCATAGTCCGTTGAGACGGTTTCGGGGTTACAGTTAATAATTATCGATTTTTTAGCCTCATTCTTTAGGGAAAGTGCGGCATTTACCGATGTCCAGTCAAACTCAACCGATGAGCCTATTCTATAGGGGCCGGAGCCCAAAACTATAACTCCGTCTTTTCCGCTGGGCCTAATATCGTGATGGCTCCCGTTGTAAGTAAGATATAAGTAGTTGGTCTTTGCCGGAAATTCGCCTGCCAAAGTGTCTATCTGAAAGACAGAAGGAGCTATCTTAAGCTTTTTTCTAAGCTTTCTTATATTAAGCCCTGTCGTGCCGACTAATGATCCTATTCTCGTATCCGAAAATCCGAGCTGCTTTAGCTTTAGCAGACCGTCGTAGCTCAGCCCTCTTTTTTTCTTTTTTCTAAGTATCTTTTCGGCATCAACGATATTTTTTATCCTGTATAAAAACCAAGGGTCTATCCCCGTAAGGCGGTAAATCTCGGAAACAGAAATTTTCTCATAAAAGGCGCGGGATAAGGCAAAAATCCGGTTCGGAGTAGGATTTTCTAAAATGTGTCTGGTAGAAAAATTTTTAGGAGCACCTGTTTCAAAAATTTCTTCATTCACCGCTCCTTCAAAATCCAAATCTAGCATTCTTATGGCTTTTTGGTATGCCTCTTCAAAAGTTCTTCCAATTCCCATAACTTCTCCTACTGACTTCATACTCGATCCAATTTCTTCTTCTGCGCCTTTAAATTTATCTATATCCCAGCGAGGAATTTTTACCGTCACGTAATCAAGTGCGGGCTCAAAACAGAATTGCGTTACTTTTGTAACGCTGTTTCGAAGCTCTGTTAAATTTTTACCCAAAGCGAGTTTCGCCGCAACATATGCGAGGGGGTAGCCCGTGGCCTTACTTGCCAAAGCTGAACTTCTGGAAAGTCGGGCATTAAGCTCAATGACATAATATTCCATCTGCGAATTTTGAGTTTTGAGTTTTGATTTTTGACTTAGTTTCGGGTTTAGGGCAAACTGGACATTACACTCCCCGACTATTTTCAAACTCCTAACAATTTTTATAGCTGTCTCTCGTAAAAAGTGATATTCAAAGTTTGTCAAGGTCTGGGAAGGCGCAATTACAATTGACTCTCCTGTATGAATTCCTAAAGGATCCATGTTCTCCATATTGCAAACAGTTACGCAGTTATCAGATGAGTCGCGGACCACTTCATACTCAACTTCCTTATAATGATGGAGGTATTTTTCAATTAAGACCTGTTGAACAAAAGAGAAAGCTTTTTCCAAAAGCTCCGAAAGATCCTCTCTGTTTTCGGCAATTCCTGAGCCCTGTCCGCCTAAAGCAAAAGCGCTTCTTATCATTACCGGATAGCCTAGTTTTGAGGCTAAATTTAGCGCCTGGGGAATGCTAGTTGCACTCTTGCTGGGAAGCGTTGCAACTTTAATTTTGCGAAGATGCTCAGAAAACTTTTTTCGATCTTCTGTAAGAATTATCGAGTCAACCGGCGTTCCCAAAACTTTTACTTTATATTTCCTAAGAATTCCCTTTCTGTATAAAGATACCCCGCAATTAAGAGCAGTCTGTCCGCCAAAAGAAAGTAAAATCCCGTCTGGCTTTTCTTTTTTAATTATTTTTTCAACAAAAAAATCGCTGACTGGCAGGAAATAGACTTCATCCGAAAGAAATTTGGAAGTCTGAATTGTCGCAATATTTGGATTTACCAGAACTGTTTTTATTCCCTCTTCCTTAAGTGCCTTTATGGCTTGGGATCCTGAATAATCAAACTCTCCAGCCTCTCCTATTTTCAAAGCGCCAGATCCCAGAATTAAAACTTTCTTAATCTTCATATTTTCGAAAGGAAAAAGTCAAAAATCCAATCAGCATCAGTAGGTCCAGGCATGGCTTCGGGGTGGAACTGAACAGACAGAAAGGGAAGCTTTTTGTGAATTATTCCTTCATTTGTCCCGTCATTTGCATTAACAAACCAAGGATAAAAGTCTTTTGGAATCCGACTTACGCAAAATCCATGATTTTGAGTTGTGATATAACATCGGCTAGTCTCCTTTCCTTTTTCAAACATCGTGCACGGCTGGTTTTGGCTTCTGTGTCCGTATTTCATTTTTTTTGTATCTCCGCCTGCTGCTAAGGTCAAAAGCTGGTGCCCTAGACATACTCCGAGCGTCGGAACTTTCTTACCTAAGGCTTTTCTAATAATTTTTATTGTTTCCTGGGCAAATTTCGGATCTCCAGGGCCGTTTGATATAACAATGCCATCAAATTTTAGATTTTTTTCCAAAAAGGGATCCAAATTCCAAGGGACAGTTATCACAGTTGTGTCTCTTGCCAAAAGTCTTTTTCTAATATTTCGTTTTGCTCCGCAGTCAAATAGGAGAATTCTTTTCTTTCCCGATCCTTTAGTATTCATCGTGTCTATCGAAACCTTATCTATTAAAGATTCCTTGTTTGGGTCATAAAACGAAACGTTCTCTAAAACCTGAATCTTGCCCAGAATAGATCCCCGATCTCGTATTTTTTGCGTTAAAAATCTCGTGTCTTTTACTTGAATTATTGGCAGATTTTCTTCTTTAAACCATTCAGAAAGAGTTTTTCTGCTCTGATAATGAGAGGGTGTATCTATATAGTCTGAGACCACAAGCCCTTCGACCATAATCCTGTCCGATTCCCAAAAATCTTTATCAGGAACGCCGTAATTTCCAACCAATGGATAGGTCAAAACCAGAATTTGTCCTTTATAAGATGGGTCGGTAAGACTTTCCGGATATCCCATCATGCCTGTTGAGAAAACTAGCTCCCCCGAAGTAGATTTTGGACTGCCGAAAATCTGCCCTTCAAATTTGGATCCGTCTTTTAAAACTAGGGTTCCTTTCATTTTCCTAAAACCAGAGAAAGAAGCGCCATCCTAACAAACATTCCGTTTTTTAATTGTTCTGAGAGATATAAAGCTCTGGGATCCTCGTCCACTTCTACTGAAATTTCCGAGACCCTAGGTAAAGGGTGCATAAAAATCGTATTCTTCCCGGCAAATTTTTTAATAAGAGGGGGTTTTAGAATAAACTTATTTTTTACTCGATTATAGCTTCTTAGATTGCTAAATCTTTCTTTCTGTACCCGCGTCCAATACCAAAAGTCGGCGTTTTTGGGAACATCTTTCGTAGAGTTGATTTCAATTAACTTAATTCCTTGTTTGGTAAGAAGATCAAACTCATCCCTGTGTAGTTTTAGTTCTTTGGGTGATAAAAGAAAAATCTTGTTGTTATTAAACTTTGAAAGACCCCGAATTAAAGAGTGGACGGTTCGTCCATTAAGCATGTCTCCCGCAATTAAACCTACCAGATTATTTAGTCTGCCAATATTTTCTTGAATCGTAAAAAGATCCAAAAGAGCCTGCGTAGGATGCTCTCCTACTCCATCTCCTGCGTTTATAACAGGCTTATCTGAAGCCTGAGCGGCAATTTGCAGACTGCCTTTAATAGGATGGCGGATAATCAAACAGTCTGAATAGGAAGATAGTGTTTTTATCATGTCTGAAAGACTTTCTCCTTTGACTACAGATGAAGTATGCATGGGATCTGAGATTTCAATTGTCGATCCCCCCAAGCGCTTGATCGATGCTGAAAAGGAGGAAAAAGTCCGGGTGGAGGGTTCAAAAAAAAGAAGGGTAACAATGTTACCTTTCAAAAGATCTAAAGATCCCGAACGCAGAATGATATTTTTTAATTTCCGAGTTTTTGTGAATAGAATTTGAAGATCTTTTGTAGAAAATTGGTCAAGAGAGATAATATCTTTACCCCTAAATTTACCGCGGAGATCGTCCAAACCTGTCTTTTTTGCCATATTTTGGGGTTTTTCCTTCGGATAAATTTATCAGAACTCCGAGGAACAAGTCAAGGAGTATAAAATCCGAAGATTTCAAGCCATTTTTGATAGTTTGGGGACTCTTTCTTTTCTTCTTTTGTTTGTGTTTCAGTCTCCGGCAAAATAACCTCTTTCTCGTCTGGTTTTACCAAAAAAAGCTTGTCTCTTGCTTCTTTTTCTATAAAGTCCTTATTGTCTATTTTCGCAAGCTCTCGTCGGAGCTCCTCGTTTTCGAATTTTTCTTCCTCAAATTGAGTTTGAGCGGAGGTAATTATGTCTTGCTTTTTTAAAAGGTCATAAATTGATCGAGCAAGGTTATTGATCACTACCAGAAGAACTATAACGCTTATAACAAATGCAGCTTTTTTCATAATTCTTATTGACTTGATCGTAAAATGCTGATATTATAGGCTATCATGAATCCCAAAAAAGTAACTGAAGCAGGGGCGGAATTCAAAAATTTTTTGCGTGAAAAGGGACATTCCAACTCTACAATTGTAGCATACGGCAAGGATATCGAGCAGCTTGCCTCATTTTTGGCAGAGCTTCAGAAACATCATGTTCATGAGGTTACAAAAGAAGATATTGAGGCTTTTTTAGGCAAGCTTTCCAAGGAGGGATATACTCCCAAATCAATTTCCCGAAAAATAAACTCCACAAGAACTTTTTATAGATTCTTAAAAGTAAACGAATATATAACAGACGACCCTTCCCTTTTAGTCGAACACCCCAAATATCAGCTCGCACCACCCAGAATTCTTACTCCTACAGAATACAGAGCCTTAAGAGATGCAGCTAGAGCCGACCTTCGCATGACTGCGATAATTGAACTTTTGCTCCAAACAGGAATAAGAATTGGAGAGCTGACAGAACTTAGACTTTCTGACATTCAAAAAGACTCACTTAAAATAAGGGCCATGGAAAAACATCCCGAGAGAATAGTTCCCCTTAACAAAAGAGCGCAGGAAGCCTTACAGAAGTATCTTGAGGTTCGTCCAAAAGTTACAGAAGACCACGTATTTGTCACAAAATCAGGCAAACCTTTCTTAATAAGAAACATTAGAACTTCAATTGAGAGATATTTCAGACTTGCTGAGATAAAAAGTGCGAAAGTTAATGATCTTCGCCACACATTCGTCGCTCATCACCTAAAACATGGCGTATCTTTAGTTTTACTATCAAAAATTTTGGGGCATAAAAGAGTCTCTACAACTGAGAGATATCTGGAATACGTTCCCGAGCGCGCCTCCGAATCCCAATCCCTCTCCGAACTATAATCTTGCTCCGAAGTTTCAAACTAGTTATAATATCCTACACGCGTCCGTAGCTCAGTGGTAGAGCGCTACTCTTATAAAGTAGATGTCCTTGGTCCGAATCCAAGCGGACGCACAAATTTTTTCTGTCCACAATTTTGATATAATTCCACTTCGATGACAGAAAGGAAAGACAATTCTCACATAACTTCTGGATCGTCGTTTGTGGAAGAGCTGGATCGAAGACTTACTCTACCTAATTTCACATTTGGAGATCCGGAAAAAGACGAGGAAGAGTTTTACATCTACCTCCCCTATTCAGACTTGCGAGGATGGATTTACGAAAGGGAAACAATAGGAAAAGCTGCTAGTATTTTTCCCTTATGGAGACTGCAAGAGGTAAGATCTTTAAGTTTTGTTTCGATGACCTTAGAAGCACAACCCAATCCTCTTGTAGCATTGGAGCAACCACAGACAAGGTTTTCCCATACTTTGGTGGTGGCAAGAACAATGGAAGCCATAATGAGGAATAATGACTTCGATGAGCAAGATATCCAAACAGGAATTGTGGCAGCTATGTTACACGACATAGCCACTCCAGCTTTAGGAGACGCTACGAAAAAAATAGATCCTGCCAATCTAGATGAAGAGGATTGGTGGTGGGAGGTTCTAGACGAGGGGTCTTGGGCATATTTGGAAAGCATTGGTGCTACAAGAGAACAAATCGATGACATAATCCACAATAAAGGAATTCTTGGACAAGTTTTGGATATCGCAGACAGAATTGGGTATACAATGATTGATCTTGAGCGTTCAGGAGCAAATATAATACCAGGAATAAGGCCTGATATAGGCAATATATTTAAAGACGTTAGGGTTGATAAAGAAACAGGGCGGGTATATTTTGAGGATTATCAGAGACTTGGAAACTTTTTGTATGTAAGGGCCTGGTTTTTCAGAAATGTCTACATCAATCCTTACAATCAAGGTTCAGACTTCCTATTTTTAAGACTTATCGAGCCTTTTTACAGGCCAGATGAATCTGAAGCTTCGGGAAAGTTAACTCCCAACTTGTTAAGACGTATGGCTGATCAGGATCTGGTTAAATTTTTGGCGGAGAGGTATACTCCTGGGCGACCTTGGTATACATTTACAAAAAGTGTTCTCTGGTTTCCTAAGTTCGAAAGATTTGACTCTTTAGAAAAAGCGGAAAGCAGAGTCCAAGAAATCTCAAGAGGTCCTGACTCTAAGGTCATTGGCATCAAGGAAGGCCAGCGTTTTAATCCCTCGCTAGATTATTTAACAAAAAATGAAGACGGAGAAATTGTTGAATATAGAGAAGCCGAACCCTTTCAGGCTTTATTAATACACAGAAAGTCTGAGTCTATGCGAGGCTTTTATGTATTTTATGCGGATTCCGGTGATTTAGATTTGGTTAGATACCTTCCTTAGAGCTGTGCCCGCTCTGCAATTGAGGCTTCTATCAAATTCAGGTCTTTTCCATATTTGAGTCTTGATAATTCTCTTATTAACTCAGACACTCTTGGGTTTTCCGCGGCTTTTTCCCTCGCCATATCCCTCGTCAAGTCCATTGAGAAAGGCGGAACCGGCTCTCCTCCCACAATTGTTTTAATGTAGGCGTGGAATCTATCTACATTTATTAAATCTGCCTCGGTAAACACCGGCTGATACTCATGCTGAAGATAATTGGCGTCTGTTACGCCGACTCTAAAGGAAACTAAAGTTCCGACGTTTCCAAAAATAGCGTTTTTAACTTCTTCTTCCATTTGCCCTATGAATTGATTCGCCACAGTCAGATTAAGTCTGTATTTTCTGGCTTCCGATAGGATTTGAGCAAAGTCCGGAGTCGCGAAATTCTGAAACTCATCTACGTAAAGAAAAAAATCGCGTCTTTGGGCTTCGGGAACGTCTTGTCTGCTCATCGCTGCCACCAAAATCTTGGGGATCAAAATAAGTCCTAGAAAGCTTGAGTTTTCCTCCCCTATTTTTCCCTTGGACAAAGAGATAAGAAGAATTTTTCCCTCATCCATAACTTTTCGAAAGTCAAAAGCAGACTCTGACTGTCCTATTATATTTCTCATCATTTTGTTTGTGACAAAGCGTCCGAATTTGGATACGATGTAATCCAAAACCTCTGATTTATGAAAATCCGAGGTTTGCGCAATTTGATCTGTCCAATACCTTCGAACGATAGGGTCTGTAACTCTAGGAAGAATTTCCTGAACGAAATTCGCATCGGTTAATGCTCTAACGACTTCTACAAAAGTATTTCCCCGATCGCTCATAACTGTAAGCATGGCGTTTCGTATAGCGTGCTCAAAACGAGGGCCTATTATTCCCGTTTTATTCGGATCATAGAGCTTGTACATTAGCCCTACGATACTTGAAACGACATAGTGTTTCTGTTCCTCTGTATTTGCTTCAAGCATGTTTAACCCCATGGGACGGCTGGTATCTGAGGGGTCAAAAAGAATTACGTCCTCCGCCCGCTCGGGCGGAATAAGAGGTAAAATTTTATCAATCGTATCATGAGGATCTATAAAGCATACCCCCTCTCCGTTTCGTATATCCTGCAAAATCATGTCTTTTAGAAATTCCGATTTTCCAACTCCTGTTTTCCCTATTACATACATATGGCGCGTTCTATCATCCTTTTGTATATAAACAGGTCGTGACATCCCTCTATACGTGCTTTTTCCAAGGTAAAGCCCTTCTGTGGGGATTTGAGCAGGCGCAGGAGCCCTCTTTGAAGTAATCCAGTGAATGTGGGGCGTAGCTACTGATTTATTCGGGAAATGAAAGACAGTAGCAAGCTCTTCTGATGTTAAGACAGACGTTTGTCCCATCATGGGCATATATCTATAAACATAGTCGGTCATAAAAAATTTCTTAATTCTATGTTTGTTTTTGGTGAAAGAATTAAGTCCCCCAAACTGGGAAAATGCATTTACTATATTTCCCAGATGCGCCTCGGCTGATTCTTTTGTACTTGATGAGACAACGATCCTAACTACAACTTCAAATCCCGGTTTTCCGATTTTATTTTCAACGCCCTCAAGCTCTTTTGAATCCGCAGAATATTTGGCAGTTTCAGGATTTGCCTCGATTTTTTTAGTTTTGGAGAGATACGTTCTCCCCTGTTTTTTCCATCGCGCACCTGCAGGCCCTACTAAAATTTGGATAGCTGCGCCCTCTGCTTCTGTCATTTTAGCCAAGACCGAGGTAATAGAAGACAAAGGATCTGTAGGAAGATCTTTGAAAACTTTTATCGGCATATAATTTGACGATTTAAGTTTAAGAGATGCAAAAGCTACCCTTCCCTGGTCGGAAAAGATATTGTAGTCATTGCCTAAAATGAAATTTTCCTTAAGAGCGATTCCTTCATCCACCTCTAAAATTTCCGCATCAGGATATGCGCCGTTAATCTGTTTTTCGACAAAATCTTTATATTTATTAGGCGTGTTAACATAAAATCTTATATCCCCCGGCATTCCTACGATTTCAAATGAGATATGGGGCTGAGGCTTAAAAAAAGAAAGCTTCCCGCTTTTATAAAAGGATGCAAAGCTTGAGAAAAGCTGCTCTGCTGCGTCTATTTTTATCTCATTGTCCCGAGGCAAAGAAACCTGAAGAAGAGTCGTATCCAAAGATTCTTTCTCTCTGTTTCGAAATTTATAGAAAAGCAAAAATAAATATCCTAGGCCCACGATGGCTGCAGAAAGCGCCAAAAGCCCTAAGACTAAGCTTAAAAAAGCTATAAGAAATCCTGTGGGATCAAGTAAAAAATCATTAAATGTCATACTGCTAAAAGCTCCACCGTTCCTTTTCCTTCTTCTCTACCACCAATCTTCCTCTCCCATGTACCGGGATGATTAGGAGAATCTCCGGGCGGCAGGTATGTTAAATCTACTTTAGGCAGCGTCCCTTGTGTTTGAGCCGGCGGTTGCTGCTCGAAGGATGGTGCAGGAGTTGCCACAGCCAAAGGGTGGGGAGGAGTTGGATTTATGACTGGCTGCTGCTCTATTTGGGCAGAGGTTTCTAAAGAGGCGGGAGCTGTCTCAGAAAATGGCTTCGATTCAGCCAAGGTAGCCTCCACTGTTTTGGGCTGTCCCTCTTTTCCCACTACTGAAGGAGCTGAAGCTCCGCCTACGGGCGCTACATTAGGTCCCAATGCTTTATTTTTAGCCTCATCTGTCATACAACTATGATACCACAATGCGTAATTCTTGCATGAAATAATCCTGACATAATTATTGAGCTTGGGCTGAGGCGGAATGTGACTTAAGTTTTTCCCTCAGAATCTTAGGTAAGATTTCTTCGCTATTGCAGCTTTTACATTTTTCTACATATCCCTTGAAAGGTCTTTTGTTAATTGCCCCACAACTTGGACATGGAACATTTATGGGACCCAGACCATCCGGTCCGCTAACAGTAATCGTCGCGTTAACAGGAGTGCTTTCAGTTGTTGAGCATGAACCTCCACCGCAGCCTCCACCTCCTATTTGTTTTTGTCCATTCTCGTGATAATGTATCTGCGGAGCACTTCCGGCCCAATTGGAACTTGAGGTTTCTGTCGAGGTATAAACTGTAACCTCTACTCCACATGCGAGATTTTGCATTCCAACCTGTTTTTTTCTGCTTTTCCCTGCTGCTTCAAGATGCTTTTCATAAGCCATGTTAATAGCATAAAGACTGGTAGGATTGTCAATTAAAGTATTTATATAGCTTGTTACTGCTCCCGGTGCTACGTCGATCCAAACCTGTTCCAACTCTTCAGGGGAAATTCCTACTTGTCTGTCCAGTATGAAATTGGCTATCCAATCTGCGTTTACGAATCCAGCCTGACTTGGTATAACAACTGGAACGGATTTAAGCTCGACATCAGTTGGAGATTCCGGCAGAATGTCTGAATACAGAGGGTTTAAACTGACGATTTTGTCTCGATACTCACTATTAGTTAAGTCTGAAAAATGACTTGTCCCCAAAACTTTTCCTTCTGATTTTACGAAGACACGAAAGTAATTTTTCTCATAATTTGTTCCTCTTGAACCGGGCGGTGTTATCTCTATAATTGCTGTTCCCTCAGGAGTAGAAGGATCAGTCATAATTTTCTGAATTGCCATAAAGCTTTCGACCTCCATATCTTCTCTTTGCCAATCAATACGTCTTCTCCTATTTCCTCTTCTTATTACTTCTTCAAAAGGCTCATCATCACCTTCTCCGTATAATCTATCCCCCCTTATCTCAAATATGTAATCGCTTTTTGAGACATCAAGTCTTTCGCCTAAATCAGTTTTAAGTTGTCTGTGTATGTATCTCGTTTCTCTTGCAAGTCTTTGATCAAATCCAGCAGATCCTTTATGCGCCATAAGCGCTCTGAATCTTAGGCTATCGTAAAAGGTGTTATATTGGTATTTACTTCGTCTTTCGATCATCTTTTCCTCCAGATCTTTTCTTTCTTCCGATCTTTGTGGTTTTCGAATCGAGCCATTGTAAAGAGAAGGTCTGAGAGGCGATTTAGGTAAACTAGAATTTCGGGATCAACCTGCCTGCCGGCAGGCAGGTTTTTACTTTTTGAAAGAGCTGTTATTTGTCTCTCTGCGCGCCGGGCTACTGTCCTACCTAGATGTAAAAATGCACCCCCTTTTCCTCCTCCGGGTAAAATAAAATTGGTTAAGGGCGGCAACTTCTTGGTGAGGCCGTCTATCAGCTTTTCAAACTCCAAAGGCCTTTTATAAATAGTTTCAACCGGCATTTTGTGAGGAAATGCGAGAGCTCCTCCTATTTCAAAGAGGTCATTTTGGATAACTTCCAACTCTTTCGCAAGTCTTGGGTCCTTAATAAAAACCAAACAAAGTCCGATTACAGTATTAAGCTCATCTATGTGCCCTACAGCTTCAATCCGAAGGCTAGATTTAGAAACCTTGGTCCCGTCAAAAAGTGAGGTTTTACCCTTGTCCCCTTTTCTTGTATAAATAGCCATAAAAAATCCTCCTCTATCCGAGAAGGATTGCGGCAAAACCCTGCTCGGGGAAAATGGACAAATATAGTTTTCTGGCTTTACAGTTGCGGCACAGCCCAAGAATTGCACTTGGATTACCTATATCAGCCTTGAATTAACATTCGGAATGTCCGCATGCGTAGCATTTTCGGCATCCCTCCTCGTAGGCGAGGGACGCCGCGCCGCACATCGGACAAATGTCAAAAAGATGAGTTTCAGTAGGCTTTTCATCAAGTGTTACCGCTTCTTTTATAGGAAGCTGCTCCAAAACAACGATCTTTTCTTTAGCTGGCTCTTCCGGATTTAAAATCTTGCCGTTTGAGTGACCATTAGAGACTCCGTTTGCATGGCCATTGGCGCCCCCGTTTGCAGATATACCGTTTGCTAATGGCAGTGTTTTTGCGTCTTCAACTATCCCATTTATTCTAAATCCATAGTGGCGCGCCAATACTTTTGCAACTGCATCAGGAAGCGATCGAACCCTGTTTTCTCCAAATCCGACACTTCTTGCTCCGCCGATTCCTGTAAGCTGTGCCACAACTTGTCGAATTCTCTCTCTTGGAGGAAGTGAACCCGAAAGCCGGAGATTAAGAGATATCATCCTGCCTAATGCGTCTGCCATTGCTGCTACATCAGATCCCGATTTTCCAATGGTAATGAATACTTCGAAGGGTTCTTTCATATAATCATGGTTTATTGTTATATATGTTTTTCCAACAGGGGTGTCTGCCTGATAAGTAACTCCTTCCATCATCACTGGCCTTGGTGCTTTCGGAAGCTCGGGGATTAGCTTTGGCTCATCTTTTTTCTCTTCAATTCGGGATAAAACTCCCTCTCTTGATCCGTCCCTCATGTATGTTATTCCCTTAAGCCCTTGGTCATATGCCATCATATAGAGGCGTTTTACATCCTCAACGGTATGGGCGTTTGGAGCATTAACTGTTTTTGAGATGGACGAGTCGATATACTCCTGTGCTACTCCCTGAACTTTTACATGATCCTCAGGGGTCAGGTCGTTTGCAGATACAAAATAATCAGGTTTTTCTTCATTTGGATGATTCTTTTTCCACTCTTCAAAAAGATGATGATACATCTTGTGCTCCCCTAGCCGATCCCGACGAATAAACTCAAACTCATAAACCGGTTCAACGCCCGATGAGACTCCTGAAATAAGAGACGTAGTGCCAGTCGGAGCAATTGTGAGAAGTACTGCATTTCGTATTCCATTTTTGGCTATTTTTTTCTTAATAGATTCTGGAAGACGCTCTATGTGCCATCCTTTAAGATACTCGGTTTTTTTAAACTTGGGGAATGCTCCTTTTTCGCGGGCTAAATCGGTTGAAACGTCATACGCGTTATCCCTAAGTGCGGCAAAAATCTTCTGAAGAACAGCATTTGCTTCATCTGATCCGTATCTTAACTTCATTTTTATAAGAGCGTCCGCAAGGCCTAATATTCCAAGACCTGTCCGTCGAATGTCCTTTGCGCATTTTTCGTTATCGTCATAGAAATAGTAGGTATCATCAATTACGTTATCCATAAATCTTATTGCGGTTCTCACATCTTTTCCGAAATTCTCAAAATCAAACTTGCCGCTTTTAACGTAGGCCGAAAGATTCATGGCGCCTAGATTACAAACTGCCCATGGTCCCAACGGCTGTTCCCCACAAGGATTTGTAGCGATAAGTTTCTCAAAATACCAGGTATTTGATCTCTTATTTGATCTGTCCAGGAAATGAAGACCCGGTTCCGCAGATTTCCAAGCAGCAGCGCAAATTAGATCCCAAAGATATTTTGCCTTAACTGTTTTCCTAATTTCTGTTTTCCCGCCGAGTTTTTTCCAATCCTTTAAATCTCCGTTCCATTTCTTATCATATTTGGGGTCGTCAAGATCCGGGAATTCCAAATTCCAATCCGCATCTTTTTTTACCGCTTCCATGAAATCGTCTGAAACACAGACCGAAAGATTTGCTCCGTTAATGCGCCTTAGATCTTCTTTTACGGTAATAAACTCTTCTATGTCTGGGTGCCAATCGTGAAGCATTAGCATTAAAGCGCCCCGTCTGGATCCTCCCTGCTGAACAATATCTTTTGTGGCAAGTGAATAAAGCTCTGCCCAGTTCATAGGACCTGAGGAAAATCCGTTTACCTTTTTAACGCGGGACCCCTTGGGCCTAAGAGAAGAAAGATTTATTCCCACACCTCCGCCTCTAGCCATGATCTCAATCATTATTTTTAAGTTCTCGAGTATTCCGTCTCTTGAGTCTTCTGGGGATGGGATAACAAAACAGTTAAAGTATGTTACGTCATATCCTGTTCCTGCGCCAGCTAAAATTCTTCCTCCCGGAAGGAATTTAAAACCGTCCATAACGTTATAGAATTTTTTCTCCCAGACTTTTCTAAGTCTTGGTTTCTCCTTTTGTGCAATACCTTTGGCAACCCTCTTCCACATTTCTTGTGGGGTTTGTTCGATAGGATTACCTTTCTTATCTTTCAAAGAATAGCGGTCTAAAAATACTTTTTGTCTTACTCCGTCAAGTTTCATTTTATTAATTTTTTTACTTCTTTTTCGAAATCTTCGACATCTACGAATCTTTTAAATACGCTTGAAAATCTTATGTATGCTACCTTGTCCAATTTCTTAAGTCTTTGCGCTACCATATGTCCTATCTTTTTGCTTTCTACTTCGATTGAGTCTAGCGTCCTAAGCTCCCGTTCAATGTCGACTACAATTTTCTCAATCTTATCAAGCGATATTTTTGTTTTTTCAGAGGAGCGGATTATTCCGCTTTTTAATTTATCTCTATTGAATTGCTCTCGTCTTCCGTCCTTTTTAATAACAACCAAGTTTATGTTTTCGACCCTCTCGTACGTGGTAAAGCGTTTCTCACACTTAAGACATGCCCTTCTACGTCTTATGGTTTCTAAATCGTCTGAATCTCTAGTTTCTACTACTTCTGTTTCTTTTGATCCGCAGTATGGGCATTTCATCTTCCTATTTCTCCTCCTAAAAAGCTTATTAAAGTTCGGCCCCGAAAAATCGGAGCATTCAAACACTTTATCTAGTGTCAGGAAAATAATATGACCCTAGATATGCTAAGTCAACTAGCAATAAATAGATCAAATCGGTTCAGGGCAGTTTTTAGCCTCGAATTTTTATTTGACTAAAATCTTACAGTAAAAAAGAGTAAAAAAATAAACTGTCTTTGGATTTTTACGGCAGACTCTTCTTACAAAATTTACTCGATTTATAAACTTAGGTTATTCTGAAGCTCTTAACTTAGTTACACGTTCTAAGAGTTTATTGTTAAGTTCAAGACTCTGTGAATATTTCTTTGCCAAATCTCCTTCTGATTTTTCCATTAGCTCATGCAAAATCTCATGATGTTCCCTAAGAGATCTATCTATATTCCCCAAAACCCAATAAACGTTTCGTCCTCTATTTTTATACCTTTCTGTTTCATTAAGTGCTCTCTCTAAATATTTCTCGGCTTTAGAAACAGCAGTTTCAGAAAGGTCTCCCTTCCCTCTTTCTAAAAGCATTACTGCCGCATTAAGCCTTTTGTCCGCCTGGAGGATATAAAACTCTGCTTTTTTGCCGGGATCTGAAATGAAAAATTCAATCATTCGATCTCTTAATGCCTTAAGGGGATAAAGGGTGCTTCCCGGTAGTATCCCTGGATAAGGCAGGAAATAGTCTATTTTTGCAGAGTCAGTCGCGTCAGTGAATGTATGTGCATATGACCTAAGAGGAGAGACAATAAGAAACAGAAGAAGAAAAATGCTTACAATTTTTTTCATTTATGGAGTCTTTTCCCGACTAGGGCTTTAAAAATGTCACCTTTTGAGATAATGCCAATAAGATTTCCTCTTTTGTCAACAACCGGAAGCCTGCCTACTTTGTGAGAAAGCATTAATGATTGAGCGCGGAGGATAGGAGCGTCTGGCTCAATTGTAACGAGGCGCTTGCTCATTATTTTATCGGCAGTAAGGTCGAAGATCTCGGAAATTTTCCTTTCCATTTTTTCAAAGTTTGAGGTATTTACCGGGTCTTCTATGTATTCTTGAATCGAGGGGAAAAATTTCGCTAGAATATCTCTTTCTGTTATGAATCCGATAACGCGTTTTCCGGAAAGAACTGGAACGCCGTTTATTTGGTGAATAAAAATAAGCTTGGAGATATTTTTGACCTTTGATTTGGTAAAGACGTAGTCAACTTTTTTTGACATCGCGTCTTTGACTTTCATGGGCTTATTATATCACTGCCCTGCAAGCTTAATAATGCAGGGTAGGAAACTATTTTGTCCCGAGATTTTGAAGTACAAAAGTGAGACTTTCTTCCTTATTGTGAGAGTAGGTATTGACTACTAGATCATAATACTTTTTATCCCAGTAAACCCAATTCGGATCCCCTCCCGCATACATTCTTCTAAACTTTTCCAAATCGTTTTGTTCCCTTTCTAAGATCTCTGCCTTGGCCTCATCCACGGACAATTGCTCTCTATTTAAAAGTCTGTCAATTCTAATATCTATATGGTCTTCCCCCTTCTCGTCTTCACAAGAAATTAAAATTTTAAAAATACCCTCAATGCCTTGAGCGTTAAACCCAGCAAGCTTGGTCTCAACGATTAAATTTTTTTCGTTTTGAAGCATTTTTTTTAACTCGTCGTCAAAAATCTGATCTTCTTCATCCGGCCTTTTATGAGTATCTTTTTGATGAAGTCCCAATTTTGCGCGAACTTTTTCCCAAAAAATATCTCCACCTTCAAGATGCTTCCATCCTAATTTTTCAGATAATCCTTGTGCCAAAGTGGTAGCCCCCGCTCCAATCCTTCCGGAGATGGTAATATTTCGAATATTTGGGATATCTACGGGGGTCATTTTCAAATTATAGTGTCACGTTTTCAGTTTTGCAATGCCAAAAGACCGGGCAAAACTTCACCCGAGAGGAACTCGAGCATTGCGCCTCCGCCCACTGAGACGAATGAAAATTTGTCTTTCAAACCGACACGGGTTATAAACTCCACCGTATCCCCTCCTCCGACTATACTATATATATTATTAGTATTATCAGAAAGTGATTTGGCAAATTTTGAGGTAGAGTTTTCAAAAACTCCCGGAACAATTTCTCCAAGAGGTCCGTTCCAGACAACAGTCGAAGACTTATTCGCTGTTTGCACAAACTTATCAAGTGATTCCTCTGTTATATCTTTTTGATCAGGCGTCAAATCAGCTATGAAAAGATCGGATTTCCTGCCGGTTTTCTCATGCGCCACTTTCAAAAGTTCCCTTGTGTGCTCTGCAATTTCTCCTCCAACCAAAACATAGTCTGCGAATCCGTGCATTTTTTCGACCAAAGGAAGTTTTGTTTCAATTTTTGCGCCGCCAATGACGACCGTTAGAGGCCTTCTTGGGTTTTCCATCGCTTTTGATAAGGTCTCTACTTCTTTCTGCAAATGGAGACCTGCAAAATGAGGCAAAAACTTGGGAATTCCTACAATCGATGCGTGATCTCTATGGCTTGATGCAAAAGCATCGTTCACATAAACTTCCGAAAGAGCTGCGAGTTTTTCGGCGAACTCTTCGTCGTTTTTTTCTTCCCCTTCAAAGAATCTAAGGTTTTCCAAAAGAAAGAAGTTTTCTTTTATCTGCCATCCGGGAAAACCACTCAATTTTGTTTCTTGCAAACTTTCTCCTGGGAATCTTTCCGCAAACCAATTAGCGATAGGTTCCAAGCTTAATTCATTATTCTTAATTCTTAATTCCGGATCTGGCCGGCCAAGATGCCCGCAAATTATAATTTTGCAGTTTTGATTTAAAAGATATTCAAGAGTAGAAACACAAGCCTCTAGGCGGGAATGGTCAGAAATTTTTGAATCTTGAATAGGAACATCTAGGTCTGCTCGGAGCAAAACCGTTTTCCCCCCTATGTTGGCCTCTTCCAAACCTTTAAATTTAATCATTAATCCTTAATCCTTTATCATTAACTTCAGTCCGTGAATTCCTGGCAAAACATTTTTCCATATGTTCCTCCGTCAATAACACCTATCCCCACCCTTCCGAAGTTTTCGGAAAGAATGTTTTCCCTGTGTCCCGGACTTCTCATGAGCCCTTCGTGGGAAAGTTGAGTCGAAGGAGCGAGCGCTAAATTCTCTCCGGCATATGAGTAGGTAATATCATCCTGTGCCATTCTGTCGAAAGGAGAAAGGCCTTCTGGCGTATAGTGAGAAAAGTAGCCCCTTTCAAACATGTCCTTGCAATGTTTTCTTCCGGTCTCTGCAAGTCTTTCGTCAAAAGTTAGTTTATTAAGACCAAGTTTCTCTCGTTCAATATTTACTAATGCAAACATTTCTTTTTCCGCTGCAAAATCAATGGTTAAATTTTGTGCTCGGATATTGAGCTTTAGACTTTCTTCACTACGTGGCTCTACTGTCATAAAAGTCAGGGCGTCTGATACTGCCTGGCCAAAAACTTTATTTACCACGTCTTCAAATCCCAGACTTTGCGAAAGAAGAAGGCTCCCTGATTTGGAATTAAGAATTGCTTGTTTAAGAATAGGGGCTGTGGGCAAAGTGGTAACTGTAGTCAGAATAAAAGTTAATAAAACAAGCGCTGATAATATTCCGGGAAATACTCCCAAAAAACTGTTTACCAACCTATTTTTCTTAATTTTTGAATTAAGGTTTAAATAGGAAGGAAGGCTTAATGCAAGCTTTATAAGAAACTTGCTAAGCAAAAGTTCTGTTAAAATTGCGACTGAGAAAAAGCCTATTGCATTTGAGAAACCATGAGGAATCCCAAATGAATCCGAGAGAAGCTTTGAAACAAAGGAATAAAAAATGAGACCTGATATAAAAGACGCTACGAAGCTAAGGAAATCTATAAATGATCTGAGAATACCTTGCGAAAACCCTTCTGCCGCATAGACTGCTATTAAAAGTAAAACAATTAGGTCTACCCAATTAAGCCCGGAAATAAAAGTGCTCAGCGAGGAATCCATAAACGATTACAAGTTATTATAAATGATTGATCCAAGTGTTGTCAGTTGGTTTTTATAAATGGTATTATAAGAGGCGTTCAATGGAGTGGCTTCAGGCGCTTAAAAAGGGATTTAAAATTAAAAGAATCAAAAGAAAAAGAGCATTAGCTCTTTTTGCTTTAGTTGTACTTTTGTTTATCTCATATTTTTATATCTTTAAAGACCTCCCCTCACCCACCAGACTCTCCTCATCTGCCACTCCCCAATCGAGTCAAATTTACGATCGGAAGGGCAAGCTTTTGTACACCATTTTCTCAAACGAGAACAGGACTAAAATCCCTCTTTCTGAAATTCCCAAATCTGTTCAGTACGCAACGATTGCATCTGAGGATAAAGACTTCTACCGTCACGGCGCAATAGATCTTCGGGGAATCATAAGGTCAATTGTCGTTATCACGACAAAAAGAGAGCTGCAAGGAGGCTCAACTCTTACTCAGCAGCTGGTAAAAAATAGTTTACTCACGCCCGAAAGAACAGTACAGCGAAAAATCAAGGAAATAATTCTCTCTTTTGCAACTGAGGCTTTATACTCCAAAAATCAGATACTTGAAATGTATCTAAATCAAGTCCCTTATGGCGGGACTGCTTATGGAATTGAAGCTGGAGCCCAAACTTATTTTGGGAAGAAAGCAAAAGATTTGACTCTTTCGGAGTCAGCACTTCTCGCTGGGCTTCCGGAGGGATAAAGCAATAGAGGAAGAGCTTAAATATAAACAGTTTGTTAATGAAATCAAGGCTCCGCATTTTGTCCTCTACATTAAGGACCTTTTAATCCAGAAATACGGAGAGCGATATGTCGAGGAGGGCGGACTTAAGATAAAAACAACGCTTGATTTGGATATTCAGGAAATGGCACAAGCCTCTGTTTCTGCAGAAATAGAAAGACTTCGTGGCTTTAGGGTCTCAAACGGTGCGGCCTTAGTTACGAATCCCGGAACCGGCGAGATACTCGCTATGATAGGAAGCAAAGATTATTTTGATTCGGAAATCGATGGAAATGTTAATGTGACTTTGGCATATCGGCAGCCCGGTTCTTCTATAAAACCAATAAATTATGCCGTGGGCCTTATTAAAGGCTATACCGCTGCAACAGTTTTTGTGGACGAGAGGGTTTGCTTTCCAAATCCGGGGCAGCGTCCCTACTGTCCTGTTAATTATGACGGGAAATTCCGGGGGGCAGTAAGTATGAGAAATGCTCTGGCCGGATCTATAAATATTCCGGCTGTAAAAATGCTTAAGGCAAATGGAGTTGAGGCGATGATCACCACAGCATCTGCTATGGGAATAGACACTTTTACAGACCCCAGCCGTTACGGACTCTCTCTCACTTTAGGAGGCGGGGAGGTCTCAATGCTTGATATGGCGGAAGCTTTTGGGGTTTTTGCAAACGGCGGGTATCGAATCGACCTTCATCCGATTTTAGAGATAAAAGACTCGAAAGGGCGTCTCGTTGAAAAATATGATCCTCCTTCCTCGCCTATTTTTGGAAATAAAGTCATTCCTGAGGGAGTAGCTTTTATAATTTCTGATATCTTGCAGGATAATTCCGCGCGGGCTTCTATTTTCGGAACAAATTCAGAGCTTAGGATTGACAATCAGCCGGTTTCTGTAAAAACAGGTACAACAAATGACCTTCGGGACAACTGGACAATAGGGTTTACTCCCGATCTTCTTACAACTGTCTGGGTAGGAAATAACGATAATACGCCTATGGGAGGATTAACTTCAGGAGTCACGGGCGCAGCTCCTATTTGGAATGATATTATGACTAACCTTTTAGCTGACAAGCCCGCACAAAAACCTGTCAAGCCGGCAAGCGTAATCGGAATGAGTGTTTGCGCAGTCTCAGGACTTTTGGCAAAACCTGAAAGTAGTTGTGAGAAAAAATTTGAATACTTTATAAAAGGAAGGCAGCCTCGTACCTTTGATCCCGGAAAAACTCAGGTTTTAATAGATAAGACAACAAGTGATTTAGCAAAAGAGGGACAAACCGACAATGTTGAGATGCGGGAACAATATGTGATAACAGATCCCACGGGCGCCCGATACTGCGTCGATTGTCCCCATCCCGAACCCTCTCCCTCTCCAACCCCCACCCCATAATTCCCCTTTCAAACTGAGGGGGTTTGATGTATAATCCAGGCCAAATCCAAGGATTTCTAATATGAGTATTTTGCGTGATTTGGCAATCCTTTTGGCAAAATTCCTCATCGCCATAGGCGATGGGGTAATTTGGTTGTTTTTAGCAGTTTTTAAACTTTTCCTTAAAGTCTGGCAGATTATTCAAGGCGCTGTCCGGACAACTCAGGGAAAATTCCAAAATAGTTTGCGGTCGCTTAAAAACAGCTCTGATGCTGTTTGGGGACTCGCTAAAAGGAGGGGGTCTAAAACGGTCTTTAAGAATAACATTTTAGCAAAAAGACCGAATTTTAAGATCCGCAAAAGAATCTATAGAAAAATTTTTGAGGCAAAAAGGGCTTTCAAAAGCTTAATCTTCAGGCAAGAGTTAAGAGTTACGCTTGCCAAAAGAAACCTGTCAAAATTTGAACTTCCGAAACTTAGGATAAAAAGGCGAAGAAAGGTTAGGAAAACCAAGTTCTTCCCATTGCCTATTTTTACTAAAGTAAAATACTTTGTCCTGGGTTTTTTGGTCTCATCCCTTTTTATTTTTCTGCCGACGCTTTTTGTCCTGACTCTTGAGACCCTCCCCCACCCCAACCAGCTGGTCACCCAGGAAGTAGCGCAAACTACCAAAATTTATGATAGATCGGGGAAACTCCTTTACCAAATCTATGCTGATAGAAATAGAACTATCGTTCCTCTTTCTGAAATTCCCAAAGATTTAAAAAACGCGACAATTGCTATTGAGGATAAAAATTTTTACAAAACTCCCGGTTTTGATCTTTTTGCGATAGCCCGCTCGCTTTTGGCGAATTTAAGAGGGCAGCCCCTGCAAGGAGGTTCAACAATTACCCAGCAGCTTATTAAAACAAGGCTTTTAACCCCTGAGCGCACAATTAACCGGAAGGTCAAAGAAATAGTGCTTTCCGTTTGGGCAGAAAAAATCTATTCCAAGAATCAAATTCTAGAGATGTATCTAAATCAAGTTCCCTATGGAGGGACTGCCTGGGGAGTAGAGGCAGCCTCTCAAACTTATTTTGACAAATCCGTGAAAGACTTAACGCTTTCTGAATCTACCTTTTTAGCAGGATTGCCGCGTGCTCCTTCCATTTATTCTCCCTATGGACAAAGTCCATCATTATGGAAGAGTCGCCAGAAAGATGTGCTGGAAAAAATGGTTGAACTTGGATTCATAACAAAAACTCAGGCAGAAGAGACAAGTTCGGAAAAACTTTCTTTCAGAAAACAGGCAAACATCATACACGCACCGCACTTTGTCATGTACATTAAAGACCTTCTTGTCTCACGCTACGGGATAGAGATGGTCGAAAAAGGAGGCCTAACAGTTATGACATCTCTGGATCTTAAAACTCAGGAAATGGCAGAGGAAGTGGTTTCGGAACAAGTCGATGCAAATTCTTATCTTAATCTGACTAATGGAGCGACTTTGATAACAAATCCCAAAAACGGCGACATCATAGCTATGGTGGGAGGAAGAGACTATCACTCTGAAAACGGCGGTAATTTTAATGTTACTACAGCAAGACGTCAACCCGGATCTACGATAAAAGTGGTCACCTACTCGCAGGCTCTTATGGATGGTTTTACCGCAGCTACGGTAATAGCTGACAGTCCTGTTTCCTACGCTTCGGGGAATCAAACCTATAGACCCGTGAACTATTCAGGAGGCTTCCGAGGAAACGTAACGCTTCGTCAGGCTTTGGCAAACTCTATAAACGTCCCTGCTGTAAAAACCCTTAACAAAATAGGGGTTGAAAAAATGGTGAGTCTTGCTAAGAAAATGGGCATAGATACATGGTCTGATCCCAAAAATTACGGACTTTCAATAACTTTAGGCTCCGCAGAAGTAAGAATGACAGATATGGCTGAGGTCTATGGGACACTTGCAAACGGCGGAGAAAGAGTTGATCTTAATCCTATTCTTAAAATTACTAACTATAGAGGCGAGGTTTTGGAAGAAAAAAATGTTAGAGGCGATAGAGTAATTCCCGAGTCTGTAGCGTTTATAATCAGCAACATTCTTTCGGATAATAGATCACGTTCTTTGGAATTTGGAACAAATTCTCCTCTGAGTATTCCGGGACATACTGTTTCAGTAAAAACCGGAACAACTGATAATAAAAGGGACAACTGGACAATTGGCTTCACCAAAAATTTACTAGTAGCAGTATGGGTCGGAAATAACGACAATAGCCCCATGGATCCGTCTCTTACTTCAGGAATAACTGGGGCCGCACCTATTTGGAATAGAATAATAACCGATCTTTTAAAGGATGCTAAAAACGAACCCTTCTCTCCTCCTTCTGAAATAGTGCAAAAACCATGTTTCGGAAGAATAGAATATTTCGTAAAGGGAACTGAAAATACTGTGCCCTGCAAACCTTTATCCTTAACTCCTGTCTCGCCTACACCAAACCCTTAAGTTTTTCGAATTGGGCTTTCGGATCTTCGGAGTTGAAAAGATAAGTAGTGGTAACAAACCTCTCGGCACCAGCATTTTTTGCCTGAATAATTGTCTGATCGTCTATTCCTCCGTCTACTTCAACTCTCAAGAATTTTTCAAGCTGTTTCGCTTTTTTTATTTTATCTAAACATCCAGGAATAAAAGACCTACCAGAGGCGCCTGCCTCTATAGTCATTACTAGCAAAACATCAAGATCCGAAAGAGAAACTTGAATATCTTCAATAGACGTTTTCCCATCAACTGCCAAACCTACTTCACCAAGTATTTGCCCGCGAGCAATGAATTCCTCTTCGCTTGACATATTTTCAATGTGCCCGATGAATCTTCTGAAACCGGCGTCTGCCCAACTCTCCAAATAATTTAGGGGCTCAGAAACCATCATATGGAGCTCGAAAAAGTATTCTTTGGTGTACTTCTTAAAAGGAGTCGGATCGTTAAAGTTAGGCTCTCCAAAAGATTGGTCTATCAAATCAATATGTATCGTTTGACTAAATCCCGTGGCGATTTGAATTTTTCTCTCAATTTCCTCCCAGCTTTTTTCCAGGATTCCCGGCGCAATATTATCCATATAAAACGTTTATAACAGCTTCAAAATTTTTGTGCAAACTTAAACTTTGTTATAATACCTTGAGCTTCCCATGAAACTAAAAACTCTTCTTTTATCAGCTTTGTTTATTTTTCTTTCAGGTTTTTTTATTCTCTCTCCTGTCTCATCTGATGAGCTTGATGATATTACGAAACAAATTAATGATCTTACAAACGCTTTAAATCAGTCAAAGGCTGCCACAGCTCCTCTTGAATCCCAGCTAAACAGTCTCGTGGCGCGAGTTCGATCAATAGAGCTAGAAATTCCGGCTAAGCAAAAGGCAATTGAAGATGGATATAAAAAACTTGAAAAGCAGCAGGGAATTCTTAATAAAACGGTTCGTGCTTTTTATATAAAGAGTTATTATAGCTCTCCGCTTTTGGTTTTTTTATCGGAGGGTGATGCATCAGAAATAACTCAAATTCTTGCATATCAAAAGGCCGCAGCAGATCAGGATAAGTTAATAATTACAAATATCGCTCTTTCCATCCAGGACATTGAAGAAAGAAAACAGGCCTTGGAAGAAGAAAAAAAGAAATTAGCAGTAGTTAAGGCAGATTTGGATAAAATAGTGGGAAGCGCCAAGATATATCAAAAGGAATTAAGCGGTAAAATCGCCGAGCTTTCTGCCAAGCAGCAATCAATATTATCTGCGCGTTTAGCGAGCCTAAATATCCCCAGAACAGCAGGCACATCTGTTTCAGGCTGTGTTGATGATAGAGACAAAGATCCTGGTTTTTCCAATGCATTTGCTTTCTTTACCTATGGTGTTCCCAATAGAACTGGGCTTAATCAATATGGCGCGAACGGGAGAGCAAAAACAGGACAAAATGCTGAAACAATACTTGGCGCCTACTATCAAAACTTTGAACTTAAAAAAGACTACAGCGCAGATATCAATATCAATGTCGAAGGCTACGGAGGATATAATATTGAAGAATACGTTAAAAGAATCTATGAAATGCCAGAATCCTGGGAAATGGAAGCGCTAAAAGCACAAGCTATTGCAGCGCGGTCTTATGCACTTGCCTATACGAATAACGGTGCTGGATCTATTTGCACTACTCAATCCTGTCAAGTCTTTAAACCGGATCCAAAAGGCGGACGCTGGGAACAGGCAGTTAATGAAACAAGAGGATGGGTCATGGTACAGGGTGGGAATCCAATAAAAGCCTGGTACTCCTCAACTCATGGCGGTTATATATTTACTACAGGAGAAATTGGCTGGAATGATACTTCTTGGACAAAACACGCAACTGACACCACAACCGGTGGCGCTGGAAGCTTTGGGGACTTGCAGTCAAACTCATATGACAAAGACTCCCCATGGTTTTACTGCGATTGGGGGGCGCGGGGGGAATACAACAAAACTGCTTGGCTAAAATCGGAAGAAGTTGCAGATATTGTAAATGTTTTGATGCTGGTTGCACGAGACGGAGGAACAAAAGAACATCTTTATCAACCTGATAAACCAAACCCAGCGGGAACAGACACGTGGGACGCTGCCCGGGTAAGGCAAGAGCTTAGCAGTCGCGGTGGCTCGCCTTTTACCAGCGTGTCAAGCGTTTCAATAAATGCTGACTTTGGAAGCGGAAGGACCGGGTCTGTGAGCATTTCGGGCAACGGCGGATCCCAAAGCTTCTCAGGCTCTGATTTTAAAACTTATTTTAATCTTCGGGCACCAGCCAACATTCAAATCGTTGGCCCTCTTTTTAATATAGAGAAAAAGTAGCTTTGAAATGCTATAATTGCCGAGACAAATGCCAGATCTATTTGTTTCCGAAAAAAAAGAGACCCAGAAAGACACTTCGGCAACTGATCAAAAACCTTCAGAACATAAGGTTTTGGAGGCTGTATCGCAGGTTTTGCCGTCTGACAGCATCGATCGAAAAGTCCATCTTTTGACGTCTTACTGCGAGAATCCGACAGGATTAGTATTTACAAATCTTGATGATGACGAAAAGATTTTACTTTTTCTAAGACGCCATCTTATTACAAACTCACCATGGATTTTTAAGGCAATCCTAGCCTCGCTAGTACCTTTATTATTTCTTATCTTTCTTAGTTTTTTTGGCGTTATCCTTCCGGAAGATTACACTTTTACTCTGGTTCTATTTTATTATCTAATGCTACTTGGATATATATTCGTTCAATTTATAAGTTGGTTTTTCAATATCACTTTGGTTACCAATCAAAGAGTTGTAGATATAGATTTTTCTCAGCTTGTCTTTGAGTCAGTCGCAGCTACCAAACTTCCTCAACTCGAGGATGTTTCCTACCATCAGATCGGAGTTTTAGCTTCCGTGTTTGACTACGGCGATGTAACAGTGCAAACTGCAGGCAAAGCGTCAAATTTTCTTTTTGCCCAAGTTCCCCATCCTGAAAAAGTTGTGCATTTAATAAATAATCTTATAGCAAAGGAGAGAAATGTTTGACTTAATAGACTTCTTTCAGGGAATGCTTAATATGTTATTCCTAATAAAAGTTTTTATTCTTCTCTCAATTCTTATATACATAATGTTTTTGCTTGTAGTCGTAAAGCAGGTTAATTCAATGAGCGCTGTAATAAGAGAGGCCTCCGTTAGCTTCCTTCGAAACTTCGCAGTTTTCATGGTGGCTCTCGGAGTACTACTGCTCTTGACAGCGCTTGTTATACTATAGTCACTCTAAAATGGCAGATTCAGGATTAAATTTTTCATCAATCGTTGCGACTCCGACAGGCACTTCTTGGTCGCAAGCCTATAATGCCGGGAAACTTTTTGCAGTTTTATCTCTGGAGAAAGAAAAGGGAGAAGGAGGAGAGGCAGTCTCTGGCTCAGAAAGCCTTGGGGGGTTAGGAAAAGATCTCCTTTCTACATTTGAGCAGGAATTTTTTACGCTTGAGACCAAAGACCTAAACTCTATCAAAGATGCAATCCTCAGAACTACAAGCAAAATTCCGAGCACCATCAGATGTTCTTTTTCCTGCGCTTTCCTATCAGACTCAGTTCTCTATCTTTTTGTTGCGGGAGCGGGAAAAATTTATCTTAAGAGAGAATCAAAATTTGGATCAATAATTGATTTCTCAGAAAATCGTCCGGATTCTATAAAGTCTGCATCAGGCTATTTGCAAAACGGAGACATTTTGATTATTGAAACCGAGTCGTTTTCAAAAATCGTCTCTTTACAAAACTTAGCTGACTCACTTGATCATCAGACACCTTCTGAAATTACAGAGACACTCGCTCCGAAAGTTCACGAAAAAGACGAGGGGGGGGCAGCAGCTGCTATCATAATTGCTTTTAAAGAGGAGACAGCAGATATCGCAGGCCTTACGGAGACTCAGCCAGAACAAGAGGAAAAGCCACAAGAGGAACCGGCTGAAGAAGAGAGGGCGAAGGAAGAAATCCCACAGCCTCAAGCTTTTGCTCAAGATATGAATACAAAAGAGTTGGAAGAAGAATCTGGCGAAGAAGATATCCCAACGGATAGAAAAACTATCGAAGAAAGACTAGCGGAAAAAAGAGAGGAAATTGAAGAAGACTATGTGCCTCCCAGATCAGATGAGCTAAGTTTTGGCCCCGGAGTAAGAGATGATATTAGGCCCAATAGAAGAGCTTTTCTTAAAAGATTCCAAGGAATTTCGGGACTTTTGGCAAACCGAAGATTTGCGATGTCTAGGGTGCCCCGATCAAGAAGGAGTCTTCTCTTGGTAGCTGTTATTATTGTCGCAGTCATATTAGTCTCCTCCGCTCTTGCAATAAACCAAAGACAAACTTCTCGCCAAAAAGCTTTGTTTAATGAAGTATATACTCAGGCGGAGTCAAAATATGAGGAGGGGGGGAATTTACTCGATCTTAATCAGGATTTGGCAAATGAAAGCCTCAGGGAGGCTCAAAAGATTTTGTCGGAAAATAAGAATAAATTTAAAAAGGGATCTGAGGAGGAGAAAAAAATCTCAGCTCTACTGGCTCAGGTCAATGAAGCTTTGGGGGAAGGCTCCGCCCAGCCCGGAACTGGCTCAAAAGAAGTAGCCAAATCTGAGAGCAAATATCTAGCGCTACAGACAGACAACAATTCCTCTCACTTCACAGAGGATACTAATTTTGTCTATTTTGTCTCATCAGATGGTGTGGCCAGAATAGATAAAGGAAATGATAAAGAAGAAACAATAATTGAGAAGGATTTCGGATCTGTTGGAGGCTTGGGTGTATATACCTCAAATGTCTATGTTGTGGATAAAGATGACGATTCAATAGTAAAGTTCACAGAGTCCGAAGGAGAATTTGCGGAGGGCACTTATCTTGCGGAGGGTCAAGAAGCGGACTTTTCAAAAGCAGCCTCGATGGCGATCGACGGCTCAATCTACGTTCTTTCATCCGACGGATCCATCAAAAAGTACTTAAGAGGAACAGAGCAGTCTTTTGGGACAACAGGCCTTAAAAAAGCTGTGTCTGGCCCTTCGAAAATCTGGACAGAAAGAGACATAGATAATATCTATATCCTCGATAAAGGAAATTCGCGAGTAGTAGTTATTAATAAAGAAGGCGCATTTCAGTCTGAATATTCTTCCTCTGTAATTAAAAACGCAAAAGACTTTGAAGTTTTAGAAAGCGACAAAAAGATATATGTCCTTTCGGGCGGAAAAATCTACCAGATCGACCTCAAATAAATTTACTTTTTAGCCTCTTTGATCTATAGTAAAAGCATGAAAATAAGCAATAGAAAGGCTTTTTATGACTATGAAATTCTCGACCGTTTTGAGGCCGGAATTAACCTTTATGGCATGGAGGTAAAGGCGGTAAGATCGGGAAAAGCGGATTTAGCAGGAAGTTTTGTTAGAATCATGGGTTCTGAGGCATATCTGGTGAATGCCAAAATTTTCCCTTACCAGCCAGGGCAAATCGAAGGATACGACGATAGAAGAACCCGAAAACTTCTTCTTCACAAGAGGGAGATCATCTCCTTAAAATCAAAGACAGAAGGAGCAAATCTTACCCTCGTCCCTCTCTCAATATATCTAAAAAGGGGATTTGTGAAGGTGGAAGTAGGGCTAGGTAAGGGAAAGAAAAAATATGAAAAAAAAGAAGCTAAAAAAAGACGGGATATTGAGCGCGACGTTGAGCAAGAACTAGCCTCCTAACTTGACTTTGTGGCCTCACATTTGGTACAATTCTCCGTACTTGGGGATGCATTGCATCGACAGGATTAGTACTTTAAAAACTGCAAGCCGGCGTTGATTATAAAGCCGTAAAACTTAATCAAAAATTAAATGCTAGACCAAATTTAGCATTCGTTCCCTCACAGCGTTTATACGCTTAAGGAAACTGTTCATAATGTCTTTTCTCAATGGGGCAATATGAGCATAAATACAGTTGAGAAAACTGTAAGGAAACCGGTTAGATCCTTATTGTATTTATAACCTCGGCTCTTTTTATGGATGTTTGTTTTCAAAGAAAAGAGTGATCAAAAAAATAACAAACCAAGCTTGTAGAAGTTTTTAAGAATTTTTCTTGGACTCGGGGTCACACCCGACATCTCCACACAAAAGCCCTGACATAACGTTCAGGGTTTTTTATTTTTCTTTTGCCAAGGCTATTCCCCAGACTCCGCCTGCACCGGCTTTTTTCAAAACTTTTCCAGCCTCAGAAAGCGTGGCTCCGGTAGTCAAAACATCATCGATTAGAAAGATGCAATGTTTGGGATTTAGGATTTGGGATTTAGGATTTGTGAGAAATGCTCCTTTGATATTTTGTCTTCTCTTTGATCTATCAAGCTTAACCTGAGTTTTGGTATCTTTAACCCTTACCAGCAATTTTGCAAATGGCAGCCCGAATCTTTTTGCAAATTCTTTTGCTAAGATTTCTGATTGGTTATATCCCCTCTTTTTTTCTCTGGATGTAAACAAAGGAATTGGGACAACAAGAAGTTTTTCCTTGTTCAAGCTGTAAATTCTTTGAAATTCCTCGTTTTGCGAGAAAGACTCAAACATTAATTCTCCTGCAATTTGCCGAAGATCCGTGAGATAAGGCCTGTACTTAAGCTGGTAGATAAGTTTTCTTGCGACGTTATTTAAAACAATTGCCGAAAATGCTCCGTCCAATGAATATCTTTTCTTACATCTTGGGTGAGTAACGCCTGAAATCGCGGGCTTTGAACACTGCGGGCAAATATCAAATGTGTCAAAAGATAGCCTTGAGAAGCAGTCAGAACAAAGATAATCACCTACTCTTTTGCAATTAACGCATCTTTTTGGGAAAAATAGATCCAGCAAGTTAGCCATTAGCAGTCAGCCTTCAGTTTTGTTTCTCATTTTAGTTATCATTGAATTCAGCATTTTTGAAACTTCTATTAATAAATCCTCCGCTTTTTTGAACCTTTCGGCTGGAGCAAACTTTAATCTCTTGGCTATTATTATTTGTGTCTCTAATTCTAGAGCCGAGCCATATGAGATTGCATAAAACTGGGAATAGGACTTTATAGATCTTCTTCCGTAACCCTCAGCGATGTTTGATGGAATAGAAACTACTGCTCTTCTCATTTGTGAGGTTGTTCCATAAATCTCTGATTCTGGAAAATCAGCAGTCAGTGAATAAACTTCTAATACAAGCTCTATTGATTTCTGCCAAACGATCAACTCTTTGTATGTTTTTATATACATAACTGATTGCTAGTTGCTAATCACTAGTTGCTATAATAATAACATGGCAAAAATTTTTCTATTCAGACACGCGCAAACAACTGATAACCAGAGCAAAATTTTCTCAGGCAACAGGGATCCTGATCTTACGGAAGAAGGAATAAAAGAAGCACAAAAAATAAGAGACGAGCTAAGGAAACAAAAAGTTACCAAAGCTTTCACATCTGACAAAATAAGAAATAAAAGAACTTTAGAGATAGTTTTGGGGCCACATCCTGGAATCGAGCCAATAATTGATACCAGAATAAGAGAGCGAGATTATGGAGAACTAACTGGCCTAAACAAAGACGATATTGCCAAGAAATACCCCGATTTATATCCTTTGTGGCATCGCTCATATGACACCCCCCCACCCGGCGGAGAAAGTCTAAAAGATGTTGAGAAAAGAGTTTTAGAATTCTTAACGGACCTTAAAATGGTTTTGTCTTCAAATGATATTGTTTTTATTTCGGCAAGCGGTAATTCGCTTCGTCCAATAAGACGCTTCTTTGAGAAAATGACAGAGGATGAAATGGCATCCTTCGAACACGAGCCCGCAAAAATCTACAGCTACGAAATTTGACCTCAATCGTGGTATAATGGAGTTCAATCGGGAGGAGTCGCATAGTATGGTCCATTGCGGGAGTTTGCTAAATTCCTGAGCTGAATAAGCTCGCGTGAGTTCGAATCTCACCTCCTCCGCCATCAAAATATGCATATCCTCAGAGATAAACTTCACGAAGATTATCTTCGCTCTTTAATGTTTGGTCTCCAGGACGGAATCGTTTCAACAACTGGTGTCGTAGTAGGGATTTCCACAGGAGTTTCGGATAAAGCCATCATAATCCTTGCGGCTTTTGTGGCAGTCACAGTTGAAGCTACATCGATGGCAGCAGGACAATATTCAAGTGAAAAAGCAGTTCACCAGATGGACAAGACAGGAAAGCATACTGATAACCTTTTCATCGGCGCAATAATTATGTTTGTCGCCTATCTTCTGGGCGGCGCATTTCCTATACTTCCGATAGTACTTTTCCCTCAGGAAATTTCTAGAATTTTAGCTATAATTTCGGCTTTTTTAGGTCTATTTTTAATAGGATTTCTTAAAGGACACTTGGTGGAACATAGGCCCCTCCGATCTGCTGTAGAACTTTTTATAATAGGGTCTGTTGCTACAATTGTTGGGGTAACTGTGGGCTACTTCCTAAGAGTCTGAGCGGTGGGACCGGGATTCGAACCCGGGATGATCTTGCGACCATACACGCTCTCCAAGCGTGCTCTTTAAACCGCTCAGACATCCCACCAAAAAAGCACTTTTATCCGCCTCTGGCGGAAGACCGCCCCGCCGAAGGCGGGCAGGTATGCGACCTCTCCAAGGACTTCCTATTTTATCAAATTTCTGGCTTCAGCCCAAGCTTCTTTGTCTGCTTTATAGGTTAGCCTTGTCTCTACTTCTTCTTCGGGCAACCATTCAACGTTTTCCATTTCCATATCTCTTTTATCAAAGTCCCCTGAAATAAACTTCATGGTGAAGTAATAAACTGTCTTTTTCACTTTCCCTCGCCCTGAGCCCGTCGAAGGGTCCCCTTCCCAAACATACCAATAACTCACAGATTTTACAGCTTTTTCAATTTCTCCTTCAATTCCCGTTTCCTCTTTAACCTCACGAAGCGCAGTCGATTCCTTGCTTTCCCCTTTTTCCTTATCTCCTATTAATCCTTTTGGGAAAACCCATCCATGGTGCTGAGAGTGCTGACAGACTAAGACGTAAAGTCTGTTATTTTCTTTTTTGTAAACTATTCCCCCAGCTGAAAATTCAAACTTCATACGGGTATTCTAGCATAGCTTGCCTTAAAGACAGAAGTAAATTAAAATATGCATACTTGTGTCCGTAGCTCAAAGGATAGAGCACAAGATTGCGGATCTTGAGGCTGGAGGTTCGACTCCTCTCGGACACGCCAAGAGTCATAATTGGAGGGTTCGCATAGCGGCCAATTGCACGAGTTTCGAAAACTCGAGGGAGAAATCCCTACGCAGGTTCAAATCCTGCACCCTCCGCAGCTATCAAGCTTTATGTGGCTCAAGGGGGAAGTTTTTTGAAAGCCAGTCTCCAGAGCGCTCCATGAAAGTTGGTTTGACAAATTCTCTATATGGAAGGAGCGGAAGAAGGGCATTTTTTATTTCATCTTTATGGAGCTCCCCCATGCTGATGGTAATAACCCCAGGAAACATAGCCTGGCTTCTTATATTTAAAATCTCCTGACCTTGTCTTCTGGTAAAATAAAAGTCGTAAAGTTCACGCCATATGTAAAAATGGTCTTCTACCATAACTCCCTCGGTTGAAATCCTGTAATGAAAGTTTTTTGGAGGAACATAGGCAAATGCAAAAGAAACAAAAACCAAAGATGCGACAACCAGCATAAGTGTGTATTCTGAGAAAAGAAATAGAATTACTTCTATCAAAAATGCTATAAGAATTGCTGTTAAGTAGAACTGCTTCCCTCTTTTTTTATAAGGCCTGCCCGGCGCTGTCCATGAAAGAATTGTTCTTACCTCGTGTCTTGGAACATTTGGCGATCCTGAATGAGCGGGAATCTCATCAAGTGGTTTTGGCAAAAATTCTTCGGTTTTTTCTGTTTCCATACAATTAGTTTATATCATAAGTTTGGCCTTTTGTAACCTAAGTGTTAGTATATTCTTGTGGATATAGTTCAAGAAGTAGAAGAGGTAAAAAAAGAGCTTTTGGATTTAATACTAAAGCACCTTAAGGAAAATAAAATTGAGGCAGAAAAAGCCCAGGAGCTAGCCCGGGATTTTCTTTCCGTTCTTCCGATAAAAGATCAGCTGGATCTTCTTAATAAACTTAAAAATCTAGGAGAGAAATACCCTGAAGCTGAAAAAGTCTATCTAGATGAACTTCAAAAAGCATCAGATGAGAAAAGAGATCTGGCGCTTTCTCAAATGTCCCAGCTTATAAAACAGGGAAACATCGAGGGGGCCATCGCCACGGCAAAGGTTTTAACCGAGAATCAAGAGCAAATCTAGCTGTTGGAATCCTGTTAGGATAATGTCAAGCGGAAAATTCCCCTTCCGAATATAATTCCACAAACAGTCTTGGTTTGACAAAAAGAATTGATAAACCTAGACTGAAATAGATATGCCAGTAAATGCTGAGCCAATACCAACAAGTATAGTTCCGGAAGCGCCAAAAGCGCCTGCTCCCCCAACTGTAGAAAATGCAGTGCCAAGCGCTGCGGCAACTGATATTGTCGCAGAAGTCGAACAAATTGTTGGAGCCGCCCCAGAACATACTTCTCCAGAAGATGTAAGTGAAGGTTTGGCAGCTATTGCTGGGGCGCCTCCTGATGCTATCCCTCCATCTGCTGAATCTGAAATAATAAGTCCTCCTTCGCCACCTGCGGAGACAGAAGCTCCTGATGGTGCACCACAGCCCGATACTGGTCCTGAGGGAGATCAGCCGCCTCCTCCGGCTGGGGACAGTGGAGCTGCAGAAGCTGGGGCTCAAGACACAGATTCTACACAAACTCAAGAGGGTGCTGACACTGATGGGGCTCCTCCGAAAAGTGACGAAGATGCCTCACGAGTAGATTTTGGTCTAGTTGCTAAAGCCAAAGCAGAATTTGCTCAAGCCGAAGAAGACGGTACTTTAACACCTCAGAAAAAGGAGGAGTTACTGGGAAAAATTAGAGAAGCTGAAAAAAAAGAGGCTTTGTTAGAAGAATCACGGCACAAAGTTGAGCTACGAGGAAAGGGGAGATTCTCCACCCTAAGAGCCAGAATTAATAGAAGACTTGGAAGAGAAACAGGAGCTGGCGCTGTTATTCTCGAACACAGAAAATTTTATGATAAGGTTCTTTTTGAACCGCTCAGAGAAGCGTCAAAAAAACCCAATGCTCCTTCCTACGATACTTTTTTGGAGGGCCCTTTCCAGGAAGCCAGACAGATGAGAATTGATGCTAAGACTGCTCTAAATGAAGCTAGAAAAGGTGGAGACCAGGACGCAATTGCTATGACCCAGATAAAATATGATGCAATAAGCGAGTATTATTCGACGATTCTTTGGGAGAGAAGAAAAGCAAAACTCAAACAATGGAATTTTAAGAAACTTTTGCTAGCAATTGGTCTTTCTTTTCTTATGGATACATTTAGGCAATCCAGGGATAGCGCATACAGACAGACTAAGTTACAGCAGCAACAGGCTTCCTAATTCCTTTTAACCAGCCACAAAATAAGATATAATATCCGAAATAAGGAGAGGTCGCATAGCGGACTAGTGCGGCGGTCTTGAAAACCGCTAAGAGCGCAAGCTCTTCGTGGGTTCGAATCCCACCCTCTCCGCATTTGACAAATAAAAAATAT
>Ga0075684_107_pt1 | contig 44242 bp, 49 predicted proteins | sample RifGroA2_FD_67686 | JGI IMG/M metagenome (GOLD analysis project Ga0075684, IMG submission 67686) | Microgenomates (Levybacteria) bacterium GW2011_GWA2_40_8 | reverse complement strand
AAAATGCGGTCTGGGATTTAATCCCGATCAAGTACGAAACGCGAGAAATGACGATGATATAAATGTCTTGGCCCTCGGGTCTGACTTTATAGATTTTGACGGTGCAAAGAGAATAGTAAAATCTTTCTTAGAAACCCCATTCGATCCCGCCGAAAGACACCAACGAAGAATTAAAAAGATTGAAGATTTAGAAGGAGGTGATTGGGTGAATAGTCAAAAAAATACTTTTAAGATTTTCGCTGTTCTTGGGACAATAATATCCTTAAGTCTGGGCTTTGTCTTACTATTCGTAGGAGATACTTTTAACAACACTAGTTTTGGTGCAGGTCTTGGCTTAGGGTTTATGTCGTTAGGAATCCTTGGATGGAAATCTAAATAGGTTTTCCCATCATTAAGACCTCTTCTACCAGCCTATTCGCATAACCGTATTCGTTGTCATACCAAGCTATAACTTTTACCATATTTCCTCCCACCACCTGAGTTAGAGATAAATCTACAATTGCTGAGGCAGGATTTCCTATAATGTCTGATGAGACAATAGGGTCTTCCGTAACCTCAAGTATCCCGGCAAAATTCTTGTTTTCTGCTGCTTTTTTAAACACGGAGTTAACTTCTTCTTTAGATGTTTGTTTTTTTGTAACAAAAGTAAAATCCGAGAGCGAACCCACTGGAACAGGTACCCTAAGCGCTAAGCCCTCAAAAATACCCGAAAGCTGCGGCAGTGCTTTCCCCGCAGCAATCGTAGCTCCGGTTGATGTAGGAACGATATTTTCTGCTGCTGCCCTTGCTCTCCTATAGTCTTTATGCCCTCCGTCCTGAAGTCTTTGATCCTGTGTGTATCCATGAATCGTAGTCATCATAGCTTTTTCGACGCCAAAATTATCCACCATAACTTTGGCAACTGGAGTTATGCAGTTGGTAGTACAGGATGCATTACTAATTACGTCTTCTCCTGAATAATCTTTCGCGTTAACTGAGAGAACATACGTAGGGACACTTCCTTCTTTTACAGGAGAGGATAAAACCACAGCCTTTGCTCCTGCCTGAATGTGTAATTTCAAACTTTTTTCATCTTCAAAATGGCCTGTGGATTCAATTACAACATCAATTCCCAAGTCCAGCCAGGGGAGTAGCCCCGGATCCTTCTGGGAAAAAACCTGAATTTTTTTTCCAGACACCAAAAGCTCACCTAAAAAATCTGCTTTTGATTGTTTGTTTTCTCTAATCGTTAACTTATTTGGCAAAGCTCCGTAAACAGTGTCATATTTGAGGAGATACATCCATCCCTTTAAATCTGTTGAAGATCCTGCATTTATCGCTACCACATCGAGCTGTTTGGAAAATTTCTCAATAATTACTCTATGAGCGATTCTTCCTATCCTTCCATACCCGTTTATGGCAACTTTTATCATATCTTTAGCTTAACACCTCTTTAACTTTCTTTACAATCGCCTTGGAATCAATTTCCTCAAAAGACAAAAGCTCCTCGGGTTTTCCGCTTCTCGGTCTTTTGGTTACGGACAAGCTATAAATCTTAGCGCCAGTTTCTGAAAGGCAGGAGCGGACTACATCCGCAATTCCACCCTCAGGATAATGATCTTCAGCTACAATTATTTGTCCTATCTCCCCCGCCGCTTTCTCCAGCGTCGCACAATCTATGGGTTTCACAGAATACGAATCTATAACTCTAATATTTATTCCGTCTTTCAAAAGCTCATCATAGGCTGAGAGCGCTTCATGAACGGTTATTCCTGCTCCTACGAGGCAAACCTTATCGTTTCCTGAAGACTTCAAGGTTTTACTTCCGCCGACCGGAAACTCTTCGTTATTATCATAAATCACAGGTGTTTCCATTCTTGTTGTCCGAAGGTAAACTATTCCCGAAGTTTTTGCTGCCTCAATTACAAGCTTGTGGCAAGATACGCCGTCACTTGGATAAAGAACTGTACTCCCATTGATACTTCTAAAAAGCGCTATGTCCTCAAGTCCCATTTGAGATGGCCCGTCCTGACCGATTGAGACCCCAGCGTGAGATCCTACAAGCTTTATGTTGGCGTCCGAGTATGACGCCATCCTTATCTGATCATGCGCACGAGACCAAAACGCTGCAAAGGTAGAAGCAAAAGGAATTTTCCCTCTTTTGGAAAGACCCATAGCCACTCCCACCATATTCTGTTCTGCGATATACATTTCGAAAAAACGCTCAGGATACTTGAGCTTAAAAATTTCAGAATACGTGGAGTTTGAAACTTCAGCATCGAGAACGACTAGGGGAGTGTCCTCAGAAAAAATGTCGACCAATGCCTCACCGTATGCTTTTCTTGTAGCAATTAAATCTCCCTTATTATATTGTGCGACGCGAGACGCGGGAAGGGATAAAAGTGCTTTTTTCGGCAAAATAATATCCTCGGGGTCTTTGATTTTACCTCTTATGTTTTTATTAACTTCTCCAAGATCTTCCAAGGCCTCCCCCATTTTTTCGTAGGGAAGTGCTTTTCCGTGAAAACCTTCTTTATCTTCTAGAAACTTTATCCCCTTCCCTTTTAAGGTTTTGGCAATAATCATAACAGGACGATCCTTCGATGCCTCAGCAGTCGAGTATGCATGGGCAATCTCCGCAAAAGAATGGCCGTCTATTACTATCGTTTCCCACCCAAATGAAGAAATTCTTTTTGCGTATTCTTTTACATCATGACCCAACATGGTTTCCCCACTCTGGCCAAGCCTATTAACATCAATTATTCCTATTAAATTGTTAAGTTTGTAAAAGCTTGCAATCTGAATTGCCTCCCAGACCGATCCTTCTACCATTTCCCCATCTCCTAGTAAAACAAAAGTTCTTGAAGGAACCTTATCCAAATACTTGTTATTCAAAGCAAAACCGACTCCTATCGAAAGCCCCTGCCCCAACGAACCCGTGGCCACTTCTGTGAGCTCGAAATTAGGAGTAGGATGTCCTTCCAAAGGACTACCAAACGTGCGATATTTCAATAAGTCTTTTTCGGATATTGCTCCCGCTGCGGCCCATAATGAATAAAGAAGCGGACTTGCATGCCCTTTTGAGAAAATAATTCTGTCATTAAGTAAATTCTTCGGATTTTTTAAATCAAACTTTAAAAAACCGCCGAAAAAAAGAGCGGTCATTAGCTCAACACTAGATAGGGATGACGTAAGATGCCCCGATCCCGCCTCAGTAGTTTGTTTTATGCAATAGTAACGAACGAGCTTTGCAATCTCCGGAAGAGTCTCCATACTTCAAGAATAACATATGAGAGGACTAAAAACTTTGATATAATCTCATCAAAATGGACATAATACAAACCGTTGTTCTCGCAATCATAGAGGGGCTTACTGAATTTCTTCCAATATCCTCAACCGGACACCTAATACTTGCATCTGATTTTTTAAATATTCGGCAAACAGACTTCCTAAAAAGTTTTGAAATCTATATTCAGCTCGGCGCAATCCTTTCTGTTCTCTTTTTGTATCTTGGGAGGCTGAAGAAAAAGGAAGTTATCCTTCCCACTCTAACTGCTTTTCTGCCTACGGCTGCTATAGGTTTCCTTCTTTACGGAACAGTAAAAAATTTTCTTCTGGGGAATACCCTTATAACTCTCGCCGCACTATTCTGGGGCGGAGTGTTTATAATTCTTATCGAATATTTTTATAAAGAAAGGGAACATCACGTCGAAAGCATTGAAAAAATCTCTCTTAAAAATTCTTTCATAATCGGACTTTTCCAATCAGTTTCTTTAGTTCCAGGCGTGTCCCGTGCCGCTGCAACAATTATCGGTGCGCGTCTCATGGGTGTCAGAAGAAAAACTGCCGCAGAATTCTCCTTCATACTTGCCTTACCTACAATGCTTTCTGCTACGACCCTTGACCTTATCAAATCTGATTTCTCATTTACTACAAACGAGACTCTCTTAATCATTCTAGGCTTTGTCTCTTCGTTTGTCGTGGCAACTCTGGCAATTAAATTTTTCGTAGACTACATTCAAAATCATTCATTTATTATTTTTGGCATATATAGAATAATCCTAAGCATTCTTTTCTATTTTTTCATTCTGAAATAATTATGGTGAGGACATTCGGCTGAGCTCAGTCGAAGCCCCATCGAATCCATGAATACTTTTGAAAAAATTTATGAACTAGTGGCAAAGATTCCAAGGGGCAAAGTTACCACTTACAAAGCTTTGGCCACTTTGTCCGGTACAAATCCAAAAGTGGTAGGCTATGCTCTACATGTTAATAAAGATCCCGACAGTGTTCCCTGCCACAGGGTAATAAATTCCAAGGGAAGGATTTCAGAAGGCTACGCTTTCGGAGGGCCAAAAATTCAACAAAAAATGCTTGAGAAAGAAGGAGTCGTTTTTGATAAAACTGGCATAACCAATCTCAAAAAATTCGGATATCTAATCTAATTAGATGGAATTTCCGGGTAGTGGCATTTTTTCCATTTCTTTCCACTTCCGCACCAGCATGGATCATTTCGGCCTAGTTTTTTTCCGCTTATTGCTTTCTGACTACTGTCTACTGCTGTAGTCTGTAGACTGTTTGCTGTTTGCGGATTTGAAACAGGACCTGTAGAGACGCTTGAAGTTTCTTTTATTTCTTCTGAGCCCGCGGCGTGTTCGTGCTCGTGTTCGTGAGTATGCTCATGGGGTCTTTCGGCAACTTGAATTTTATAAACCCTGTGAGCTATTTCATCATCAATTGATGAAATTAGCTGCTCAAACATCCCGAATGCCTCGTTTTTGTATTCGACTAAAGGGTCTTTCTGACCGTACGCCCGAAGATTTATTCCTCCTCTTAGATTTTCTATCGCATCCAAATGATCTGTCCAAAAGGTATCAATAACTGAAAGCATAACGAATTTATCGATTTCGCGCATTATATCTTCGCCTAAATCCTCTTCTCTTTTCTTATAAACGTTTTCTGCTAAATTTGTTAAAAATTCTATTTTTGCGTCAGAACTGCCAGCGGTCGAAAGCTGTTTGGCAAGTTGCTTTTTTGACTCCTCATCAAAGGGAATTATCGTCACAAATTCCTCGGAAATTTTCTCGTTTATATTCCCGTCAGCCATGCCTTCCGCATTCACAAGAACTATTCTTGAAATCGTTTCTGTTATTTTTGAAAGAATTTCTTCTCGCAGTAACTTTTTCTCCCCTTCCAAAAGCGCTCGTTTTCTTTTGTAAATTATTTCTCTTTGCTTATTTAAAACATCGTCGTATTCGACCAAATGTTTTCTAATATCAAAGTTAAATCCTTCCACCTTTGTTTGGGCCTGCTCAATAGCTTTTGAGACTAAAGGATGTTCCAATGGCACATCTTCCGGCATATTAAATCTGGTCATAATACCGGAGATCTTTTCTCCTCCGAAAAGTCTCATTATTTCATCGTCTAAGGCCACGAAAAATCTTGATTCCCCAGGATCTCCCTGTCTTCCAGATCGGCCTCTTAGCTGGTTGTCAATTCTTCTAGACTCGTGTCTTTCTGTCCCCACGACCAGAAGGCCGCCCAAATCTACGACCTCATTATGTTTTTTCTCCCACGCTTCCCATTCTCCTGTATCTTTCTTTTCTCTTCCGTCTTCATATTTTGGAGTATCTCCTCCCAGGATTATATCGACCCCTCGTCCTGCCATATTTGTGGCAACTGTAACTGAACCCTTTTGTCCTGCTTTTGCGATAATCTCTGCTTCCCTCTCGTGATTTTTCGCATTTAATAGTTCGTGCTTTATTCCTCGTCTTCTTAAAAGCTCTGATAAGACTTCATTTTTCTCAATTGATGTCGTTCCTACTAAAACCGGCTGTCCTTTTTTATTCGATTCCTCAATAACATTGGCTACTGCAGAAACTTTAGCGCGTCCTGTCTTGTAAATTGCGTCTGGATAATCTTTTCTTATCATTTTTTTGTTAGTGGGAATTACTACCACATCGAGCCCATAAATCTTATGGAACTCCTGAGACTCAGTAACAGCGGTTCCCGTCATTCCTGAAAGCCGCTCATACATTCTGAAATAGTTCTGAAGAGAAACAGTGGCTAAAGTCTTTGATTCTCTTTGAATCGCGACTTTTTCTTTGGCTTCTATTGCCTGGTGAAGTCCTTCCGAAAGCCTTCTTCCCTCCATGAGTCTTCCTGTAAATTCGTCAACTAAAATCACCTGTCCGTCTTTTACAATATAGTCTTTCTCTTTATGGAAAAGTGTCCGTGCCTTGAGTGCTGCTTCCAAATGATAAACAGTGTCAAAATCTTTTTCGTAGATGTTTTGAATACCATAAAGTTTTTCTATTTTTCCAATTCCATGATCGGTAAGATGGGCTGTTCTAAGTTTTTCATCTATCTTGTAGTCAATATCAGACGACAGTTTATCTACTATTTGGGCATATTCGAAGTACTTTTGTGTAGGCACCTCATCCGGTGCAGAAATTATATGCGGAGTTCTTGCTTCGTCGATAAGAACAGAGTCCACTTCATCAACGACCGCGAAATAATGTCCTTTCTGAACAAAATCTTCTTTCTTAGTCACCATATTGTCTCTTAGGTAATCAAAGCCAAACTCAGAGTTAATTCCGTAAACAATATCTGCCTCGTATGCCTCTTTCCTTGAAACCGGACGAAGTCTCATGAGACGGAAGTCCGACGCATCTTTGTTTTCGAATTCGGGATCATAGACAAAAGACGCATCGTTAATAATTGAGGAAACCCTAAGACCTAAGAGATTAAAAACTGGACCCATCCAGCCGGCATCACGTCTGGCTAAATAGTCATTTACTGTAACCAGGTGGACATTTTTACCGGTAAGGCTATGAAGGTAAAGAGCAGAAACAGCAGATAGTGTTTTTCCCTCTCCTGTTTTTTGTTCAGCTATTCTTCCTTGGGACAGTACCGCAGCTGCCATAAGCTGAACATCAAACGGACGCTGACCAATGGTTCGAAGGCTCGCCTCTCTGACCAAAGCGAACGCATCCGGTAAGATTAGGTCCAAAGGCTCACCGTCTGTGACTCTTTTTTTAAGCTCCAGGGTTTCTTTGGCAAATGACTCGTCTTTTAATTTTTTGACATCATTCTCCAAAGCATTTATCTCAGAGATAACATCGGAAAGCTTTCTGACTTCTTTGTCGTTGGAGTCAAAAATTCGGGCAATAGAAGAAAACATGTGGCCTTAATTTTACCATAAAATTTCCTCTCTTTCTATGAAAGAGAGGAAAGCAAGATCACAATTGGTAATGCTCCAAATAGCTTACCAACCTACTTTCTCTTCTTCTTCTTTTTCTTTGCCATGGTCTAAATCACCCCCCTTTTTTTTAGAAAAGGACTAAGTTTCTAAACCTATAAGTTTTATTTATACGCTTTTTTTCTATTTGTCAAGCAAAATACTTGGCTTCAAAATGTGGCGTTTGGATTGTTAAATAAGGAAAAAGAAACCGGGGAAAAATCTATTTTTTTGGAGAGATTCTTTCGAAATTCAGATACTTTTGCAAAGCCTTAGGAATCGATACCGATCCGTCTTCATTTTGATAATTCTCAAGTATTGATACTATTGGTCTGGTAGAAAAGGCTGTGCCATTTAGAATATCAACAAACTCTGTTTTCCCCTTATCCTGATATTTAATATTAAGCCGTCTAGACTGAAAATCAGTTGTTGTGGAAACAGAAGTAACTTCTCTATATTTTCCTTCACTTGGAATCCAAGCTTCCAAGTCATACTTTCTTGCAGCAGGATATCCTAACTCTCCTGAGCAAACTTTGACAACTTGATAAGGAATATTCAAGAGTCCCAAAAGCTTTTCCTCCAACGACAAAAGATATTCCTGTTCTTTATCATCTTGTCCTTTCTCTATGAATGAAACCATTTCTACCTTATCGAATTGATGGGCTCTTATTATCCCTCTCGTATCTTTTCCATAGCTTCCCGCCTCTCTTCGAAAACATGTTGAAAAACCCACATATCTTTTTGGTAAATCAGATAAGTTAAACGTTTCATCTTTGTGCATTGCCACAAGAGACTGCTCAGAGGTTCCCACCAAAACCAATCCGTCTTTTTCAAAAACATACATATCCTCGTCTCCTCCGCCCTCCATATATCCAAGTCCTCTCATAATTTCTAGATTAATCAAAACCGGAGGAAGAACAGGAATAAATCCTTCCCTTATTAGAGTTTCAAATGCTAATTGTTTTAAAGCAAAAGAAAGTAAAACCACTTCATTTTTTAGAAAATAAAATCTCGAACCTGAGATTTTTGCTGCTCTCTCTACGTCGATTACTTCCAAACTTTTTCCAAGCGCTAAGTGATCTTTTGGCGTGAAGACAAATTTTCGAGGGCTTCCTTCTTTTCGAACGACTTCATTATCCGATTCATCTTTTCCTACCTTTACATCATCTTTTGAGAGGTTTGGGATTTTAAGAAGCCATTCTTTAAGCTCTTCGCCTACTGCGTTTAGCGCATTCTCTTCTTTTTCAAGCTGGACTTTGAGTTTTTTTCCTTCTTCAATGTTTTGTTCTTTTGCAACAGTATTTCTTTTTGCACGAATTTCCTGGACTTTTGCTTGGAGCTCTCTATACTTTCTGTCAATCTCCAAAACATGATCAATATTGATATTTATACCCTTATTGATCGAGGACTTTTGTACAAGTGAGGGATTTTCTCTAATAAATTGTATGTCTAGCATGTTAATCCTATTATATGCCTAATTATTTATTTTGACTATCAAGGAACGACTTAAGCTTATCTAAACCTTTTCTTCGATGAGAAATTTGTTTTTTTTCATCTGGTGACATTTGAGCATAGGTTTTGGAAAATCCTTTGGGAATAAAAACCGGATCCCACCCAAAACCATTCTCTCCTCTTATTTCCCGGCTTATCGATCCTTCGGTTTCGCCGATAAAAATATGGGACTTTTTTCCGTCATGATATCCTATTGCGAGTCTTGCGGTGGCTGACCGATTTTTTTCTCCTTCCAAAAGTTTTAAAAGTAAGCTCGCGCTCCCTCCCGAAGCTTTTAGAATCCATTTGATAAAAGGTCCGGGGAAATCGCCCCATGCATTAATATAGAGTCCTACATCGTCAACTATCACAGGGACTTTTACTTTTCTAAATGCTTCCTCAAGTTTATGAAGTGCGATTTTCTCAAGATTTGTTTCCTGAATCTCCGCAAGATCTATATCCAAAACCTTCAGGGGAAAACCTAAAATACTTTCTGTTTCTTTAGCCTTGGCTTTGTTGCCAGTAACAAGGGTAATATTCTGCATTAAGAAGCTGCCTCTTCAAACCTCTTTTTGACAAAGTCTCTATCAAGAGAGAGAATTAACCATGCAAGCTTTGGCCCGTGATTTTTTCCAATTAAAACTTTATAAAATGCTTCAAACGTTTCTTGAGAGGACAAACCAAGCTCTTTTCCAGACTCATATATTTTAGTCTGTAATTCTGTTGGGTCCTTAACTTCCCCCACAAACCGTGAGGCTTTTTCTAAAATATCTTTCTGTTTGTCTGTTAAGGCTTTTGCTTCCCTAGGCAGTTTATCTTTAACTTCGAACTTTTGATCTTCGGGGGCAAATCGATCTAACCAGACTCTAGCATATTTCTCCCACTCCGAAAACCCCTCTTTCCTAATCTCATTTGCCATATTAGGCATCTGAACCCATTGAGCCAAGACAGAAAAGCGAACGCTAGGAGGTTTCTTCGGCTTTCCAATTTGAGAAAGCTCAAATACCCTAGCTAAGTCTTTATCGCCCTTTTTAAAATAGGCATCAGAAGCTTTTTGATAGTCATCGAAAAGATTTGGGATCGTATCTTTTTCGGATGGATCAAAGTTTATTTGAGTATTTACTCTAATACGAACCATAAGGAATCTAATTAACTCGGGCGGCAGAATTTCCAGCATATCAATCGCTGCTGTTCCAACGCCCCGAGATGAAGACATTTTTCGCCCTCCGATAAGAAGCCACTCGTAAGCGATGGGATATGGCACAGGATAATTGATTACCCTTTCGCATGCTAGCTCTGCCAAATCGTGAGAGCCTCCTTTTGACATATGATCCTTACCTGCGCCCTCAATAGTTACGCCAATCACTTTCCATTTTGCCGGCCACTCTACTTTCCAGGGAAGCTTTCCTACCATATTATTTTTTGAACTAAAAGGAGACGTCTTACCAGACTCTCCACATCCCTTTGTCCACGGAACTTTATCAACGACACATTCATAAGAGACTTCCCCTCCATTCCAATCCGTCACCTGTGTAGTAGATACTTTTCCACAATTAGGGCAATAGATTTGATATGGATACCAGTTTTCAGGAAGCTTTTTGTCGTAGAGTTCTTCATAAATTTTTCTGACTTCCGATGCTTTGTCTAAAATTTCTTTAATAACATCATTCATCCGGCCACTTGTGTATAAATCCTTTGTCCATATAATTTCAGGCGTGCATCCTATGGCGTTAAAAACTTTCTGAAATTCCAAAGCGAAATAGCGAGCATAATTTTCATATCCCTCCTCAGGTGGTGGAATTTTAAATAAGGGCATTCCCAGATATTTCTCGAATTTTGCTCTATCAAGGTAGCTTGGAATATCATCCATTGGATCGTGGTCTTCAAAGACGTAGGTAAATTTAGGCGATGCTCCTTTATCTTTTAAAGCTTTATACGCAAGGTCATGGACTACCACTCCGCGCAGAGCGCCAACATGAACTCTGCCCGAAGGAGTCTTCATATCATCTACCCAATAGGGTTTGTATTTTCCGGAGTCAATTATTTCTTCGGCAACTTTATCTGCCCAAAACATGAGGTTATTGTAGCAGGCATTACGTTTCTAGTCCAAATTCACGCCTGAGATTTTCTACCATTATAGAGGTCATCTTAGGAAGATCATATTCAAATTTCCATCCCCAATCTTTTCCTGCCTCAGAATCATCAATTGATTTAGGCCAGGAATCTGCAATTTTTTGTCTATGATCCGGCTTATATGTAACCTTGAGGTTTGGAATATGTTTCTTAAGCTCCCCTGCAAGCTCTTGAACCTCAAAGCTAAATGCTGCAATATTGTAGCTATTCCATATTTCGACACTTTTTAAATCAGCCTTCATTAAATCTATTGTCCCTTTTATGGCATCATCTATATACATCATAGGCAGTGTGGTATCTTCTCTTACGAAACATTCGTATTTGCCGGTCTTAAGTCCTTCGTAGAAAATTGCTACTGCAAAATCTGTAGTTCCGCCTCCCGGCGGAGTTTTCCAGGAAATAATTCCGGGGTATCTGACAGAACGAACGTCCAGTCTATACTTTTTGTGGTAATATCGACACAATCCTTCTCCTGCCGATTTAGTAACTCCATACATAGTAGTAGGTTCCAAAACTGTATGCTGGGGGGTATTGTCTCTTGGTGTTGTCGGACCAAATGCTGCAATGGAACTGGGCCAAAAAATTTGGAGCCCAAACTGTACTCCTAAATCAAGAGTGTATTTCAACCCGCTCATATTTATATCCCAAGTAAGACTTGGGTCTACCTCGCCTTTTGCGGAAAGAAGCGAAACCAAATGATAAATCGTACCTACATTATGTTTGTTTATTATCTTCTCTATAGACTCCTTATCTCTTGTGTCTGCTTTTTCCAGAATTCCGTCAAATTTGGAATCAATGGTATTGTGACCCATTGCTACAACTTGATCTTTCCCGTATTCTTTTTGAAGCGCAGGTACAAGCTCTGAGCCAATTTGTCCGAATGCACCTGTAACCAGAATTTTCTTCATCCCGTTAGAAAGCTCTCCTTCCAAGCTTCATCATAACCAAAAAAATATTGCCTTCTGAACAAGCCTTTCTAACGGGATTCATATTGCTTTCATTTCCTTACCTATTTTCTCAAAGGCTCTGATTCCTTTATCTAAGTCCTTCTTTGAGTGAGAGGCTGAGGGAATTACGCGAATGCGGGCTTTTCCTTTCGCCACCATTGGAAAAACTATTGGAGTCGCAAAAACATCTTCTTCAAAAAGTTTCGCGCTAAATTCGCGGGCTTTTTCTTCATCTCCTATCATAACTGGGGTTATTGGAGTTTCAGAATGTCCCGTGTCAAAACCGAGTTTTCCAAACTCGGACTTAATGTACTTGGTATTATCCCAAAGCTTTTTTACCAATTCGTCTGACTCTTCAAGGATTGTTACAGCCTCCAGAAGCGCTGCGGTATCAGGAATTGTCAAGGCATTGGAGAATAAAAATTGTCTGGCTTTTTGTTTATAAAAAGAGATTAAGCTCTTTTTGCCCGTTATAAATCCTCCCATTACTGAAAATGCTTTGGAAAGAGTACCTAATTCAATATCTATTTTTCCGTGGAGACCGAAGTGATCTACAATTCCCCGTCCGCCATTTCCCAAAACTCCTTCGCCATGAGCATCGTCCACCATCGTCAGGACGTCATATTTTTCTGCCAAAGCGACTATTTCGGGCAGAGGAGCTAAATCTCCGTCCATTGAGAAAACTCCGTCAGTTACAACTAAAATTACAGGTGGCTCACCGTCTGATCGGGGAGTTTTTCTAAGCTCTACTGCTTCTTTCAATTTTTCTTCCAAAGAACTCATGTTGAGGTGTTCATAAATAAATTTATTTTTTACCTGAGAAAGCTTTATTGCATCGATTATTGATGCATGATTCAGTTCATCTGAGATAACGATATCTTCTTTACCGATTATCGTTTGGATTGCTGCGCAGTTTGCCATATAGCCTCCGGTTAAAACAATTGCAGCTTCAGCATTTTTAAACTTTGCGAGTTCCTCTTCGAGCTTTACGTGCAAGACATGAGTTCCTGCCAGAGTCCTATATCCTGTTCCAATCCCGTATTTATCTACTGCTTCCTTAACAGCTTTTGCCAATCTGGGATCTACCGAGAGCCCGAGGTAATGACTTGAGCAAAGATTTAATTTTTGTTTTCCATCAATAGTTAAATACGCACCCTGCCCTGATCCAATCACTCGTGGTATTTTGGCTAAAGCCTCTGCCTCTTCAAGTTTTTTATAAAAATTATCTCGATAAGTCATGCTCTTAAGACAATACTACTCCTGGAGCTCTTTTTTCTTTTACAACAGCAAGCATATTTCAAAATTATACTATAAACTAAATCTTCGGACCTACGGGCGCATCAAAACCTTGCTCCGCTACCCTTGGGTCTGGGTATGGATTACCATTGGGCCATTGAACTTCGTGTTCGCCGTTCTCGAAATCCGGTTGCACACCTATTCCTCGATGTTGGCTACGAAAATTTTTATCAAGCAATCCGTCAGGATCCATACAGTCCCATCCTTTTATTTCTGTTCTACTTCCCATAAAAATCACCTCCTCTTTTGCATTCTACGGTTTAGGTTAAATATGTCAATTTTTTGAATTTATTGAGATTTTTTCGAATTTTTGTTAAAATTTAGCAATGATAACTGTACCCGAAGCTACTGAAAAGATAATCAAGCGCTCAAGATACCTGTCAGAGGCTTTGTCAAAGGATATAATAAACATTTCGGGATTAGCACGCTACATTAGGCCAGAGATAGAATCGATGCTAATAAAAAAAGTTAGCTTATCATCAGTAATCATGGCGCTTAAGCGAATGAGGGGGAATATCTACCCAGATACGCCTTATCAAGAAATTTTCCAAGATGCTCCCCAAATTACAGTTAAAACGGGCTTAGCTTTTTTGATTTCAAACAAACTAAATGAAGCGCCGAATTCTTTCAGCCATTTGTCCCAGGATTCCAAGAGCTATGTTATCTTAGGGAGTAAACAAGAATTAACTCCATATAATCAGCTAAATGCTAAGTTAATTTATCCTGTGGCAAGTATCGCTGTATCCTTGCCAATCGAGGCATTTGACACTCCTGGGATATACTATTTCTTAATAAAATCTCTTGCCTGGGAAAGAATAAATATCCTTTATATGTTTACATCGCCCTCCGAAATAACAATCGTTGTTAGGGAAAATACGGTACAAAGAACACTTGAGGTTTTAAGATCTATATTTGAAGACCTTAGTTAATAGATTGGATTGTGTAGAGAATTTTACCTGCTGGAGCCTCAACCTCTACTTTTTCTCCGACTTTTTTACCAATCAATGCTTTTCCCAAAGGCGATTCGTGAGATATTTTTTTCTCCTTGGGGTCTGCTTCCCACTCTCCTACCACCATGAAGCTTTCTTTTTTGCCGTTTACTGTTAAGGTAACCGTAGAGCCTAGTTTTACAGCGCTGTGAGATTTATGATTGGTAATTATCTCTACTTGTTTTAAGAGCTCCTCCAATTCGTCTATCCTTCCATCTATAAAAGACAGTTCTTCTTTGGCTACGACATATTCAGCGTTCTCCGATAGATCGCCTAGATTTCGGGCCTGAGAGAGCCTGCCCAAAACTTCCGGCCTCTTGCCTTTTGTCAGCTCATCATACTCTTTTTTAAGCTCCGATAAGCCTTCTTTAGTTAAATATATTTTCTTAGGATCCATAGTTTTTCCAAATAAAAACCCTCGAAATGCAATTTGAGGGAGATATTTACTGTCGAAAATAATATAGCAAACTAGATCTTTTGTCAATGTCCTCTAGTAGTAAATCTAGCTACAATTTCTCTGGCTTTTGCCTTGTGATTTTCGTCAATTAAAACCTTGACTATCCCCTCATCTGGCTGACCGTAGAAAATACAGTTTCCCAATGGCGAAGCTAGGACAAGAGGCAAAACTGAAAGATCATCTTCCCCGTCAATCATAACTATCGTTTGCTCGAAAATCTTATTTCTTAGAAGTTGCATGACTGCTTTAAAAAGTTCCGGACTCAAGGTTCCCGGGGGATTTGTTATGTTTAAAACATTTTCCGACCCTGAAAATCCAAGCTCAGAGAGACTTGAGAATTTTTTTATCCTTGCTACTTTAAAATCTATAACTGAAACGCTAGGCTTTGCTTTTAAACTCAAAAGCAATTTCGTACTCTCATCGCCTACGGAAATTATTGTCCCTTTAAGATCAACTACATCTTTTTCGCTTAGTTCTGGAAGCAACTTGCCAAATGGTTTTTTAAGGTCAGGAATTGCTTTATCTGTTATAAAAAGTTCCTTTTCAAACCATTCCGGTTTTATATACAATTTCCCTTCTCTGTCGATTTCTCCTGCTCTTATTCTTTCTGAGGAAATCGGCTTACCATCCTCTGTCAGCTCCAAGGGACAGACAGATATTTCAAGTGCCGGAAGATTTTTTTCTTTTCTTTCCTCATTTATAAGATCTGCTCCTTTTTGTGTTTGATTCGTAACGATAATTGCCTGCACGTCAAAATCTTCGTTAAGTGTCGGGCCAAAAATGTCGTCTATTTTAATTATTTCGAATCTTCCAGGAGCTCTTTCTTCTAAAAAGTTCAAAACTTCTCTCTTTCTGGTTTCAAAATTCTCAAATTGGGAGTAGTCTTCGCTTTTGGTCTTTACATACTCATCGCTCATGGTTGTCGCGATCACCCTATCGAAATGAGAAAGTCCGTGTTCAATTAGTCTCTTATGACCTTTATGAAAATGGTCAAAAGTGCCCCCGACTATTGCCTTTTTAAACATATGCTTTCAGGAGAGATTGTATTTTATTAGCTTTTGTCTGTATTTAGACATTATTTTTTTGTCGGTGGCGCGGGGATGAAACGCGAGAAAACCTTCCTCAATCCTCTCGTTTGTTTTATTCTTATTTATCAAAAACGTCTGGATTTTCCCGGCGATTCTTTCAGCTATCTTAGGTATGGCAAACCAAAACAATGATGCGCTTTTTATTTCTTTAACTCCCCTGATTTTATGAAAAGCGTTTGGTAAGAATTTTAAAACCCATTTGTTTGATTTGAGAAACTTATCGTAGGTTTTGTTCCTAGACACGATAGGCATAAGCTGTGTGATTTCATGAGCTGTATAGATATTTCTGTATTCCTTAGGCAGTCTTAGATTCTTATCATCAATTATCATGTTAAGGCAGAATTTGTTAGAAATTTTTTTGTCATCTTTTCCCCTATGCAAACCTAGTATTTTCAAATACGAAATCAAAAGAAGTCTTGTGGTCCAAATTGTTTTATGTTTTGTAATAACAAATAAATCTATATCGTGATCTTTTTCGGAATTCAACATAGAAAGGCTTCCCGAAATACCAACAAACATCACGCTTGGAATCTCCGAGAGTTTCTTAATTATTTTCCGTGCAAATATAAGTTTTAACTCGCTTTCGCTATTTCTTTTATGCCTTTTGTCAAAGATAGAGCGTCTTTTCTCCATGTGTAAATAGTTACCGCTTCTATAAACTACAGAATTTATTCTTTTTATAGCCTTAGAAAAATCTGCGTATTCAATATTTTTATCTGAAATCAAATATTTCCAGACCTCTCCTTCCGTCAAAGGATAATCAAAGATATCGCTATAAAGAAGGGTTCGGAGAATAGGCTCTTCAATCTTTTTTATTTTCATATTGTTCTAGAACTTGGTTATATCCCTGAATTAATGTTTCAGACGCGCTTTCCGCAGATCCTCCTGAGAGCATAAAATTAACCGCATCTTTAAGATAATTATTCAGTTTTTCATTCAGTCCGTTATCATAAGTATCTGCTACAAAGTAAGATGAATAAGCATTTGGCGCTTGACTTAAAAATACATACGCATCTTTATTGTCTTTTAGTCTTTCGGCTAAACCGACATCGGAGTAAATTTCTCCGAAAGGCCTGACTTTTGTTTCTTCCGTAAAAAGCTTTTCCTGTGTACTTTTTGAGGAAAGAAACTTCATAAAAAGAAAGGTTTCTTTCTTGTTCTTGCTTTCCGAGGAGATCCCCTCCGCCCAATAGCTAGCAAAATTTTTGGGGCTTTCGCTATCTAGCTGCGGAGAAGCAATTACTCCAAAGGAAAGATCAGGATTTAAGGCTTTAATAGTGAAATAGTCCCATGAGTATCCGAAAAACATTGCTAGATTTCCTTTAGAAAAGGCGACGAGCGAGTTTTCTAAAGTAGGATTCCATATAGATTGGTCTTCTTTCGCAAACGATGTATAAAAGGAGAGGGCGTCATAAAGCCTCTGATCCGAAGAAAGATTATAAACGTCTACTCCGTTTTGAATCAGTAGTAAGGAAGTAATATCAGGGGCATGTGTAACATTTTCAAAAGTTCCCAAAGCGGCTCCTGATGTTTTTATATTTCCTTCCTCATCTTTAACGGTCAGACTGTATGCTGCGTCCCTAAACTCCTCCCATGTTTTTGGAGGAGTTATCCCTCCGGCTTCAAACATATCCTTATTTATATAAAGTGAGAGCGTATCTATGTGAAGAGGTATTCCGTAAATTGCCCCGTTTTTTACAAGATCAAATTGCGTTACGGGATAATAATTTTTATTAAAATCATCCTTTGTTATAATGCTTTCCGGCAAGGGTACGAGAATCTCAGACAACATGGGATACCAGCTATTATGGAACCTGAATACATCTGGGCCCGAGCCCTCTTGTATCCTTGTAGACAGTCTTTCTCTGTAGTCTCTTATGTCCTGTTTTGAATAGTCGATTTTGATGTTTGGATTTTCTCTCTCGAAATCCGAAATCACAGAAGCCATAACGTTTCGGTCTTCCCAAAGCCCCCAATAGACAAGCCTGACTTCTTTATCTTTTCCGCCAAAGAATCTAGTTATGGTTAAAAAAAGTAGGAATATGACAAAAATAGCAGTTATAAGTCCTATCAGAAGTCTTAAGGTTCTTATCGAAAATAAACTTTTCCTCTCATCGGGAGGAGGAGACTTCGGCGGATTAGGATTTTGGGGAGCTTGAAAAGTAGGATTAACCTGCGGCTGCGAAGGAGGTGTCGGTTGAGTTGATCCCTGAAAGATCGGTTGATTATCCACTCCCATATTATAGTATAATACGATTTACTTAAGAAGGATGAAGCTACCTCGAAATATAAAACTCCGAAAGATCAAGAAGAAACAAATTAGAGAAGTGACTGCAATATTTTTCTGGTTTTTTATTGGAGTCATTCTGGCTACATTCCTACTCTCAGGCTTCTCGTTTATTATTTTTCAGAAAGCAAGTGAAGGACATGTCTATCCTGGAATCAGGGTCGCAGGAGTCGACTTCGGGAGAAAAACCGGAGAAGAAGTCAAGAACTACTTTGATGTAAAAAACCAAAAATTAACAGGAAAAACGATAACTTTTAAATACGAGGATAAAATAGCTACCGTTTCGGCAGAAGAAATAAGATTAGGTTATGACTCTGAACTTTTATCGGATCAGGCAATCGAGCTGGGTAGAGGAAAAAATGTAATTACAAATCTAGGCATTATAACCTATGCTTATTTTAACGGCATAAATCTTTCTCCCTCCTATCGCTTTTCGGATGATAAGTTTTATAAAAAACTTGAGTCATTCTTTAAGTCGGTCGAAAAGGAACCGATAGATGCGGCTTTCTCGTTTGAAAACGGAAGAGTTGTTACCTTCAAGCTTTCCCAAAACGGCATTTCTATAGATCGGGAGAACCTAGATAAATCAATTAAGGCCAGTACCGCTTCTCTTATATCAGCTGGGAATCTTAAAAACGCTGAGGTTAATACTCCGGTAGTAGTTACAGAACCTGAGATAACAACAGAGAAAGTTAATTCTTTCGGAATAAAAGAGCTTATAGGAACGGGCACTTCTCTTTTCCAGCACTCGATTGAATCAAGAATTTTTAATATCAATCTTGCGGCTTCTCGAATTAACGGCGCCTTAATTCCTCCAGGAGAAACTTTTTCCTTTGTTAAAACATTGGGAGACGTCACAGCTTTCACCGGCTATAAACAGGCATACATTATTCAAAACGGAAGAACTGTTTTAGGGGACGGAGGCGGAGTTTGTCAGGTGTCTACTACACTATTTCGGGCAATACTCGATTCCGGAATGCCAATAGAAGAAAGAACTGCCCATGCATATAGAGTTCAGTACTACGAACAGGATTCTCCGCCAGGACTTGACGCCACAGTCTTTGTCCCGACAGTTGACCTTAAGTTTAAAAATGATTCCAGAAACCACATACTGATTCAGTCAGTCATCGATCCTTATGAACAAAGACTGACTTTTTATCTTTATGGAACAAGAGACGGAAGAGAAGTAGAAATCACAAACCCTGTTATCACGAGTCAGACTCCTCCTCCTGAGCCAAAATATGAAGACGATCCAGATCTTCCGTCTGGAACAGTTAAGCAAGTTGACTTCGCAGCATGGGGAGCCCGTGTTTACTTTGAGAGGAATGTAAAAAAAGACGGGAAAACAATAATCTCGGATAAAATTGTCTCAAACTATAGACCTTGGCAGGCAGTCTTCCTTCGCGGAACAAAGCAACAATAAATTTGGATAAAATTTTAGATATCAAACAAGCTATAGAGATTTCCGGCAAAATAAGAAGGGGGGGGAAATTGATTGTCCTTGCAGGCGGCTGCTTTGACATCTTACACAAGGGCCATCTTCTTTTTCTGCGTAATGCCAGAGAGCAAGGAGACGTACTTTTCCTATTCTTAGAAAGTGATGAGAACGTAAAAAGATTAAAGGGTGATGATCGACCAATTAATTCCCAGGAAGTCAGAGCAAAAGCTTTATCTAACCTTCCTTTCGTGGACTATGTCATAAAACTCTCGAAATTGCCAACAGATAAATACTATGATAGACTTATAGCTCACATAAGGCCTTCGGTAATAGCGGTAACTGAAGATGATCCTAATCTAGGGCAGAGAAAGAAACAGGCTGAAACGGCAGGAGGAATTGTTAAAAGTGTCACCAGAAGAACAGATCACTCAACGACAGAATTTGCCCGACTTCTTAAGAAATAGAAATCTTCTAGTAAGATTGGTCATAGGAATATTTGTAGTACTGGTATTAATAACTTTTTTCGTTCTAATTAATGGCTCTGACATAATAAACCCCCCAAAGGCAGTCTTAGGCGAAAGGTCTTTCACGGTAGCTATCGCAGATGACCCCAAGGAGCGGATGAAGGGACTGTCGGGAAAGGAAAAATTTAACAATGACCGCGGAATGCTCTTTATCTTTGATAAACCTGATTATTACTCTTTCTGGATGAGAGATATGAAATTTCCGCTGGATATAATAAACTCCCACTCCTTCAGACAGGGTTCTAGAAATAAATGCCGGACTTTCCAAGGAATATGGTTTTAAAGAAGGACAGGAAATAGAGTTTGAGAATATATGATCTATGGCAAAATATTGGGAATTGAGACGAGTTGTGATGAAACAGGAGCCTCGGTTGTAGAATCAGATGGACAAACGCTTAAAATACTGTCTAATGTTTTAGCGTCTTCTGTAAAGCTCCATTCAAAAACTGGTGGGATAATTCCAGAAACAGCCGCCCGAGAACAGTTAAGATTTATAATTCCTGTCATAAAAGAGGCCCTAGGAAATGCCAAGATTACAAACCCATCAAAACAAATTTCTGCCATTGCCCTGACTTTTGGACCCGGCTTAATTGGTTCTCTTCTCGTAGGCGTTGAAACAGCAAAAGCTCTTTCATACATTTGGAAAGTTCCCACAGTCCCCATCAATCATCTGTATGGACACATTTACGCAAATTTTATCGAACAAAAAGGGGCAATAGAATTTCCCGCTGTTGGTTTAGTCGTTTCTGGAGGCCATACAGATCTTGTCTTTATGAAAGATAACATGAGTCTGAAATGGATTGGCGGAACAAGAGACGATGCAGCAGGCGAATGCTTGGATAAAGTCGGGAGACTTCTTGATCTTTCCTATCCCGCAGGCCCAAGTATAGAAAAATTGGCGAACAAAGGAGATTCAAAACGTTTCCTTTTCCCAAGCCCTTTAATCTCTTCTTCTGATTTTGATTTTTCTTTTTCAGGACTTAAAACCGCAGTTCTAAGAGAGGTTAAGGGTTTGAAAAAAATGGATGAGCAAACTATCAGCGATATATGCGTTTCTGTCCAGAAAGCAATAATTGATGTTCTGGTTAAAAAAACCATAAGAGCTTCGAAAAAATATAATGCTAAATCTATTCTCCTTGGCGGTGGCGTCGCAGCAAATAACAAACTTCGAGAACAGCTTAAGCTAAATACCAAATACCAAATACCAAATACTGAAATTTTTGTTCCTCAAAAATTTCTCTGCACGGATAATGCTGCTATGATCGCCGGAGCCGGATTTTTTGCACAAGAATCTTCATGGAGAAACATCGACGCTTCTCCCAGTCTTCATTTTTGATAGAATAGGAAAAATGCAGATCGAAAGTACTCTAATTCTTCTAATTCTAGTAGTTGGATTCTCTATTCTTTTTTATCTTCAGACTAAAAAACCAAAAAGAGAGGACGATACCTTAATAGAATGGCTTAAAACTATGCAAGCCTCTTTAGATACTACGAGCAAGACTATGTTTAAAACTCTTCAGGACAATTCCCGTGATTTAAATCAGCGTCTTGATAAAGCAGCGATCGCTATTGGAGAAATGAACGAACTGGGGAAAAACATGAGAGAGCTTCAGGAATTTCTGAAAAGCCCCAAGCTTAGGGGAAACGTGGGCGAAGAAGTATTAAAAGATTTAATTAGTCAAATTTTTCCCAAAAACAGCTTTCATCTACAGTACCAATTCAGAAACGGTGAAAGAGTCGATGCCGCGATAAAAACAGACGCCGGAATTTTACCGATCGATTCAAAGTTCCCCATGGAAAATTTCCAAAAAATAACAAAAGCAAAAACAGAATCTGAAAAAGAGATGTTTAGGAAAGAGTTTGGGAGGGATGTTAAAAAACACATCGACGCAATCGCCAGGAAATACATACTTCCTGAAGAAGGAACAATGGATTTTGCGTTAATGTATATTCCCTCGGAAGCGGTATTTTATGAAGTGGCAGATACGACTGAACTCATGGATTATGCGAGGAGGCAAAGAGTCTATACTGTATCCCCAACTACTCTTTACGCGCATCTCCAAATGATTCTTCTGTCATTTGAGGGAAAGAAAATCGAAACCAAATCTCGCGAGGTATTTGCACTTCTTCGGGCTTTGAAGGTTGATTACAATAAAGTAAACGAAGGCTTAGGAGTTCTGGGGCGACACATTACAAACGCCTCTTCTCAATTCATAAATGTCTCAAGCTCCTTTGGCAGAATTGGGGAAAAACTTGACACAACAAAAAGCCTAGAAAAAGAAGTGGTAAGAGAGCTCAAAAATTAATACCCTGTGAAGTTTTCGATATTAATTCGCTCTTCCGAAACGCCCATATTTGCAACTATTTCCTCCATACCTGACACCATCGCAGGCGGACCAACGATGTAAAAAATGCTTGATGAAACATCGGCATACTTTCTTACCATGTCTTCGTTTATTCTCCCATTTTCAAATCCCGGCAATTCCTCCTTAGTTAAGGTGTAAATAATTTTAATATTTGGCAAGTCTTTTGAAACCTTCGTAAGTTCATCAAAATAAATAGTCTCGGATTTGTTTGAAAATGAGGCGAGCAGAGTTATGTTGTTTTTAAGTTTTTTCTCGAAAGCATAGGTAAGCATGCTGTAGTAAGGTGTTATTCCAATTCCTCCGGCCAAAAAGACTTTTGGTTTTAGGTCTCGCTCGTTTAAAACAAAAGTTCCCAAGGGTCCAAAAAAATTTATCTGCTCTCCTTCTTTTAATTCAAACAGTTTTTTCTTAAAAGAAGTAACCCCCCTTTTTGTAGTTATCACTAAATAGTTATCAAGAGGAGATACTGCGATTGTAAACGGCCTTGAGGATCCCCTCTCGTCCGGATTTACCGTCTCTATTCTCCACCTGTTATATTGACCGGGAACAAACTGAAAACCAGAGGGCTTTTCAAAGTAATGCGAATACGCATCTTCAGTCAATTGTTCCCGACGGATAAATTTTGTAACATACGGATTTGGAGAAATTGTCATATAGCCTTTGATTCGATATGATTATAGCAAATGAGCCTTCTTAAACAGTCAAAAATCCAACTGTCTTTAACGCTTCTATTTATTCTTCTATTAAACGCCTTAACAAGCTTTAATTATCAAATTCTTATCAGTGTCTCGCTCGCTGTTTTATCTACAGTTTTTTCAGATTTTCTTTTTCTAAAAATCCGCAAAGTTAAATTATTTTTCCCTTCTGCTGCCATCGCCACGGGACTTATCATTGGTCTCTTAACTGATCCCAATCTGCCTTTTTATCTACCAGTTTTGGCAAGCGTTTTTGCAATGTTTTCCAAAAACTTCATAAGAATGGGGAGACATATTTTTAACCCTGCCTCCTTTGGTCTTTTGCTTACAAGTGTGTTTCTTGGCGCATCTATTTCTTGGTGGGGAGTCGCCTGGCAAATTTTTGATTTTTCAAAGTTTCAAACACTAATCCCCTTTCTAATTCTTCTATCACCCGCTTTTGTTTCTATCTTCCGCATGAGTCGCTTTAGAATAATCTTATCCTTTCTTTTTATTTATTTGCTGGGACAATCAATTTTCTTTAAAAGTCTAAACATCCAGACAATACTTGATCCGACCTTAGTTTTTTTCTCAATTGTTATGTTGCCAGAGCCCATGACTACTCCAAACAATCACCTAAGACAAATTTTATTCGGTGGCGCTGTGGGATTTTTAGTCGTGCTTCTTTCGATATTTTTGCTTCCAATAATAAACCTAAGCATTGACCCGTTAATTATCTCTTTACTTTTAGGAAATCTTCTCTTTTTTAAATTCCGATGAACTTGCAATTTAATTTTTTCTGTGTTAAATTTTAGTTCAATGAATCAAAAGGCTCTGCTTACCGTCAGTGTTTTAATAATTGTTCTTTTAGTAGCAGGCGGATTTCTTCTAGCAAACAGGGCAGGCAATAATAGCCAAGCCCCATCCCAAGCCGAGCAAACAGAAGAAGTGGTCTCCCCAATCGAGGAAGAATCTCCTACGGAGACTGAGGAAGTTCAAAATGAAGTCGTGGTTACTTTAACAACGAGTGGGTTTTCGCCAAAAACAATTACTATTAACGCCGGCGATAAAGTTATTTGGGAAAATCAATCAGGTGAAACTGCAACAGTTCATTCAGCGCCCCATCCTATTCATACAGCCTATCCCAAATTAAATTTGGGGAATTTTGAAGACGGCGAAACGCACGAACTTATTTTCCCTGATTCGGGAACTTATAATTATCATAATCACCTTAATGCTTCTCAAACAGGAAGAGTGGTAGTGGAATAACAATATGTGTTATAACTGCGGATGCGGAGTCCCCACAGATGATATGGGCAGAGGAAAAGTTACAGAAGGAGGATCTTCTTTGACTGAGGACGATATTAAAAAAATGGCAGAGGATTGGGGCATGACTACGGAAGAAGCCAAGAAAAATATCTACGATCTCCTCAAAAAACAATTCGAAAAATAGTGTTAGAATAGGTTCCACATGGATTTGAAAAGTCCAAATAAAGAGCAATTATCTGCAGTCCAACACGGTAAGGGTCCTCTCCTCATAATCGCAGGTGCAGGAACCGGAAAAACTACGGTTATTACTGAGAGAATAAAATATCTTATTTTGGAAAAGAATATCGAACCGCAGTCTATCGTAGCCCTTACTTTTACCGAAAAGGCTGCGGCCGAAATGCAAGAACGCGTAGATATTGCTTTACCCTATGGCTATAGCCAGCTTTGGATCTCTACCTTCCATTCATTCTGTGAAAATATATTAAGAGACGAGGCACACCGCATTGGACTTGATCCAAATTTTAAATTGCTAAGCGAATCGGAATCAGTGCTACTCCTTCGGCAAAACATATTTGAATTGGGGTTAAATACCTTTAGGCCCCTGGGAAATCCCGTGAAGTTCTTAGATGCCCTACTTAAACATTTCGCAAGACTAAAAGATGAAGATATTACCCCGGCCGAATATATGTCTTGGGCTAAAAAAATCAAAAACAAAGAGGAAAAGAGCCAGTACCTAGAACTGGCTTCAGCTTTTGAAAAATATGAAGAGCTAAAGGCAAAGTCATCACTTATGGACTTTGCGGATTTAATATCAAACATGCTGCTTCTTTTTCGAAAGAGACCAAATACGTTAAGAGACTACCAGAATAGGTTTAAATTCGTCCTTGTGGATGAATTTCAGGATACCAATTATGCCCAAAATGAACTCGCCATTCTTCTTGCTGGAGATGATAAAAACATAACTGTTGTTGCAGATGATGATCAGTCTATTTATAGATTTCGGGGGGCTGCTGTCTCAAATGTCATCCAATTTAAAAAGAATTTCCCGAAATCAAGAATTGTTACTCTTAGACAAAACTACCGAAGCACTCAGGCTATACTCGATGCTTCTTATAGACTAATCCAAAACAATAACCCTTTTTAGCGTTAACAAAAAAGGAGTACCAATACAAAGATATTGCTATTCTTGTTAGAGCAAATAATTATTCACGCTTGATTACAGCAGGCCTTCAAAGATATGGGATACCGTTTCAGTTTTTAGGACCCGGCTATCTTTTTCAACAGGAAGAAATTAAAGATTTAATTGCCTATCTTAGCTTCTTAACCAATCTATCTGATTCTATATCTCTTTTTAGAGTTCTGTCTATGGAGATATTTGACATTTCCTATATTGAACTTAATTATTTAATGAATTTCGCAAAAAAGAGCAACTTAACTCTTTTTGAAGCACTCTTAAAGACTGATCAAAGTTTTATCACGGAAAAAACACAGACCAAGCTTAACGAATTTAGAAAAATGGCTGAAAAACATTTGCTAGAAAGTAAAAAAGAACAAGCCGGAAGGGTGCTCTATGACTTCCTAGTTGACAGCGGAATTTACCAGACCCTTAACAACATAAATTCTCCGGCCGAAGAGAGAAAAGTTCAGAACATTGCGAAATTTTTTGACAAGATAAAAAATTTTGAAATGGAGCGTCATGATGCAAACATTTTTACCTTAGTTGATTGGCTTAACCTTATGCTTCAAATGGGAGATAGTCCGATTGCAGCAGATATTGACATAAGAGATGCAAATGCAGTCAGTGTTTTAACAGTTCATTCCTCTAAAGGCCTTGAGTTTAAGGTTGTTTTTATGGTGAATTTGGTTAACGATAGATTCCCTAACAGAGAGCGGGCCGAAAAAATTCCCTTACCGGACGCGATTATAAAAGAAGTCTTACCCAAAGATTCTGATTTCCATCTGCAGGAAGAAAGAAGGCTTTTTTATGTCGGCATGACTAGAGCAAAAGAAAGATTATACTTCACATTAGCAGAATATTATGGAAGCGGCAAGCGTGTTAAAAAAATTTCGCCTTTTGTTTTCGAAAGCTTGCCCGACCTAACAATAGAACAAGCTGAGAGCAATGCAAAACAACTTTCTCTTTCAGAGGCTCTTTCTGCATACGAGTACGGGGCGGAAAGAGAGATAGTTAAAAAAACGCCTTATAAAGTAAGCTATCTAACCTATTCTAATCTTCAAATGTTTGATATTTGTCCGCTTCATTATAAAGCACGAGTTATATTTAATATTCCATCCCCTCAAAGCTCTGTTCAGACTTTCGGGATATCTCTTCACAGAACTCTCCAGGAGTTTTATATGATTGTTTTAGATGGAAAAACACCAAGCAGGAAAGACCTTCTTAGGATTTTGGGCAAGCAATGGCTTAGCGAAGGATATGAAAATAAAAAACACGAGGAAGAAAGAAGAGTCCAGGCGGAAAAATTTTTAACCGAGTATTATAAAAAGGAATTTAATCCGAAAATAAAAATATTAGGGCTTGAGCTACCCTTCTCTTTTCAGCTCAAAAACGGGATAAAAGTATTTGGCAAAATAGACAGAATCGATGATCTGGGAGACGGAAAGTTAGAAATTATTGACTACAAAACCGGCGAGGAAAATCCTAAAGCCAGTAAATCGCATAAACTTCAGCTTGAAATATACGCTCTTGCGGCTAGTAGATTGAAAAATAAGGTATTTAACAGGGATCCAAAGGATATAACACTTACTCTTCATTTTCTGGAAAAGAATACCAAGCAAAGCATGATAGTTTCAGCCTCTGATTTGAATAGGCTCGAGAATGACTTGATTGAAAAAGCAAAAGAAATTGAAGCTAGCAGTTTTAAGTGCAGCGGGAATGTTTTGTGCTTAAACTGTGAGTATAAGATGCTTTGCAGTCCTATAGCCTAAAATGGTATAATACCATGTACTCGGGAGGATGGATCGCTACCCCTTCGCTCTCAAAAAGCGAATGGGAGGAAAGTCCAGACAGGCATAAAGACGGGGATGGGGCGTAAGCCCCGGCTAGCAATAGCTGGTGTTTAGATTCTTTAGCCTACTAAACGGAATCTAAAACAGATTTTGAATTTACAAAATCTGAGAGCAACAGAAACGAGTAGGACTGAAACGGGCAATCCCACCTGCTGTAACCTCCGAATAATGCGTTATTACTTTCTTTATAGGAGCATTGAAGATTGAGGGCATCACCCAAAAGGTGAGAGATGTAACTTTATATTACAACTCAGATAGATTGCGATCTTAGACAGAATCTGGCTTATAATCTTCCCGAGTAATTTTATCTTATCGCTCTCTTCAAAGTTTTCCCCGGAGTGAAGCCTGGAGCTTTCCTGGCAGCAATAATAATTCTCTCTCCTGTCTTAGGATTTCTCCCTGGTCTTTCTTCTCTTTTTCTTACGCTAAAAGTCCCAAAGCCCGTAATAACTACTTTTTCTCCTCTTTTCAACGAATCTCTTATTCCGTTTAACGTTGCGGACACTGACTCTCTTGCGGCTTTATTTGTGAGGTTTGCTTTCTTAGCAACGAGTTCAATCAAATCTTTTTTGGTCAAAGTTTAATCACCCCCTAGTCAACTTATAAAGAATACAATTGTGGAGTATAGATTGTCAATATAACAAAAACAATCAATTTGAGTTAATTTGAGAAAAGAAGAGGTTTTTAGGAAAACTCGGAAGAAACTGCCCTAAATTCCCTAATCGCTGTGACTTTTACTTCGCCCGGAATTGCTAGGGCTTTTGAGACTTCTTGTCTTATTTTTTCCGAAAGAACCGTGGTTTCTTCATCAGTTAGCTTGCCTGGATCTATGATAACCCTAAGCTCTCTTCCGGCTTCAAAAGCATATGCCTCCTTAACTCCCTCGTATTTTTTGGCGATATCTTCCATATCTGTAAGGCGCTTTGCATATTCTTCAACATCTTCATATCTTGCACCAGGCCTTGCGCCTGATATCGCATCAGCTATATAAACGATGACCGACTCAACGGAAGAAAAAGGCTTGTCTTCGTGATGCTCTGCTACGCAATTTATAACTGGTTCTGGAATATTAAATTTTTTAAGATATTCTACGCCTAGCTTTACGTGACTTCCATCACCCGGGGCTACTTTTCCGATGTCATGGAAGAGGCAACCGAGCCGCACGATATTCACATCTGCTCCCAACTCTTGTGCGATATGAACTCCTATTTTTGTCTCTTCAAGGGTATGGACTATCAGGTTTTGGCCGTAAGAAGTTCTGAATTTAAATCTTCCAAGCATTGAGATTAGCTCCCTGGGCAGATTATAAACTCCCACCTCATGGGAGAGTTTCTCTCCCTCTTCAAACATTATCTTTTCAACTTCTTTCCTTGTCTCTTCAACGATTTCTTCAATTCTAAATGGCTGAACTCTTGTGTCTTTTATTAATTTCTCCAAAGCGCGTCGCGCTACTTCACGGCGAACCTGATCAAAAGACGAAAGCCTTATTACGCCTTCCTCATCTAAATCCACATCGACTCCGGTAGCCTGCTCAAAAGCGCGGATATTGCGTCCTTCTTTCCCTATAATTCTTCCCTTCATTTCCTCGTCTGGGATCTTTACGATGGAGACGGTATATTCTGCGATGTAACTAAGAGCACCGTGGCGCATGGAGTCAAGAAGTATTTCTTGTGCCTTTTTGTCAGAGACGCTTTTTATTTCCTCTTCTCGTTCCTTTAAAATTTTTGCGATCTCAGAGGCGCTTGATTTCTCCACTTCCGAAAGTAACTCTCTTTTTGCTTCATCTGCAGTCAAACCTGAGGTCTTTTGAAGTTTTTTAAAATATTCCTCTTTTTCTTTCTCAACCTTTTCTTTTTCTTTCTCGAGATCTTCGCGCTCACGGTCAATCTTATCTTGTTTTTCTAAAAGTTTTTTCTCTAGATCTAAAAGATCTGAATTTTGATTCGCCATATTTTTTCCGTAGCAAAAGAGGAGCTTTATTAAAGCTTTATTTTAATATCTTCAAAAGAGGTTCTGTATTTAATTTCATAGCCTTTTTTGACAAAATCCTCTGCTACGTGAGGAAAGTATACATCTAAAGCATTTTTTCGTCAAGAATCCTTAAGAGTTTTTTTTATTTTTTCATAATCAAAACCGCGTCTTAGAAGATAGGCTACCATTTTTTCATACGGTAGATTCTTTTTTTTATCAATAAGTTTTTCAAGAAGCCTGTTCTCTTTGCCTACGATATCAAACGTTGAAGATGCTTCCTCGATGGTCTCTTTTGAAATTCCTTTTTGTAGAAGTTCAAGTTTCAAAAGTCTAAAACCTTTTTTTCTGTTTTCTATCCACCACTTGGCAAACCCCAAATCATCAATAAAATTTAACTCTGTCAAACGGGCCATAATTTGTGCGATTGTTTTTTCCGAAAGCTTACCTTTTGTTTTTTTATTTTTTTGTCTGAGATAGTTCAAAACCTCTTTCTCAGAGCGAGGCCTGAAGGAAAGAAAGCGTAGTGCTAAATTGTAGTATTTATCAAAAACCTCCGATTCAAGCATTAATGAGGGTTTATTCTGCAGGCTCCTGCTCTTCAACGCCAACTGCGACGGGTGTTCCTTCTGATTTATTTCTTTTTAGAATTTCCTCGGTTATTTTATTTGCGAGGGTCGAATTTTCTTTCAGAAAAAGTTTTGCAGCTTCTTTCCCCTGGCCAAGCATAGTTTCTCCAATTCTTAAAAATGCTCCTGATTTTTGAAGAATTCCCATTTCAAGTCCGACGTCAATAATCGCCCCTTCTTTTGAAATTCCATCCTGCATGACATCAAATTCAGCAATTCTGAAGGGAGCCGAAACTTTATTTTTTACGATCTTTACTCGGTGTCTGGAGCCGATAGCCCTATCTCCGTCTTTTAGGGTTTCAATTTTTCGAATATCGAGCCGAATTGAGGAATAAAACTTAAGAGCAAGTCCTCCGGTAGTAGTCTCGGGATTGCCAAACATAATTCCGATTTTTTGCCGGAGCTGATTGGTAAAAATAACAACTGTCTTGGATTTTGAGATAACTCCCGTAAGCTTGCGAAGAGCCTGGGACATAAGACGCGCCTGAAGTCCCATCATTGAGTCTCCCATCTCTCCTTCGATTTCCGCTCTGGGAACGAGTGCTGCCACAGAGTCAATTACCAAAACGTCAACTCCGCCTGATCGAATAAGGCTTTCTGCAATTTCAAGCGCTTGTTCTCCGGTATCCGGCTGGGAAATTAAAAGCTCTTCAAGTTTTACTCCCAACTTTTCAGCCCACAAAGGATCTAGTGCATGCTCTGCGTCAATAAATGCCGCAACTCCACCTTTTTTCTGGGCCTCAGCGATTACCGCCAAACCGATTGTGGTTTTCCCTGATGCCTCAGGACCATATACTTCAACTATTCTTCCTCGAGGCAATCCTCCAACACCTAGTGCCAGATCGAGAGGTAAAATGGCTGTGGGAATTACTGAGACATCAAACTTCTGCTGGGCATCACCCATCCGCATAATAGCTCCTCTACCATACTGCTTTTCGATTTGCTCCATCGCGAGTCGGACTGCTTCAAGTTTTCCTGAATCTTTTGAAGGACCATTAGGGGATTTTGAAGATGTCCTTGCCATTTGCCCAATTGTAAACAGATTCTCGGAAAAAAACAAGAACCTTATTAGGATTAACTGTGGTAAAATAGGAGTCACGACGGGGTGTAGTTTAGTGGTAGAATACGCGGCTGGGGGCCGTGCGGTCGCAGTTCGATTCTGCGCACCCCGACACTATTATTTGTTTTTAGCCTCACAAAACTATATAATACTTCCCCATGGCATCAAAGAAACAAGCATATACGGCTTTAGAAAATCTTCCTGAAGATAAGTTTCCTAAGCATATTTTTATAATTCCTGACGGAAATAGAAGGTATGCCAAGAAGATGGGTCGTCCCAAACTCTGGGGGCACACCCAGGGCTTTAAGACAGCTTTAAAACTTTTAAGATTCTTAAGGCCATATCCTGTCAAAACAGTAACTCTTTGGGGATTTTCTTCGGACAATTGGAAAAGGGATAAGAAAGAAATAGAAGGCCTCATGAAAATCTTCGGATTAATTATCGACAAGTATTTGAATGAAGTATTAAAAGATAAAGGCAGATTTATTCATCTGGGAAGAAGGGACAGGTTGCCAAAAAATCTACTTAAGAAAATTAAATATGCAGAAAATAAAACAAGACAAAATTCCAGACGAATTGTGGCCCTGGCTTTGGATTTTGCAGGAGAGGATCAAGATATTAGGATGTTAGAAAAGGCAAAAGACCTTCCTCATGGAAAAATCGATGAAGAAACACTTTGGGGCCTTCGAGATTCCAAAGGACTTATAAGATCTGCTGATTTAATTTTCAGAACTTCAGAAACTAGAGTCTCAGATGTCGGATGGATCAACGGCAAGCATACTGTTTTGTACTTCCTCCCAGACAAACTGTTCCCGGAAACAGAAGAGAAGGATATGATAGACGCTATTCTCTATTACGCTCGCACCAAACGTAATGAAGGGGTATGAATTTATTTTTTTCTCGCGAGAATAAAACTGCCTAAAAGGTAGAGAAGAAGAAGCTGCCAAAAAACAATTGTAAAAAGAGCGGTGCTTAGGAAAAGCGCCACTACTCCTCGAAGGTCTCCGTGAATAAATATGAAAAGCGATCCTATTTTTCCAGCAATAAAAAGGAAAATAATACCCAAGAAAGGAACAAATAGCACAGGGAGAAGAATAGGACGCCTTAAAGTTTCCCTAACCGAAAAATAAGGATGGAAAGTGAGCCCTATTAAAGTTTTAGTCCAGTAATAGCCAATATAAACTACGAGAGTACTTTTTTTCATAAAGCCCACCTGAATAAAGTCAAAACAAAATTAGTGTAATTATGTCCGATAAAATAGCGGAGAAAAATACTTAGCAGTAAAGCGACAGGAATTAAAAGTCTCATCGGATGAATCGACAACCATTCCAAGACGAGGGAAAACACCTTGGGAAACGGAATTTCCTCCATCGTTTCTTTCTGCTCACGAGCTCTTCTTTGCAGTAGTCGTATGAATTCATCCTCTCTCATACGCTCTTATAAAGCTTTGTCTCGCCCGGTAAAGAAGCGATTCTGTAGCTTTTGCTGAAATTTCAAACTGCAAAGCAATTTCTTTAATTGACATTCGATTTTCATAATGGAGCGTGAGGATTTCTCTGTATCTTTGGGACAAGCTTAGGAAAGCTTTCTCAATTTTTTCTTTAAGCCTTGCCTTTTCCAATTGGAATTCTGGCTGATGAACTTCGGAGTCGACAATTTCAAGAAATGGAATTTGGGACATGAGTATAGATTTTACTTTCGTTTTTCTGTAGTAATCAATTGTTTTGTTATAAGCTATCCGATAAAGCCACGCTTTAAGATTTGAGTCTTTCTTAAGCATTATCATCCCGTCTATCGCCTCTAAGAAAGCATCGTTTAAAATTTCGAAAGCTTCCTCATGAGGCACTCTATTTTGGAGATATTTTAAAATGTCTTGCGAATAAGTTTTATACAAAACTTCGACGGCCTTTTCATCGCCTTCGAGGATTTTCTTAACCAAGGATTTCACGAGAACTATTATACACATATCGAATGATTTTGCCAAAAATTACGACTAAGCTGTAAGGCTTGCTGTGGCTATTATGAATTTAAGGCTATTTACGACGGCCGAAAAAAGGCGTAAAGCATTAAAAAAACACTTTGGAATAAGTCTTAACGATATCGGATTTTTTTCACTTGACGAATCTTCCGCTTCATCTAGAAACTGCGAAAATATGATTGGGGCTACGCAAGTTCCGTTGGGAATTGCCGGGCCGTTAAAAATTCAAAATTCAAAAGGTAGAAATCAAAATTATTATATTCCCCTAGCAACAACCGAAGGCGCTCTAGTGGCATCAGTTAATCGTGGCTGCAAGGCGATTACCCAAAGCGGAGGGGCAAACTCATTATCTCACAGGGTTGGCATAACACGTGGTCCCGTATTTTATACTGGATCGATCCTAAAAAGTAACGAGCTCTACAGATGGCTTAAGAAAAACGAGATGAAACTAATGGATACATCAAGAAAGACATCTGGACATATTAAGCTTGAGAAATTTGATGTAAGAACTTTGGGGCCTTATGTATTTGCTCGTTTCTATTTTAATACGCAAGACGCAATGGGCATGAATATGGCCACAATAGCAACGACAGATTTGTGCAATTTGATAGAAAAAGAGACACGATCTAAATGTCTTTCAGTAGCAGGAAATTTTGATATCGATAAAAAGCCCGCCTGGCTCAATTTTATAAATAATCGCGGATTTAAAGTTTGGGCAGAGTGTGTTTTGAAAAAAGAAGTGGTCAAAGAAGTGCTCAAAACTACTCCAGAGAAATTTTTTGAAGTATGGCTAGCAAAATGCATGATTGGATCCGCAATGGCAGGATCTTTGGGATTTAATGCACAGTATGCAAATATTATATCTGCAATGTTTATTGCTACGGGCCAGGATCCAGCACACGTTGTTGAAGGCAGTATGGGAATTACTACTGCTAAAGTGCTAAAAAATGGAGATCTCTTAGCGTCAGTCTACCTCCCTTCTTTAGAAGTTGGAACCGTCGGAGGAGGAACAGGACTAGCTACACAACAGGAGGCGCTTTCAATCTTAGGCGTTTACGGAACAGGCAGGACAGAGCGATTTGCAGAAATAATCGGCGCTTCGGTCCTAGCCGGAGAAATCTCTTTAATCTCGAGCCTATCCGAAGGCAGCTTAGCAACAGCACATAGAAAATTGGGGAGAGGAAAAAAATAAATATGGCTGGGATTGTGGGATATGGAACATACATTCCAAGATATAGAATAAGACTTTCTGATATTGCTGCCGTTTGGGAAAAAGACTCAGCCGAGATAATGGGCGGATTAAAAGTCGCTGAGAAAAGTGTTCCCGCAATAGATGAAGATGCAGTGACAATTGGAATTGAAGCCGGTAAGAAAGCCCTCGAAATGGCAAAAACATCTCCGAAAGGAATTGGCTGCGTTTATTTTGGTTCAGAAAGCCATCCCTATGCTGTAAACCCATCGTCCTCGATTGCCGCAGAATTCTTGCAAATTGGCCCTAACTATTTTGCTGCGGATTTGGAGTTTGCTTGCAAAGCTGCAACAGCTGGAATTCAAATAGCTAATGCGCTTATTGAAAGCGGACAGATTGAATACGGTCTTTCTATCGGAGCAGACACAGCACAAGGAAAACCGCACGATGCCTTAGAGTATACTGCTTCATCAGCCGGAGCCGCTTACATCTTAGGACGAAAGAAATCGGAAATTATTGCCAGAATTCTTATGACATCCTCCTATACTTCGGACACTCCTGATTTTTGGAGAAGAGAAGGGATGAGGTATCCCTCACATTTTGGAAGATTTACAGGAGAACCCGCCTATTTCATGCATGTGGTTTCAGAAGGCCAAAGGTTATTAGAAAAGAGTAAGCTTAAACCCCAAGACTTTGCTTACGCTGTTTTCCACATGCCAAACGGAAAATTCCCCAGAGTTGCTGCAAAAAAACTTGGATTCACGCCTGAACAGATCGGTCCGTCTCTTATAGTCGATAGAATCGGGAACCCTTATTCTGCCTCCTCTCTAACTGGTCTGGCTGCAGTGTTAGATATTGCAAAACCAGGAGGGAAGATATTTTTTGTCTCTTATGGCTCGGGGGCAGGATCTGACGGATTTATTTTCGAGACTACAAAAAATATTTTAGCCAAACAGAAAAAGACAATTCCCGTGGAAAAACAGATTGAGAATAAAACTTACATCTCTTATCCAGAATATCTAAAACACACGCATACCTTATGAGAATAAACATACTTGGAGTATCAACAACAGAGTTCGGAGAATTATGGGAAAAGTCTCCAAGAATGCTCGCAAGACTTTGCAGAGGAACTTGGTGCATCTGTTCCTTCGTATCGTTTGGAAGGGGCATGCGCATCAGGAGGCTTAGCTCTTAATAGCGCCGTTAACAGCATTTTAGGTGGCCAATATAAAACAGTTCTGGTTTTGGGAATTGAAAAAATGACTGATTCGGGACAGGATGAAGTTACCACAGGTCTTATGGCGGCGGGTTCTGATTCGGAGAGAATGGCAGGAGTTACTTTTCCCGGAATTTATGCTTTGATGGCCCAAGCCTATATGGAAGAATTTGGGGTTTCCGAAGAAACATTAGCTTCGATTTCTGTCAAAAACCACTATCACGGCTCACTTAATGACAAGGCACAGTTTAGACGCGAGATTACGATTGAAAACGTTTTAGAAAGCGGAAAAATCGCAGATCCGCTAAGGCTTTTGGACTGCTCTCCTATTTCTGATGGCGCATCAGCTGTAATCATTGGCAAAAAAATAAACAAAAGAAATCCAGTCTTTATTTCTGCAAGCGAAGTGGCTACAGATACTCTATCTCTTCACGATCGATCTTCCTTTACTAGTCTATCCTCTGTGGTTTCGGCATCAAAGAAAGCTTACAAAGGGGCGAAGATAAAACCAGAAGAAGTTGACGTTGCGGAAATTCATGATTGTTTCTCTATTGCAGAAGCAATTGCTGTTGAGGATCTGGGGTTTTCAAAAAAGGGTCAGGGAGCAAAAGACATTGCAGCTGGTAAAATGACCCTGGGTCATGGAAAAATCGTTACAAACCCTTCAGGCGGACTTAAAGCTTGCGGACATCCTGTTGGAGCCACTGGAATTAAACAAGTCGTAGAGATTGCCCAACAGCTTAGAGGAGAGGGAGGACACCGCCAAGTAAAAAATGCCAGAATCGGGCTTACTCACAACGTAGGAGGATCAGGAGCTGTAGCAGTAATTCATATTTTAACAAACTGAGCTATGATAACTACACCAGTAAAACTTTGGAGAAGACAAAAAGATACTGCCACTCATATCGGTAGGGTCGGCAGAATTTTAAACTGGACAATTATTAGGATCCCGCCAAAAGCTTTTCATAATGAAGCTCCATATCCAGTTGTTATCGTTGAGTATGAAAATAATGAGAGAACAATAGGACAACTCGTTGATTGGGACCAATCAGACCTTAAAAAAGACAGAAAAGTAACCGCCGTCTTAAGACGTACTTTCTCAGGGGATTTGGAAAGCGTTATCGCCTATCACATTAAGCTCAAACCAATATGAAGAGAGTATTGGTTTCCGCTCCCGGGAAACTTCACCTGCTCGGCGAACATTCTGTTGTTTATAACAAACCTGCAATTATTGCCGCTGTTAACAAAAGGTGTTTTGTTGAAATAACTCCCAGAAAAGATAAGAAAATCAGAATAAGTTCGAAAAATTACAAAAAAGAAATAACAGTTGATTTTAACGAGATCGTTAGTAAGTTCGGAAAGGCTCAGAAAGATTGGGAGATTTACAATGAAAACAATGATATTTCGAATCTAAAATCAATAACCAAAGACCCGCTGGATTATCCTCTCATTGTTATCGGTCAATTTTTAAATTACTACAAAATAAAGACAATTCCAGGATTTGATTTGTCTATTGATTCCCAAATACCTGTGGGGTGCGGTATGGGTTCATCTGGCGCCCTTGCAGTCTCAATAATTGGCGCGCTTAGTTTGTTTACCAAAAAAGCCTTTAATAAGAAGGGGGTTAACGAAATTGCATTTTTAGCTGAGCAGAAAAAACATGGTAAGCCCTCAGGCGGAGATAATTCTACTTCTTGTTTTGGAGGATTGGTCTGGTTTAAAAAAGACGAAGGACTAAAGCCGCTTTACGCAGATTTACCAGCTGAAGTTACTAAAAACTTTTACATCATAAACACGGGAACCCCCAAGGAGACTACAGGAGAAATGGTTAGCTTGGTTCGTGAATTGTTAGAAAAGGGCCCAAGGTCAACAAATGCAGTTTTGAATGATCAGGAAAGATTAGTTCGTGCTCTGCTTCCTGCGCTCGAAGGGACAAAACACGATCAAATAATTAAAATTCTAAGAAAAGGAGAAGTAAATCTGGAAAAACTTGGAGTTGTCTCATCATTTGCTCAAAAAATTATTAGAGATATCGAAAGATCTGGTGGGGCAGCCAAAATCTGTGGCGGCGGGGGAAAAACAAAATCCGTAGGGATAATTCTTATCTATCACCCCGATTTACAAAACCTCGATAATGCGCTATCTAATTATGGTTTTGTCTCAGAACAAATCAAACTAGGCGTAGATGGATTAAAAGAAGAATGAATAAAGTAACTGTTTCGGCGCCAGGAAAATTAATGCTATTTGGGGAACATGCTGTGGTTTATAACCACCCGTGTCTGGTTACTGCGGTAGACCAGAGAATCCGCTTGACTTCGGAAGCTTTGGAGAGCCCAAACTTCGAACTGGAAGCATCAGATGTTAATGTCACAGATTACAAAAAATCAATAAGCGATCTTGGAAAAGGTGATATCCCAAAAGGTGCGCAGTTTGTGGAAATTGCAGTAAAAAATATTTATAAAAAATTCGGATTAAATAAGGGACTGAGGATAAAAACCTCCTCCGAATTTTCATCAAAATTTGGCTTTGGTTCTTCTTCTGCGTCCACAGTTTGCATGGTAAAAGCTTTGTCCGAGCTCTTCGATTTGAAATTATCAAACAAGGAAATATTTGACCTTTCGTATAAAACAGTTTTGGATATTCAAGGAAAGGGATCAGGATTTGACGTAGCAGCAGCAACTTACGGCGGAACTCTTTATTTCTTAACGGGAGGAAAAAAGATTGAACCTTTAAATATTAAGGACTTGCCTCTTGTTGTTGGCTATTCAGGAATAAAAGCAGATAGTGTAACTTTAATCAATAATGTAAAAGGAAAGTTTGCCGATAATCAAGAACGACTTGAAGAAATATATGACGTGATTGAAAACATAGTTGAAGAGGCAAAGGTTCAAATTTTGGCAAGAAATTGGAAAGAAGTTGGGAAATTAATGACAGAGAATCAGAAGCTACTTTCGGAACTTGGTGTAAGCATTGAAAAATTAGATGATATGATTGGGGGCGCAATAAAGGTAGGCGCTTATGGAGCAAAACTATCAGGAGCAGGAGGCGGAGATTGTATGATTGTGCTTGCGCAAAAAGACAAAACACAAGCTGTTAAAAAAGCGACCGAGGAGGCCGGAGGAGAGGTTATTGACGTTTCGACAAATGCAGAGGGGGTTAGAATAGAAAAATGAAAGCCACAGCTGTCGCGTCATCAAATATCGCCTTTGTAAAATACTGGGGAAGGAAAAATGAAGAACTTCGTCTTCCTGAAAACGGAAGTATCTCAATGAATCTTTCTAGTTTACAAACAACTACTACTGTTGAGTTTAACAACGAATTTGAACAGGATGAAATAGTAATCAATGGCAAAAGAGAAGCATTGCAAAATAATAGAGCTGTCAAGCACTTAGATAGGGTTAGATCGCTGGCAAAGATTGATTTAAAAGCAAAGGTTATCACGGAAAATAATTTCCCTACCGCAACAGGTTTATCGTCGTCAGCCTCTGGGTTTGCCGCCTTAACCCTAGCTGCTGCATCTGCAGTTGGCTTAAATCTTTCAAGAAAAGAATTATCGATTTTAGCCCGCCTTGGATCAGGGTCTGCATGCCGCTCAATTCCTGACGGATTTGTAGAGTGGATGGATGGAGAGAAAAATGAAACTTCTTATGCTGTTTCTATTTTCCCTCCGGATTATTTTGATATCGCTGACGTCGTAGCAATAGTCTCAACAGAGAAGAAATTCCTCCCAACTTCGGAAGGACAAAAAACAGCCCAAACCAGCCCATTTTTCAAAACAAGGCTACGTTTGATCAAGGATAAAATAAACCGAGTAAAAAAAGCGATCAAGGATAAAAACTTCTCGGAATTTGGGCATTTGATCGAGGCGGAGGCATTAGAGTTTCATTCAATTCTTTTCACATCTAATCCCCCACTTTTCTATTGGACGCCCCAAACGATTCTTGTCATGAAAGAAGTTCAGGCTTGGAGACAAGAGGGTTTGGAAGCATATTTTACTATTAACACCGGTCAAGATATACATGTGATTTGTCGGAAAATCGATATACAAAAGATTTCAAAAAAACTATCGAGTCTTAAGGAAGTTAGCAATGTTATAGTTAATTATCCAAGCAAAGGAGCCCATCTTGTTCAAAATCATCTATTTTAATGAAAAATAACTACTTCAAACAAAAACAGATAATTGCAAAGGTGGATAAGAAAGGGGATGTAATAGGAAAAATAGAAAGGTGGCAAGCACATGAAGATGGAATTCTTCACAAAGGTCTAACAATTGCTCTTATCTACAAAGATCAATTTATTGTCCAACACAGAAAACATCCGGCATTTGATGGAGTCTTTGATATAACCTCTTCATCTCATCAATTATTTGTGAGTGGTAAGCTACAAACAACTCTTGAAGCTGTCTATGATTGCTTGAGTAGGGAATGGAGATTAGCTAGAAAGGATCTACTAGATGCTCCCAAAAATTTGGGGTCAATTTATTATAAGGCAAAAGATCCAAAAAGCATTTATACCGAGCATGAGATTTGTGATGTTTTAACTGCCGGTGTTAAAGAAGTCCCAAAAATAAACTTGGATTTTGCCTATGGCTATTCATTGATAAAGCACGGTGAAATAATAAGAAACAAAGAAATCTTAAGAAATCTTGCTCCATGGATTCGAGTAGCAATTGAGGAAAATAAACTGTAATTTATCTTTTCGGAGATTGTTTTTTTCTTCTGGATTTTCCGCCCATTCCCACATTTCTTCTTTGCCTTACCCGCGCGTCGCGAGTTAGAAGCCCTCTTTTTTTAAGAATTGGTCTAAATTTTTCATCTATAGAGGAGAGTGCTCTTGCGATTCCTAAAACTGTAGCATCCAGTTGCCCAGCGAGTCCCCCGCCCTGCGCTCTTACCGTAACTGAAAACTTTCCCAAACTGTCAGTAAGCTTAAGCGGCAATTCATATTTGGCTTTTGCAACTTCTCCCCTAAAATAATCTGTTACGTTCCTATCGTTAACCGCTATGTCTCCTTTTTTAACCAAGATCTCACCAAGCTTGAGGCCTGAAGGAATTTTCGTATAAATCCTAACACGCGCTATGGCACCGCGTCTTCTGCCTATTGCAAATATGAATCCCTTGTTATTCTTCTTTGTTTTTTCTTCTACCATATTTATTTTGATACAAACTTTTCAACGAATGTATGCTCCGATCCTGCGAAAACTTTAAGCCTTAAAAGCATTCTGTCCCTTAACTTATTCTGGGGAAGCATTCCTTTAATCGCATGTCTAATTATATCCTCAGGTTTTCTAGCTCTAAGCTGACTTAAGGTTTCGGATTTAAAACCGCCCGGATAGCCTGAATGCCGAGCGTAAACTTTTTTTTCTTCTTTCCCTCCTGTTACCTTGACGGATTTAGCGTTAATAACGACCACAAAGTCTCCGCAATCAAGATTTCTGACAAAGTAGGGCTTCCCTTTTCCCATAAGAAGTTTTGCAATTTCCGTTGAGACCCTTCCTAAAATCTTATCCGAAACATCTATCAGATGCCAATCTCTTTTAATATCCTCTCCTTTTGTCGCTTTCATTTATTCCTTCCTCTTTTCAGATTTACTTTTCGTTGTTTTTCTAAGACCTGAGCTTTTTGGCACTGTTTTTAAAGTTTTTCTAACGGGTTTTTTTATTTCTTTAGACGTCGAAACCTTGCGTTTCCGTGGGCCTTTTTTTAATTCTGCGACTTGGGGCTTTACAACTTCTGCTCTTTCTACCCACTCCATCACAACCATTGAGGCATTATCGGAGAACCTATTCCCCAGCCTTACGATTCTTGTATAACCGCCATTTCTATCCTTAAATCCCGGAGCAATATCGTATATCATTTTCTTTACGGCATTAGGAGTTAAGTAATCCGAGGAGAGTCTTTCAGCCTGGGATTTTTTTGCCCTAGTCACAATCTTATCCGCCTCGGCCTTTATGGCTTTAGCTTTAGCTTCGGTAGTTTTTATTCTCTCCTTTAATACAAGGGAGGATAAAAGACCTTTAAATAAAGCTGTTCTCTCGTTAGTATCTCTTTTAAATTTTCTCCCAAAAATATTTTTGCGCATATATTCAAAAAAATCCGAAGCACGAAACTCTAAAATACGAAACGTTTATCAAACTTTTATTTGTTTCGAATTTCGAAATTCGAATTTCGGATTTGTCCTAAACAGGCAGCTCTATCTCTCTTTCCTTAAGCTTCTCCTCAATCACAGAAATAGATTTACCTCCCATATTTCTCATGGAAATTAAGTCTTTTCTTGGAGTCTTCAGAAGATCCCCCAATGTCTCGATCCCGCCGTTTCGAAGACTGTTATAGATTCTGGTAGGCAGATCAAGTTCATCAATTGTTAGATTTAATACTGCATCGGGGATCGAAGGCGTCGAAGATGTTTCCGGCTCTTCCGCTGCTTTCGGCTCATAAATTTGGGTGAAATAAGAAGATACTGTTCTAGCGGCTTCCTCTAGTGCCTCTTTCGGTGTAATAACGCCATTTGTCCAAATGTTTATCGTAAGCTTATCTAAGTTTGTCTGTCTTCCTACTCTTGTCGCTGAGATATTGTAGCTTACTCTTTTGACTGGACTAAATACAGCATCTGTTGGAATAACTCCTAGACTATTGCCTCGTCTGTCCTCTGAGAGCGAATATCCATATCCTTTCTCCAAAGTAAGTTCCATATCCAATTTTCCCTTTTTGTCAGAAAGAGTTGCGATATAGTGATCTTTATTTACAACTTCTACCCCTTCTGGAAAATCCAAATCGGATGCCTTTATTTCTTTTGCTCCTTTTACTGAAAGCCTGACAGAGGCTTGGGTTTTATCATCGAGCAGTCGAAAGGAAAGTCCCTTTAGATTCAGGAGTAAATCAACTATGTTTTCCTTAAGTCCGGGGAGAGTGGAGAACTTATGCCTAGCTCCAGATATTTTGACCGAAGTTACTGAGACTCCGGGAATTGAAATTAGAAGTGCGCGTCTTAAAGCATGCCCCAAAGTATGACCATAACCTGGCTCCAAAGGTTCAATTACAAATTCGCCGTATCCCTCTTCTGATTTTAGTTCTTTTATCTTAAAATTAGGCTCAATCATAAGGAATTTATTCTATCATTATCTAGAGTAATATTCAATAATAAGCTGCGTATCAAAAGGCACTTCAACATCCTCTCTCTTAGGAATTCTGGTAAGTTTTCCGGAAGCTCCTTCTCTTTTTAGAAACGGGAGCGTCTGACTTTCCTGAATAGATTCCAAAATCTTCGGATTTCTCTGTATTTTGGGAGAAAGGCTGATAACGTCTTCCAATTTTACTTGATAGGATGGAATATTTAATCTTTTTCCGTTTACTAAAACATGGCCGTGAGAAACCATTTGTCTTGCCATAAAGCGGCTTTTTGAAAATCCCAGTCTATAAACTAAGTTATCAAGTCGTGTCTCAAGAAGAGAGATTAGGTTCTCGTCTGTTTCTCCTTTTTTCTTCTCAACTGCCTTGAAAAGATTTTTAAACTGCTTCTCCATTATTCCATATACGAATTTAGCTTTTTGTTTTTCCCTAAGCTGTTGTCCAAACTCCGAAAGGCGCTTCTTCCTTCTTCTGCCGTGTTGGCCTGGGGGAATATTAAGCCTTCTTTGAAGACTTGATGATGTCTTATCTAAAATATTTACTCCTTCGCGTCTTGCTAATTTATGTTTTGGTCCGATGTATCGTGCCATATATTTTAAACTCTCCTTTTCTTACTCGCCCTTGGTCCATTATGAGGGATCGGAGTAATATCAGCTATCATAGAGATAGAAAGCCCAGCACTTTTAATTGCGCGAAGAGCTGAATCTCTTCCCGGTCCCGGCCCCTTAATAAATACTTCAACATTTTTAACCCCCTTGGCGGACGCTTTTTTTGCTACTGCCTCAGCCGCAGATGAAGCAGCAAATGGAGTGGATTTTCTTGTTCCTTTAAAACCCGTCGCGCCTGAGGAGCTCCAAGCAATTGTTTCGCCTTTATTATTAGTTATTGTAACGAGCGTATTGTTAAAAGTCGCTGTTATATAAACTTTCCCCGAATCTGAAACCAATACTCCGGTTTTTTTCTTTGATACTTTTGCTTTCTTTTTTTCTACCATAATTACTCCTTAGGAGCCTCGCTTTTGACTGCTTCTGCTACAGCCTGAGGGCCCTCCATCTTAAGTGCGACTTCTTTCTTAATGGCGCCGATTGTTACTCTCTTTCCTCTTTTGGTTCTGGCATTGGATCTAGTTCGCTGTCCTCTGACCGGAAGATTCTTGCTATGTCTTGAGCCACGATATGAGCCGACTTCCTTGAGTCTTTTTATATTCTCCGAAACCTCGGCTCTTAAGTCTCCCTCGGTTTTTATTCCGTCCAATACCTCCTGGATTTTCCTCTGCTCTTCTTCAGTTAGTTCCTTTGTTCGTTTTTCTCCCGAAACATTAGCTTTCTTTAAGATATCCCGAGCATTATTTCTTCCCACTCCATAAAGATAGGAAAGAGCTACATTAATCTTTTTTTCGTCAGGTATATTTACTCCCGAAAATCTCATAGTTTATCCTTGTCTCTGCTTATGTCTTGGATTATCGCAGATAACCCTAAGGACTCCTTTCCTTTTTATAATTTTGCATTTTGCGCACCTCGGTTTTATACTTGCCTGTACTTTCATACTTCAACTCCGTTCGGTATGAACCCTGAGCTTGTCGAACGGGTTCATATTCTGTAAGTAATCCTTCCTTTTGTCTTATCATAAGGCGTCATCTCTAATTTAACTCTATCTCCGGGCAAAATCTTTATGAAATTCATCCTCATTCTCCCCGAAAGATGACATAAAACTACCGATCCATCTGATAACTCCACCTTAAATAAAGTGTTAGGCAAAGATTCCAAAACTTTCCCTTCTGTCTCAAATGAACCCTGATGCGTCATATTCTCTTAAAAATAAAACTCCCTCTCTAGGAATTGGGAATTTTGGACTTTTTTTCGACCTTTTA
>Ga0075684_106_pt1 | contig 47007 bp, 47 predicted proteins | sample RifGroA2_FD_67686 | JGI IMG/M metagenome (GOLD analysis project Ga0075684, IMG submission 67686) | Microgenomates (Levybacteria) bacterium GW2011_GWA2_40_8 | reverse complement strand
TATTAATACTGAAATGACTCTATATTTCCGTCCGCAGAATTATTTTTACTTTGGGACAGTTATAAGCATTTTTACGATTTTTTCACTAGCATTTCTGGTTTTTAAGAATAAAAAATGAGAGCTTTGTTTCTTTTTTTAAGATTCCTATATTCCAAAAAATTTATTAAGTTACTCCTCATTCCAATATTATTAATCATGTTTTGGGCGTTTTCCTCCGTTTTGTTCGTATATCCTGCTGTATCCGCATACCCAGCCAGCTTCTCCTTTATTACAAATTATTACGATAAATCCGATATTCAAAACTTCTCTACGAAGAAGGTTCTAAAGGGGGGAGAGATTACGGGGTACGTTAATGCGTCTAATGATAACTTTGGCATTTTAGTGATACGATTTAACCGTTCTAAACCTGTTCAATATCAAAAAGAGGATAGGCTTATATTTCGCATAAAAGAAAAAGGTAGTGATAAATGGTTGGCTGAAAACCGTTACAGAAGCGCTTTGATAAATCAGACGCCTTTTTTCCCTTTTGGATTTCCTCTCATTGAGGGCTCCAAGAATAAAGTATACGAGTTTCATATAATGTCCTTAAAGGGGAATGAAGAAAATGCCATTTCTATGTCTTCTGTAAATCCGATAATGGCTTCACAATACAAAGTTCCAAAGTCAGAAATATTTAAAGACGCAAAATCTTTTACAGAATTTATGTTTTTAAAATTTCAAAATTTCATAACGGATAAGATATCTCTTTTATTATCTTTTCCTTATCTATTGCCATTTTTATTTTACTTGGTCTATTTATTCGCTGAGAGACGTTTTGTTTCCTTTAATTTTTCTCTTTTTTATCTGGTTTCACTTTTTATACTTGCAGATATCTTTATCAATTATTATAAAGCGTCCTCTGCGGGGGACGTCATTATCGCATTCTGTTGGATTCTTGTGCTTGGGAAATACAAATTGAGCAGTTCCATATCATTTTTTCTCTCTGCACTGTTTGTTCTGATAGCTGCTATTGGAATCATATTTGGACAGTCATTATTAACTGAAAAATCCTCCGAGTGGGCTTATTATATGCTTTTGATAGGGGGAGTACAGATTGTGTGGGAAATTAAAAATAGTAATTTAAGGTTGATCTCTTTGAAAACTTTATTTATGACCGGCATAAAACCGTATGATAAAAAATAAACTGCCTTTAATTGCACTTTCTGTTCTCTTGTTTGTTATTTTCCGTCAATGGTTTTCTTTTGACAAAACCCTATCAAGCGGAGATTGGCCATATCTCTATCCCGAAAATACAGCTGAGTTTCAAATTCCTACTCAACAGCCTTTTTTGTGGATTGAGCCATATTATCAGATAACGGCAAAAATAGGAGTGGAGTTACTAGATCTTCCTTGGGAGGTAACAGAAAAAATATTTTGGTTTATCCCCTTAATTTTTGTTGGATTCTTTTCCTCTACTTTTTTTCTTAGATATATTTTTAAAGACTTAAAATTAGGAAACTTTTATATAGCATTGGGAAGTCTCTTTTATGTCGCAAATACCTACTTTCTTATGGTGATGGGCGGCGGACAGTTGGGGGTCGCTTTCTCTTATGGCCTTGCTCCTTTAACTCTCTTTTTTTTGATTAGAGCCTTAAGAGAAAAAATCGATCTTAAGCTGTTTGTCTTATCATCCTTGACGTTGGCAATACAAATTATGTTTGATCCACGAATTTTCATTCTGACAATTCTTATTTTCTTAGTATATTTTCTTTTCCACTTATTTTTTGACAAAACAGTAAGAAAAGAAATGATTACAAGCCTTTTTGGAATTTTGTTTGTCTCGTTTTTCTTAAATCTTTTTTGGATAATTCCAAATTTTATTTATTACCAACAAGAGTTTTCATTTATTGCGACGGAGCCTTTGGCAAGCTTTCTTAGTTTTGCAAAATTTGAAAACTCACTGTCTCTTCTTCATCCAAATTGGCCCGAGAATATCTTTGGGAAAGTGGGATTTATGAAACCGGAATTTATACCTTTGGCAATTGTTGCATACATTTCGCTCCCTTTTATTAATATAAAAAACAAAAAACAGGCTTTAATAATTATTTCTTTCGCATTGATAGGCTTGATGGGAAGTTTCTTGGGAAAAGGAGTAAACCCTCCCCTAGGTGGAGTTTATGAGTTCTTCTCAACTCTTCCAGGTTCGAGTTTGTTCAGGGACCCAACGAAGTTCTATATTCTAACTGCAACTTCATACAGCGTAATCATTCCCCTAAGCGTTTATTATCTTTACCAGATTCTCAACAAAAGAACTAAATTTTTAGGAGTGATTTTTGTTTGGATATTTCTTTTTTACATTTCTTTTTTACTTAAGCCGGTTTTTTTTGGCGAGCTTTCAGGAACATTTGAACCAAAAAAAGTCCCCAACGAATACATTAAATTTAAAAACTTTATAACAGAGCAAAATGAAGCCTTTAACTATCTTTCAGTCCCGGAGAGTCAGAGATTTTTGTATAGCTCGAGGCAAAACTCAGCCATCGGAGTAAGAGATCTTTTCGCTTCGGAAAACATCGCGTCTGTCCCTGCAATACTTAACAAAAACTCCGCTAAGAAAACATTAATGGAGGAAAATATAAAATACATAGTTGTTCCTTACGATTTACTAGGTGAAATATTTGTAGCAGATCGAAAATACGATAACAAACTTTATATCGGGATGATAAACAGTTTTAAAGAGTTTGATTGGCTCCAGTTTTTAGAAGAAAATGGGCAAAGTGAATTTGGTAGGATTGCTGTTTTTGAGGTAATTTATAAATGAAAATTCAAGATATTCTATTTTTGATTTTTTTAACTTTTCTGGTTTATAAAAGAAATCCTAAGTATCTTTTTCTGGCCGGGATTTTTAGTCTGATTCTTTCAATCCCTCTTTTTTATTTTTGGATTTTCTTTACAGCCCAGCGTCTTGTCGAGTATGCTGCAGCATTTTTTTTCTTAGGGATTATATTCGTAATTAATTCACTCTATTTAAAAAGGAATGATTAAGCTAGTAAAATCCAGCTTTTACAAAGAAGAGGAGACAAAAAGGCAGCTTACAAAATTCATAAATGAATCCGAAAAGCTGAGCTTTGGTCCGCAGTGCGAGCTCTTTGAGAAAAATTTTTCTAAATGGCATAAAAGACGACACTGCATATTTGTTAACAGTGGTTCATCTGCCAACTTGTCCATAGTTCAGTCTCTTCTCAATTTGGGGAAAATAAAAAAGGGAGACTTTGTGGGCTTCTCCGCTGTTACTTGGTCTACGAATGTTATGCCCTTAATTGAGCTTGGGTTAAACCCTGTTCCAATCGACGTTGATTTAGAGACGCTAAACATCTCAAGTAAAAACCTAAATAAAGTTTTAGAAAAATATCCTTTGAAAATGCTTTTCTTAACAAATCTTTTGGGTTTTTGTAAAGATCCCGACAAGATTGAAGCAGTTTGTAAAGACCGGAAAATTATTCTCGTCGAAGACAATTGCGAATCACTAGGGACAATTTATAAGAGAAAACTTCTTGGAAATTTTGGTATCGCCTCAACATTCTCCTTTTACGTAGGACACCATATGTCGACAATTGAAGGAGGGGCAATATGCACAGATAGTGACGAACTGTCCAACATGCTCAAAATTGTTAGAGCACACGGATGGGACAGAAACCTCTCTATTAAAAAACAGGAGAGAATTAGGACTGCCCATAATGTTAACGAAACTTTTTACTCAAGATATACGTTTTATGACTTGGGTTATAACTTAAGACCTACGGAAATTGCAGGTTTTATCGGAAACAAGCAGGTTAAATACCTACCCGAGATAATAAAAAAGAGGCGGAATAATTTTATAAGACTTGCCAAATCGATATATAAAAGGGAAGACCTTTACTATCCTATCAAGTTTGACCACATCGAGCTTGTATCAAACTTTGCAGTTCCTTTAATTTGTAAGTCTAAGGAAATCAGAGATTTCTTGGTTGAAAAATGCAAAGATCGGGTTGAAATTCGTCCTATTGTGGGAGGGAACATAAACTCCCAACCTTTTTTTCAAAAATATCTCAAGGACATTGGAAAGACTCCTAACGCATCCCTTATTCATAAGCAGGGTCTTTATTTCGGAAACAATCCCGATCTTTCAGAGGAAGAAATTAGAACCCTTATAAATATATTCACCAGAGTCAAAATAGGGATATAATAGATATATGAAAATTGGAATTGATATAAGCCAGCTTGCTTACGAAAGAACTGGTGTGGCTAACTACTTAACTAGGCTTGTGGAAGCCTTAGCAAAAGTTGATAAAACAAATGAATATATTTTGTTTTATTCATCGCTTCGAAGGCCGGTGCCCCGTCTTTCTATCAAAAATCCAAAGTTTAGAATTAAAGCTTACAAGTTCCCTCCTACATTTCTTGAAAGATTGTGGAATAAATTTCACAGGTTTCCTATAGAAAGCTTTATTGGAGACATCGATGTGTTTATAACTTCTGACTGGGTGGAACCGCCTTCGAAGAAAGCCAAGAAAGCAACCATTCTTTACGACCTAATTTCTTATAAGTACCCTTCTGAAACTCATCCAAGAATTGTAGATGTACAGAAAAGGAAAATATTCTGGGCCAAAAAAGAAACAGATCTTTTCCTGGCGATCTCCGAATCTTCGAAAAAAGATGCGATTGAAATCCTAGATATTTCGGAAAACAAAATAAAAGTAATTTATCCAGGCGTTTAAATCTATGCGCATAGCAGTAAATGGATACGAGGCCGCGGTTTCCAGATTCGGATACGATAAAAAAACAGGTTTACCTCTAAGGGTAGGAAGCGCTGAATTTGCCTTCAGATTAATTTGGGAGTTTGCTAGGGATAAAGAGAATTCATATATCACTTATCTTCCCACCAAGCCATCTTCTGATATGCCCAAAGAATCGGAAAATTTCAAATACTCTGTCTTTAAAACTAAGAAACTTTGGACGATGATTGGTTTGTCAAAAAAGCTTTTAAAGGACAAAGAATTGATGGATGTATTTTTTTCCCCCACTCATTATCTGCCTCTTTTTCTTCCCGCTCCGTCTGCAGTTTCAATTCTTGACGTCTCTTATCTTATGTACCCAGAGCTTTTTAAGAAGATGGATTTATATCAATTAAAGCTGTGGGGAGGTTATTCCATTCGAAAGGCCCGGAAAATTATTACCATAAGTAAGTCTTCTAAGAATGATATAATCAGAGCGTACGGCATAAGCCCGGATAAGATTTTTGTCGCCTATCCCGGCCTCGAAGATATGAAAAATGTAAAAGACATTGGTTTGGAAAACAAATACAAAATAAAAGGAGGGTATATTCTTTTTGTAGGCACTGTCCAGCCGAGAAAAAATGTCGAGAAACTGATTGAGGCGTTCTCAAAACTTCCCGATAGAAGTTTAACGCTGATAATTATAGGAAAGTTGGGCTGGATGTACGATCAGATTCTTGAGGCTCCTGGGAGATACGGGATTTCCAAAAGAGTAAAATTTTTAGATTCTGTTTCGGATGATGAGCTGCCCTCATTTTATAAAAACGCGCAGTTTTTTATTCTTCCCAGTCTTTATGAAGGGTTTGGACTTCCGATTCTTGAAGCCATGCAGTACGGTTGCCCAGTAATTACAAGTAATGTTTCGTCTCTTCCTGAAGCCGGAGGAGACGCTGTTTTATATGTAGATCCGGAAAACGTTTCGGATATTACTTCAAAAATGCAAAAACTTCTTACAGATAAAAACCTAAGAGACGATTTGGTTAAAAGAGGATTTAGGCAAGTAAAGAAATTTTCTTGGGAGAAAACAGCCAGAGATACGATATCTGCGCTTAAAAGTATTGCTTAAATGAAAGATAAATCTGGAGAAAAACTCTCGGGTGGAGAAATTTTTTATAAAATCATTGGTAGAGTAAAAGCGATTTTTTTGGAGCTTGACAATTATCTAATTCACCTCTTAGGATATCTTCCCAGTCACCATGCGAGACGCTTTTTCTATCGAATAGCAGGAGTAAGGATAGGGAAGGGTTCCTCATTGCATATGGGAATTAGATTTTACAATCCCAAAAACGTAAAAATAGGCGAGGATACAATAATCGGTGAAGGAACGGTTTTGGACGGACGGGACAAGCTTTCGATCGGAAATCACGTAGATGTTGCAACCGAAGTGATGATCTATAACGGCGAACATGACGTTTTGGATGAGGATTTTGGAGCTGTATTTGCGCCGGTAAAAATCGAAGACTATGCTTTTATTGGCCCTAGAGCAATAATCTTACCTGGAGTAACAGTCGGAAAAGGAGCAGTTGTTGGGGCCGGTGCAGTAGTAACAAAAGATGTTTCAGCTTTTTCCATAGTTGGCGGAGTGCCCGCAAAGCTTATCAGACCAAGGCCTAAGAATTTAAAATACAGACTTGGGCGAGCCGCATGGTTTCGCTAAAAACTACCGTCAAGATGACTCTTTCCATCGTAATTCTCAGTTACAACACAAAAAATCTTACTCTTTCTTGTCTATCCACGCTTCAAGAATTATATAAGGGAGAGCTTGAAAACGAAACTCTGGAAGTCTTGGTCGTTGATAACGCTTCAACAGATGGTTCATATGAGGCTCTTGTTAAATTTGCCCAAGCAAAAAAGGGAATAAGTATAATAAAAAGTACCAAAAATCTTGGCTTTGGAGGAGGGAATAATATAGGTGCTAAAAAAGCCAAGGGCCGCTATATTCTCTTTTTAAATTCTGATACGGAAGTTTTAGATAAAGGATTTTTAAAAATGGTAGAATTTTTTGAAGCAAATCCAAAGGTAGGTATACTGGGGCCAAAGCTAGTCAATTTTGACGGTTCGCCACAGCCATCCGTTGCTAATTTTTACGGACTTTTAAATCTATTCATTATGCTTTTAGGTTTAGAAAAAAGAAAGTCTCCCGAAAAAATAGAGAGAGTCGATTGGATAACTGGTGCAGCTACGATGATTCAAAAAAGGGTGTTCGAAGGAATTGGGAGCTTCGACGAAAACATTTTTATGTATATGGATGATCATGAGCTTTGCTTCAGGGCTCAAAAGAAAGGATTTGCTACATACTTTTTCCCGGAGGCAATGGTTAAGCACAAAAGCGTCGGCAGCAGCAATAAGTCTTTTGCAGTCGTTAATATCTACCGCAATATTTTGTACTTCTACAAGAAGCACAAATCACGCATCGAGTATTTGGTCGCCAGAATTTTACTCTTCTCAAAGGCAATAGCGGTTTACGCTCTAGGAAAATTTTTGAGAAACAGATATTATGTTGATACATATTCAAAAGCACTGCGGGAAACTATTTAACTATGAAGAAGCTTTTTTCTTGGGTTTTTCAGAATATTCTTTTTTTGGAAACCATCTTTCTCCTTATCTTTATTCCGCTTTATCCTAAAATCCCCATACTTGATGTAAAAAATACCTGGGTTTATATAAGAGCGGAGGATTTCATAATTCTTTTTGCATTCTTCTCGCTAGCTCTCCTTTTAGTGAAGAAGAAAATAACGCTTCAAACTCCCCTCACGCTGCCGATACTTTTCTTTTGGTTAATCGGCGCGGTAGCGACAATCCACGCTGTACTTCTTGTTTTCCCAAAACTAGCAAATGTTTTCCCAAATGTGGCATTCCTAAGCTTATTGCGCCACATCGAATATATGGGTGTCTTCTTCATAGCATATTTAGGAACAGATCGAAAGAAACTCCCTTGGATAATAGGAGCCATAGTGACAACATTAACAGGAGTAATTTTTTATGGTTTTGGTCAAAAATTTCTAAACTTTCCGGCATACCTTACGATGAATGAGGAGTTCGCAAAAGGTACACCAATCCGTCTTTCGGAATTGGGCAGAGTTCCTTCAACCTTTGCGGGACATTATGATCTAGCTGCCTATCTGGTTTTGATTATTCCGATTTTGGTAAGCCTAGCATTTTCTGTGAAAAGCTATCTTGTAAGAATTGGGCTTTTCGCAGTTTCACTTTTGGGCTTTGTTCTTCTTTTTATGACTGTATCGCGAGTTTCCTTTGTAGTACTTTTTATTTCACTTTTCATAGTTTTATATTTTCAAAAAAGAAAAATAGCGCTCTTTGTGATCCCGGCGGTTGTGACAGTAGTTTTAATGCTCGTAAGTTTCCAGCCCTCGCTTCTTAATAGATTTAAAGGAACTGTCTCTAAGGTAGATGTCCTAGTTGATGCCAAAACAGGTGCTTCAATCGGTCATGTAAAATTTGTTTCACGAGACTTTTTCAGGGATAAGATTGTTCTGAGAAGAAGAGTAAAGGATAAACAGGATCTCGCTAATGCACTCGCCGGAAAGGAAGTTGACGGAAAAACCGCAACTGAATCTGCTATTTACGAAGCAGAAGATATACCCGAAATAGCGCCTCTGGTTACAGCCGTTAATATTTCAACAGGCGAAAATCTTCCTTCAGGAACAGGCTATGTAAATCTTGAGCTTTCACCTGTCACAAAAAGACTTGGGAACTTCTTTTATGAACTTCCTCCTAATCTGACAGTTGAATCAACAGCTTCTGCTCAGATTCTAGTTATACAGGGAGATTTTATTGTCAAAGAAGCACAAGCTTTTGATCTTTCATTTACGACGAGATTCCAAGGGGAGTGGCCCAATGCAGCAAAGGCTTTTGAAAGAAATATATTATTCGGATCGGGTTACGGATCTGTGAGTCTTGCGGTAGACAACAACTATCTAAGAATGCTTGCTGAAACGGGCATTTTAGGGCTTATAACTTTTCTTCTAATATTCCTTGGAGTAGGTATATATATAAAAAAGACCTTCGGTCAAAAAGACAGTCTTTCAAAAGGTTTTGTCCTTGGTTTTTCTGCAGGAGTAGTAGGTCTTTTCTTAAACGCAATCTTAATTGACGTTTTTGAGGCATCCAAAATCGCATTCACCTTATGGCTTCTGATAGGCGTTGTAATGGCAATAGTTTTTACCAAAGATTTGGATTTCTTTACCGAGGTGAAAAAAGTAGTTCTTTCTAAATTTGCAATTCTTATCTATCTTCTTATCCTTTCTTTAGTTTTGTTCTCCCCCTTTTTAGATAACTACTTCATAGGGGATGATTTTACTTGGCTTAGATGGATTGCAGATTGTAAAGAGCCCTGTGCGCCTACGCATCGAATTTTGGATTACTTCACGAATTCTTCAGGGTTTTTCTACAGACCGGGAACAAAACTGTATTTTGATTTTATGTATCAATTCTTCTGGCTTAACCAAGTTATTTACCATCTTTTTTCCATTCTTATCCATTTTGCCACTGCGGCATCTTTCTTTCTTTTGGCGCAAAAAATTCTTAAAAACAAAACGATTGCCGGAGTCTCAGCGCTTTTATTTCTATTAATGTCAGGGCACTTGGAAGCAGTCTTTTGGATCGCTGCAACGGGTCATCTAATTAATGCTCTTTTTGGAATTCTTTCACTTCTTTTATTTATTTATTGGGAAGAGAGAAGGAAAATCTACCTTTACATAGGATCGTTTATTTCTGTAATTTTGGGGCTTACTTTCCACGAGCTTGGAGTTGTATTCCCAATTTTTATAATAGCCTACAAATTCAAAGAAGAATCTTGGGGTGGAGTAAAAAATCTTTTAAGAAGGACTGACTATCTTTTGTTGTTCCTACCAATTATCGTTTACTTAATTCTGCGCTTCATCTCCGAAAGCCATTGGTTTTCAGGAGACTATAGCTACAATATAATACTCCTACCATTCAATCTTGTTGGTAATTTAATAGGATATATCCTTCTTATAGTTACGGGTCCTTTGTCTCTTTCAATTTATGAGAGCGTAAGACTGTTTTTTGCCAACAACCTTTTAATAGCGGTAGTATTTTCTCCTATCCTTTTTGCAGCACTATACGTACTCTACAGAACCTATAAGAAGATTTTTTCCTCTGCTGAGCAAAAAACTATATTATTCGGTTTACTTTTCACTATTATTTCACTCCTCCCATTCCTAGGATTAGGAAATATCACCTCAAGATATAGCTATCTTGCAACAGCAGGGATTATTTTTGTCCTGGCCATTCTGGGTAGAAAAGCTTACGAATATCTTTTGATAAACGGAGAGAGAATAGCTTTGATGATGCTTTCGGTTATGTTTTCGGTTTTTCTTCTCCTGCATGTCATGCAACTTCAAGCAATCCATGGAGATTGGCATGATGCTGGCAAGAAGACCAAAAACTTTTATGTTTCGATTGACGCGTTATATAAGGGCTATTGGTCGGAGAAAGATATTAGCTTCCATTTTGTTAATGTTCCAATTCGAGAAGGCAATGCCTGGATTTTCCCCGTAGGACTTTCTGACGCTGTATGGCTTGCGTTTAGAAATAGTCAGGCTAGAATATTCACTCATAGTTCTGTTTCCGAGCTAAACCTAAAAACCCTAAGCTATAAGCACATTGTTTTGGTATTTAATCCAAACGGAAGCGTATATCAGATCCACTTCACCAAAGAGCCTCAAGAGTAATTGATAATAGACCTTTGATAAACTAGAATAAGCATAATGGATAGATTCAAGCTCGGGATTCTTCTCGCAATTATCTTACTTGGCTTCATCCTGCGTTTATACAGATTTGACAATCCAGTTGCCGATTGGCAATCGTGGAGACAGGCTGACACATCTTCTGTGTCCAGAGAGTTCGTAAAAAACGGCTTTGACTTTCTTCACCCGAAATATCATGATTTGACATCGTTAAGTGGGGGGCGAATGGAAAACCCCGAGGGTTATCGTTTTGTCGAATTTCCTATTTACAATCTTTTCCAAGCAGGCTTTTTTAAACTTTTCGGAGTATTTACGCTTGAAGAGTGGGGGAGGCTGGTTACAATTTTTTCATCCCTAATAACAGCAGTATTAATTTTCCTTCTGCTTCGGAAGTATGTCAGCGAGAATATAGGTTTGGTAGGAGCCCTTTTTTACTCCCTGCTTCCATTCAATATTTATTTTGGCAGAGTAATTCTACCCGATCCTTTAGCAATAATGTCTATGTTAGGCGGCATATATTTTTTCGACAGATGGATCGAAAGCCATAACAAAAAACAAACTCCCAGTATAGATTTTTTACTGAGTATTTTGTTTACAGCATGCGCATTTCTTCTTAAGCCATTTACGATATTTTTCACTCTGCCTATGATTTATCTTGTCTACCAAGAATTCGGAGCAAGTTTTTTTAGAAAAAAGATTTTGTGGTTGTTCGCAGGACTATCCCTTTTGCCTCTTGTTTTATGGAGGCTGTGGATGCTTCAGTATCCGGAAGGAATTCCCTCGGGTAGCTGGCTTTTTAACGCAGGCGGAATTAGATTTAAAGGCGCATTTTTTTATTGGCTGTTTGCAGATAGAGTGGGAAGGTTAATTTTAGGATACTTTGGCATAGCCCTTTTTATCCTAGGATTTCTTAGGAAGTTTGATAAGGCAACCCTTTTCTTTTTAAGTTTTATTCTCTCGTCCCTTCTTTATATGACTGTTATTGCAAAAGGCAATGTAAACCACGATTATTATCAAATCCTTATTGTCCCAAGTATTGTAATTTTTATGGCGTTGGGTGTAGATTTTTTACTAAAGCACAAAAATAGAATCTTCCCCTCGATTACAGCATATATTTTGATTTTAGTTTGCGTCATGTTTTCACTAATGTTTGGATGGTATTTTATTAGAGACTTTTTTAACATAAATAATCCCTCTATCGTAGAAGCAGGGAAAGCAACGGACAGAATTTTGCCAAAGGATGCGATAGTCATCGCGCCATACGGAGGAGACAGTGCATTTTTATACCAGACGAACAGGCGTGGTTTCCCCAGCTGGACTCTTTCGCCGTCTGAGATGATAAATATGGGCGCGACACATTTGGTAATAGCAAGCCCGACCGAAAAAGAAGAGCATTTGAAGAAAGACTATAAAATCTTAGAAGATGGCGGAAGCTACATAATTTTCGACTTAAGAAAGGGACCATGAAGATACTCATGATTTCTTCATTCCTGCCTTACCCGCTTCTTTCAGGCGGAAATATTCGTCTTTATAATCTTCTTAAGTACTTGCATAAAAAGCATGAAATCACCCTGGTTTGTGAAAAAAGAGATTTTCAAAAAGAGTCGGATGTTAAAAGGGTTGAGGAAATTTGTAAGAAGGTAATAATAGTTCCTAGAAAAAAACAATGGTCCACATCCAATTTAGTTAAGACCGCCATTTCTCTAAAATCTTTTCTTATGGTAGGACATGATTTGCCCGAAATGCGATCTAAGATTAAAGATATAATTGCATCCGAGAAGTTTGACCTCATTCACGTTGAAACTTTTTACGTTATGCATAATTTACCCAGAACAGAAATTCCAGTAGTTTTGGTCGAACACAATATAGAATACCTTATTTATAAAAGGTACGCTCAGAGTGCAAATCCTCTTATTCGACCAGTTCTATTCTTTGATGTTTTGAAAATGAAGAGAGAGGAAGAAAGAGCATGGATGAAAGCCTCGGCTTTGGTTTCCGTATCGGAGAAAGAGAAAAATCAGATGGAAAGAGATAATGTTTGGGTCGTTCCTAACGGAGCGGATGTTGAGAAATTCCGTCCCAAAAGATACAGAAAAGATACGATTAAAAAAATACTTTTTATTGGGGACTTCAAATATATTCAAAATATTGATGCCGCCAATGTGATAATTAAAAAAATTTGGCCTCTTGTTTTAGAAAATAATAAAGACGTACTTTTGTGGATCGTAGGGAAGGATGCTTCAAAAAAACTTTCCAAAATAAAAGGCGAGTCGATAATTTTCGAAGACAATCCGCGATGGGACACTGAGGAAATTTACGGACAAGCAGATATTTTACTTGCGCCTATTAGAGTTGGGGGAGGAACAAGTCTTAAAATTTTGGAGGCCATGGCCTCAGGTCTTGTAGTTATTACCACTCCCTTAGGAAACGAAGGGATAGGAGCAAAAGAGGGGGAAGAAATCTTAATCGCACAGGAACCTTGGGAATTTGCCGCAAAAATAACTGATGCAATTTCCTCAGAAGATAAGGTTTCTGAGATCGGCACAAAAGCCAGGGAATTTATTGAACAGAATTATAGATGGGAAAAAATTGCAGAAAAACTTGACACGGTTTACAAACAAGTAGTTGCATGAGAGATCTTTCAATAATAATAGTAAATTATAACTCCAAGAATTTTGTTTTATCCTGTATCGAGTCAATACGAAAAAACAACAGGCAGGAGCTTGACTTGGGTGAATTTGAAATTATAGTCGTTGATAATGGTTCAAAAGACGGAAGCCCAAGCGCTTTGTCAAAGGTCTCAGACATTGTTTTTATTCCAAATGAAAGAAATTTAGGATTCTCGAAAGCAAACAATTTAGGAGTTAAAAAAGCAGTAGGTCGCTATGTTTTATTTTTAAACCCGGACACAGAAATCTATAAAGATACTCTTCGGAAAATGATCGAATTTATGGATTCTCATAAAGATGTTGGTGCTTCGACGTGCCGACTTCTTCTCCCCAACGGGAGACTAGACGACGCATCTCACCGAGGTTTTCCCACGCCATGGAATTCTTTCATGCGTTTTACGGGAATTTCTATGCTTTTCCCCAAGAGTAAATTACTAAACGGCTACAACCTTGGATGGTGCGACATGGATAAAAATCACGAGATAGACGTTTTAGCAGGCGCATTTATGATGGTTCGAAGAAAAGCAGGGGAAAATGTTGGCTGGTGGGATGAGGATTATTTTTTTTACGGAGAGGATATAGAATTTTGTTTTGATTTGAAAGAAAAGGGCTGGAAAGTGTATTTTGTAGCAGATACCGAGGCTTTTCATCATAAAGGAATTTCAGGGGGGATAAAATCCATATCAAGAAAGAAAACCACAGCGGATCTTAAGACGAAAGTAAATGCCACAAGATGGAGATATAAAGCAATGAATATTTTTTATGATAAGCACTACCTTAATAAGTATCCCTTTTTTGTCTCAGCTTTGGTAAAGCTTGGAATAACAATAAAGCTTCAGGCCTCGCTTAGAAAGTTAAGAGAAAATAAATAATGACAATAGGAATTGACTGCCGGCTCTGGAATCAAACAGGAGTGGGAAGATACGTCCGTAATCTTGTTAAAGAGCTAGGAGAGGTAAATGAAAATAAATACGTACTTTTTGTTAGGAAACAGGATTACGAAAATCTCAAATCTCAAATCTCAAATCTCAAATACAGAGAAAATTTTAAGCCTGTTTCCGTAGATATACCGTGGCACAGTGTAAAAGAGCAGATCTTATTTCCGAAGGTACTTAAAAAGGAGAACTTGGATTTAATGCATTTTACTTATTTTTCTGTTCCTATCCTTTATAAAAAACCCTATGTCTTGACAGTTCATGATTTGACACTGAATCATTTCAAATCTGGCAAAGCTTCCACCAGAAACTTTCTTGTTTATAGCATCAAGAGAAATGCTTATCTTTTTATAATGAAAAAAGCTACGAAAAATGCCAGAAAAATTATTGCAGTCTCAAATGCTACAAGTCATGAATTAGTAGATCACCTTGGGGTGCCCAAGGATAAAATATCTGCTATCTACGAAGGAGTAGATAAATCTGTTTTGGCAGCTGGTAAGCCATTGATTTCTGACCCTTACGTTCTTTACGTGGGAAATGTATACCCTCACAAAAACGCCGAGAGAGCGATTCTAGCATTTTTTAAAGCTTCAAAACCCGCATCTGCAAAATTTATTTTTGTAGGAAAAGAAGACTTCTTTTACAAGAGTCTAAGAAAAAAAATTCAAAATTTGGATAAGAAGAAACGGGTTTTGTTTGAGGGATTCGTAGACGACGACTCGCTGTCTGCTCTTTATCAAAATGCTAAAGCTCTTATTATGCCCTCTCTTATGGAGGGCTTTGGTCTTCCGGTTTTAGAGGCAATGGCAAATAAATGCCTGGTTTTAGCATCAGATATCCCTTCCCTTAAAGAAGTAGCAGAAGACGCAGCTTTGTATTTTAATCCTTGGGATATAAATGATATCTCAAGAAAAATCGAAATTGCCTTTTCTTCTCAGAACGATGAAGAATATATAGAAAAAGGATTAAAACGTTCCAAAGATTTTTCATGGGAAAAAATGGCAAAGGAAACTTTAGAAGTTTATGAATCCCGTTAGATATTCAGTATTTATTGTTTTCATGAGTAACTTGACAGATGTTTGTTTAGAAAAAGATATCTAACGGGATGAAGGTAGCTTTAGTTTACGACAGGGTTAATAAATGGGGAGGAGCAGAAAGAGTACTTTTAGCGCTACACAGACTTTTTCCGCAAGCGCCGCTTTTCACATCGGTTTACGATAAAAGTAGAGCTCATTGGGCAGACGTTTTTAATGTCCGAACATCATTTCTTGGAGGATTTCCCTTAGTTTCCTCAAATCACGAATTTTTTGCTGCTCTTATGCCGATTGCGTTTGAGTCTTTTGATTTTTCTGAATTTGACTTGGTTATTTCCATTACAAGCGAGTCGGCCAAGGGAATAATCACGAGGCCCGGAACTTGTCATATATGTTACTGTCTGACACCAACCAGATATTTGTGGAGCGGATATGAGACTTACTTTTCAAACCCTCTTTTGAGATTTGTTTCCACTCCTTTTGTATCATATCTTCAAAATTGGGATAGGATAGCAGCTCAAAGGCCTGATTTTTACTATTCAATATCAAATGAAGTTTCTACAAGAATTAAAAAGTATTACAAGAGAGAATCCGAAGTAATTTATCCGCCGCTTGGCTTGCGAGGAAAGATTAGCAAACAAAAAAGAGAAGATTTCTATATCCTGGTGGGCCGTTTTGTTCCTTATAAAAAAATAGATTTGGCAATTGAGGCGTTTAATAAAACAGGCCAGAAGCTAAAAATTGTAGGGTCCGGTAGGGGCGAGAAAGCGCTTAAAAAAAGATCAAAACCAAATATTGAATTTTTGACAGATTTGACAGATAAGGATTTGTCCGACCTGTATCAGAGAGCAAAAGCTCTGATTTTTCCCGGAATTGAGGATTTCGGGCTTGCGATGGTCGAAGCTCAAAGCTTCGGAACCCCTGTAATAGCTTTTCGAGGAGGCGGATCGGTGGAAATAATTATAGAAGGTAAGACAGGGGAATTTTTTGATGATATGGCCCCGGAGTCTCTTGTCTCTACATTGAAAAGGTTTGACAATAAAAGCTATAATTCATTACAGATCCGAAAAAACGCCGAAAGATTTACTTTTGAGAATTTTAAAAAGAAATTTTTAACCCAGGTCTTAGAAACATTCGCAGAATATAAGACTAGTTTATGAAGATTATTATTTTCGCAGGGGGAGTAGGAACAAGACTTTGGCCGCTTTCAAGAAAAAGTACTCCCAAGCAGTTTGAAAAAATAGTTGGAAACGAATCAATGCTTCAGATAGCGGTTAAGAAACTTTTTCCTTTAGTTGACTGGAAGGATGTTTTTATATCTACGGGCGCAGATTATGAAGAGATTGTAAGAAAGCAGCTTCCTAAATTACCCCAAGAAAACGTTTTAGTAGAGCCCGAGATGAGAGACGTGGGCCCCGCGGTGGGCTTAGTGACTGCGATATTTAAGAAAAAATATCCTGATGAACCGTTTGTAATTTTATGGGGAAGTGACCATTTAGTAAAAAACGAGGAAGTCTTTAGAAATGCGCTGAAGGCATCCGGGGATTTAATTAGGCAGGATCCTAAGAAAATAGTTTTCGTAGGTCAAAAACCCAGATTTGCCAGTCAGAACTTAGGATATATAGAGTTTGGGCAAAAAATAAAAGAAATTGAAGGCATACCCGTCTATCAATTTTCTGGATTTAAATACAGGCCCCATCTTTCCATGGCCGAAAGGTTTGTAAGAGAGGGACACCATGCTTGGAACCTAGGATATTTCGTAACTACACCGAGTTTCCTATGGTCGTTATTTGAAAAGTACGCTTCGGGAATGTTCTCAGACTTAAACAAAATACACGAGGCGGTCGATACGCCTGAGTATACGCAGGTTTTAAAAGATGTCTATCCAAAAATTGAAAAAATATCGTTTGATAACGCAATTTTGGAGAAAATGGATAAGGAATATGGGTTGGTTGTTTCCGTTGATATAGGATGGAGCGACGTGGGAGCATGGGAAGCTTTAAAAGAGGCTCTGTCTGAATCCACCGACGAAAACGTCACCAAAGGAAAAGTTATGGTGGAGGATTCAAAAGACTCCTTGGTTTTTAACTATAACGACCAACTCATCGTGGGGATTGATCTTGCGGGTATGCTTGTGATAAATACAAAAGATGTTATATTGGTGTGTCCGAAATCATCAGTCCCAAAGATTAAAAAACTTGTCGAAAGCCTTGCCGGCACTCCTCACGAACATTTAACCTGAGAGTATTATGCCTTATATTGAGATAAAAAAGAGTAGGTTCTACGAGTTTCTGAAAAGAGCTTTGGATATAGTTTTCGCTAGCATTCTCCTTATTACATTTTCACCCGTAATTTTGTTTGTATCGCTTGCAATAAAGCTTGATTCCAGGGGTCCAATACTTGCGGATACGCCTGAAAGAGTAGGAAAAAACGGAACGCAATTCAAAATGTATAAATTCCGATCGATGGTGGAAAATGCCCATGAAATACTTAGGGAAAACCCCAAATTTGCGCAGCTTTATAATCAATATAAGAAAGGAAGTTATAAATTAAAAGATGACCCTAGGATCACTAAGGTCGGCCGTTTTATCAGAAAACATTCCTTAGATGAAGTGCCACAGCTACTTAATATTCTAAAAGGTGAGATGAGTCTTGTAGGGCCTAGAGCTTACTACCCTGACGAGCTAAGAGAGCAGCAAAAGAAATACCCTTTAACCCGCGACGCAGTTAAGATTGTGCTTTCTGTTAAGCCGGGGCTTACAGGCTATTGGCAGGTATCAGGAAGATCAGAGATCAATTTTGATAAAAGAATAGAGATGGATGCAGATTATGTTAAAAAGCGTTCGATTCTTTATGATATTTTAATAATTCTTAAGACTCCATGGGCCATGATCTCGGGTAAAGGCGCCCTCTAATTATATTTGACAGCCTCCTAAAATTCCTAGTATCATATATTGATGGATGGATTTCAGAAAATTGACCTCTCCCCAAAACAAGAGGCGCCAACAGAAATTTCCTCTCCCATAGAACCCAACAAGTCTTCTAAGTCTTCAAGGTTTAGAAGGATTGGGAGAAAAAAGATTTTAGGAGTAGTACTTGGTATTTTAGTTTTTCTTTTGATTACTGTAATCTTGCCGAGTTTTCTAGTTTATGCCTCTGCGAAAAAAACCTACACTTCGGCACAGGCTACTTTATATTTGTTAAAACAACAAGATATTGCGCAAGCCGCAAATGAAATAGACAAAACCCGGCAGAGTCTTAAAGATACTCAAAGTAAAATGAATCTTTTGGTAGTTCTCCGAGCTATTCCTATACTTAGTAATTATTACGGAGACGCCCGTCATATGCTTTCTGCAGGATCTCATTTGGTAGACGCGGGAGACATATTTATTGAAGCAGTCGAGCCGTATGCAGATGTCCTGGGTTTTAAAGGGCAGGGGAGCTTTACTGGCGGATCTGCAGAGCAACGAATCGAGACGGCTGTAAAAACTATGGATAAAGTAACGCCTAAGATAGATGAAATATCAGATAAATTAAATCTAGCAAAAGAAGAGACTGATCACATAAACCCTGAGGATTATCCAACGTTTCTGGCAGGTGGAAAGCTAAGGGAGCAAATGGAACAAGTAGTAAATCTTATGGATAACGGCGCAACTCTCGTTAACGATGCAAGACCTCTTATAAAAGTAATGCCCCAGCTTTTAGGTGAGCCTAAAGAAAAGAAGTATCTTATTTTATTCCAAAATGATAAGGAGCTTAGGCCTACTGGCGGATTTTTAACCGCTTATTCGATTTTCCGACTGGATGGCGGCGTAGTTCATGTTGAGAGTTCAAATGATATTTACCTTCTTGACGATACTGTGCGAGGAAAAGATAAGGCTCCTGAACCTCTTAGGAGTTTGCTTAAGGTTTCTGTTCTTAATATTCGCGACGTAAATCTTTCTGCGGATTTTGTGGAGTCAATGAATGACTTTAATGATATGTATGAAAACGCAGGAGGATATGTAAACGTGGATGGAATAATTGCTGTAGATACTCACGCTTTGGTAGCTGCGATGAAAATCTTAGGAGATGTATCTGTGGGAGGAAAAACTTATACGACCGAGCCTGATAAAAGATGCGGGGGGTGTCCGCAGGTTATTTATGAGCTCGAGGATTATTCTTCAAGGCCTGTAAATTATGTAAGAACAGAAAGAAAAGGTCTTATCGGAGATTTGATGTATGCGATTATGAATAAGGCATTTTCCTCATCTCCTAAGCAGTATTGGGGTCCGCTTTTCCAGGAAATGCTTGGGCAAGTTGCGCAAAAACACGTGCTTTTTTATCTTGAGAATAAAGATGCCCAAAAAGGACTCGATACTCTGAATGCATCTGGTCGAATTATGGATTTTTCTGGCGACTTCCTCCACATAAACGAAGCAAATTTTGGAGGGGCCAAGTCCAACATGTTTGTAATGCAATCTGTCTTACAGGAATATAACGTCAAAGGTGACGGTACTATTGAGAAAACTCTGACAGTTACCTATAAAAATCCGCACCCGCCGTCTGATTGTAATTTGGAAAGGGGAGGACTCTGTCTTAACGCAGATCTTAAGGACTGGTTTAGAATTTATGTGCCTGAAGGAAGTAAGCTTATTTCGATGACAGGACAGCAGTCATCGGAAGATCCCTATGAGGATTTGGGGAAAACAGTTTTTGAAGGATTTTTGGAAGTAAGACCGCAAGGCTCAAGAGTCCTGACTGTTAAATACATCCTGCCCTATAAATTTGATAAGAAAAAAGGCCTTCCTCTTATGATTCAAAAACAGCCGGGGACCGAAGATGATGAATATACGATAATGCTGGGCAAAAAAGAAGTTGATAAATTTATCTTGAAAACAGATAAAAAGCTGACTGTAAAATAAAATATGCGATCGAGGAAACTTGAGGCAATTGTAATAAAAAGAACTAATCTTTTCGACTCCGATCGGATAGTCACAGTTTTTTCGAAAAACTTCGGCAAAATGAAAATCAAAGCTCCGGGAGTCAGAAAAATCTCCTCAAGGCGTGGTCCTCATATAGAGCTCTTGAATAAATCCTCCCTTTTTATTCATGAAGGAAGAAAGCTCCCAGTTCTTACAGAAGCTTCGACTATTCATTCTTTCCCTCAAATTAAAAAAAATCTTAAAAAGTCAGGATTGGCTTTTTATATTTGCGAGCTCATGAATGAATTTTGTGCCGAACATCAGGAGAATAGGAGCGTATTTTATCTATTGGAAAAAACCTTAAGAAGGCTTGAGGAGGAATCAGAATATAAGGAAATTATTTATGAGTTTGAACTAAATCTCTTAACACTTTTAGGCTTCTGGCCTCCTAAGAAAGAGCTTCCCTCTGAAAGCACGCAGTTTGTAATTGAAGGGATCTTGGAAAAAAGGCTTAAGACCAAAAAAATCCTGCCTCTTTTAGCATAGATCTTTCGATTTTGTTATCATAAAACTATGCAAGATAATTTAATGGAAAAGCTAGTAGCGCTTTGCAAGAGGCGAGGTTTTATTTATCCGGGATCTGAAATTTACGGAGGCTTGCAGGGAACATGGGATTACGGCCCTCTTGGAGTCTTGCTCAAACAAAATATTAAAAAAGAGTGGTGGAAATCTATAGTTCAGGATAGGGAAGACGTGGTGGGAGTTGACACAGCTATCATGATGAATCCTGAGGTTTGGAAAGCCTCGGGGCATTTAGAAGCATTTACAGACCCGTTAATAGAGTGTATGGTTTGTCATTCAAGATTTCGAGCAGACAAAAGAGAAGAAATTGAAGCTCATGAAAAAACTCACAAAGGCGAAAAGGTTGAATGGACGCAGCCTCGAAAGTTTAACCTTTTGGTTGAAGCAAAGCTGGGAGTCATTGAGAATGAAAAGCAGACAGTTTACCTCCGTGGTGAAATAACGCAAGGCGCGTTTGTAAATTTTGAAAATGTCGTTTCATCTACCAGAGTAAAGATCCCATTCGGTATTGCTCAAATCGGAAAAGCATTTAGGAATGAAATTACTCCGGGAAATTTTACTTACAGATCTAGGGAATTTGAGCAGATGGAGCTTGAATTCTTCGTAGAACCTAAAGGCTTGGAAGGGGATAAATGGTTTGAATACTGGAAAAACCAAAGAATGAATTGGTATGTAGATTTGGGTTTTGATAAAAAGAAATTAAGGTCTAGAAAGCATGAAGATTCGGAGCGGGCTCATTATGCCAAGTACGCTGAAGATATAGAATACGAGGCTCCATTCGGCTGGTCTGAATTTGAAGGAATTCACCACAGAGGAGACTGGGACCTTTCGCGTCACAAACTACAATATGTGGAAGAGGACGGGCAGAAATTTACCCCTTGGGTAATTGAGGCATCAGGAGGCGTGGACCGTTCACTTCTTTTCTTTTTGATCGATAGTTATAGGGAAGATGAGAAGCGCGTTTGGCTTTCATTAAATCCCAAACTCGCTCCATATAAAGTGGCAGTATTTCCTTTGCTTGCTAATAAACCTGAGCTTGTCAAAAGAGCCAAAAGAATTCATGAAGATTTGAAGCCTCATTTTATGACTGCCTGGGATGATAGGGGGAACATAGGAAAAAGATATCTGTCTCAGGATGAAACAGGAACTCCGTGGTGTGTGACCGTAGATTTCCAAACCCTAGAGGACGATACAGTCACCATCCGCGATAGAGATACAGGCAAACAGGACAGACTCAAGGCAGATAGTTTGCAGTCCTATTTTCTCAAAAAACTCTCTTGACAAGGGTTTTGAAATCTGTCTATAGTTATAAGGGAAGCTAGATTTGAAGCAAATAAAAGTCGGTCTTTCTTATAACGACGTCCTACTAATTCCACAGTTTTCAGATATAAGATCTCGCTCAGAGGTAGATCTTTCCACAAAAATTACTCCTGACATCTCTCTTAAAATTCCTTTAATTACCGTAAATATGGATACAGTGACGGGCGTAGATATGGCGGTGACAATTTTCAAGCTGGGAGGAATAGGGCATATCGGAAGATTTGATGAGCCCGAGATTCAGGCAGATAAGATAGCGGAAATTAAAAAAAAAGGCGGAGAGAGTATTGGCGTAATAGGCGTTAAGGGAGATTATCTCAAGCGTGGGGAGATGCTTCTAAAAGCTGGCTCACTTGCTCTTCACCTAGATATTGCCCACGCTCATTCTAGTCATGCTTTGGAAGTCATTAAAGCCTGCAAGAGACGTTTTCCAAAAGTCTCAATGATTGCAGGAACTGTAGCTACCTATGAAGGAGCATACGATCTTTTTAAGGCTGGTGCAGACTCGATAAAGGTAGGAATAGGCGCCGCTTCAATTTGTATTACCAGGATTAACGCAGGATCCGGAATTCCCCAAATCACAGCCATTATGGAAGCCGCCCGAGCAAAAAAGAAGTTTAAAAACAAGTTCATCTTGGCAGATGGCGGAGCAACAAGTCCGGGCGACATTGTCAAGGCCTTGGCAGCAGGAGCCGACGCTTATCAGGGCGGATCTTGGTGTGCAGGGACTGACGAAACTCCGGGAAAAGTAATAGAGGTAGATGGCAAGCTCTTTAAAGAATACAACGGCTCAACCTCTCTCTCTGAGAAAAAGCGTCAGCTTGAAAAAGACGGAAGCAATAAGGAAAACTCATATGTTTTGCATATTGAGGAACATTCGTGAACTTTGGAAAAAGGCTCAATTTATTCAAATTACAGCTGCAGGCTATCGGGAAAGCCAGTCTCATACAGTAGTGTTAAGAGACAACGTGGAGCAAAAACCGAAAACTCCTAAGCTTGACAAGAATCTTTTCTATACCGTATCCTAAATTCTATAGATGAGTTATCTGAAAGATAAAAAAGTACTCGTGCTCATAATTGCTTTGGTGGTTTTGGTTATCGGCGGAGCAGTTCTTGCATATATGAGGAGCAATAAGACTGTGGATCCTGCTGATCAATTTGTAGAAGAAAATTTACCATCTTTGTCTCCGGAAGACATAGGTCTTGAAGTAACAGTCAGAGGAGACAGGCGAGCCATAATGTTTGAAGTGACAAAAGCCGAAGATATTGAGCGAATCGAGTATGAAATAACCTACGAGAAAGAAATTGACGGAGAAACTGTTCCTGAAGGCTTGTATGGGGAAATGAATATCGCATTAGACGGCATTACGAAAACCGATTACAGAGAATTTGGCACTTGCTCCTCAGGAGTCTGCCGCTACGACAATGTAGTATCAGACGTTAAGATAACCATGAAAGTTACCAAAAAAGACGGAAAAGTCTATTCAGTTGAAGAAACTGTCCCCCTTAATTAATGGAAAAAGCCACATTCGGCGGAGGCTGTTTTTGGTGCACTGAAGCTATCTTCAAACGTCTAAAAGGCGTTAAAACAGTCCAATCCGGCTACTCAGGTGGGGATATGCATGATCCTTCTTATGAGGCTGTCTCAGAAGGTTCTACGGGCCATGCAGAGGCTGTGCAGGTTGAGTTTGATCCTACTGTGGTCTCTTATAGCACGCTCCTTTCGGTTTTCTGGGCTACGCACGATCCCACTACTTTAAATAGGCAGGGAAATGATGTAGGAACTCAATATAGATCGGTAATTTTTTACCATTCGGACAAACAAAAGGAAGAAGCAGAAAAGTCTAAAGAAGCGCATCGGAAAGAGTTTTCCGAGAAAATTGTAACAGATATTATTCCGTTTGAAAACTTCTATAAAGCTGAAGAATACCACCAGAATTATTTTGAAAGAAATTCATCTTATCCGTACTGTTCATACGTAATTGCCCCAAAAGTGCAAAAACTCCTCGAAAAATTCGGAGATAAGGTAAAAGAAGAATATAAAAGCCACTAGTCAGAGCCACAGTATTGTAAGAGTTTTATAAGATTACCCCTATTTAGTGTTTGGGTCTTAAAATCACACTATTTTGCCTCATTTGCCTCTTGACAGGCCATGCATAAGGGGTTCAAAATAATATCAAGTGGTACAAAGTGGGAAAAAGTGGGAAGTACCACCCTCAGGCAGGCCCCGTAAGACGGGGTAAATATGTTAATAGGCAGGTACGACACTAAGATCGATGAAAAAAATAGGATATCATTTCCAAATAAGTTCCGGAAGGAACTTGGAAAATCTCTGGTTATTACCCAGGGATTTGAAAGCTCTTTGATAATTATAAAAAAAGCCGATATGAGGCTGCTTTTAAAAGGCACCGAGGGCTTCCCCTTGACTGATAAGACCGCTCGGGATACTGAAACTTTTCTTTTAGGTAACGCAGAGGAAGTTGATTTGGACCCTAAGGGAAGATTCATAATACCCAAGCACTTAAAAGAATACGCAGGACTGTCTTCGGAAATTACTTGCCTAGGAGTTTTAAGATATGTCAGGGTTTGGGATAAAAGTCGCTGGGAAGAATACGGACAGAAATTGACCAAACAAATAGGCGAAATAACAGAAAAGTTGAGCTTAAAAGGGAATAAATGAACTTTCACACAAGCGTACTTTTAAAAGAGACAATTGATGGTTTGAAAGTCCAAAAGGATCAAAAATATATCGACGCGACAATAGGCGGAGGCGGACACACCGCGGAAATTCTGAAGCTCGGAGGAATTGTTTTAGGAATTGATCAAGACCCGGAGTCTATAAAGTTTGTCAAACATTCTCTTAGTCTCCAAATTACAGACGGGAAACTAAAACTTGCTCAGGGAAATTTCAGAAATATCAAAAAGATTGCGGAAAAAGAAGGATTTGGGAAAGTCGCAGGAATAATTTTAGATCTTGGAGTCTCAAGCTATCAGATCGACACAGGAGAAAGAGGCTTTAGCTATCAAAGACAAGGACCATTGGATATGAGAATGGATCCAGAAAGCAAGATAAAGGCCTCGGATTTAATAAATTTGCTAGAAAGAAGAAAGCTTTATGAAATATTTAAAAACTTGGGTGAAGAAAGGTTTGCTTCGGCCATTTCTTCTGGTATTGTTCAGTCCCGTAGAATAACGGCGATTATGACAACAGAAGGCTTGGTGAAAGTTATTGCAAAGGTATTAAAAATAAATGAAAGGAACTTAACACCTATGAAAAGAACGGAAATTGCAAAAAGGGTATTCCAGGCCCTACGTATGACTGTAAACAACGAGATAAGCTCACTGAAGGAGGTTCTAGCTTCCTGCCCTAGTCTCCTTCAGTCGAGCGGGAGACTTGCCGTGATTTCATTTCACTCAGTTGAGGATAGGATCGCGAAGGATAGTTTCATAGATTTTGAAAGACGCGGACTTGGAACAATTCTTACGCCCAAGCCTGCCTTGCCCTCAGTTGAGGAAACCTTAGCAAATAGACGAAGTAAAGGAGCAAAGCTTAGAATATTTGAAATCCGTTCGACAGGCTCAGGACAGGGGAAACAAATATGAAAAGACCAACGCTAATTCTTGTTGCCCTATTTTTTACCATTGTAGCTTTAGTTATTGCGCGTTCTGTGATTTCAAATGCCATTTCCCCAAACGGAACATTGCTTTCTGAAATCGAGAGTCAGAAAAATGCTTTAATGAAGGAAAACAAAGTCTTGCGGGAGCGGCTTTTTGCAAAAACGTCTCTAAGTGCGATATCAACTGAGGCAGCAAGGCTTGGATTTGTCGAGAAAAAAGACAGCTTTAAACTTACCGAGCCTCCGCCCATCGCCAAACGATAAAATGAGATGGAGATTCAAGGTAATTTTCTTCTTTTTCGCAGTCGCCTTTTTGGCCGTAATAGGAAGGCTTTTTTATTGGCAGGTTGTCAAAGCAGCAGAGCTTTCTGAAATTGCCAAAGGACAATACGGCAGGGAAGTAACTCTTACCCCGGAAAGGGGGGAAATTTTAACTTCAGACTCCTTTCCAATCGCCACTAATAAGGTTTCATATCTTTTATACGCCAATCCTAAAGAAATTAAGAACAAAAAAAACGTTTCGGACAAACTTTCTAGCCTTTTGGAACTTGAAATTTCCTCAGTGAGCGCCAGTCTTTCGCAGGATAAATATTGGGTACCGATTAAGCATAATTTAACAGAAGAAGAAAAACAGAAAGTAGAAAAATTAGTTTTGCCTGGGGTTGGATTTGAACAGAAATTTGAAAGATTTTACCCCGAAGCGTCTTTGGCCGCACAGCTTTTAGGTTTTGTTGGAAAAGACGAAAACGGGCAAGATAAAGGATATTTTGGTCTTGAAGGATACTACGACAGACTTCTTTCGGGAAAGGAAGGAAGGGCAATTCAGGTTCACGACGCTTTAGGCCGCCCGGTCCTAACAAGACTTGAGAACGAAAATCAAATGGTAGAGGGTTCAGACCTAATCCTTTCGATCGACAGGCCTATCCAGTATTTGGTGGAGCGAAAGCTCAAGGATGCAGTTGAGCTGTATGGTGCGAAAAGGGGAATGGTAGGCATTATGGATCCAAAAACGGGCCAAATTATTACGCTCTCAGTATATCCCGCCTTTGACCCCAAAAAATATTTTGAATATTCCCCAGATCTTTATAAAAATCCGTTTCTATCAAACACCTATGAGCCGGGTTCTACTTTTAAGCCCCTGGTTATGTCTGCGGCTCTTAATGAAAAAGAAGTTACACCCCAGACTCGCTGTCCAAGGTGTGCAGGTCCAGTCAATGTCGGAGGTTTTAGTCTTCACACATGGAATGACAAATACTATCCAAACACTACGATGACAGAAGTAATTCAGCACTCGGATAATACAGGAATGGTATTTGTAGCACAAAGTCTAGGACTTGAGAAGATGCTTGCATATCTTGATAGATTTGGTATAGGTAGGCTTACCGGAATAGACTTGCAGGGTGAAGTTTCTCCGGATATAAAGCCTGAAAGCTCCTGGTATGCCGCGGATTTAGCTACAGCTGGTTTTGGTCAGGGAATTTCAGTTACGCCAGTTGAGCTTTTAACGGTGTTTTCAGCAATTGCCAATAAAGGCATTATGATGAAGCCACAAGTGGTATCTCAAGTCAGGGATAACGAGGGTAAGATAGTCAATATCGAACCAGAGATAGTGGGAAAACCGATTTCTGAAGCCTCAGCAAAAGTTATGACTGAGATGCTTGTCAACGCAGTTAATAAAGGGGAAGCCTCTTACGCCAGGCTGAAAGATTACAGAATTGCTGGGAAAACAGGAACCGCCTCCATTCCAATACAGGGAAAATACGATCCCACGAAAACTATAGCTTCATTTGTAGGATTTGCGCCCGCTGATGATCCCAAATTCGTGATGCTTGTTATTTTTGACCAGCCGACAAATGCTATTTATGGAGCAGAAACAGCTGCTCCTGTCTTTTTCAACATAGCTTCGGATTTAGTTTCTTACTACAAAATTCCTCCCTCAGGTGACTAAAAAGGTATAATAAGGAAATGAATTTAGCAAAATCTTTGGTTTTGTATATCCTTAGAGTTTCAGCACGAATTCAGCTTTGGAAAATCCGGCCAGTGGTAATCGGAATTGGCGGATCAAGCGGAAAAACATCTACTGCAAAATTTATCGAGACAATTCTTTCCGAAAAGCACGGGGTACTTGCAACTGCAGGTAAAAATTCGGAAACCGGCATTCCGCTTTCAATTCTGGGAATTAAAATCTCAAACTACAGCTTTGCCGATTGGTTAAAAGTATTGCTTTTAATTCCGCTAAGGATCCTCGCCGACTTTAAAAAATACGATTTTTTGGTGGCTGAAATGGGAATTGATAGTCCTAAGCCTCCCAAAAACATGGGTTATCTTTTAAGAATAATCAAGCCTGAAATAGGAGCTTTGACCAGCATAGACTACGAACATAGTGTATATTTCGAGCCTTTTGTCGAAAATAAAAAGAGATTTGAAGAGGAAATCTTAGATCTTATCGCAAGAGAGGAAACTTTGCTTTTGAAATCCCTTCCCAGAGATGGTTGGGCAGTTGTTAACATGGATGATCCGGAGATTCTTAAAGCTTCCAAAGACTTAAGAGCAAGTCAAGTAACAGTTTCTTCCGAAAATAAAGACGCAGATTTTTTTCTAGAAAATGTTGAAATTCACAAAGATAGGTTTATTATTGAATTTACAAATAAAGAAAAGCAGTTTGTTCTAAAAATCAAACAGCCTTTGCCTTTATATTTTGCTCATTCGTTTGTCCTTAGTATTGCTGTTTGTTCAGTTTTGGGAGTTGATGTTTCGGAAGCCATAAGGACTTTGGAAGATAAATTTTCACTGCCTCCCGGAAGAGCGAGTGTATTTAACGGAATAAGAAATATGACAATCATTGACTCATCGTACAACAGTTCTTTTGAGGCGGCTTCCGGAGTGCTTGGCTTACTTAAAGAAGTTGGTAAAGATCAGCGCAAAATAGTCATTTTAGGAGACATGAGAGAGCTTGGAAAGATGAGTGGGATACTTCACGAAAAGCTAGCAGAAGAAATTTCGAAAAATTCAGACTTTGCTATATTAATTGGTCCGCAAATGAAAAAATTTACTTCCGTAAAACTTAAGAAAATAGATTTTCCACATCGAAGCTTTGAGACCTATTCAGCGGCTAAAGATTTTATATTAAACCATGTAAAAGAAGGGGATGTGATCTTGGTTAAAAGTTCGCAGAATACTTTATTTCTCGAAAGAGTAGTAGCTGATTTATTAAAAGACAAGGATGATGTTAGACTACTCGCCCGGAGAGGAGCTTTTTGGGACAATTTGAGGCAAAAAACTCCTTAAAAGGGTATAATTAGTCCCATGTGGCAAGGTTTAAAAAACATCTACCATTTTTTTGTTGCCGTTTTATGTAACGTCCTCTTTTTATTTCCCGCAAGAAAAATCACAGTAGTGGGCGTTACGGGAACAGATGGTAAAACTACAACCGTCAAGCTAATTTACGAAATGCTTAGGGACTCGGGGGAAAAAGTATCAGCTGTTTCAAGTATCGGAGCCTTGATAAACGGAAAAGATTATCCGCTGGATGCGCACGTGACTACTCCTTCTTCTTTTACGGCCCAAAAATTTCTGAGAAGAGCAGTTTCTCAAAAGTCTAAATACTTTGTTATCGAATTAACTTCACATGCGATTGACCAATATAGGCCATGGGGGATTCATTTTAAGATCGGGGTTTTGACAAATGTTACAAGTGAACATTTGGACTATCATAAAACTTACGACAACTATCTAAAGACTAAAGCTAAGCTACTTCTTCAGGCCGAAGTGGCAATAGTTAATGCGGACGACTCCTCTTATACTCAGCTGGTAGATGTTAGAAACAGAAAAGCTAGCGACAAATGGATTACCTACGGGTTTACAGAAGCATCAGATATAAATTTGATTAACTTTCCAATTAATGCTCCCTACTTAATGGGTGATTTCAATAAGTACAATGCCTTGGCCGCCTTGGCCTGCGCTAAGACGCTGGGGGTAAAAGATCAGTCTATAAGAAAAACTTTATTGAAGTTTAAGCCTCCCTTAGGCAGAACGGATATTGTTTATAAGAACTCTTTTTCGGTGATGGTAGATTTTGCCCATACGCCAAACTCATTCTCAAATGTTTTATCCTCTATAAAACCCCATGTAAAAGGAAGACTTATTCATGTCTTCGGCAGCGCGGGAGAAAGAGATATCTCAAAAAGACCATTTATGGGAGAAATATCTTCGAAGTACTCAAATATTGTTATTCTGACATCTGAGGATCCAAGAAGCGAAGATCCGGAAGCTATAGTGGATCAGATCGCAAGCGGAATAAAAGAAAAAGATTGTCAAGTTTTTAGGATCATAGACAGACAGCAGGCAATTGATGCGGCTTTGCAAATGGCAAAAAAAGACGATCTTGTTTTAGTCACGGGAAAAGCGCACGAAAAAACAATGAATTACGGAGAAGGAGAAGTGCCTTGGAGCGAGTATAAAGCGGTTGCGAAAGCACTATCTAAAAGATATGAAAGTACAAAAAAGTAAAATCAAGAAAATTCACTTTGTCGGCGTAAAGGGCGTTGGCGTTGCTCCCCTTGCCCTAATTGCCAAGGAAGCTGGCATTTCGGTAACAGGCTCAGATGTCGAAGAGATTTTTATAACGGACGAGGAGTTAAATTCGGCGAAAGTAAAAGTATTTACGGATTTTGACCCCAAAAATGTTGAAGGAGCGGATTTAGTAGTAACTACGGGGGCGCATGGCGGGTTTTCAAACGTTGAAAGCTTAGCCGCAAAGGACGCAGGAATACCTGTAATTTCACAAGCCGAAGCGCTCGGCCGATTTATGGATGGAAAAGTTTTTGGCCGAAAGTTTGACGGAGTTGTGATATGCGGTTCTCACGGGAAAACTACAACGGCGGCAATGCTAGCGACGGTTCTAAAAGTAAATGGTATGGATCCAACATACGCCATAGGCACAGGAAAAGTGCCTTCTTTAGGTCCATCGGGTCATTTCGGATCAGGGAAATATTTTGTCGCCGAGGGAGACGAATACGTAGTAGATATCGAAAATGATAGAACTCCAAAGTTACTTTTGTTAAGACCAAAATATGTCGTAGTAACTAACGTAGATTTTGATCATCCAGATGTTTACCAATCGATCGATGAGATTAGGGAAGTTCTTTTAACGTTTGCAAACATGCTTCCCTCCGACGGTTTGCTCATATCTTCAGGTGACGGTCCGGAAGACAAAAAATTCCTAAGTAGTTATAAAGGAAGAAAAATTAGCTTTGGATCCTCTCTCGCAAACGACATACACTTAAAAAGAATCTCAATGAATGATCAGCAAATGTTTTTCTGGGTAGAATCTGGCAGTACTCTTCTGGGGGAATTCTCGGTTCAGGTTTTTGGAGAACAAAATGCTACAAATGCACTCTCTTGCATTGCGTTCGGTTTGGAAATTGGAATGTCGGTTGAGGACATAAAAAAAGGACTCGCAGATTATAGAGGATCGAAGAGAAGGTCTGAGTTTGTCGGTAGAACGAAAAACGATGCTTTAGTTTACGATGACTATGCGCATCACCCCGAAGAAATAAAAAGAACAACAAATGCTTTTAAAGTTGCCTTTCCCAAGAAAAAAATAGTTGTTATCTTTCAGCCTCATATGTATTCCCGAACAAAGAAATTACTCGAACAATTTATTTCCTCTCTGAGCCTAGCAGATGAGGTAATTATTTCCGAAATCTTTCCCTCTTTTAGAGAAGAACAAGATCCGAACTTCTCTGCCAAACAGATTTCAGACCAAATTAGAAACAAATCCGTATTCCAAAAAACACTTGCTGATGTGGTAGAATATGCCGACCAAAAAGACTACCAGAAAGACACGGTTATTCTTACCATGGGCGCTGGAGACATCTATAAAGTAGCATACGAGTTAATAAAATGACAAAACTAATCGTAAGAGGAGGAAAAAAGCTTAGAGGAGAGACCGAGGTATCGGGCTCAAAAAACGTAGCTCTAAAAGCGCTTGTGGCTGCCTGTCTTACCTCCGATGAAGTAGTCATAGAAAATGCTCCCCTAATCTCAGATGTTTACGTGATGTGTGACATTATTAAAGAGTTGGGCGGAAAAGTTAAGCTCTTAGACCACAAAGTCTCGGTAAGTGTGGAAGAGTTTAAGAAAACAAAAATAAACCTTGAAAGAGGAGCGGAAATAAGAACCTCTGCCATGTTTTTAGCTCCTTTGCTGCTTCGATCAAAAGAAGCAGTAATTCCTAACCCAGGAGGCTGCAGGCTTGGAGCAAGACCTATAGATAGAATAATTGAAGGCCTGAGCAAAATGGGAGCTGACATTAAATACAGAAGCGCCGATGGATATTTTCATGCTAAATCAAAAGGTCTACGAGGAATAGAATTTACTTTTGCTAAGAATACACATACTGGCACAGAAACACTTATTATCGCAGCTACGCTTGCCGAGGGGAGAACAGTTCTTAAGAATGCTGCGGAAGAGCCCGAAATAGACGAATTGATTTCTCTTTTAAATTCGATGGGAGCAAAGATAAAAAGGACTAAAAAAAGGACAATAGAGATTCGGGGGGTCAAAAAATTGCACGGAACTATCTTTCGGATTCTCCCGGACAGAAACGAGATAGTGACGACTGCAATAGGAGCAATAGTCACGGGAGGAGATCTATTGATCAGAAATATCAAGAAAGAGGGACTTTCGGAATTTTTAAAAGCTTTGGAAAGTGCCGGAGGAGGATACGAAATAAAAAACGAAGGAATACGTTTTTTTGCAAAAGACGGAATAAGACCTACGAACATTGAAACCAGACCCTATCCGGGATTTATGACGGATTGGCAGGCTCCTTGGGCAGTTCTCATGACTCAAGCAAAAGGATCTTCAATAATTCATGAAACAGTATTTGAAAATAAACTAGAATATGTTAGGGATCTTCAAAAAATGGGAGCGAAAGCGACCCTGTTTAACCCAAAAGTTTCAAACAAGAATAAGATCTATAATTTTAACCTGGAAGATGATTCTCCTTCATATTTTCACGCTGTAAAAATCGAAGGGCCAACTACGCTTCATAACGCGGTAGTCACGATGCATAATATAAGAGCGGGGGCGGCAGTGGTTCTTGCTGCTTTAATTGCTAAAGGAGAGTCTGCGATCTTAGAAATTGAGCATTTGGACAGAGGTTATGAAAAGTTTGAGCAAAGACTAAGGAAACTTGGAGCAGATATTAAAAGGGTTAAGGAATAATATGCAGGTCGTATTACTCGCAGCTGGACAGTCAAGCAGGTTTTATCCATTTAACAAAGAGCATAAGTCTCTGATCAGCGTAATGGGCAAATCCATAATTGTCCATACGATTGAATCTATTAATAAAAAATCTGGAATAGAAAAATTCTTAATCGTTACGGATCCTAAAAACGAAGCAAGACAAATCTTGGGCGACGGTAGCGATTTGGGAGTAAAAGTTGAATATGTAATTTTAGAAAAACCTACAGGAATGGGCGACGCTTTACTGGCAGCAGAAAAGAAAATATTTGACAATTTTTTTCTTGTCCACAGCTATCATGTTGATTTTCCAGAGATTGTAGAAAATTTTGATTTAGAAAATCCTTCTGACTCAACCCTTTTTATTAAAAAAGAAAAGGATATTACTGGCTTTGGCATAGTTACTCTTGATGGAAAAAGCGTAACAAGCGTAGTCGAAAAGCCCGAGAATAGTAGTTCTCTCTCAGACAACAAAATCGTGGGGATTTATTTTTTAAAAAAGGACTTCATCCCCACACTTAAAAAAATAAAGCCAGAGCATTATAGCTTTGAAAAAGCCCTAGACGAATACGCAAAACAAGGCAAGCTAAAGGCAGAAGTTATCAAATCCGATACAGTCACTCTTAAATACCCCTGGGATCTGTTAGGCTTGAAAAATTACTTACTTTCTCACGCAAAAAAAAGTATTTCTCTAAAGGCAAGTATTTCAGACAGTGCAAAGTTAGAGGGTTTGATAATCGTAGAAGACGGAGCGGTAATTTCCGATAATTCCATAATAAAAGGCCCCTGTTTTATTGGAAAAAATGTGTTTGTGGGAACCAACTCTTTGGTGAGGGACGGGTCCTGTCTTGAGGAAAACGTGAAGGTCGGGGCATTTATGGAGATTAAGAATTCACTTGTAATGGAAGGCACGACATTTCACTCAGGTTATTTAGGAGACTCCTTGATTGGTAAAGATTGCAAAATAGGCTCCCAATTCAATACCGCCAATGTGAGACTCGACAGGGGGAATGTAAGAGTCTTAGTAAATGATAAAAAAATAGATACGGGAATGAAATATTTAGGAGGAATTGTTGGTAATGACGTTTTGGTGGGTGGAAATGTTTCTGTGATGCCAGGGGTTATTGTCGGGGATAATGTTAACATTGGGCCATCTACAACTGTTATGAAAAATATCCCTCCGAACACAGTTTTTTATACCAAGTTTAAAGAGCACGTAGAGAAGAGCAGAAAGTAAAGTCCCCTTTTGGTTTGAATTAAAGCTAGGCTTTGACTATAATTAAATCCTATGGGTGATTCTATGGCCCAGCTTTTGGGACTTACTCTCCTATCGCTTGTTGTGACAGGAATTCTCATAGTTCCTTTTATTGACTTTCTGTACAGAGTCAAACTCCGCAGACAGCATCAAAAAACACTCGACATATTTGAAAAACCCGCTCGGCTTTTTGATAAGTTTAATGCTTGGAAGGTAGGTACTCCTTTTGGAGGAGGACTTCTTATAATCATAGTTGTAACTCTTCTTTCATTGTGGAGTTACGGGATCTTTGAGGTCGAGATAAAGTTTTGGGAAGTATTCGTGATTCTTTTTACCTTCTTCTCTTTTGGACTCTTGGGTCTTTATGATGACGCCAAAAAATTGACAGGCAACAAAGGCGGATTTTTCGGTCTTCGGATTCGCCATAAATTTCTAATTCAATGGATTTTGGCTTTAATTATCGCATCTGTCCTTTATTTTCAGCTGGGCTACGACTTTCTTTTTATTAGAGGGGTGGGCCTTGCAGATTTGGGATTTCTTTACATCGTTTTCGCAGCGTTTGTAATTGTTTCCTTTACTAATGCATTTAACATAGCAGACGGACTCGATGGCTTGGCATCAGGCCTTCTTCTTATATGCCTAGGAGCCTTTCTTGCTATTTCATCAACCCAGCTTGATCAAACTCTCGGAATGTTTATTGCAGTTCTAATGGGATCTCTTACTGCATTTCTTTACTTTAATATTTACAAGGCAAGAATTTGGCTTGGGGACGTAGGGTCTATGTCTTTGGGAGCAATTTTAGCTGTCGTGGGTCTTCTTACGGGGAAAACTTTGGCGCTTGTGGTGATAGGTGGATTTTTTGTTCTGGAGGTCGGTTCATCTTTAATTCAAATCTTAGGCAAGAAATTATTAGGCAGAAGGCTTCTTCCCGTAGCGCCGCTCCATCTTTACCTACAGCAGCGGGGATGGGATGAGCCAAAGATAGTAATGAGATCATGGCTTTTTGGTTTTTTCTTTGCAATTCTGGGACTCTACATCGCTTTTATTAAATGATCCTTCGACCCTGCTCAGGACAAGTTTTGTTTTCCAAGCTTCTCTGATAGAATTAATTCTACAGGCTTAGATCCATAGTGAGCCTGTCGAACTATGAACAGACGGGACATTCTTCTTTTAGGATCCGTTGTCTTCTTGACTTTTTTCGGACTGCTCATGATCTACGATGCATCATTTATAGGTTCGCGCTTTGACTACAAAAGATACTACAATTTAGCTCTTCCTTTACTTTTGGTTTCGATTCTTTTTCTATTTTTGGTATTTGTCCCGGGAATCGGAATATCTGCGTTAGGTGCGAATCGTTGGGTGAATATGGGATTTTTTATTCTTCAGCCCTCGGAACTTGTAAAACTATCTTTGGCTATATACCTTGCTGCATGGTTCTCTACTAAGGAAAAGGGAAGACTTCCTGCATTTTTACTTCTTCTTTCCTTAATCATAGGACTTATTATGCTTCAGCCGGACATGGGAACAGCAAGTATTATTCTTGCGGAAGCACTCGCTGTATATTTTTTATCCGGAGCGAACATTTTACACATTGTAGGACTTGTCCCTATTATTTTATTAGGAGGGCTTGCTCTTATTAAACTCGAGCCTTATAGAGCGACGCGTCTTTCTACGTTTTTAAATCCGGATGCTTCCCTTCAAACAACGTCCTATCACACAAGACAAATTTTAATTGCGTTGGGATCAGGAGGTATAACTGGTTTGGGTTTTGGAAATTCACTTCAGAAATACGCTTATCTTCCGGAGGGCACAACCGATTCAATCTTTGCGATAATTGCCGAAGAAACAGGCTTTGTAGGCTCATTCTTTATAATTTTAATTTTCCTAGCGATAATTTGGTGCGGATTTAAGATCGCGATGTCTGCCCGCGACACATTTGGAAAGCTTTTGGCAGGAGCAATAACGGTCTTTTTGGGAGCACAGATTATAATTAATCTATCTGCGCAAACACTTCTCCTCCCTCTTACAGGAATTCCGCTTCCATTTTTATCATATGGCGGATCTGCGCTCATAGTTAACCTTTTCTCTGTAGGAATTTTACTTAATATTTCAAAACAAGGACAAAGATGAATCCTGTTAGAAAAAGAGTTTTAAAACAGAAAATTATCAGTTTGAGCGAGGAGCTAAGAAAGGAGACTTTCTAACGGGATGAAGATTGTTATAACAGGAGGACACTTGACACCGACGCTTGCGGTTATTGAGAAAATTCCAAAAGAATGGGAAATTCTTTTTGTCGGAAGAAAATACGCCATGGAAGGGGAAGAAGAGGTTTCTTTGGAATATCAAACTATCAAATCTTTGGGAATCAAGTTTGTGGACTTAAATGCAGGACGTGTTCAAAGATCTTTCTCAAGACACACGATTCCATCGCTTCTTCGAATCCCCAAAGCTTATTTAAAATCGCTTCGAATTTTAAAAAACTTTAAGCCGGATGTGATCTTAGGTTTTGGAGGATATGTTTCTGTTCCTGTAGCTATCACAGGAAAGCTTCTGGGAATCCCATCGGTGATCCATGAGCAAACGTTAAGGGTGGGAATGTCTAATAAGATTCTGTCATCCTTTGCCGATAAAATCTGCGTATCTTGGGAGTCTTCTTTGGAATATTTTCCTGGAAACAAAAGAGTTCTTACCGGAAATCCAGTTCGGAAAAATTTTTCTGAGCCGACTTACCTTCCGCAAGGATCAGACCCGTTAATTTTCATTTTCGGCGGAGCCACCGGATCACATTCAATTAACGTTTTAATAGAAAAAATTATAGACCGGCTCTTAGAAAAATATAGAGTCTTGCATCTTACTGGAGTAATGGACTTTGAACGGATGAATCAGAAGAAAAAAGATTTGAAATTTTCAAACAAATATTTGGTTCTTCCAGCTCTCAGCCCCTTTCATATGGGCTATGTTTTGAAAAACGCATCGCTTGTAATCAGCCGGTCCGGAATAAATACAGTAACTGAGCTGATAAATTTTCAAAAGCCCGCGGTTCTTATTCCTCTTCCTTTTGGACAAAAAAATGAACAGTTGGAAAACGCGCGGTTTATTGAAAGACTTGGTTTGGCAGAAGTCCTGATTCAGGAGGAAACAAATCCTGAAATTCTTTTGCAAACCGTAAACAAGATGTTTGAAAACATTGATGAATACATCCTGAAAGAGAAAAACATTTTGATAGAAAACGCGAGCGTTAGAATTTGGACCGAAGTTAAAAATGCTACAGACAAAAAAAACAAAAAAACAGAATAGAAGAAAAAGGATTCTGGTCTTCATATTTTTCTTAGGCTACGTATCTCTTTTTCTTTTACTCACAGGTTTTGTTTGGGTAGGGAAACTCTTCCCGAAAACTTCTTTGATAAGTCCAGTCTCCACTCAATCGCAAAAATCGCTAGGTGCGATTTTGGATAAGAAAAACATTTCCTACGAATCAGTTGAAAAATTAGACGGTTATTATTTAGTTAAAATAATAGACGGAGGGGAAGTCTTAATATCTGATAAAAAGGATTTGACTGAGCAAGCGTCCTCTTTACAATTAATCGTGAGTAGGCTTAAAATAGAAGGAAAGAAATTTAAGCGATTGGATTTTCGATTTGATCGTCCCGTCATAAAGTTCTAAGCTTTTTCTTTTTTCTATGACTGAAGGAAAACCAGTAGTTGCTGTTGATATCGGCACCTCGAAAGTTGTCACCATAATTGCCAAAGTAGACGAAGAGTCGGTGAATGTAATGGGAGTTTCCGAAGTTAGAGCAGGAGGTATTAAAAAGGGGCAAATAGTAGACATCGAGGAGGCAGTTCTCTCTATTAACTCATCAATTGAAGGATCTGAGAGAATGGCAGGACTTTCCGCCTCCCATATTATAGCGTCCGTTGGCGGAAGCCACATTGAATCTCAAAATTCACGGGGGGTAGTCGCAGTTTCTCAACCGCAGGGAGAAATTTCGCCAGCAGATATAACTCGGGTCATAGAGGCCGCCCGGGCCATATCCCTTCCTTCGAGCCGGGAGATAATCCACGTCTTACCAAGAACCTATACGGTGGATGGGCAAGAGGGGATAAAAGACCCGGTCGGAATGACTGGTGTTCGGCTTGAGGTAGAAACTCATATAGTCACTGCCGGATCCACTTCCCTTCGAAATATGGAAAAAGCATTTTCGGAGGTAGGAGTAGATGTTGACGCAATAGTTTTCGGAGGATATGCCTCAAGTCTTTCGGCCCTGACAGATACCGAAAGAGAGTTGGGAGTTGTTCTGGTAGATTTGGGGGCGGGGACTACGGAAATTTCAATTTATGTCGAAGGATCGGTTGCATACTCAAGCGTATTGCCGATAGGCGCAAGGCACATTACAAATGACTTAGCAATAGGTCTTAGAATATCTTTGGAATCTGCGGAAAAGGTGAAGCTTCATTTGTCTCGGCCCAAAAAAAGTATAGTAACCGAGGATAGTCTTTTGGGAAAGGAACAAAGATCGGACGATTTGGATCTTTCAAACCTTGGGCTTGCGGAGCAGTTAACTAAAGTTTCGCAGAAAACTTTAGTCGATGGAATAATAAGACCCAGACTTAATGAAATTTTTACAATGGTTGGGCTTGAGATTAAAAAGTCAGGATATGGAGGACAGACTCCGTCCGGGCTGGTCGTAACGGGGGGCGGAGGACGAACAGTAGGGGTAGTGGACTGCGCTAAAAGAATGCTTGCTATGCCAGTTAGAATAGGAACCCCTCAAAACATGAAAGGAATAATCGATGAAATTCAAGATTCTGCCTACTCCACCGTCGTAGGGCTTGCGATGTACGGCGGAGGAATCGAAACCTTAAGTTCTCTGCCGTTTGGAGTAAAAATGCCGCAAATTGCAAATGTTAATTTATCCGGTGTGCCAAAAAAGATTATAGATTTAATTAAATCTTTTATTCCCTAAGATTCTGTTGCAAAAATTTTTTGTAACTGTTAGTATGATTTTTAGATGTTAATTAAGCCTCAAACCACTAATTTTGCAAAACTTCGGGTCTTGGGCGTAGGAGGAGCAGGCAATAACGCACTAAACTCAATGATCTCTTTGTCAAGCATCCAGGGCGTAGATTTTGTCGCGATAAATACGGATGCACAGGCACTTCTCATGTGTCAGGCAGTGACAAAAATTCAGATTGGGGAGCAACTAACAAAAGGTCTTGGATCGGGTGGAGATCCTGAGGTAGGACAACAGGCCGCCGAGGAATCATACGAGAAGATAAAAGATATTCTTGAGGGATCAGATATGGTTTTCTTGACAGCTGGAATGGGCGGAGGAACAGGATCTGGATCAACTCCAATTATTGCAAAAGCAGCAAAAGAAGTAGGCGCCTTAACTGTCGCCGTAATCACTAAGCCTTTTGCATTTGAAGGAACAAGAAGGATGGTAACAGCAGAAGACGCGGTTGAGGAGATAAAAGATAAGGTAGATACTTTAATTGTTATTCCTAACCAAAGAATTTTGGATGTGGTTGATAAAAAGCTTTCACTTTTGGATGCATTTAAAGTCGCAGATTCCGTTCTTACCCAGGGAGTGCAAGGAATTTCAGATCTTATCACAATGCCCGGACTTATTAACGTAGATTTTGCAGATGTCAGAACTATTATGAATGCTTCAGGATCCGCTCTTATGGGAATTGGATCAGGTGTTGGGGAGAATAGAGCCCAAACCGCGGCAAGGACTGCTATCGCATCCCCGCTTCTTGAGATATCAATGGAAGGGGCACGGGCAGTTCTTTTTAATATAATCGGAGGACCGGATCTTACGATGACTGAGGTCGATGATGCGGCAAAAATCATCGCATCTGCTGCAGATCCTGACGCCAATATAATTTTTGGAGCGACAATTGATGAGTCAATGCATGACCAGATGAAAATAACAGTAATTGCCACAGGTTTTGATTCGTCCAGACAGAAACTAAAGGAATTCGTATCGCCCTCATTTGGAACATCTACCCCTGTTCAAAGTTCGGAACCTGAGGAAACCAAACCAGAGGAGACACCTTCGGAGCCTGAAAGAAAAGAGCCAGTCGGTGAAGAAGACGACGTCTGGGACATCCCCGCATTCTTAAGACAGAAGAATTAGGGGAAATAGCTTCAAAATTCCGCTAAGAGCACCTTAACCGGTGCTTTTTTATTGTTTAAATTTCTTTTTGCCAACATATTTAAGCCCGACATAGAGAAAGAGTATTGAATAGAAGATTGACCAAGCAATTGCTGTCGGAAAAATTTGACCGTAATTACTTGAAACATCGTTAAGAATTAAGACCTTATAGATAACATGAAGCTCTAATAGGTAATGCAGGAACAGGATAAAAAGAATGAAATATAAAATTTTTCTTTTCATAGGCAAATCATAGCACAGGGAACTGCGAAGAACTAACAGGGACTGGCTGATGGTTTGAAAGTGGGGATTAGGAATTTCTTAATCCCTGCGAATGAGATCATAAAGCTGTATAATCTGCCTATGCTGAAATCCATATTCAATTCTCAAAGTTTTTGGGAAAATTTTATTGCCAATCTGCTCGCTGACGCCATAGTTGCTTTCTTAATAGGATTTCTATTGGTATGGTGGATTAACCGAAGAGATAAAAAAAGTGAAAAATTAGAAGAAGAAAAAAATCTAAAAGAAAAGCTAAAAGTTGAGGTAAATATGATATGGGGAGAAATTGAATATAATCGTAATCAGCTAAAGGTAATGATTAGCAATTTTACATATCTACAATAGGGTTAAAACAATAAACAAGATGTATTATTTGATGTTAGAACAAGTTAATTGGATTGAAGAAGGAGAAAAACGCACCGTTAAAAAGTTTTATATTGACGCTATTGTTGATAGGTGTAAGGAATTACTAAGTTATATAGAAGAAGTATTCCCCGAAGAGATTATAAATAAGAAAATCAAGAATTAGATAATCCTTAGCTTAAAACAGAAGCTCTTTTCGTCTTGGTTTATCGAATATTTAAATCTTTTGTCTGCTTCTAAGTGAAAACTCTCATAAACATTGCGAACCATTCTGAAAATTAAACTCGGATCAACATTTTTTCTTATAAGGGGGTGCATAAATGTAGCTTCTTTTAATGTTTCGTCAGCTAGGTGTAAATAATTGTCTACTGTAGTTCTGACATCTTTGTGTCCTAGTATTTTAGAAACTATTGCAACATCAACACCGGACATCAGCAGTTGTGTGGCAAAGCTATGACGGAAGAGATGGGGATACACCCTTTTAGTAATCCCTGCTTGAACTGCCCGTTTCTTTAGTTGAGCCGAGAAATCACTTTCATATACCCGTTTTCCCACAGAGTTTTTAAAGATTATGTCCTCTGAATCCCGCCCTTTTGTTAGCTTACTTAAGCTATTTGCTAAATCTTCTGCGAAAAATACGCTTCGGTTTTCGTTGGTTTTTGTTTCCACAAGAATTGCTCTACCCGCCGATAAATCTAAGTGTTTAATTTTTAAATCTCTTGCTTCCGAAAACCTGCATCCCGTAAAAGCTAAAAAACTAATTAGTGTTTTATCTCTGAAATCTAACTGAGAGCAATCTAAGCCGTGCAAATTACGATAGCTTATTTTGGTATTCAGTATAGCTTCAATTTCCTTAAGGGTAAGGATGATAATATCTGGTTTGGTTTTTTTGAAAGCCTTAAATCCCTCAAGAAAATCACTCGGTTGTCCTCTGTCTTTGCAGTATCTTTATCGAAGAACCACTTATTTATGTGCCGTAGAGTTTTAATGCAGTTTTTAATGCTGTTATCGGCAAGTCCTTCCTTTGTAGAAATAAAAGAATAGAAATCTTTTTCGTCTATCATAGCCCCCCGTAGGGGACTGGAGATGGTTTGAATGGGGTAATGCGAAGAACTGTTTATTATACTAGTGTTCATAAGCAAAAAAATCAAGTGCTGTTTTGAGTCGTTTCTTCTTTTAAACCCTCTGCGATATATCCCTCCAGAAGCGTTTTAATGCTTATAGAAAGATCGGAAGACTTTATTTTCAATAATCTATGCAGTCCGGCATCTATCCTTACTTGTTTTGTTAAATTTTTGTCACTTTGTATTTTATTCAAATCAATAAAATCCTTTCCTAAATTTCCAAATAAAATATTTTGCTGGATATCTTACTGGAGTTTTCGTATTGGCTTTTTCATCAATGTCAGATTTAACTACCTTGAACAATCTGCTTGCTTCACCTACTCCTAACTCATTAACAACTTTTAGAAAACCAGCGTAGTTATCAAGGTCGTTGAAATAACTAGCTATTTGCTCTGCTAGTTGCGTTTTTTCTGTATTTGGGGTGAACTTGTTTCTATCTAACGCATATTTACCATTAGAAGATTTATCGTTATTAACGTTATTAGAAATCTTTTTATTAACGTTATTAACGTTATTGTGTATTTCTTTAAATTTATTGTTCTCGCTTATATGTCTCATTAAAAAAACCGCTGACTCCAGATAGGGAAAGTCAACGGCTTTTAAGAACTCTTAAAATTCCTATCTGATAGCCACTAAAAAACCAGGCATCTTTTGTTTAACTTGTTAGTTCTAAACAAATAGTGCCTGGCTTCTAAGATCAATAAGATTAAAGGTGGAAATATGGAAGGCGTCCTTATTGCCTTCAATCCTATCTGCTATCAAGTAGCGTAAGATTTTACTTAGCCTATATTCCTAATTTATTGAAATAATTATAACAAAAACGAGGCTAAAAATCAATACTTAAAATTTTATAGGTGGGGGGACTAGTAGTCCAATTCTACTCTCCGGCTCTTAATAAAGTAGTTAATGCCTATATACAGTTTGGGAGCAGTAATAAGAGAGGTAATAGTAATTGTATAGGTATGGTATTAATCTATTAACCCTGTGGTATAGGGAATTGATATAGTTTGTATTTAAAAGTATTTAATTGTAAGACGAAAAGGGCTACTTCCTTATATATAACGCAACAAAAAAGAAATCAAATGCCTTATAAAGGGTTTCATAATTTCCATCTGTTTTCTTAATTTTTCTTTCTACATCCACGATGTATATTCCCTCCTCATTCGTATCTGCTTCCCTAAAATCTTGGGGAAACCTTTTTGCGTTAATTGATTTAAATTTCTTATTACTTGGTGTTTCTACGGTTACTGTAGTTACCGCTGAATTTAAATGTTCATTATTAGTTTTATCAAGATAACCGTATGTGAATATAACAGAGCCACCTTTGTGTATGTTTACTATATTATCGGGATTTACATTCAGAATATTATCGGGGGTTATATTCAGAAAGGCATTCTTTTCGTAAGGAGGGGGTGCAACAATTCTGTCAATATATTTATCCATAGATTTATTAAATTTGTAGTCGTCATACCACTCGGGAAGAAGATTTGACAAGACATAAGATAAAATAAGAACTACAACAACGATTATAATTCCTCCACCGTAGTAAGATGAAAGAAAATTTTCCTTCAACTCTTTTATCCTCAACCTCATAGCTTAATGCTAACCCTAGGTAAGAGCAAAGTCAAGAGCAGTATGAGGCTAATTGCTAACTGTAGCTAAGTTTATTTTGTTTCAAGCACCACAGATAATTTAGGCTAGTGAGATCAAATGCTAAATTACCAAAGATTCTTGGAAATAAGATCCAAAAACAAAGAAAGAGATTGAGAATGACTCAAGAGGATCTGGCAGAAAAAGTAGGAATAAGCAGGGCATATATGGGCTACATAGAGCAAGGTAGAAATGCTCCATCATTAGAGGTATTGGAAAAAATCGCAAGACACCTCAGAGTTAAAACTTCATCGTTAATCTAGTTGCATTAGTTTCCCTCAAATAATATACACATTACATTATTAGTTATATAATTGCTTTTATTATGGATTCCTTAGCAAGAGACTTAGCGTTACCCTTACTTGTAACATTCTTGACTTATTTAGGGTCTCAACAATTATTAAAACCACTTTCAAAATGGAGAGAGCTAAGAGATAAATTAATTATTGCTTCTGTTCAGTTCGCAAACTATGTAGCGTATTCTTACATAGATAAAGAAGGTAACAGGAAATTTGAAGACCGAGGGATGATAAATACCGTAGAACAGCATTTACGAAGACTTGCCGGTGAGGTTACAACTTTACCAGATTATCGTTTTTACAGCATATGGAAAGGAAGTTTATTGCCTAATGAAAAAGCTATTGATGAGATAAGAGGAGATCTAATCGGGTGGGCTAACTCTTTAATTGAAAAAGATTTGAAATACGATCCAAATAGAGAAGTCAGGATTGAAAGTTTAAAAAAGCATCTTGGATTACCCAACTACTATTCAGATATGAAAGAAACACAGGAGAAGCAGTGGGAAAGAGAACGAAAATCTTAGCTTAAAGCCTAATATTTATAACCCATAGTATGGTGTCTAGCCTCAGCAGAATTTTATTAATAGGAAATTAGCCTCAAATCCGCGTCCTAAATCAAACATTCTGCGACGAAAAAGTATCATTATTTTATCCCGAGATAGTGAGTATTCTAGGTTTAGGTTTTAATAATTCAGGTTCAAGCTTTATCATCTTTTCAACTTTTCCCTTATCTGATGAATATACAAATCTCGCACTATGTTTCATTACCCAATGATTTATTTTATTGTAAAAAGCTTTATCAGCACTCCTGTATACAGTTATTGGTTCTTTTTTAGGTTCGTGCATAATGAGACATATATTTGAAGTAATAGGGACTATCTTCTTTGCGTCTGGTGTCAATAATCCTAAACCTTCAAAGGGGTGCATTTTTCTTCCCGGAACTAATAAAAATGGGTTATCTGATGTAATAAAGGCGAAAGGTTTTTCTGCTATTCTAAATTCCCAATCTGTAATCTCCAAAGCAGGTGAAATATCTATGCTTAAGCTTAACATCATTTTAATCCAATACTCTTGTGGGACAATTACATTTAATCTGCTCCTTTCTTTATTTATGGCAAAGTCTTTTAAATCCTCAATTTCTTTATCGGTAAAAGTCTTGCCTCTTTTCTTAAAAAAGTCCTTTAGGTATTTATTTGGAGTTATAGCGACCGATTTCCTTGCTAGTGCTTCATATAATTCTTTTGTTGATTTTTCAAATTCATCTTTTGCATAAGGAACTCTAATCCATAATAGACTTAAAAATAATGAAAAATTACTTCTATCTTGAGTGTTTAACTCCTTTTGCTTTTCAATTTTCCTAATTATTTCAGCTGCTACACCCTCAATTATGGAGAACATGTCTTCAAGGGTCTCCTTTTTTCCAAACCTTGTTTTATATGTATAAAGATTTTTTTGAAATGCGACCGTTTTTATAGGTAAGAGCTTAATGTTTTTTTGTTTTGATAATTTATCTAAAACATATATTCTTTTGCGATTTACACCTATACTATCATTAGAAAATTTATTTAAGTAGAATTGGGGTATGTAGTGATGTTCTTTTGGGAGAGCCTGCTTCATATGAAAACTCCCTCTCTTAAAATTTAATCTGAATTAATTTTATCTTCTTCATCAAACTCTTTTAATCGTTCTCCTGCTAGTTTGTTAAATTCTGAATAGACATTGATTAGAAATCGTAGGATTTCTATAAATTTATTGTCATCTCTATACTCATTAAGTTTGTCCATGAAGGTTCTCGGGTGAGAAAAATAGTTTCTTATTGTATTAAGTTTTTTTAATTTCTGGATCAAAGCCATATCTAATAGTTTCTTTTCTTCAATAAAATTTACTTTTTTTGAATAACTCATCCCTTCCAATAAGTCATAAGTTCTTCTAGCCATTTCTTGTCTTTTCTCCTTATTCCCCTTAAAAGTTTTATACGGCTCTCTTAAATATCTTGTAATTTCACTATCTATGCTTGTTTCAAGTCTTGTATGGACATAAAAAACTTTATTTCGGAGTTCTTTTATGTCCGGACTTATATACAAAAAGTCTGTATCCTCAAAACTCTGAAGCTCTTCAAATAATAATCCAATCTCCTGTGCTTTAGTTAACTTCTGTTTTGTCACAGAAAGATTATAACACTTGACTTCTTGGCTTAAACTAATAAATTGATTTTTTGAAGCAATTGGAGTTTAATTAATAGAGCAATTATGGATCTCTCGATTTTTTCAATATTATTGATAGTTTTAGTAATCGGTGTTATCTATGCTTGGTATCAAAAGATTAATCGCTTTAAGACTATAATGGAAAAATTGGCTAAGGATGCAGCCGAAGCAGAAAAAAGACCTGGAGATAAGGAGCTTTCCAAAGAACTATGGAATACTTATAAAATTTTCAATGAGATGAATGAGACATATATAAAACTTAAAGAGAGATTTAGACACGATAAAGTTAAAAGGGATCAGGTCGAACAAGACTGGAGACACTTCTTGGAATTTCACGAAAAAGCTTCAAAGGCTACAGGTGGTCCTTGGGACCCCGACTGGGATACAGCAGAAGAGTCCCATGCCAAAATGCATGAAATTGAAAGAAGATTTGACAATCTATTGAAAGATTAGTAATCGAGGACTCGCTAGCTCTCAATTATAATTTTAAGCTGAGATAGTGGTAGAACTTTTTTTTCATAGGTTAAATTATTCGTAATTTCGTATTTTTGCTGCTTAAAGTCTATAAAAGATATATACCAGCTATTCTGCCTTTCACCTGTTCTATTGCGTTTCATTTGTTAACTTTATATCGGTTTCAATCATCAGTCAATACTACCTCTTTATTTGACATTTACTAAAGAATGACTTATTGTTTACTTGGTGTTTTTAGTGTTTACTGAAGCTAGAAACAAGTCTTGTCTGGGACATCCCCGCATTTCTAAGACAGAAGAATTAATCTACTTGACATCATTTTCAATTCGTTATAACATAGTTATAATATGGAACAAAAAGTAATACAAGTTGGAAA
>Ga0075684_104_pt1 | contig 49313 bp, 49 predicted proteins | sample RifGroA2_FD_67686 | JGI IMG/M metagenome (GOLD analysis project Ga0075684, IMG submission 67686) | Microgenomates (Levybacteria) bacterium GW2011_GWA2_40_8 | reverse complement strand
TTAAGGATGTGAACTTAATTTCTGTAGAGGACAGAAATGATATTGCCGCTTCATTTCAAAAAGCAGTTGTGAAAGCTCTTACACAGAAAGTTGAAAAAGCTTTAAATCAATTTCAGGTAAAATCAATTTCGTTAGTTGGTGGTGTCGCCGCAAATGAACAGCTTAGAAAGTCTTTTGAAGACTTATCAAGTAGGCACGATAAAAAACTTGTGATTCCCAGCTTAGAATTTTGCGGTGATAATGCTGCAATGATCGCTTTTCGAGGAATGAAATCATACGAATACGGTTTGGTAAATGATCTTGATTTTAGCCCTTATCCGGGTTTAACTCCACAGCATTTTTCATAAAAAGTTCTTACCTTTTAACATTAAAATTGGAAAAAATAATCGGTGGCAAAAACTAAATTCTCAAATCTGCTTACAAAGAAGCAGTTCATCATTGTCATTACTTTTTTCTTCATTTTAATGTACATACTTCACCATACGTTTTTTACTCCGAATAATTATGTTGGAAGTTCACCCCAAAGATTTGAAATTACAAGTGGAGAGAGCTTAAATTCAATAGTTGAGAATTTATACGTGAGGGGAATAATTCCAAACAAAACCAACATGAAGATCGTTGCTTTTATATACGGAGCAGAAAAAAAGATCAGAGCAGCACGCTATGAAATTCCCAACGGTCTCAATTACCTTGAATTAGTTGAATTGTTTTTAGAAGGTAAAGCAGATTATCTAACAAAAGTCAAAGTGTACGAAGGAGCAACTGTTAAATCTGTCGTTTCAGCTTTAAAATTAGATGCATTAATAGATTCATCTGCTTTTATAGAGACTGCACTTTCAAAATCTTTCCTAGACTCTTTAGGAATTAAAGCAAATTCTGTTGAAGGTTATCTTTTCCCGGGTGAATATGTTATTTACGAAAGAAGTAACCCTCGCGAAGTGATAAATCTTTTTTACAATGAGTTTAAAAAATTTGTCCACGATTCTGTAATTTATACTGTGAATCGGCAGAAATATTCATTACATGAAATTGTTACTCTTGCATCTATTGTAGAAGGCGAGACTAACAAAATTTCTGAAATGCCTGCAATAGCCGGTGTATATTACAATCGTCTTAGAATCGGGATGAAATTGCAAGCAGATCAGCCATATGCTCATCTTACCTCTGACTTGCGTAGGTTATCTGATCTTACAGACCTTCGTCAATTACTTGCCGCTTTGGAGGGAAAAGAACCACCATATACGCAAGAAGAATTAGATCAGATTGCTAGGGCGATAAATGCATCGGTCAATGCACATAGAGACAGAATTGATGGAGGAAGAGGTGCTTATGTCAAAGAAATAATGAACGAACAGGTGAGGCAAGCTCTTGAGGAGGGAAGAATTTCTGATCTAGACCTATTTCCTCCTCGCAGGGTAACAAGAGTAGCTGCACAGGAAGGACACCTCGGTGAAATTGAAGAATGGTTATTCGCAAGACTTGAGGCAGACGAAAAAAGAAAAGTCGTCACTATTACTCCTCGAGATGTGGTTCCTATTTTGTTCGGTAAACAAAACGATCAAATAACACAAAGAATGGTAGTCGAAATATCGACTCGTTATCCAACTCTATCCAGACAGGCGCTTGAAGCTTTTTGTGGAGAAAAACGCATGAGACGTCCTCGTATTAACGAAAGAATTTCTCAAGACGGGATAGAGTTTGCTGCATGGGTTAGTAGGGGAAGATGGAAGGTAATGACTACTTTTAACACACCAAGTAGAACCAAGGGGCGAGAGGCCATAATATCTGTTCTGATACAGCAATTAAGAGCCGATCCCTTTTTCCAGCGCAAGATGGAATAGCTTCTCTTTCTCTTACTGAATTGCTACAGCTTTACAATTGATAGAGAATATCTTAAAAAGCATCCTAGTTGCCTTCAAAATAATCGAAAACTTTTTTTGAAAATTTTGCGATTCTTTCTGCGGTGGCTATGGGATTTTTAGTTTCCGACAAAACTACTATTATATAGTCTCCTTTTTTCCCAAATACTATTCCCGCATCGTGTTTAAATCCAAACAATTCACCTGTTTTGTGAGCAACTTCTATATCAACGGGCAAATACTTGGGGATCCTGTCATTTAAAGTTTGCTGTTTTAAAATATCAGTCATTCTTTCCGAGTAATCTTCGTCAACAATATCGCCTTTGTAAAGTTTTTCAAAGAAAATCAGGACATCTCTTGCCGTAGTTTGCGGAGGCTGTCTGAAATTTGAGTCAGTAAGCTCATACTGTTTCAAAAAACTAACTATCGATGGGGTTCCGGAGCGTGAGGCAAGAAGCAAAGCGGCATAATTATCTGAGACTGTGATCATTTTTTCAATTGCGATGGATACTTCCATGGAAATCTTTTTTTCCTCTTCAGGCGGAGTAGGAGTAGCTGTAGGTGCTCCTTCAGGTGTCGGAGTAGGGATCGTAGTGGATAAAGTTTCCTCAAGATATGAAACGGGAAGAGTTAATATTTCATCTTCCCTAAGTGTTCCGTCTTTTATTTTTTGAAAGGAAACAGCCATTACCCAAAGCTTATAGAGGCTTGCAGAATCAAATTTTTTACTTTCGTTGTAGAAGAATGATTCACCGGTTTTTAGATTTTTTATGGCAATAGCATATCTTCCTTCTCCACCGAGAATTTCCTCAGAAGCAATTTTGGAAAGCCTATCCTCAGCTTTTAAAATTTTTATTTCTTGGGCAAGGGGATTTAGAATGTTTTCCCCGATTCTAGGAAAGGAAGAAAGAACAAGAGGAATAGCAATAAGAAGTAAGACGAAGCCAATAATCTTAAATTTCACTTTCCAAATTCTACCATCTAGCTTCATATATGCCAACTGGTAGAGCACCGTTGCCAACGAAACTGCTACAGGCAGGGCCTTGACTTTTCACAAGGAATAAGCAAATGATACTTCTATGTCTCAAATTGAGGCAGGCGTTTCCCCTCCTGGCACTTCTCCTGCAACAGGAGCGTCCGCTCCTAAAGAAAAATCCGAGCCACCCAAGTCCTTGAGTGAACCTGATAATGTAGGTCTACCAAATTATTCTGCCTTGACAGAAGAAGCAAGAATACGTGAGACAAGAGCATCTATGAATCCCGGACCAGACAGAGCAGACTTTTTCCTTAGAGAAGGATCTAGGGACTACCCCCCAGATTATAGAGAGCCTGGGCCGTTTGAAATACAAGGGGAAAGAGAATGGAAGAAGTTTGTGAGAAGAAGAGATGCGATAGAAAGAAGGCATAAAGAGGAATTGATAGGCGATGATATAGTACACTTCTAGAATCCCCACGATCTTTTTACCTATTTTTTCTTGACATTTTTCAATCCTCGTCTTATTATCTCTTCACCATGAAACTTGCCTCAATCCTTAACTTGCTTCCTATAAAAACAGCTTATGCGCATTGCGATATTCCTTGCGGGATTTATGATCCTCATAATATGCAAATGGCAGCCCACACTGTAATAAGAATGACTCAGTTTTTACAAGAGATCAAAAGAGACAACGAGACAAAAGCTGAGCACGATATTGCAAGGATCACCCATGTTAAAGAAGAACACGGACATTTAGTGGAGGAGGAAATTGGAACGCTTGAGAATGATTATTTTAAGGACGAGCATTTTCAAAAATTTCCCAAGCTTAAGGAGCTTCTTGCAAAGGGTGTTAAGCTCTCAATTATTACTCGACAAAATATAGATATGAAATCAGCATCGGAACTTTTGGAAACTACAATGCAAATCGCCGAGATTTTTTTCAAGACAAAAGGTGTAACGCCTATCCGAGTCAAATCCGTTTATCCAACTGGAGGGAAAATAGTTACGCATAAATAATGCTTTTATCTTTTTTTAAGGTAAAAGGACACTCGATGGAGCCTAGCTTAAAAGACGGCTCTTTTTTAATAGCATCAAGTATCCCATTCATGTTTGCCAAACCAAAACCCGGCGGTATTATCTTATTTGACTCGGAAGGTAAGTCGATACTAAAAAAAATAGTTGGTATTGAAGACGAAAAATATTCTGTCTTGGGAGAGAATAAGCTAGATGACAAAAAATTTTCTCCGGTTCCAAGGAATAAAATTCTTGGAAAAGTTATAATCAAGATCTGATGCTTTTGAATTTAATTCTCTTAGTAGTTATAATTTTCCTACTTTTTCTTCTTTCTATGGTTTGGCCTCCTGACAGTCCATGGTCTCCATGGTGGAGGACTTCCAAAAGGGTTGCTAAACGCGCTTTAAGTTTGGTTAATCTTTCAGATAAAGATATTATTTACGAATTGGGGTCGGGAGAAGGAATAGTTTTAATTACTGCAGCAAAAGAATTTGGAGCAATGGGAGTTGGAATAGAAATTGACCCCTTGCGTTTTTATATTTCAAAATTTTTAGTTTGGAAAAACGGTTTGGGCAAAAAAATCAAACTCAAGAGAGGGAATTTTTTCGAAGCAGATATTTCTTCGGCATCCGTAGTGTTTGTTTATTTAGTCCCCAAAGCCATTAATAAACTTCTTCCAAAATTTAAAAAAGAGTTAAAAAAAGGAACGAAAATAATAAGCTGTAAATACGAAATTGATTTGCCGATTTTAAAAGAAGATAAGAAAAATAAGATAAGAGTATATGTTATATGATTTTTCTAAGTCTGAGATAGGCCCAGCGAGCCTTATCACCAACTCTCAGAAGTTGGTAGTTTGTCGGATTAATAACTAAGTCATAACTTCCCACAAATTCTACTAATCTTGGACCGTAACCTTCTTTAAATCTATGAAACCCAAACCAAGGATCCTTCGGATTTGGATTTGGGCCTAAAGATCCCCACATATCAAAATTTTTAAGCCCAAGTCGTTGTCCGAATTTTATAGCCTCCCACATTAAAAGATTTGATGCCATGACTTCTCTATGTTCCGAGGAGGATGCCCCATAGGGATAATAAAGCGTATCTTTAAAAGTAAAAAGAATCCAAGCAACAAGAGTGTTCTTTTTGTAATTTGCCAAAAGCAGATGTGATTGAAGCCTTTCTGGATCTAACTTTGATGCTTTTAAAGTTTCCCACATTTTTTTATGATAATCTTCACCGTGGGCGTAGAATTTCTGTCTTTTTGTTGTTTCCGAAGTTAATTTTAAATATTCCTCAAATGCCTCGTTTGAATTATCGTTTTTTACTTCGACTCCACTGCGCTGTGCCAACCGTATGTTATACCGAGTTTTCTGATGCATATTTTTCAAAAGCTCTTCTTCGCTTTTTGTCAGACCTAAAATAAAAGTGTACTTGGTAAAAAGAGGATGAAAACTCGGCCTTAGACCAAGCTTCGGTATTGATGTTTGTTTTGATGATTCGACGTTTGGTTCAAGCTGAATATATGAGCAATTCGTCTCTCGTCCTATCTGCGATAGCTTGTTTATCAATTCCTTAGTGGGAAGATTGCCTTTTGGAAAATAGCCAACGGTGGTGTTAGAAAATGGAACCCTGTGGATTGTGATTTGAAACGCGATCTTTTTACTTAGGATTTCTCTAATGACCTTAACGCCTGTTTTTGCACGGAATTCTCCCCATTCATAACTTTGCAGAGGATGAGAAACAAAAGAATTATAAGTACTCGGGAGCATTGTCATCTGTATTATATACGTTTCTTACCAAAAGCTCCCGAGGCAGATCCATAACAAACCTTGAAATAGTATTTGAGGAAGATAATACTTGGAATAGTCTTTTTCTAGCGTACGTTAAGAAAAGTCTCTGTTTTGCCCTTGTTATGCCTACGTAGCAAAGCCTTCTTTCTTCCTCAAGTTCCAACCGGTCCATAAGTGAACGGGCGTGAGGGAAAAGACCTTCTTCCATACCGATTATAAAAACTACCGGAAACTCAAGTCCTTTTGATGCATGAAGAGTCATGAGAGTTATTGCTTCCTTTTTTTCTCCAGGGCTTGGATGATCCGGCATATATTCCTGCTCAACAAGTGCGATATTTTCTAAGAATTGCGTAAGATTTGGAAATTCTAATGCAACCGAGCGGAGCTCTTTAATATTTTCCAAACGCTGTCTATCTTCCTCATCTTTTTCATCATAGGAAGAAAGGTAGTCTGTCTCCCTAAGAATTTTATCCAAAAGCTCCAAGGTTTGCGTTTCCAGAGCTAAAGAGTCCTTGATTTCCATAAACTTTTTAAATCTGGTCTTTCCCAGTTTTTCAATTCTCTTTAGGGAGACCCTGTCTTTTCCATTTCCTAAAAATCTAAGATAGGATAAAACATCTTTTATTTCTTTCCTCTCATAGAATCTCGTACCGCCCACCAAAACATAGGGAACTCCGTGGTGAAGAAAAACCTCTTCAATTACACGAGACTGAGCGTTTGTTCTATATAAAACTGCAACGTCTGAAAGTTTGGCCCCCAAACCCACAACAGTCTGAATAATAAATTCTCCTTCGTTGTGTTCATTCCGCGCTTCATATAAAACGATTTCTTCCCCCCTCTGATTTTCTGTCCAAAGCTTTAAGACAGGATGGCCTGTGTTTTTGGATATAACCGAAAATGCAGCGTCGAGTATGCTTTGGGTGGATCGGTAATTTTGTGAGAGATAAAAAGTATTTACTTTTTCAAAATCGTTTTTAAATGTAATTAAATTCTGGAAATTTGCACCTCTAAATCCGTAGATGCTTTGAGAAAAGTCTCCGACGACTGCGATATTTTTATGCTTTCCGGAAAGTATTTTTGTAAGAACATACTGAGCGTGATTTGTGTCTTGATATTCATCGACCAAAATATACCGAAACCTATTTTGATACTTGGAAGCAATATTAGGATTTTTTTCAAAAAGTTCAATCGTTTTTAATATGAGATCGTCAAAATCTAAGGCATTGCTCTCTTTTAGAATTTTTTGATAAACAGGATAAATCTTTGAGACAGTTTCTTGGAAAAATCCTCTGGCAAAGTTTTTGTATTCCGAATCCGTGATCAACTGATTTTTTGCCTGAGAGATTGTGGCAAGAACCGAATGTGGTCTAAAATCCTTTGTTGAAATATTCAAATTGCGCATCGCTTCTTTTACCGCATCTAATTGATCCTGGGTATCAAAGATTGAGAAGTTTTCGGAAAAACCTACGTTTTCCCCCTCAATTCTTAAAATCCTTGCGCATAGAGAATGGAATGTTGAAACAAAAGGAAGAGTAGTTGAGTTTGAAAAAAACTTTTTGATTCTTTCCTTCATCTCGCCCGCGGCTTTATTTGTAAAGGTTACCATTAGAATATCGTCCGGGGAGATTTCTAGGTGTTCAATAAGATAGATGACCTTATATGTTAGGACTCTTGTTTTCCCTGAACCTGCTCCTGCTAAAATTATCATAGGACCCGATGTGTTAACTACAGCATTTTTCTGTTCTTCGTTTAAGTCCTTGAGAATCGAAGTTTTCATACGTATAATGAGAGTCAAGCTTAGGAAAACTATTGTACCACATGCAAAAAACGTTAATTGTTGCCAACTGGAAGTCTCACAAAACCATTTCCGAAGGACTAAACTTCGTAACGGAATTTGCCCAAAACTTTAAGGAAAATCCGAATAAAGAAATTGTATTGTGTCCTTCGTTTACCATAATTTATCCTCTTAAACAAGCGATCGAAGAAAGAAATTTACAAATTAAGCTTGGAGCGCAGGATATATCTTTTTTGAGCGATGGACCATATACAGGAGAAGTAAATTCCAAACAGATTAAAGAAGTTGCAGATTATGTAATAATTGGCCATTCAGAAAGAAGAAAGAATTTAAAAGAGATGGATGAAGTTTTGTTTGAAAAAGTAAGAAAAGCAATAGAAGCGTCTCTTACTCCAATATTTTGTGTGCAAAACGAGAATACCGAAATTCCCTCAGAGGATGTAGTAATTGCATATGAACCTCCAGAATCAATAAGTACTTCAGGTCCCGGTGTTTTCGTAGATGATTTGGAAAATGTGAAAAGAATAACCCAAGTATTTAAATCAAAAAAACCAAAGTCACTTTTTCTTTACGGTGGAAGCGTTAATTCTTCAAACGTCTCAAGCTTTACTAAAAATGATGAAATCAACGGTGTTCTGGTAGGCGGAAAAAGTTTGTCTGCCCAGGATTTTCTACAAATTTATGAAAACGCATAAAAAGACTGCTATTCTAATCACGCTTTTAATTCTGGTTTCTGTATTTATACTTCAGATATTTTTTAGGGGAGGAAGTTTTTCGTCGCTTTTCTATGAGTTGGTCTTTAATAAAGAAAATATAGATTTAAAAAGGGCTGATGCCAATGTTAACTTATTACTTTTGGGAATAGGAGGAGGAAAGCACGCTGGCCCAAACTTAACCGACACAATTATTTTTGCAAGCATTGATCCAGACGATAGGAAGCTTACACTAGTTTCAATACCAAGGGACCTTTGGATAACTGATTTGGATGGGAGAATTAACACAGCTTACGCAAAAGGTGAGGCAAGAAAAAAAGGAGGAGGCCTAACGCTTTCAAAAGCTGTTGTTAAAAAGGTTTTAAATCAAGAGATAGACTATGCTGTGGTTATTAATTTTTCAGGATTTGTTAGAATAGTTGATTTGCTTGGAGGAATAAATGTTCAGGTTGAGAGGTCATTTGATGATTATGAATACCCAATTGAAGGCAAGGAAGATGATCCCTGCGGCCAAAAGGAAGAGGATTTAGAAAAACTGGCCACCGCCTCCTCACAGCTTGAAGTATTCCCATGCCGCTACGAACATATACGCTTTGATGAAGGACCAACTCTTATGGATGGAGAAACAGCGCTCAAGTATGTCAGGTCTCGTCATGCCAACGGTGAGGAAGGAACAGATTTTGCAAGATCCAAGCGTCAGGAGAGAATAATTTCTGCCATTAGAGAAAAAGCGCTATCACTTCAAATTCTCATAAATCCTGGGAAAGTTATAGGTCTTTATTCAGCTGTTCAGGAGAGTATTCATACAGATATCAATCAGGGAGAGTTTGATGATTTTGTGAAGCTCGCACAAAAATTAAATAACGCCAATATTCAAAGCGGAATACTTGACGCAGGGGATAGACAGAAAGGAAGAAAAGGGCTTTTAAAAATTCCCGAAATCTCTAGAGAGTATAATTTCGAATGGGCGCTAATTCCAAGAATTGGAAAAGATAACTATTCCGAAATTCATAAGTATGTCCAGTGTCTTTTGGAGAGCGGGAAATGCGAAGTGATATAAATCAATGGATTTTATAGATTACAGAACTTCCCGAGGAAAAAACCTTTTCTCCAATTTTTTCAAATTTTTCCTCGTTTAATTCATTATATTTCTGTCTTTCCAAATCTCCTACGAATACATAAGAGATATTATACTTTTCTATCAAGCTTTGAGTTTTTGAAAGATTTTTCGATTCATATAAAATCTCCACATCTTTTATTCGAGGCTCTGGCACCGAATAAGATCCTCTCCAAAGCCATTCATGAACGGTCCATCCCAGAACCGTCGGAAGGCCAGTATTGCTAGATATCCTGGCATAATCGGTATAAGAGTCACCTTGTGCCTCAAGAATAACCGGCTGTCCTTTAATGTTTTTATTCAGCCAGACAATCGCTTCGTAATCGCTTGGATAAAGTCCCTTTATATAAGATATGCCATCGAGCGTTTTATAGGTTTTGAGGTCATAAGCGGAGTTAATAGCAAAATACGGATAAATCGAAACTAGACAGAACAGAACTAATGAAAACAAGAGAAAAAGAAATTTTAACACTCTTTTCCTCCCTAAATTATTAAGATCCGTAAAGACTCTTGCGATAATATAAGAGCTGACTAGTCCTAAGATAATAAATGCTTGATAAAAAAGCTTAAACATAGTATTTGCCCGAAAATGTCCGGAGTATATGTCTTTTAAGTAAAAAAATTCCGGAGCAATAATTAGAAGCAGGGAAAAGATAATTAGAATTAAAATCAAATAATCTGTGTTTGAGAGCCTCTTTCTTCTGAGAAGATAAATACAATAGGATGCAACAAAGAAAAGGAAAAACCCAAAAAGAATTAGGATTTGCCAGATGGGACTTTTTTGGCAGGAACTTTCCTCAAAAATAAATGGGCCTAGATTTCCGATATTTATTAAAACTTTGGGAGGACAGACCATGCCAACTTGGGATGCGAACGGAGAAAAATTTTGATTAAATGGTAGAGAAAACAAAACAAAAAATACAACTCCTAATAAGGCAAATCCCGCTGTTTTTATAGTACTTCTTGCTAAGCTTTTGTCCCCAAATTTTTTAATCAGGTAAAAAATAATAAACAAAGAAAGTCCGAAATAGATTATGCTGTCCCAAGCGTTCGTCATATAGGATAGCGATAAGAAGAAAGACAAAATTAGTATTTTTTTGACATCTATTCCTTTGTCAAAAAACAGGTTAATTAAAAATGCAATTGTTAAGAGCACTAACGGAATACTCAAAACGTGTCCGTGAAGATCTGATACGACGAAAGAATAGATGGGGAACTCATGGATTGTATGATAAATAAATCTGGTAGCGTTGGGATACCAGTATGAATTTGGGAAAGAAGCCAAAGCTAATGGAAGTTTCCAAAAAGGAACAACGTTTTCCACGTCATAAGGTTTAAAAAATGCATAAATGGTTTGAAGATTTCCCGAAAACGTTACTATGAAAGAGGAGAGTAGTCCGTAAAGAATGATTCTTTTTGAAATCACTTTTCTCACAAGCGTTGTTGCTATAGAAAAAGAGCCCATAAAAGTAAAAGCAAAAAGCGTCGCTAGCATTAAATTGTAAGAAATGCCTGAGGGAATGGCGGAAATTTTGGTAATCACCGCAGTCATTAGATGACCAAAATAGTAATAATTAATTGGATACGGAGTAAACCACATGTCTTGTGGGGGAAAATACTCAGCCCTAAGAATTGAGTTTAAGAATCCGAAATCCATAAATTTTTCTAAATCGTGGATGTCGGGATTATGCGCTCTGACATAGGACCAAAAAAGGATACATAAGAAAAATAATGCCTCCTCAAAAATTATTAGTTTTCGGTTTTCTTTTAAAAAGGATAGAATTTCTTTTCTTGATTGGATTATTAAAACCTTGTCTTTTATTGAGATCTTAATCCATATAAGAGCTCCTAAAATGGCCAAGATTAAAACAGAATTAAACCTAGTAAAAGAAAATACATGAGAAAAACCGAGAAGAAAAATTAAGTATGAGAGAATGCCGATTCCTAAAACTTTTGAAAAAATATACCCCTTATCTAAAAAAGCCGGAAGGATTCTAAGGCTTAAGGGTAGGAACAGAATGCCTGTAATAAAAATTAATAAATACCATTTGAAAATAAAAAACAGATCAATCATTTTTGATTATTTGATAAATTGTATCCTTATCTAATCTCTTTGTGTTTCCGAATATCATGACTTTTGGATGGTCATAAACTTGGAAAGTTTCTTCGCTTCTATCGTCATTTATCTCAAATCCTAAAACCTTCGGGTAGGAGCTAAATTCTGCGACTTTCTCGTAGCCAAGTTTACCAGAAAAAAGAAGCTTGTAATACCTTTGGGTTATTGGATACTTATCGTTAAGACGTATTAGTGTTGCGTAAAGTCTTCTGCTGTTTATTACTATGAAGTCTCCCTGTGAGAGATTGTCGGCGTAATAATTAATTTTGTTTTCGTTATCCTCATCGTATATGGCAAGCTGCTCCGTTCTATACTCTCCTGGATTATTTGAAGAAATAGTAACAGGTAGTCCATCGTCCCAGTGTTCGGTCAAAATATTTGATCCGGGATTTATATTTTCATAAATCCAGCGGGATGCAGTTATTCTAGTTTGCCCACGAGTATAAATTGAAAAAAAGGCAATTGTCCAAAGAATAGTTAAGAATATGACGGTTAATAAGAGAAATTTTCCTAAGAGTTTAAAATTTTTTATCAAAAGATATAAGAAAAATGCTGCGGATATCGATAAGAACGGCAAAAGCGGATCCATATATCTAATAAATTTAGTGTGCCAACTTCCAACATATGCAAAATAGAGAATGGGAAATAGGCTAAAGAGTATATATTTTTTATTTCTGTTTTTTATGCCTTCTGAAAAAATTACTATCATTCCTGCAACTGAAAAGCCAGCTAAAATTCCCATCTGCCAAAAAAAGTTTTCAATTTGGAAAACGTATGGGAATGTTTTATCGAACTGTAGCGTATAAACGACCGGAAGTGTACCCGAGACGACACTAGACTCATATCTCATTGATTCTAAAAACTTTTCAAATCGGAGTACTGTGTAGGGGTTTAGGATTAAAAAAATTAAAATTCCCAACGCAAAAAAAGAAATTATAGAAATAAATCTATGTTTATAGTCACGTTTGTTAAATGTTAAAAAAAACGAAGTTAGGGGAATTATTAAAAAGGAAATCGTTGACATTTTACTCGCAAGACTTGCTCCAAAAAGCCCTCCCAAAAGCAAATAGTTAATTTTTTTTGTCGGATGCTCAAGGATAAGAAGCGAAAGAAGCGTTACTGAGACTACAGAAAAGATAAGAATACTTTCAGTTACGGCGAAATGTGCTGTCTGAATTATTCCGACGCAAAACGAGAAAAAGAAAGCAGAAAATAACCCAACATATCTGTTGAATAATCTTCTCCCAAGAATATATATTAGCGGAATGGTTAGGGTTGAAAATAAAGCCGAAAAAAATCTCCCAACTAGATTTATGTTTCCCCATTCATAATTCCAGCTAGTATCCTTTGTAACTTTTAACAAGACTTCGCCTGCCGTTCTGTAGATATAAATCGGGAAAGAACCATATGCGAAAAATTCCGGATCTAGTTTGTCGGGGAATCTTACTCTAGAAACCGAAGCAGCGATATTTCTTTCGTCGGGATGAAAAGAATGCCCCTCATCCCAGTTTAAATTATAGAATCTAAAAAACGCTCCGACAATGATTATTAGGCAAATGAGGAGCGCATCTCTAGTTATTTTTGGCATTTAATATATGCTTTACTACCTTTTGTCCTAGCTCCACTGCATAATTAGTCCCTCTATCCCAGGGATAGACCTGCTCTATATTAGCCAAATATATATTTGGTAAGGGAGTATCCATAGGCGGAATTATTTTTGACTTTTTTTTCTTCGCCTGGCTTTGAAAATCTTTTAGAGTCTGCTGGTAAATAATTACCCAGGTAGACCAGATGCTCATTGTCATAATATTTTTTATCCATAAAATTTGTGTGCTCTACTACTGCCATTATCGGACGATTTGTTTCGCAAATATTTAACCAATAAGTCTTATCGTGGAGGAAGGGTTTATTAAGTCTTAGAACCAAGTTAGTTGCGCCTAACCCCTTAAGTCTCGCGAATTTTTTCCTGTAATCTCCTGGAAGATTAGTCGCAGTTTTTAAAAATAAAAATGATGGAAGAGTTACGATTACTACATCAAAGGTTTCAATTTTTGATTTTAAATTTCCATCTTTAAATTTTAACTTCGGTTTGCCATCAGATGAAAGCTCCAAAACTTCCGTATTAAAATGAACATTTCCGCCTTTTTGTTTGATAATCTTTGTAAGATGGTTAGCAAAGTTTAAGAATCCTCCTTCCGGGTAAGCAAGGGAAGGAGTCCTTTTTACAATTCTTGCCCAAAACCAGGCAAGAGAAACGTCCTCCACATGTTCCCCAAACTTATTTTTAAAAAGCGGTTCCCAGATCATTTTATATGACTTCTGTCCCATCAGTTTTGGGAGTATTATTGTGGCATTATATTTTTCAAGTGGTTTCCAGAAAGGATTGTATCGAATTCCGGCTACAATAAGCCCCATTCTTAGCCTGTCTAAAATAGAAAGCATTGGGAACTTTAATACAGAAAGCGGTGAATCAAGTTGATATATTTTCTCTCCAATATAAACTGATGTTTTTGGTCGATTTATCAAAACATTATGATTAATCTCTTTTGCTAGGCTCAGAATATATTTATCGTTAGTAAACCAATGATGGAAGTGTTTTTCCAGCGACCATTTCCATTCTTTTTCTTGGTATCCTAAAGCGAGTCCTCCAGGTCCCTCGTCTTTCTCAAAGACCCAAACCTTATGTCCCGTTTTTAATAAAGAATAGGCAGCCGAAAGACCCGTGAAGCCAGCGCCTATTACGCCAATTCTCATAGAGGTATTTTATAACGAGTGAGGATAAAAATAATAACCCCAAAAATTGCAACCCCCGCACCTAACAACCCTCCGACAAGACTGGTTTCTCCTCCGGTTGGGGGGATTGTTGGCTGTGCGGTTATGCTAGATGGTAAGGAAGGGGTGAGAGTTGGAGTGGGGCTAGCGATAATTGTGGGGATGGGAGTTGGACTGGGAGTTAAAGTGGCTGATGGAGTAGCAGTTTGTTCGACCTGAGTGCCTTGGGCAAAAACAGTAAATCTTCGCATAATAGTTTTTAATACACCGTTAGAATCTTTTGCTTTTATAGTAATCGTGTGTTCCCCCGCTGATAATGAATCAGAGGGCCTATACTCCCAACTACCGGATGAGTCTGCGGTTATCTTGGTTTTGATGTTTTCATCGGAGTGAATTTCGATTTCAATCTCAGCGTTGGGCTGAGCAGTTCCTGAAAATTCAGGTTTTTGATCGGTAAAACTTTGATTATCCTCAGGAGTATTAATCTCTGGATCCTGAGTAAAGCCTTCTTCTTTCTTTGGAAACGATTCTTCAGGCAGCTCGTTCTTTGGAAGAGGATTAAGGTTTACCGTAAAGTCGTAGTCGTTTGAGAGGATTACCGAAGGAACTGGATTTATCTGCCCAATTGTTAAAGTTACATTCGAAGTTTTTTCTCCTTCCGTAATCAAAAGTTTTATTACACTTTCGTTATTTAGCTCAAAATGAGAGGAAAGAGTCCCGTCTCTTAATGAGTTAAGCGGCAGGATATATGATCCGTCCTCCCTGGTTATAGTTGAAAGTTGTTGCGAGCCTTCGGTTGAAAAATAAACCAATGTGTCCGAAGACGGATCTCCCTCCTCTGTAATTACCTTACCGACTATTGGCTTTTGAGAAGATGGAGATTCGTCTATTTTGGGGCCTGTTTCGACTTCAAATAATGTCCCTTCGCTTAGAATTTTTTCTGAACCAGAAAGAATTGAATATTTATATTTTTGCGAAGGGATTAGATTTCGGGGAGTAATAATGTGAGTTTTATATTGCCTTAAAGATTCAGATAATTGATCTCTTTCATCAAGCACTGTTTCTTCTGAGTCGTCTGTCTTCCCTATATTTATACTGCCCGAAACCCCGCCGGCTGTTGTATAAGTTACGCTGAAAGAGGAGTCGGTAATATTTGTAACTTTTATCTCATTGGGAATTTCCGAGGGTGAAGCCCCTGTTAAATAGATTATGCCCTCTCTTACTAAATATACAGTAGCTATAAGACTGACAATTATAAAAAAAAGTCCAAATATGCCGGGAACTTTTTTGCCCCAAAAGCCTCGTTTCATATATAAGGTTTATTGTTCTTCTTCCAATAAAACTTCATCTTCCGAGGGTTGCTCTTCCAATAAAACTTCATCTTCAGTTGTTTCCGAAGAAGAAGTGGCTGTCTCTTGCTCTTCTTCCAAAGTTATCTCCTCCGAGGACTCAACTGAAATATTTTCGTAAACAGGACTTAATCTCTCTCTTTTTTTAAGATTGTCTAAGGTGTTAAGGTCAAAACTTTGACCAATCGGCTCTATCTGCAGACTTAAAGGTTCGCTTATTGTTGAAGAAATGTGATTATGATAAATACTGAACGCCACCCACAAAACCACCATTATAAAGGTGGGTATTATGACTAGCAATATATCTCTTTGTCTCATTGGTTTTTAAAGAATGCTGACCCCTGAATATTTAACTGAAAACTTTGTGAACCTGAATCTAGACTGGAGAGTGATAAAACGTCTAATGTTACAACCCTTTGTATATTTCCCAAATCAGACATGAACTCCAAGAGTTTCTGCCGCTCTCCCTTTGCAGCAACATTAAAAGAGAATGCGCTGTATTGATTTTTCCCCTGTGTTTTTTTTGTTATTTCGATTTCAAAAACCTGAAGGTTAGCTATACTTACGGAAGATCTTTCTGCGAGAGCCTGGATTTGCGCTGCCAGAAGCGGCGCTTCGGAATTTACCGGTATAGCATCGGTCGCGTAGAATAACTCATCTTCGATTCCTGTATAGCTTTGCTGAAGAAGCGAAATATTATTTATCTTTGTTTGAAGCTGACTATCTACATATTTATTATCCTCGAGCTCCTTCTTAAGACGTGTAATGGTTGATAATGTTGGGTTTATTGCAAAAATACCAAAAAAAGATAGGGCCAAAAGAGTAAGCGCCAGAGTCGTAATCTGCTGAGTTCTTTCTTCCTTGAAATCAGGAAGCATCTGGACGTATCGGTCTATTTTGATATTCCTGAAAATATTTGCGCGGGGCTTCATTTCTCTTTCGCTCCTCCTTTAATCCCGATGCTAAGAGTTACAGAAATCAAAGCATTCGACGGCCGATTTTCAATCTTGTCAATACTTACGGACTCCACTTTTTCATAAGTCTTAAGTTTCTCAGTAAACTCTCTAAGAGAAGAAATTGTAGAAATATCTGCTGTTAATCTTATTCCTTCTTTTGAGAGGGAAAAGCTATTAAGAGACATTCCCTCTGGCATAAAAGAAATAACATCTTCAATAGCTTTTATTCTTTCGTTGTTTTCATTGGCAAACTGTGACGCCAGATTCAGACGCTCCTGAAGATTTCTGTACTTTTCCTCCCGCGGTTTTAAGAAGGTTAAAACAGCCTGTTCCTGTTTGATTTTCCCCCTCAAATCGATAATTTGTCTGTCCAGCGAAAATCTATATAAAAAGGTAGCCAAGGCGACAAGCTCAACCAGTATTACAACAACTCTTCCTATAGAGAGTGCCCATTTTATGAACTGATCGAAAAGTCCGAGATGAGTCCTAACCAAATTAATAGAAGCGGAAGTGTTTTTCGCCATTTGAATTTAGTCTAGGGACTTTACGACTTTTTGTCAAAGAAGTTTGAATCTATTTTTTTGCGGTTCTGGACTTTCTTCCCGAGGTTTTTAAATTTTTTTCCGAAGTTTTTCTTGAACCCTTACCTATAAGTTTTGAAAGGCTGCTTTTTAATCTTCCGGCTTTGTTTTTGTGTATTATGTTTTTCTTTGAGGCTTTATCAATGAGAGAAAAAGCTTCCTGCACTTTTTTAACAGATGGACTTTTTTTAGTGTCTCTAATAAATTTTTCAAGAGTTGTCTCTATTTTTTGGTTCTGGATCTGCCTTTTTCTATCTTTTCTCAACTTTTTCTTGGCAGATTTTGTTACTGGCATGGCCGCATTTTAGCATGCTATACTGATATTCGCAATCTATCTTCGTTTTTCTTATGCCTAAAGATTTTTTTAAAAAATCTCTTTCAATCTTACTTCAGCGTCAAACTAGCATACTCCAAGCCTCATTAATACTTATGGGAACAGTTGTTTTTTCCCAAATTTTAGGCTTGGTTAGGCAAAGACTTTTAGTAAGTATTTTTGGAGCATCCGATGTAGTTGGTGTTTATTTTGCTTCAACGAAGCTTCCTGATTTTATCTTCCAGTTAGTAATAGCAGGTACTCTTTCGACTGCATTTATTCCGGTATTTAATGACCTGATGAATAAAGGAAGAAGTGAAGATGCCAACCGAATGGCCTCAACGCTTCTTTTGTTCGTCTTTATAATTTTTGGATTTTTGTCTCTAATATTATTTATTTTTGCACCATTTTTTCTGTCCATCCTGAACCTGGGTTCAGGATTTTCACCTTCGCAAATGAATCTTATGGCAAATTTGATGCGAATAATTTTAGTTGGTCAAATGTTATTTCTTGTCGCGACTTTCTTTTCAGCCATTCTCCAATCCTACAACCACTTTTTTATATCAGGAATTGCTGCAGCGCTTTATAACTTTGGAATAATTCTTGGAATTTTTTTCCTTTCCGAAAAGATAGGAATTTATTCCCCAGCATTAGGTGTAATTTTAGGGGCTTTTATTTTCGTTATAGTTCAGCTGCCCACCATTAGAAAACTGGGCTTCTCATTCAGGCCACGATTCTCATTAAAAACTCTTGGGGTTTTGGAGGTTTCTCGTCTCTCGTGGCCTAGAATTCTTTCGATTTTTGTTTTTCAATCAGGAGCAATAGTGACTTTGTCTCTTATTTCTTTTCTACCTTCTTCGGGCAGAAATTATGTAATATATGATTTTGCCCTGACGCTTTCTTTTGCGCCTACTGTTCTTTTTGGTCAGACTATAGCTCAGGCCGCTTTTCCGGTTTTGTCCCGTGAGAAGGATAGGATAGAGGAATTTAAAACAACCTTCATAACAAGCTTTAATCAAATGCTCTATCTAATTCTGCCAGTTTCTGTCCTTTTTTTGGTGCTTAGAATCCCAATTGTTCGGCTGGTCTATGGAGCGGCAAGGTTTGACTGGGAAGCAACAGTTTTAACAGGAAGAACTCTTGCTTTTTTTTCTCTGTCGATATTTGCCCAGGCACTTTCTCACCTGGTTTACAGGTCTTTTTATGCGCTTCATGACAGTAAAACTCCGTTTGCCATAGGAAGTCTTACCACCTTGATAATGGTAATTTTATCCGCACTTTTTGTTTTAGTCTGGGACCCGGCCCTTAGCAATTTTGCTATAGCTTATGGCGACAGATTAAGACTTGTTCCGCAAGGAGTTGAAGCCATAGCTTTGGCTTTCTCAATCGCTAGTATTCTTAATCTTTCTATTCTTCTTATATTTCTTCACCGAAGGATAAATATATTTACATCCAAATCTTTTTTCTTTCCCCAAATCAAAATTTTTATCGCTGCGCTTTTCACAGCATTTGCAATTTATATTCCTATAAAACTTTTGGATCAGTTAGTTTTTGACACAACTAGAACCATAAATCTCATTTTGCTTACAGGAATTTCAAGTTTTGCAGGACTATCGCTCTACCTCTTCCTCACTTGGCTTTTTGACGTTAAGGAAGCAAGCACTTTTCTTTTGCTTTTTAAAAAAATCGGAAATTGGAGAGAAATTTTTGAAGGAAAAGAAAAAGTTTTTGAAACCAGAACTACGCCCTAAATTGATTTGCCCTCCCTAAGTCCCTATACTACTTGTTTATGGCGACGGCACTAAATATTAGAAATTTTGCAATTATTGCTCATGTTGATCATGGGAAAAGTACTCTTGCCGACAGGTTTTTAGAAATTACAAAAACGATCCCGAAGGATAAAATGCAAGAGCAATTCTTGGATCAAAATCCAATTTCTAGGGAGAGAGGGATAACTATAAAACTTGCTCCTGTGAGAATGGCCTATGAAAAAAATGGTAAAACTTACACACTTAATTTAATTGACACCCCTGGCCATGTGGACTTTTCTTATGAGGTATCAAGAACCTTAGCTGCATGTGAAGGAGCAATTCTTCTCGTAGATGCTACACAGGGAGTCCAGGCACAGACGGTCGCACACTTTCATGCTGCGAAAAAAGAAAAACTAACTATAATTCCTGTGGTAAATAAAATAGATCTTCCGGGCGCTAAAATTTCAGAGGCAGAGCGCGAACTTTTAGAAATATTTTCTTTTCAAAAAGAAGAAATCCTTCGTATTTCCGCAAAAACAGGAGAAGGTGTGAATGATCTTTTAGACCAAATTATAGAAAGATTTCCACCGCCAGAAGTATCTGATGATAAATTAAGAGCTTTAATATTTGATGCTTTTTACGACGAACACAGGGGCGTTATTGTATATTTAAGAATTTTTAATGGATCTTTGAAAAAAAACGACCGAATCTCTTTTTATGAGGGAGGAACTGATGCAACAGCTTCCGAAGTCGGATATTTTACTCCGTTTCTTTCTGAAAAAGAGAGGCTTTCCTTGGGAGAAATTGGCTATGTAGTAACTGGTATAAAAGATATAAGACTCTCAAGCGTTGGAGACACGATTTACAAAAAGGATCAGAAAATTGATCCTTTGCCCGGCTACGAAAAGCCCAAGCCTATGATTTTCTTTGGACTTTATCCGAAAGATCCTAAACACTTAGGAAAACTTAGAGAAACACTTAATAAAATTTCTTTAAATGATACTGCTATTTCTTTTTCTGATGAGTACTCAACTTTTTTAGGATCTGGTTTTAGAGTTGGATTCTTAGGTCTTTTGCACGCTGATATTGTTCGGGAAAGAATTGAGCGAGAAGAGAATTTAGCGATTTTTCTAACACAGCCACGAGTTTTGTATGAAGAAGATAAAGAGGGGATAAAGGAGCCATATATAAAGCTGACCGTCTATGCTCACAAGCAGTTCGTAGGATCTGTTATAAATCTTTGCGAGAATAGAAGGGGAAAACTTCTTGACATTTCTTATTTTCAAAACAATGCAGTTTTGATGTACGAACTTCCCTACACAATGTTTATAAGAGGGATTTCCTCGGATCTTAAAAGCGTTTCGTCCGGATTTGCTTCCTTGGATTATGAACCAATAGGATATAAAAAAGCAGATTTAGTGGATTTGACTATTTTGGTAAATGGATTAGAAATTGACGTACTATCGGAGAAAGTTTATAGAGAAGAAGGGGTTTACAAAGCCCGGCAGAAGGCAAAAAATCTTAAAGAAAATCTGCCAAGACAACAATTTCGACAGATTATACAAGTAAAAATTGACCAAAGCATTGTAGCCAGGGAGGAAGTTCCGCCTTTCAGAAAAGACGTTTTAGCCAAAATGTCGGGAGGAGACAGAACCAGAAAAGATAAGCTTTTGGAAAAACAAAAAAAAGGAAAAGAAAGGATGTTTGGAGACTCCCGGATAAATATACCCCAACAAGTTTTGTTCTCGTTGATTGAAAAATCCTAAAGAATTAGGAATATCACAGCGCCTAACACCGTAAGTATTGCGCCCAGAATTCCTATACCTACCAAAGTATCGTTTGGTCCTGTCGGAGGAAGAGTAGGCAGAGGAGTTGGCGTGGCAGTTGGAGTTGCGATACTTCCCGAGTCCTGAGATATTGATATGGTTTTTGAACAGCTTGCGCTGTCTGAGACTGCGCCATCGTTATCTGTAAAAGTTGCGCTCGCTGTAAATGTCCCGGCATTTTGATAGGTGTGTGAGAGCTGCGCCGATACTGCCGAGTCCTCCCCAATCCCTCCTGTTTCTGTTAGATCCTTAGCGTCGCCGTCCCCAAAACTTAGAGATACTTTATCTACAATTCCGTCTGAGTCAGACCCTTCAGCGGTAAATGTTACCAGAAACGGAGCAGAGGTTGAAGCCTCTTTGTCAGCGGTAAAACTGTCGCAAATAGGAGGTTCATTTGCGGATGCATTTTCGTCAGTTCCTCCTCCCTCAGGAGTTTGGGAAGTATCTTTCTCAGAAGGCTCCTCCTCAGGGGTTTCCTCCTCGGAAGCTTCAATTATTATATCTGTTCCCAAAGCGCTTTTTATCACAGGTTCGTTTCCTTCAGATGAAGAGTCGGACGATCTGGCATCTGATAAGGTCTGATCGAAATCAACTCTGGTCGCTTTTTCAGGGTCCTCTTCGGTCGCTGTCACCTCAGAGGCTATAAAGGTAATTGTTCCCAATTTTTGAACGCCTGATATCCCCGGAGTTGGATTGGCTGCATTTATTTCCATCTGAACCGAAACCACCCCTTCAGACGTTGCATCTTCAGATCCTGGAATAACCACAAAGCCTGAAGTAGCATTTTGCTCAAAGCCCCCTTCTTTTAAAGCGAGAAATTCAGGGTCATATTTTACGACGAAATTTAAAGCTGTCAGGCTATTTGTTTGTGTATTAACTTTTACGTCAACTGCCACCTCGTCGCCCTTTTTAACGGTTTGAGAGGTTATTGCTCCGAAAGGCGGCTGAAGAGGAGGGCAGTTAGTATCATCTGGGGGACAAAGCTGAAGAATCGTTGCGGCCTCAGCTCTAGTTCTAGTCTCTTGCTGTTGTTGTACGACAAAAACCGTAAGGGGAATAGCTAAAAGCAAAACAGCTAAAAATCCGAAGAGAAAAATTTTCTTTCGTGAAAGACGCGGCATAATTATTCTAGATAGAACTATCGTATAGAAGGGGAGGCTTGTCTGTCAAGAAAAGTCACTACAGGCTATTGACAGTTCAAAACTTTTGTTGTATAAATTAGCAGACAAAATATCCGAGTGATATTTTGTTTTTTCATCGAAATGGCGACAAAAGATAAAGTAGACATAAAACCATTATTTGATAACGTTTTGATAAAGCCTCTGGATGCCGAAGAGAAAACGGCTTCTGGAATCGTTCTTCCCGATAGCGCAAAGGAAAAGCCTCAGGTCGGACTGGTTATGGCTATAGGAACGGGACACGTTTCACCTGAAGGCAAAGTAAGACCTATAAGCGTTCGGCCCGGACAAAAAGTAATGTATAAAAAATGGGGAGGATCGGAGGTTAAGGTAAAGGGCGAGGAATGGATGATCGTTGAGGAAAAAGATATACTCGCCGTTATTGGCTAATCTTAAAGAGATATGGCTAAACAGCTTAAATTTTCAGAAGAAGCAAGACAAAGTTTGGTAAAAGGAGTTAATATCCTGGCTCAAGCTGTTGTGACAACGCTTGGGCCCAAAGGAAGAAATGTGGCCCTGGATAAAAAATGGGGCGCGCCCAACGTTATACACGACGGAGTGTCAGTTGCCAAGGAAATAGAGCTTGAAGATCCTTTCGAGAATATGGGCGCACAACTTGTCAAGGAAGCAGCCTCAAAAACAAATGATGTTGCAGGAGACGGAACAACTACCGCAACTTTACTTGCCCAATCGATTATTAATATAGGATTTAAAAACGTAACTGCAGGTGCCAATCCTATGATTTTAAAATTGGGAATGGAAAAAGCAGTTGAGACAGTTGTCGAAGAGATTAAGAAGATGGCAAAAGCTTTAAGAGAGGAAGACGTTGAGAAAGTAGCTACAATCTCAGCGCAAGATGAGCAAATTGGAAAGCTGATCGCGGAAGCGCTCAACAAAGTAGGAAAAGATGGAGTTGTAACAGTTGAGGAGGGACGCGGACTTGAGCTAAATTATGATCTAAAAGAGGGAATGGAGTTTGATAAAGGATTTGCCTCGGCATATTTCGTTACCAATCCTGACAAGATGGAGGCAGAAGTTGAGGATCCATACATTCTTATAACTGATAAGAAAATTTCAAACCTTCAGGAGCTTTTGCCTTTCTTAGAAAATCTTGTAAAAGTTTCCAAAAATCTTGTAATTATTGCCGATGAAATAGAGGGAGAGGCTTTAGCCACATTGGTCGTGAATAAACTTAGGGGTACGTTTAATGCCCTGGCTGTAAAAGCACCCGGCTTTGGTGATAGAAGAAAAGAAATGCTTGAAGACATAGCAATTCTCACTGGGGGGACTGTTATTTCAGAAGACACTGGAATGAAGTTTGAAAATGTGACACTTGAAGAATGTGGTAGAGCCGAAAAGATATGGGCTGATAAAGAAAATACAAGAATAATTGGCGGTAAAGGAAGCCCCAAGGCTCTTCAGGCTCGAATTGCTCAAATTAAATCGGCGATTGAAAAGACTACATCAGATTTTGACAGAGAAAAATTCCAGGAAAGACTGGCGAAATTATCAGGCGGAGTAGCTGTTATTAATGTAGGCGCTGCGACAGAAATAGAGCTTAAAGAAAAGAAAGAAAGAGTAAATGATGCAGTAGCAGCCACAAAAGCCGCACTTGAAGAAGGGATAGTGCCGGGTGGAGGAGTAGCTCTTCTTAAAGCCAGGAAAGCTTTACTTCCGCTTCAGGATTCACTTAAAACAGACGACGAGAAAACAGGGGTGGATATATTGTATCAGGCTTTGGCAGATCCCATTAAGTGGATTACCAAAAATGCAGGAGCGGATGAGGGATGGGTAGAGCGAACAGTTGAGGAAGCCCACAAAGATCCTAAAAAGTCCCAAGACTTTGGATTTAATGCAAAAACTATGCAGTTTGGCTCCATGATCGCAGAGGGAATAGTAGATCCTGCAAAAGTTACGCGCTCTGCAGTTCAAAACGCAGCAAGTGTCGGAATGATGGTACTAACTACAGAGGCTTTAGTCACAGATCTTCCTGAGAAAAATCCTCCTTCGGCTTCAGGAATGCCCCCCGGCGGAATGGATTACTAGTAGTTTACTTATACTTTAATTTCATTGCCGCAATATAAAGACTTAGTATTAACACAACTGCATTAACGAGTAAGACAGGTTTTGCGATCAAGAGTATTCCATAAATCAACCAAAATACGGAAGATGTGGATAGTAAGATAAAAGTTGCAAGTGAAATACTTTTAGTATTTTTAGTTTTCCAAACTTGAACCGCTTGGGGAACAAACATAACGATCCCGATTCCTGCCGCAATAAAGCCGAATAAATTCGCAATTTGAACAGCATCCATTGTTATATTATACATAAAGGTAATAGGCTCAGGGTCAAAACGTCATGGCGAAATAGACTACTAAAAACTATTTGGTAGTGAGATAGGCAGTAGGTATTAGCCCTAATAAAGCACCTCCAAATAAAGCCAATAGTCCAGACAGTGCCAAGAGTAGAACATATTTAAAATCTTTTAAAAATCCTTTAGAACTAGTCACCATATAGGAAACGACCAAAACTACTATTACCGCAATAATATTTCCTATGCTAGACCCAAATGAAAAGCCGTTGTTGTTTAAAGTAGTTCCTAAGACTCCGGCAGCCAGAATACTTATTGCGACAGTCAGAACTAAATATGCTATGTAGAATCCTAACGCTTGGATAGGAGTTCTCTTATAGCCAAAATCCATAAGTTTAGAAAACATGTTAACCACCCCCTCTCTAGTTTAATTCTGTAAAATTTTCCTCATATTGTCAAATTGTAAGAAGGTTTTCTGTATGTTATATTAGATCTCTAATTCTAGAAATGCGAAGAATTGCTCTTTTTGTATTTCCCTTAAGTTTAATAACAGTACTTTTTTTAATAAGCTTATTTATTGTTTCCAAAGATTCTGGAAAAGGAGCGCTTCAGATTACATCTAATCCCTCAAGCCGTGTTTATCTAAACGGAGAGTACATAGGAGATAGCCCATTATGTAAATGTAAGCTTAACGAAATGATTTCTTCAGGAGACTATAGCGTTAAACTCGTTCCCAAGGAAGGCGGTTTTGAAGAATTCGAAGAGAGAATTAGAATAACTCCCTCAGTATTAACGGTTGTCGACCGAACTTTTGGTCCGGAAGGAAAATCTTCAGGTAGTATAATTAGTCTTTCGAGAACAGTCGATAAAAAACGGTCCCCTGTGCTTGTGACTTCTTTTCCAAACAAAGCAGATGTCTTTATAGACAGCAAAAAAGAAGGTGCTACTCCAATACAGATTGAAAATCTTACCGTTTCAGATCATGAGGTATCTGTTAGAAAAGACTCTTACCAACCAAAAACACTCCGTGTTAGAACAGCCCTGGGATACAGACTGGAAATAGTAGCTTATTTAGGTATTGGGGAGACGGTTTCATCTCCCTCAGCCGAAACTACAATTACAGTTCAGAAAATAAAAATTTTGGAAACACCTACGGGATTCTTAAGAGTTCGGTCGGCAAGCTCCTCTTCCTCTTCTCAAGTTGGAGAAGTTTTGCCAGGAGAAGAATATGAGCTTTTAGAGGAGGCAGAGTCATGGTATAGGATAAAACTTAAGGAAGGCGTTGAAGGTTGGATAAGTAAAAGCTATGCGGAAAAAATTTAGACTCCAATAAAATAAATTATAAGGATTACTAAGATTCCCCAACCTATAACTGTGGCAAGCAAAGGCTTATCTGATAAAAGTACTTTCTCTGGACTTTCACCTTCGTGCTTTTCATAAATATCCTGAAGATAGCGCATTAGGATATAAACCACCGGAATAATTGTTACCATAAGCCATTTTCTCTGGAAAAAAGTTGGCAAAAATTCCGGGAAAATAAATCCCTCGGGTAAATTAATATGTGTTGGCTCCTCCAAAAAGGTGAAAAGAGAATAAGATACAAAAGTTCCTGTAGCAAAAACAGAAGCATATACGTCTAATAATCTTTCAGAATAATGAGAAAGAGTTTTTCTAGTGGCTGCTATGTTTCCGCCAGTTCTTCTGGAAACTAAAGTTAGCTCTGATCTTCTTTTACCTATTGCGATAAAAAGCGAGAAAGAAATTGTTGTCAAAAGAAGCCAGACAGATATATGAAGGCCTGTCGCAAATTCTCCTGCATAGACTCTTAAAATATATCCTGCAGCAATTGTTAAAATATCAAGGACTGTGATCGTCTTTAGAAAAGTCGAGTATAAAAATTGGAGAAAGATATAGACGATTGCCAAAATAAAAAAAGCAGGAGTTACATAAAAAGCAAGCGTTAAAGAAGAAATCATTAGAACTCCCGCAAATACCTGGGCTACTGGTATTGGTACGTCTCTGTGAGCCAAAGGCCTGAATTTTTTAAACGGATGCATCCGATCACTTTCAATATCGAAGATGTCGTTGATGATATACGTTGCTGAGGAAAGTCCGCAGAAAACTATAAAAGAAAGGATAACCTTTTCTAAAAGAGGAAAATTGAAAAGTTCTCCTGAAAAAACTATGGCAGCAAAGATTGCGAAGTTTTTAATCCACTGCCTGGGCCTTATTAATCGAAGAATATTATATGGCAACTTTATCATTTCGATCCCTTTTTAGTAAGAAGTTTAAAAATAGTATCGCTCCTCCTACCAGTACTGCTACCATTATAATTGCAAATAACTTTCCTTTACTGGATAAAACCAGAGAAAGCGCCCCCAATATAGCAGAAATGCTCCAATAAAACAACGCAACTGCGCGTTGGCTCAATCCCTGAGAAAGAAGAAGATGATGCAAATGCTTTTTGTCATGCCAGAAAGGAGAACGTCCCGAAACTACTCTTCTAAAAATCGTGTAGACTCCGTCTGCAAGGGGAATTCCCATAACAAGCATAGCGGTTGCGAGCTTGGCGCTTGAGAGAATTGCGACAACACCTAATAACAGATATATCGAAGTCGCCCCGTATCCGGGGAAAATTTTTGCAGGGTAAAAATTGAAGAACAGAAAGCCAAGCGCTGAGCCCGCAATAATAAAAGAAAGTTTTGCGCCCATAATGCTTGTTTGATCGACTTGAGCAAACCTTAGGCTTAATATTCCTATGACAATTGCTGAAATTGCGACTATTCCCGGCATTTGTCCATCAACTCCTTTGCTCCAGTTAAGCATATTCATAACCCAAACAATCCAGAAAACTGCAATGACGTCCGAAAGCGCAATTCCAAACCCCAACCCCAAAAAATCAAGAGGAAAGAAAGTTTGATTTAAGTACAAAATTCCACCAAAAGGGTTAGTAATGAAAGGAACACTTACTCCAGCGGCTACTATGATTATCCCGCAGATTATATTTATGAAAAATCTAAGGTAAGGAGAGGTATCAAATTTATCATCTAAGATCCCAACAATAAGCGCTATAAACGATGCTACAAAAATAGATATCAGAAGATCCGTTTTTGGAATAAATATAACTGATGCTCCAAAAACCCCTAAGAATAAAGGAATGCTTCCACCTCGAGGCGTTGGTTTTTTGTGAATAACTCCAGGGTGTTTTCTTTTTGGATCGTCCACCACCTTGAATTTTTTCAAAAAATTGATAGACAGTGGCGTTAACACAAACGTAATGAAGAAAGCTACCAGAAAAGATGCTAGAATCGTTAAATTTAAATTCATATCACAAGTTGTATGGTTCTTATTGTAAAGAGAAAAGTTAGTATGGAAATAAGAAGAGTAGTAACAGCAAGCATTCTTGAGATCAAAGGAATTGACTTAAGAATTAAAGAAGAAAAAATTGCGTTAAATATATAAACTCCTAACACAACAATTTGTGGCAAAAATATTCCTACTGCCGGACTGAATCGCGCATCGCCCCAAGGGAGTTGATTAAAAAGAGGAATGATAGGCGGTAGATCCCTAAAACTTAAGAGGGAATAAATAAAAGTCATAAATATAACCGCAATAGCTGCAGTGTATAGACGAAAAAGTGTAGTATTTGCTCTTATGGAGCTAATTGACTCTTTCATAGATCTGAGCGTTTTCGATCTCCATGGTAAGTCGGTAATCGTACAAAGAAATAGGCAAAAGATCTTTATCCTGCATAATAACTATAAATTTAGGTTTCTTAGAATTTAAAGAGCTGATAGTTAGCGGAAAGCCGTCTTTATAGCTTGTCACATGATACAAAACAGTATATCTGTGGGGAGGAATTTTACCTGTCATCTTATAAACCTGTGCATTGTTTCCCCAGAGATAAATCGAGTCTTCCTCTCCTGTTTTCGAATTCATATAATTTGCAATTTTATAATCTGTAACTGCTCTTTTATCAAAGAAACTAATATACTGAATACTTGATTTACCCCCTTTTAAAAAATCAATAAAATTGAAGTAATAAGCTATTGTCTTGTAATAAAGCGGAAAACTTGAGAGCAAAAATACAAGTAAGAAAACAAATGAGACGGTAAGAATTTTTTGTAATTTTTTCTCCCGGATCATTAGGCCTACAAAGAGACAAAAACTCGGGAGGATGACCAGAAGATAATGGATGTAGGGTCTTTGAGAGAAGAAAGCGTTGAAAAAAGAGAAGCCTAGCCACACTAGAACAAAAATTGATGTAGTACTCAAAAGCTTTATTTTTTTAAGGATAACATAAGCAAAGAACAAGAGAAGAATTGCCTTAGCAATTAATAGATCCTGTGTGAAAAATATAGAATTATCCTTTCCCACATAGGATATGTTTGAGAAAAGTGAAGCATTCATGAAGTTTCGAAAATTTGAAGTGATTAAAAAATAGAGAGAAGTTATAAAAACAGGCAGGGAGAATCCTACCAAAAGAAAGTATATTCTTTTGAATTTAAACTCTCCGAATTTTTTAAAATTAATAACTGCCAGAAATACAAAGAAAGCCGCGAGGTCAAAAATTGCAACAATTTTTATTAAAAAGGCAAGGCTAAGAACCCCTCCCGCTAAAAAAAGAGTTATATTTCGTCTATCTTCGGAAGTATGCCTAAGCGATACAAGAACAAGAACCGCTGAAGAGATGATTGGAAGAAGCATGAAATTTTCAGCATTTGCGATGTTACCCTCTATTAGGGGCAGACCGAAAAGAATAGCAAAGCCTCCGGTAATGAAATAGATAACCCAGTCTTTTCTCTTTTGAAAAAGTTCTTTTGAGAGCCGGAAAAAAACCCAAATCGAGAGAAGTCCAAACACTAAAGACAAAGCTCTTATTAGATATTGCTCGGAGTTAAATATGGCATAAATTAGGTATAGAAGAGGAGGTTTGTTGTCGAATGCGTCTTTATAAATCGTCCCCCCATCCCTAAGAATCATTCCAATAGCTTGGTATATTCCCTCGTCTCCATACCAGTATGGCTCAAAAAGAGAAGGAAGACGGAGTATAAAGAAAATCACTGAAAGAATTAAAAGGAACCAAAAGCTTCGGCTTTTCTCAAGCCTTTCTATAAGCCTCATAATTTTTCCGTGACCTTATACTCCATTTTTCTACCAAACATCACTTGAGTATGTGAAATTATTGCCGGAAGAGAATTGAAGAAAAAGCCCGCAATCGGCATAAGAACAAATTCCAGAGGAAATAAAAGCTCTCTTGCTCGTGATTTTGAAAGATGCTTAGGCCTGTTCCTATAATCGATCACTATCATAATTGCCAAAGCAATAATAGTTGACGCGAGTATTATCCTTGCCAAAATTGGTAAGTTATAGCCAAGAGCGGTTCTTGCAAAAACAGGATTTATAAGCGTAATTATATTTGCAGCGATTGTAATTATGAACCAATTGACCGGCCACAGGAAATGATCGATAAGAACATGAAAAAGCATTTTTGTTTTCTTAAAGAAAGGGACGTTGGGAACAGTAAACCACCATTTGATAAACAGGGGATCGTCTGATACCCCATATGACCATCGTCTTACCTGATGATATTTGTTCTTAAGACTTCTTATATATGTGTTGGAAAGAGGGGAGTCCAAAGAGGTTTTTAAAAAAATCGGATTTGCTTTGACGTCACCGTTAAGTTTGTAAAAGGCCTTGAAGAAGATTCTATAGTCTTCTGGTATAACGTCGGTATCCCAAAATCCGATACGCTCCAAAAGCCTAAATGATAAAGAGTAGGTACTGGTGGCAATTAATCTATCGCCCTGGACCAAAAGTCCTGTTCTCCAAAGACTTGAGAAGAAAGAGAAAATTCTGTTGGGCGCCGGTACTGTCCAGAAATTGTTGTGATCTACTGTCGCAGATTGCCAGAAATTATTGTATTTTTTCTCATCGGCTAGAAAACTATGGGTAAGATAGGAAAGGTATTGAGGATCAAAACACGTATCGGCATCAGCGGTTGTCACAGTTGTAAAGTCTATATTCAAAGGGCCATTTTTAACGATATTTTTATATATCCATTTTCCGCTATATGCCTCATTTGAAGATTTTCCCTTAACTTCACCGGGAATATCAGGATGGAAAGCGGCATAAATTCCTCCAAAGACATCGCTAAACTGCGAAAGAAGTATATTGGCTTTTTTCCTGGCATCTTTTTCTCTTTTTTCCATCGCCAAAACCACATATATTCTATTTTTGGGAAAGGTCTGATCCTGTATTGACTCTATTAATCTTTTTAGTTTCTCAACGCCCTCTTGATAATTGGGGATTAAGACTATGTGGTTTACTTTTTGGAAATCCCTGAGCTTTTGAGTCTCCGAAAACCAATCGATTTTTTCAGCTTTCTTAATCTTTTGGGAGGCTACATAGGCCGTGATTAAAAGCGCAAAAGATCTATAAAACCAGAATACATCAAAGAATAAAACGAAATAAGCGACTAAATATGGGATTATTAAAGCGCCCCAAAGAGGAAAAAGAATGAGAAACCAAGAAACAAATCCAGGCAAAATCTCAAGAGCCCGCTTGGTTTTTATAGGATAGCGTCTAAAAACTTTATCAAAAAAAATTGTCATATATTAAAAAGAAGCTGCGCATTTCGGGTGGTTTGCTCCTTTAGTTTCTCAAAAGATGTGCCCTTTATTTCAGCCAGGAATTTACCAAGTATTATAGCATAAGAAGGCTCATTCCTTGAGCCTCGATGAGGCACAGGCGCAAGATAAGGACTGTCCGTCTCAGTAAGAAGCCTTTCTGTTGGGGTATGTTTGGCAAGTTCCCGAAGCGATACGGTTTCTCCGGGAGGAAGACCCTCGTAGGTTAGATTTCCATCGAATCCGATATAAAAACCCATATCAAGTACGTCTTTTAGTACATCCATTGTTCCTGCAAAACAATGAAACATTCCGGGAGGGTTTTTAAGAAGATTTTTATGGTGTTTTAAAACTTCTACTATATCTTCTCCAGCGTGCCTGTTGTGAATTTGTAGGGGCAAATTTAGCTGGTGAGCTAGCTCTATTTGTGTTTCAAAAACCTTTTTCTGGAGCTTTGGATCTACGACCTGGTTTGTCTCATACCTATAATAATCGAGTCCTATTTCTCCGATCGCCACTACTTTTTTGTTTTGGGCAAAATTCTTGAGTTCTTTTTCCCAGCCATCCTCCAGCTTGTCAGCGTGATGCGGATGAATCCCAAGAATTGCAAAAAGTTTGTCGTATTTTTCCGCTAGCTCCAAAGCCTTTTTGCTTGAGTCGAGTCTAGTTCCTACGTTTATTATTTTCTCAATGCCTGATTCGTGCGCCCTTTTTATAACTTCGTCGTAATCTTTTTCAAATGCATGAAAATTAAGATGGCAGTGAACGTCAATCATAGATAGATTATAACAGGGAACATAACTTATAATTGGAACATAAATGGACATTGTTGGGAAATTTACCAAGCTTAAAAAAACAGACTACCTGGCTCTTCTAATTTGCCTCCTGTTTTTAGGAGCCTATTTGACTCTAGCTTTAGTCAAGCACGCACATTTCGGAACGGGCTATGATTTGTCTGTAGATAATCAAATAGTTTGGGAATACTCAAAATTTCTCCCGCCCATTATGACAGTTCACGCCTATGCTTTTACACCGGTATTTTATGATCACGTTGAGTTTGTTTATGCACTCCTTGCGCCTTTTTATTGGATTTTGCCTGATGCCAGAATGCTCATTATTTTGCAAGTTTTAGCAATTATACTTTCAGGAATCCCGATTTATCTTCTTTCGAAGAAATACAAAATTAATAATCTCGCCTCGCTTGCATTTTTAATTTCTTATTACATGTTTTTCGGAGTTCAAAATGCTTTATGGTCTGATGTTCACAGCCTTACTTTTGGGGTCGCATTCCTTACATTTTTTATTTATTTTTTAGACAGTAGGAAGAAATGGCCGACACTTCTGTTTTTTGCTCTGGCACTCATAAGCAAGGAAGATATAGGGTTTCTTACGTTTTTTATTGCTTTTGTTTATTTTATTAAGACACGATGGAAGCTGAATCTTTTGATTATGGCCGCCTCGGCACTATTCCTTTATATAGTTTTTTTTATTTTTTATCCCAACTTCACGTTAGGATACCAATACGCTAATACAGGGGGATTACTTTCAAACATTGATCTTTCAAACCTTTTTAATACTGCGGAGAAGCGATCAGTTTATATTTATTCACTTTTACAAACAGGATTTCTTTCTCTTTTAAACCCATTATTTCTTATCCCATACTTTGCAGATTTGGGACATTATTTTGTCTTTGGTAGCGAGAGAACTACTTCTGCGCAAGGACTTTTCCTTCATTACAGGGCTTCTTTGGCCGTCTTTTCAATATGGCCGGCAATCATGGCAGTCTCCAAATTTAAAAAGCTAAACAATAAGTTTTTGGCGCTCTACGTTTTATTTTTCGCATTTTTAGTAACCTATCTTCTTCACTCTCCCTTAACTTATTTATCAAAAAAATGGTTCTGGGCCGAGCCCTCAGGGGTTAAGAATATAAAACAAGCGATAAACTTTCTTCCTAAAGACGCATATGTAGTGACACAAGTTAACATTTCGCCTCATATCTCAAACAGAGAACTCATCGTCACTATGTGGGGAGAAGGAAAAGAATTTCCCAAAAATTCTCCTTGCGGGGAACCTAAATGTGACTGGTTTAAATGGGCTGGAGAGCCAAGGTATATGCTTGTCGATACATCTCCGGAATGGAACATTCTGCACCTTTTGGCTAACAGAGAAGATTTTATCGAAGGACTAAAAAATATGGAAAAAGAGGGAATTATTAAAAAACACAAGCAGTTTGACTCAGCAACAATTTATAGAGTGTATGCGCGTCCCTATTGACGTTAGGAACATTTTCTAATATAAAATATATATGGCCAAGAAAAAATCAAAGCGAAGACACCAAAGCTTTAAAATGACTCCCCATGGTCATCCTCAGGGAAAAGTCTTTTTTTATATTGTTTTGGCAGTGCTTTTTGGTATAGCTGTTGGCTACCTTTTTAGGGACCAAGTTATAGCAGTATTGGGTGCCGCTACCTTCTCCTATTAAATCCTCGGGAAGAGGGGAGATTCTAATTTGATTAATTCTTTCGTAAACTGCTTTTCTATTTTTTCTGCGGTTTCCGGCAAGAATGGCTTCAAAAAAATTGCAATTTCCAAAAGCCCGTCAGTTAAATGCTCCAATACAGCTTTAATTCTTTGATCTTTCTTTTTGATAAGATCCCAAGGCCGCTCACTCTCAACATATCTATCAAGACTGGAGATTTTTTCCCAAACCAAAGCTACTGCGTCATTTAACCTGAATTCATAAAAAGCCTCATCAAATCCTTGTGTATCAATAATCTGCCTGCCCGTTTCTTTTAAACTGAATCCTTCTGTTTCACAAAGTTTGGCCACCCTAGACACGAGATTTCCCAATCCATTTGCCAAATCTGAGTTATAGACCTCTCTAAATCTGTCTTCTGAAAAATCTCCATCCGAAGTCGTTGGAATTTCTCTGAGTAAATAAAATCTTAAGGCGTCTGCTCCATGCTTTTCTATAAGACTTATGGGGTCAACTACGTTTCCCAGAGTTTTAGACATTTTCTGACCGTTAACAGTCAAATATCCGTGAACAAAGATAGATTTTGGCAGGGGAAGATCCGCTGAGAGCAAGAATGCAGGCCAATAAACGGCATGGAATCTTAAAATCCCTTTTCCTATGACATGAACATCCGAAGGCCACCATTTTTTATAGTTTTCCTCGTCCGTTCCAAACCCCAAACCCGATTGATAAATGTTTAAAGCATCAAACCAGACGTAAATTTTTTGTGAGGGGTCGCCGGGGACAGATACTCCCCAATTTTTTGCTCGTGCGTTAGATCTTGAAATGCTTATGTCTTTGAGGCCCTGCTTTACAAAAGCGACTGCCTCATTTTTTCTGGTCTCGGGAATAATTTTTAACCCAGCCTTTTCTAAAAGTTCAAGGATTTGTTTCTCGTATTTAGATAACTTAAAAAAATAATTTTCTTCGGAGACTTTATCAAGTTTTTTCCCCGGATGTTCAAAACACTCTCCGTTTTCGTTTAGTTCGGAAGTCTCATAGAAAGTCTCACAACCTACGCAGTAAAGTCCCTCATATGTTTTCTTATAAATATCTCCATTTTTAAAGCAAAGCTCCCAAAGCTTCTGAGAAGACTTGTGATGATCATTGTTTGATCCTTTTTGAAAGACGTCAAACTGGACATTTAATTTTTTCGCAAGCTCCTCAAACAATTTACTGTTTCGGTCGATGAACTCCTGAACAGGCGTCTTTTCGGCTTCTGCTGCCTGGACGTTTTTAAGCGCATTTTCGTCTCCACCGGAAAGGAGAAGAGTTTCCTCTCCCTTGAGCCTATGAAAGCGAGCAATAGTGTCTGCCTGGACAAATTCCAAAGCATGGCCAATATGAGGCCTCGCATTTACATAAGGAATAGCAGTTGTTATATAAAATTTGGACATAGATTAGCTTCTAGCTACTAGCAACTAGCGTCTAGTTTGCAAGAGGCAAGGATAATTATAGCAGAGCTGAGGCTGAAGTGGATCATTTTTGTTTGTAAAGAAAAAGCTCGATGGTTACAAAAAGAGCAAGAACAAGGCCTAAAAATAGCGGGCTTGTCAACTCTAAGTAGCGCAAAAACAGATAAAAAACAATTAAGGAAGAGAATATAAGGCCTTGCAGTTTACTTCTTGAGACGAAAGCTAAAAGAGAAAAAATAAAGGCAAAAAGGGACACGAAAAAGAATGGAAGGATGGGAATCCTAATGTTTAGAAATGCAAACCTGTAATCGGGAGAGACTTTGAAAAACAGATAAGCTGTTGAAGCTAAAAACAGAACTGATAGGGGAAGAAATATAAAATATTGTCTGAATTTTCTTTTGTTCTTCATAAATTCAGTATAACATCCATTTTGCTATAATTTCCTTATGCGTGGAGATAAAATCTTATGGAATGATCAAGTGAAATTAATAATCTCAGACGTAGATGAAACAGTAGCAGATCTATATGTCAGAGCCGAACCAGAAATGATTCAGGAGTTAACAGAATTATTACAGGAAGGAGTAGCTGTTTTCTTTGTCACAGGTCAAGGTTTAAAGAGTGCCCAATGGAGAGTTATTGAATTACTTCCACAACCGCTCAGAAGTCATATACTCATAGGTCATTGTAGCGGTGCAGAGGTTTGGGGATATAATTCAGACGGCACTCTCCGTTCTCTGCCCTTTTATAGTGTTTACAATTTATCAGAAGAACAAAAGAAGAAATGGCGAGAGTTAGTTCAGCAACTTGTTAAAGAGTTCAATCTTAAAACTTATCACACAATGCCAGTCAAAGAGTTTCTCAAGCAAGTGGGAAATAATCCATTATCAGTTATGCTCGAAGATCGAGGGCCTCAAATCACATTCGAAGTAGTAAATGGATATGATTTAACACCTGAACAAGCAAGTCGATTAGAGGCTACTATACCTGAAATACACAGTCACTATGACTTAAGAGTTCCTATATTAGAAAGAGCTGAGGAGCTATTTAATGAAGAAAATCTGCCAATTGCCCCACACTTAGCGGGAGTGTTTGCAGTTGATTTTATTGTCAAAGGTGTCTCTAAAACTACAGCCGTAAAACGCGTTCTTAGAGACGGTTCTGTTCTTGCTTCTTTAGGGTTGACTCAAGATGACGTAAGCGATCCAAATCGTATAGAAATATGGGGAGATAAATTTTCTACTATTAGAGGGGGTACAGATAGGTATATGAGCGAAGCTTTGCCTTCTCAAGTTCGATCTATTGACTTTAGAGAAGAGGATCCAAAAGAATTTATGTCCGGATACAATGTTGTGGTGTGGAGCGGTATAAAACACCTGCATAACGGTTTACTTGAATATCTACAATCGAGGCCGAAATAATTATCCCCTTGACCCGTTCGACTTCGCTCAGGGTCTTCGCCCTATTTAGGGCTTGACATGGGTTGGCACTCGTGATATATTACTGCTAATCCCAAGGCGTCAGCTACGGTTTGTTGGCCATCACACTCGCACTCACGAAGCTGCGTTTCTTCGGGTTTGAAATTTTTGAAACAATGCATGATTTAACACAGCGTCAGATAGAGATCCTAAAAAGTCTCATAGAGGAATATATTGAGACAGCAGAACCCGTAGGTTCTGAAACTTTGGAGAAAAAGCATAGTTTGAGTGCATCTCCTGCTACCATTCGAAATGAAATGGTTCGTCTCACTGAATTTGGATATCTTCGAAAACCCCATACGTCTGCAGGAAGAATCCCTACGCCTTTGGCAATGAAATTTTATGTAAAACAGCTCATGAAGGAAAAAGAGCTTTCTGTGGCCGATGAAGTGGCTGTTAAGGAAAAAGTTTGGGACTTTAGAGACGAGCATAAAAGATTTCTTCAGGAATTAACCCGTTCTCTCGCAGAGCGAACAAAAACTCTTGCTGTTGCAGCTACTGACAATGGGGACTATTTTTTCTCAGGATATGCCAATATTTTAGATATGCCTGAGTTCTATGATATAGACGTTACAAAAAACTTACTCTCCGCACTCGATGAAGCAATGTGTCTTCGGGATATTTTTAACGGAATTATAGGAGATGAGGATATATATGTTTTGGTAGGAGAGGACTTAGGCCCAAGGCTTGCGGGACCTTATAGCTTCGTCTTTACTAAATTTAGAACAGCCGGTAATCAGACGGGAGAGATCGGAGTATTGGGGCCTGTAAGGCTTCAATACAATTCGGTAGTGCCAACTGTAAAATATTTTGGGCACTTAATTGAGGAAGTAGCACGCGGCTGGTAATTTGCAAAAATGAAGAAACATGATGAAAAGTTTGACAAAAAAGAAAAGGATCTTGAAAATGCGCTGAGACGCGCGCTAGCTGATTATCAGAACCTTGAAAAAAGAATTGCTGAGGAAAAGTCCAGCTGGGTCCGCTCAGCAAATAAAGATCTTATTTTAAGACTTTTGCCGGGACTTGATAGCTTGTTACTTGCTGAAAAACACACGGACGATGAGGGAGTAAAGGTTTCAATAGATCATTTTCTGGATATCTTCCGGAAAGAGGGTGTCGAGAAAATAGAAACTATTGGGCGGGAGTTTAACCCAAATCTTATGGAAGCAATTTCCACAAGAGAGGGCGAAGAAGGAATTGTTTTAGAGGAGATTAAAGTAGGATACATGCTAAAAGGAGAAGTAATAAGGCCTGCACAAGTGGTCGTCGGAAAGGAAACAAATTAAAATGGGAAAAATTATAGGAATTGATTTAGGAACAACAAATTCTGCGGTAGCGGTGATGGAGGGAGGAAATCCCAAAGTAATTCACTCCGCTGAGGGGAGAAATGTAATCCCCTCCGTCGTGGATCCGATTAGTCATATTGTGGGAGACGTGGCCAAACATCAGTTAGTTCTTAAGCCGAAAACGACAATATTCTCGATTAAAAGACTGATGGGAAGAAAGTATACCGATGAGTCCGTTCAGTTCGATTCAAAATGGCTTCCTTACACGATTAAGAGCGGCCGTGATGGAATGGCTGATGTGGAAGTTGGGGGACGAACTTTGACTCCCCAGGAAATCTCAGCGATGATTCTTCAGAAAATTAAAGCAGACGCAGAGGCGTATTTAGGTTCTAAGGTAACTCAGGCAGTTATTACTGTCCCTGCATATTTTGACGATTCCCAGCGTCAGGCCACCAAGCAGGCAGGAGAAATAGCAGGGCTTGAGGTGTTGCGAATCATAAATGAGCCCACTGCGGCAGCGCTTGCTTATGGTTTGGACAAAAAGAATGCGCATACCATAGCTGTCTATGATTTGGGAGGCGGAACTTTCGATATCTCGACCCTTGAATTAGGCGAAGGAGTCTATGAGGTAAAGTCCACAAACGGAGACACACATCTCGGAGGAGACGACTTTGACAAAGCAATAATTGACTATATCGCCGAAGAGTTTAAGAAAGAAAATGGGGTAGATTTAAGTAAAGATCCTCAAGCTCTTCAGCGCCTTAGAGAGTCTGCTGAAAAAGCCAAGATCGAGCTTTCCTCTGCAACTGAAGCACAAATTAACCAGCCATTTATTACTCAGGGTTCTTCCGGACCTCTCCATCTGACAATGAGTTTGTCCCGCTCAAAACTTGAACAGATCGTAGATGAATTAATTCAAAAAACTCTAAAGCCTGTTGAAATCGCACTTAAAGATGCAGGAATTAAAGTTTCGGATATCAACGAAATAGTTATGGTTGGCGGAATGACCAGGATGCCAAAGATTGTTGAAACTGTTACTAAATTCTTTGGAAAAGAACCAAACAAATCAGTAAATCCGGACGAAGTCGTGGCTGTCGGAGCAGCAATTCAAGGAGGAGTCCTAGGCGGAGAAGTAAAAGATGTATTGCTTTTGGACGTAACTCCGCTAACCTTGGGAATTGAAACTTTGGGCGGAGTCTCAACTCCTCTTATTGATAAAAACACAACGATTCCTACATCCAAGTCTCAAGTTTTCTCAACAGCTGCTGACAATCAGACTCAGGTAGAAATAAACGTCCTGCAAGGAGAGCGACCTATGGCAGCGGATAATAAATCTTTAGGGAGATTTATTCTTGACGGTATTCCACCTGCGCCAAGAGGTGTTCCTCAAGTCGAGGTTGCATTCGATATAGATGCCAATGGAATTTTAAATGTAAAAGCAAGCGACAAAGCAACTGGCAAAGAACAAAGCATAAAGATAACTGGTTCCACGGGTCTTTCAAAAGAAGAAGTTGAAAAAATGACCAAGGAGGCCGAGGTTCATGCTGAGGAAGATAAAGCCAAGAAAGAATCAGTTGAGGTTCGAAACCAAGCAGACGCTATGATTTTTACCGCTGAGAAAACTTTGAAAGATAATGAGGGAAAAATAGAAGAAGGTCTAAAGAAGGAAATAGAAGAAAAAACAAAAGCCTTAAAAGACATTTTGTCCACCGGTTCCAAAGAAGATCTGGAGGTCAAAACAAAAGACCGAGCCAGTTGAAGGCGAAGTGGTAAATTAGCGTGGACTACTCGCGAATTGCTCGGGGTCCTGCCACTCGTTTCCCTCCCGCCAGTGCTCGTTCACGATTCACTGACTTGCGCGCTGTCGGGAAGCCCTTCCACTCCTGTCACCCCTCCACCATATTATTTGATAAAATACTAAATACATAAATTATGTGCGGAATTTTCGGTTACGTAGGTAAGCAAACGAATGTGGGAGATATGGTTCTTCGGGGTCTTAAGACTCTTGAGTACAGAGGTTATGATTCGTGGGGAATTGCAATAAAGATTATAGATAATAAATCAAATCTAAAATCTGGAATATCTATAGAAAAGCACGTTGGGAAGATTGGAAACGCTAAAGTTAGTTTTCCGAATAGCAATATTGGTATAGGGCACACCAGATGGGCGACTCATGGGGGAGTAACTGTCGCAAATGCACATCCGCATCTTGATTGCACGGGTAGAATTGCAATTTTGCATAACGGTATCATCGAAAACTGGCAAGAAATTAAAGAAGATCTTTTGAAGAAAGGCCATAAGTTCGTATCCGAAACAGATACCGAGGTTTTTCCTCATCTTTTGGAAGACCTTGAGAAAACAAATGATTTTTCCACAGCTTTTCGTTTGGCATTCAACAAAATAAAAGGACTCAATGCAATTGTTGGCATAAATTCTGAAACGTCAGAGATTGCTGCTGCGAAAACAGGGTCTCCTTTGGTTGTTGGAGTATCTGATACTGGATTTTATATTTCTTCAGACTCTTTAGGTATTGTTCCACATACTAAAAAACTCTTATTCCTTAAAGATAATGAGATGGTGATTCTTGGCAAAAATCTAACTCTTTTCAGTTTGCCTGAGGGATCAGAAAAGAATCCGGACATTCAGACAGTGGACTGGAAAATAGAAGAAGCAGAAAAAGGAAAATTCAGCCATTTCATGCACAAAGAAATTTATGACCAGCCAAAAGTCATCCGAGGGATTGCTCAAAGAGAGGATGAAGTTGAAGCACTGTCAGAGATTATAAAAAAAGCTTTCGGGACTTTCTTCATTGGGGCGGGAACAGCTTTCTATGCATGCCTTGCGGGATCTTATTTTTTCTCAAAAATTGCCAAGCGTCACGTCAATACCATAGCTGCATCAGAGTTTAACTATCTTGAAGATTTCCTAACCGATAAAAGCTTGGTAATTGCTTTCTCTCAAAGCGGCGAAACAATAGATGTGGTAGAGCCGCTTCAAAGAGCTTCTAAGAAAGGATCAAAAATTGCAGCAATCACAAATGTTTTAGGATCCACCATTTATAGAATTTCCGATTTTAAAATGCTTCTTAATGCAGGTCCTGAAAAGGCTGTCGCATCCACCAAAGCGTATTTGGCAAAACTCGCAATACTTCTTATGACTTCCTACAGCCTGTCAGGAAAAATAAAAGAAGGGTCAGAGATCCTTTTAAAAACAGCAGGGGAAATTGAAAGAATATTAAAAGATGAGGACTCTCTTAGGAAAATAGCAAAGGATATAAAATGGTCAGAAAATGTTTACATAATCGGTCGAGGGCCGTCTTTCCCAAGCGCTTTGGAAGGGGCTTTAAAAATTAAAGAGGTCTCCTATGTTCATGCAGAGGGTTTGTCCGGCGGTGAGCTCAAACACGGTCCGATCGCTTTGATTGAAAAAGGAACACCGTGTTTTGTTTTCGCGCCAAATGATGAGACGTATGATGCGATAATGTCTAACGCTTCAGAAGTTAAAGCTAGGGGCGGAATGATAATAGGAGTAAGTTTCAAATCCTCACCGCTTTTTGACCACTTTATAGAGGTAAAGGACATTAAAGAGGGAAGCATACTTTCCCAAATTGTCCCTTTGCAATTGATCGCATATTTCCTCTCGGTACTTAAAGGGTACGATCCGGACAAACCAAGAAATTTGGCAAAGTCGGTTACTGTAAAATAAATATATGGCAAAAGATTATTACGAAACATTAGGAGTCACTAAATCTGCATCTGCTACGGATATCAAAAAAGCATACCGAAAACTTGCTTTGGAATATCATCCGGACCGAAATAAATCTAAAGAGGCTCACGAGAAATTTAAGGAAGTAACCAAAGCTTACGAAGTTTTATCAGATCCTAAGAAAAAGCAAATGTATGATCAGTTTGGCGCAGCTGCTTTTGAGCAAGGAGTACCCGGAGGATTTAGAGGTGGTGGGCCATTTGGAGGATTTGGGGGAGCGGAGTCCGGACAATACGGGCCGTTTACCTACACTTATACGACTTCCGGAAATGCTGGGGATTTTGATTTTGGAGGCTTTTCAGATCCATTTGAAATCTTTGAACAATTCTTCGGCGGAGCATCTCCGTTTGGAAGGCAATCCAGGCGTCCTGTTTATTCTTTTCAGATAGACTTCATGGAAGCGGTAAGGGGAGTTACGAAACGAATTTCTGTTGACGGAAGAACCCAAGCCGTAAAAATTCCTGCGGGAGTGGATAACGGATCTAGAATCCGGTTTGATGACTATGATGTATTAATCGAAGTACGACCCGATTCAAAATATAGACGCGAGGGGTACGATGTAATAACCGATGAGGAAATACCTTTCTCACAGGCCGCTTTAGGAACAGAAATTACTGTTGACACAGTGGGTGGAGTGGTAAAGCTTAAAATTCCTTCTGGCACTCAGCCAAATACTTTAATCCGTTTGTCGGGAAAAGGAATCCCTCATGTCAGAGGAACAGGACGCGGCGATCATTATGTTAGGCTTAAGGTAACGGTTCCAAAAGGTTTGACCGCTCGGCAAAAAGAATTACTTCGGGAATTTGAAAAAGAAAAAGGAAAACGCGGTTGGTTTTAGACCATTTTTTCAATAAGTTTTACTCCTACCTTCCTTGAAATAATTGGGTGAACTTTAACTGTTGGGGGATCTGGCCATTCGAAAGGAACTAACGACAGAGTCCTTATCGGGCGGGTCGAAGCTCTACGAACTGAATTAAGAGTGTTGACCCACAATTCAAAAGCCTCCTCTTCGCTTAGGCTCACAATTTTTGCCGATTCCCTACCGAAAGGAGGGTGTATGAATACAACATCGTAGTCTCCAAGCTCTCCTTGCCCAAAAGGAGGTAAAGCGGTACAATCGGCCTTGACGAATCTAGGATTTGTAACTTCAGGTCTGAGCTCCCCGGGTATAGCGGAAAAAATATCTCGGTAAGCTCTTGAAAAAGTCTCATCTAAGTCATAAACGTCTCCGCTAAATAAATCGACACTGTCTAAAGCTTGGGGATGCCGAAGCGATAAGAAAAAAGAAAAATATCCTAATCCAGAAAAAAGTTCTAGGACACGGTCTTGCGGTCGGAGGGCAGATGTTTCTAAAATTTGTACGGCAGAACCAGGGCCAAGCTTGGCTCTTGAGAAAGCCTCTTTTAGTATCTGTCCTCTACGCACAATTGGAACCAGACCTTCCACGAAGTTAAAAGCTCCAAGATTTCCTATGGCTTGCCTGAGTCGTAAGAGAGTTTCTTCAGAGGGATTATTAAGAAAAGTCTTTCTTTCCAGTTCATATCTCTCGTCTATTCTAAATGCAAGCTGTGGGTACTTACCTCTTGCCTTGGACTCAAAATCTTTTATTTGTTGGTAAAAAGCCTTTCCCGTTTCTGGTAGTGTGGCAGCAACATTTACCATTCCTTCTAATTCTCTGGACCTAATCATAAGTTTTGGAATTATAGCACAGCCTCTTCTAATTGTAATTTGGCTTCAAACTTCTTATACTAAGCTTGTGACTGCTCTGCCCGTGATTTTTCTTCGGTTTTGGTTTTTGGAAGCACCAAGTTCTCTTATTTCTTTCTTTTCTTCGCTTAATAAAGCAGTACTTGAGCTTTTTTCCCTACGGCTTTTGGTAAAAACTTTCTTCAAGCCCTGGAAAAATGAATACAGAAAAGGGTTAATCGGATTCTCAAGGGGTATGGGAATGTTTATAAAAAGCTTTGTAATTGTTGCGGATCTTTTTATCCTTACCTTTTTAATTCTTTTTGAAATTATTATTTTTTTCTTGTTTGTTTTGTGGCCGTTTATTGCGATTATTCTTTTGTTTGGCCTGATTTAAAACAATGATAAGGTTTTATAAGTATTACAGCTTGCTCACTTTCAAAATACTTCGAAGTTTAATTTTTATTTTATTTCTTTCGTTTTACTTATTTACCTTTTTTGATTTTATTCTCGGACTTTTGTCGCTATTTCTTATTTGGGAAATATTTTTTCAGTTTAAAATTGCAAGACCTGAACCTAGATTAAAGCTTGCGGACAATAGCGAGAATCCTCTCGAGTCATTCACTATTAAATCTCGAAGTTTACTCCTTGGGAACTCTGTAGAAAAAATAGTAAAAGGACTTTTAAAAAATCCATCCGTAAAGTTTTTAATGGGGAAAGCAGAAATTATATCAATGGATCTGACCCTCCCGCAAATAAAAAGAGACGATCTTATTTTGACTTCTTTTCAGCTCGCGAAAGAAAGAGGGGGAGTCTACGTTACTGTCTTTGATATCTTTGCAGGCTTTCTCTTGCTTTCAGATTCCACGACAAAGATTCTGTTTAATAAAAAGCTTAAAAAAGAAAATTTAATTCACATCCTGCGCTGGACAAACGTGAGATTCCCAAACGAAGAAAACCCTGCACCTTTGAGAATTAATTTCTGGGGAGAAGGACTGGGGGAAAGCTGGGTTTACGGATGGACTTTGGAAACCAAGAAATACATGATTGATTTTACGGCAAATGTCGTACGAAGAAAACCCGATTATTTCGGACGGGTGAAAGAATACAGTCAGATTGTTGAAGGACTTTCCGCAGGACAATCAGTGCTTCTGGTAGGAGAAGAAGGGGTCGGGAAAACTTCTCTTATCGAAACTTTATCAATTGAGAGCTTTTCGGGAAAACTGAAAGGCACCATTTACCACAGACGGATTTATCAATTTATGACAGACAACTTTTTGGCAGGAGCGGCTACGCAGGGAGAACTTGAGGAGAGGTTTGTTCTCTTAACCGATGAGATTAGACATTCGGGAAATATCATAGTTTTAATTCAAAATCTGGAAAGTATTTTGGGGGAGGGATCGAGCAAGCTTGATTTATCGGGCCAGCTCCTGCCTTATCTTGATCCTTCGAATAAATCATTACTTCTTGTTGCGACAGCAACACCATCTTCATTCAAAAAATTTATTGAACCCAGATCTACCTTTGCAGCTTCCTTCAAGATTATAAGAATCGAGGAGCCCGGTCCAAGTGAAACTTTGGAAATCCTTATCAAGAAAGGCTTTGACCTTGAGGAGAGATATAATCTTATTATTTCCTATAAAGCTCTTCTTTCCGCTTTGGACTTTGGAAAAAAATATATTCCCGAAAGAGCGAGCCCAGGCGCATCTGTACTTCTTTTGGAAAACGCAACAAACAAGGCAAAGCTTTCAAAGAAATCTTTGGTTACGGAAGAAGATGTGGTGTCCGAAGTAAAAACAAAAACAAACCTCCCGGTGGGTCTTCCAAAAGGAGAGGAGCAAAAAATACTCATAAATTTAGAGAATGAGATGCATAAACATCTTGTTGATCAGGAAGACGCCGTCTTATCAATTGCCGAGGGAATGAGAAGAGTAAGGGCAGGACTTGAATCGTCTAAGAAACCGATTTCGTTTCTTTTCCTAGGACCGACGGGCGTTGGTAAAACTGAAACTGCTAAAACCTTGGCAAATCTTTATTTTGGCGGAGAAGCAAAAATAATAAGGCTTGATATGTCCGAATATTCGGGAAGTGACGGGGTAAACAAGATTTTGAGCCCCGATAAAGGATCTTTAGCCGATGAGATTTTTTACCATCCCTTTTCTTTAATTCTTCTTGATGAATTTGAAAAAGCAGATAGTAGCGTTCATAACGTCTTTCTTCAAATCCTCGATGATGGAAGAATGACTGATAACGCAGGCCGGACTGTAAGTTTTGTAGACTCAATCGTTATCGCAACGTCTAATGCGGGATCTGAATTTATTCGAGAGAGTCTTTTGCAAAATCCAATACTTCCGAAAGATTTTAAGAAAAGTCTTTTAGACTATGTTCAGAAAGAGAGAATTTTTTCTCCTGAGCTTTTGAATCGCTTCGACGAGCTGGTGGTTTTCAAGCCTTTGTCCGGTCAAGATTTGAGAAAAATAGCATCGCTTATGCTTTCGGATGTTTCGCAAAGCATGAGAGAGAAAGACATAGAAGTTGTATTTGATGCATTAACCGTCGATAAGGTAGCGGTCGACGGAGCAAGTGAAGAATTTGGAGCAAGACCTCTTAAAAGATTTATTCAGGATAATATTGAAGACATTCTGGCAAAGAAAATTCTCTCGGGAGAAATTAAAAGAGGAGACAGGCTTGTCGTGTCTTCCGTGAACGGAGCCATCTCGGTGAACAAAATGTAGGCTGAAGAAAAGCGGTTTGTTCTATTGCCTCAAAAGGGAAGTTGCCTCAAGATACTTATCTCTTATCCCTTCGTTTACCACTTTCCTGGTCCAACTTGCAGACCCATTAGGATAACTGTTTTTAACCCATTGATATCCAGCATCATGTACTTTATCTGGAGAGCCGTCTGGGATAAAAACTTCACCGTAAATCACCACAGGGTCCGTAGACTCTCTGTCTGGTTTTACCGCTCTGACATACCATCCTTCATCTTCATCAGATCTGATACCCCAGAGTTTGATTTTGGCGACCTGAGGATCTTCGGTAGTAGCTAAGCTTTTATCAACGATAAGCTCAGTTATCACTCGATAGTTTACCTGCTCCCCAGCTTCTGTGCTCAGCCTTCTTGCTCTTACAATCTCAGGAGTAAGACCTATAGCTCTTCTTCGTTCTGCTCCCGGTAGCAAACTCCTCAGTCTTCCCAAGAAACCTTGTCTTTCAACCGCCTCAGTTCTTTGCATAGGTTGGATTATAGATCTGGAATTTTATAAAAGCAAATTACCCCGCATGCTATAATTCCCCCATGGCTATAGTAAAAACTGCCAGCTTCGAGTTAGCCGCATATATTAGAGGCGATCCCAATTCTCGAAAGCTGGCTTTAGTGCTTCCTGGGAAATTAGACACTAAGGATTATGCTCACATGATAAGCCACGTAAATCGTCTGACAGATCTTGGATTTTACGCTCTTTCTTTCGATCCGCCTGGAACATGGGAGAGCCCGGGAGACATAAGTCTTTACACTATGACGAATTACTTAAAATCGATTGACGAATTGATAAATCATTTTGGTAACAAACCCACCTTAACATTAGGTCATAGCAGAGGAGGAAGTATGGCAATTATATCCGGATCCCGCAATAAGAATATTTTTGCTTTTATTTCGGTTATGTCCTCTCTCAGCAGAAAAGGATTTCCTAAAACAATTGGGACAGATCAGGAAGCTCAAGGATTTGTTGTATCAAAAAGAGATTTACCCCCTGGCGGAGGAAAAGAAGTTAAAGAATTTAGATTACCCCCCAGCTTTTTTGAAGACGAAGCAAATTACACACTGACGGATAAAATAGCAAGTTCTACAAAACCTAAACTTTTTATTCTAGGAAAAAAAGATACGATAGTCTCTTCCGAAATAATTAAAGAAACATATAATCAATTCGCAGAGCCGAAAGAATTATATGAAGTTGATTATAATCATGATTATAGATTTAGTCAGAATATTATCGATGAGATAAATAGAAAAATTGAAGAATTCTTAAAACATCACTCTTTGCTATAATTGCCCCAAATGGAAGGAAAGATAGTTTTTAAGGGAAAATCCAAAAAGGGAAAATCCTTTCTTATTCGTTATCCAAAAAAAGATGACGTTAAGTCACTTCTTCATTTTGTAAACACACTCTCTAAGGAGAGGACTTTTATCTCATACCAAGGAGAACAAGTAGCCCTAGAGCTTGAAACAAAATATCTTAAGGATGAACTTAGTGCGATTAAAGACAGGCGGAATGTGATGCTTCTTGCTTTTTCAGGTGACCTTCTTGTAGGCAATACTTCGATAAAATTAAGAGAAAGGACTTCAAAGCATGTTGGACTTCTTAGTATATCGGTGGCAAAAGATTTCAGGGGAGAAGGAATAGGTAAAAAGCTTATGGAGTTAGTTTTAAAAGAGGCCGAAGAAAATTTAGCGGATCTCCGAATTGTGACTCTCGGGCTATTTGCATGCAATATTACTGGAAGGGGAATGTATGAAAAATTTGGATTTAAACAATATGGCGTTCTCCCAAAAGGAGCCTTGTATAGAGGAGAATACGTCGACTACATAGACATGTACAAAAACATTAGAGAATAACTCCTGTTATAATTGCCCCATGTACGATTTGATAAGGGTTAAAACAGAAGACGGACTTCTTCTTAACGGACTTTACAGCGAAGGGGATAAAAATAAACCAGCGATAATTCACATTCATGGTTTTGAGGGAGACTTTTACACCAATGAATTTTTAGTAAGAATTGCACAAAAATTACAAGAAAATAAATTAGCTTTTGTTTTAGCACAGAATAGGGGAACAGGAATACAAAGCTGGTTTATTAAAAACAAAAAAGATGAAATTATTGGAGCAAGCTATGAGCTTTTGGAAGAAGCATATATAGATATCGACGCCTGGATTAAATTTCTATTAGATAAGGGTTATAAAGAAATAATTCTTCAAGGTCATTCGCTCGGTACAATGAAAATAGTTAGGTATTTATTTGAGGGGAATTATCCAAATAAAGTCAAAAAATTGGTTCTTCTAGCACCATTTGACATTATGCAGCTTCTCGAAGACGCAACAAAAGGAAAATGGAAAGAGTACTTAAAAATTGCAGAACAAAAAGTAAAAGAAGGAAAAGGAATGGAGATTGTTCCGGAGTATTTTGTAGATGTAAAAATGTCCTATCAAACATATGTAAGTCATCGCAAGCAAGATGATTTCGAAAAAATGTTTGCTGTTCATGATAAAACTTACAAATTTCCTCTTCTTAATAAAATAAATATTCCAGTAAAAATAATAGTTGGGGAACAGGATCCTTATTTCAATCCTGCAGATCCTAAAAACCCGCAAGAAGCCTTAGACACTTTATTAAACAATATAAAAAACTCGTCGGGAAAGTTAATTATTGGATCTGGGCATGGATACGAAGGATACGAAGATTTAGTTGCAGAGGGAGTTTTAGAATTTGTAAAAGAAAATGTATAAGTTTTTTGTTTTTGCGCCAAGAGATGAAAAGGTAATCCGCTCAATCATTGATGCCGCATCAGCTGCGGGCGCGGGAACTATAGGAAAATATAAAAAATGTGCCTGGATTGCGGAAGGAAGAGGATCTTGGATTGCAGATAAAGATGCAAGCCCTGCCTATGGAAAAGTTGGAGAGATTGAATATATTGATGAAGTGAAAATTGAAATGGAGTGTCCTGATAAGGCAATACAAAAAGTTGTAGATGCTGTAAAGAAGGCCCACCCATATGAGGAAGTTGTAATCGATGTTTTCAAAATGGAAAGATTTGAATGATGCTTCATAGGCCTTTCTTTGACCCCCATCTTTCATACGAAGAAAATTATAAAAAAGGACCATTCGGAGCATTCGCTGAAAAAAATATTTTCAAAAATAAAGGAAAACCTAAGTTTGATTTCTTAGGCCAAAAAGTTTTTCTACCCTTTGGAATACCGGCAGGACCTCTTCTGAACTCGAAATTTACAAATGCTGCCCTCGATAAAGGTTTTGATATCGTTACTTATAAAACAGTAAGAAGTAAGAAATATTCTTCTCATTCATGGCCAAATGTTTTGTCGGTTAAAGTGCATGGGAAATTAACAGAG
>Ga0075684_101_pt1 | contig 119821 bp, 138 predicted proteins | sample RifGroA2_FD_67686 | JGI IMG/M metagenome (GOLD analysis project Ga0075684, IMG submission 67686) | Microgenomates (Levybacteria) bacterium GW2011_GWA2_40_8 | reverse complement strand
GTCCGGAGGTCAGCAACAACGTGTAGCAATAGCCCGTGCGCTTATGAATGATCCTGAACTAATATTAGCTGATGAGCCGACCGGTAATTTAGACACAAAATCAGGTAAGGATGTTATGAATACGCTAAAAAAGCTGAACAAAGACGGCAAAACGATCGTTCTTATTACTCATGAGAAAGATATTGCTGATCAAGCCAAAAGAATGCTTCACCTAGAAGACGGAGAAATAAAATAATGGACTTAAGAGAACTAATTACTCTTTCAATACATGCAATTGCGGTAAATAAACTCCGAAGTTTTCTAACCACTCTTGGAATAGTAATAGGAGTTTTTTCGATCATAGTTCTGGTTTCAATAGGTTCAGGGATTAACAGCTACGTCACCAGTCAAATCTCATCCCTTGGTTCTAACATCTTTGAAGTTTTACCGGGAGGAGAAGGCAATATCTTTGGAGGTTTTCTTTCTACGAATCTGAAACTTTCGGATTCGGAAAACATTCGAAGAAATTTAGCGGGAATTGGTAAAGTCACTCCAATTCTCCAGCAAGCGGCAATTATTAAATATAAGAACGTCAAAATCAAAGACGCATTTGTTGGAGGGGTAAGCTATGAATATCCCCAAGTTGTCACGAGCCTTAAGATGAAGTATGGCAACTTTTTCACCAAAAGTCAGGAGGCATCAGGCGCTCCAATAGTAGTACTGGGCTATAAGATTAACGAACAGTTTTTTAAAAACCAAAATTCCATCGGAAAAAGAATATATGTTGCTGAAAAACAATACACTGTTATTGCAGTAGCCGACAAAACAGGGACTGTTTTTGGAGTCTTTGACAGAGACAATATTGTTTATATTCCAGTCGAGCTAGCTCAATCTCAATTCGGAACTTCATATATTCGACAAATTGTTATATCTTCAGACAGTAAGGAGCTGATGCCGATAGCTATAAAAAGAGTCGAGGCAACGCTTTTGAAACGACTGACTAAGGACGACTTCACTATAGAAACGGCAGATTCCATCTCGGAAACTGTTTCGAATGTTACAAATGTCTTATCACTCGCCCTAGGAGGAATCGCTGGAATTTCTTTATTGGTAGGAGGGATCGGAGTTGCAAATATTATGCTCGTATCTGTCACTGAGAGAACGCGCGAAATTGGACTTCGAAAAGCTCTGGGTGCAAAAAGATCGGATATCTTAAAACAATTTTTACTTGAGTCCATTATGATTTCTGTCGGGGGAGGGCTGATAGGAATAGCCTTAGGGATGGCTGTTTCTTTGATAATCGCAAAGATACTAGTTTCTCAAGTGACCGCATGGTCTGTTTTTATAGCCTTTGGTTTTTCGGTTCTCGTGGGAGTTGTTTTTGGAATGGCTCCGGCAATAAGAGCCTCCAAATTAAATCCGATTGATGCCCTAAGATACGAATAGCGCGCCTGAAGGGAGTCGAACCCCCAACCCCATCGTCCGAAGCGATGTGCTCTATCCATTGAGCTACAGGCGCATACATTAATTTTACCAAATTAAGCCACCGGCCTCAAGGAAAACACCCGAAAATGTTATAATTTCCTGATGATTAAACAAATTATTGGAGCTATTAGTAAGTATAAATATGAGATTACCCTTTTTTTAGGAAGCGCTATCTATACTCTTTACTTCACTGTCGCGACCTTCTTAAAACATGACAATTTTTATACAGGAAGATATGACTTGGGAAATATGGATCAGACAGTCTGGAACACAATTCATGGAAGAATTTTTCAGCTCACAGACCCCAGCGTTTCTCGTCTGGCAGCCCACTCAGATTTTATACTCATACTTCTTTCTCCTTTATATCTAATTTGGGAAGATCCCAAAATGCTTCTTTTAATTCAATCCCTTGTTCTGGGATTTGGGGGTATTTTTGTCTACGCTATTGCCTGGAAGATTTTGAAAAACAAACTAATTGCGCTTATTTTCGCTTTTGCTTTTTACATAAACCCTGCGGTGAACTTCACCAATTTATTTGATTTCCATTCTGTGACTTTGGCAACTACATTTTTCTTAGGAGCTTTTTATTTTCTTATTCAAAAAAAATATATTCCCATGTTAATTTTCTTAGTTCTTGCAGGGATCACTAAAGAACAAGTCTGGGCGATTACAGCTTTGTTTGGCGCATATCTTTTTTTATTTAACAAGCAAAGAAAGCTTGGGGTCTTAATTTTCGCAGTTTCAGTTTTAATTTTTTACTATCTTATCTGGCATGCTATTCCGAACGCACGAGGAGGCGAAGCTCATTTTGCGATTGAGTACTATTCGGATTTTGGCGAAACACCCTCGGAAATTACAAAAAACATAATCTTTCACCCTCTGGAAACATTAAGAACATTATTCCAAAAAGAACAGATGGACTACCTAAGACAGCTTTTTCTGCCTATGGGTTACCTTTCTGTATTTTCTCCCTTGATTCTAGTTTTCGCAGCTCCTGATCTTCTAATAAATCTTCTGAGTCAAAACAGTCAATTGCATCAAATTTATTATCAATACTCAGCAACCATAACGCCTTTCATATTTATTACAGCGATATTGGGCATTAAGAAAATAAATGAAATGTTTCCTTTTGTAGGAAAGGGTAGTCTTGTAATCGCGACCTTGTTATTTTCTTTACTTGCTCAAGATTCTTATGGACCTCTTCCTTTCAGCAATAAGCCCCAAGACGAGATGTTTAAAAAACCAAGGGAAAATAGGGAAGTCATTAAAAGTGCTTTATCTCAAATTCCGAAAAATGCTTCAGTATCAGCAAGTAATAATATAGGCGCACACTTATCCCAACGGCAGAAAATATACACGATACCAGAGGGAATTGGAATCACAGATTATGTAGCTATATATCTATCAAAAGATGAGAAAACACAACAGAGTTTTAAGAAAGTATCAGAAGACGGACACTATGTCCTGATCTTTTCGAATAAAACTTTCTATATGTTTAGGAAATTCTAGGTTTGTAAATCCTTAGAAAGAGAGTATAGAATAAAAGTATGCTCATAACTAAAGCCTCTGGCAAAAAGGAGCTTTTTGATCCCCAGAAACTTCTTTCGTCAATAAAAAGAGCAGGAGTTCCACCATCCCTCCAAAACGAAGCTTTATCCCATGTTCAAAATATTCTCTACAGCGGCATTACAACTTCTGAAATTTATAATCACATTACCGAATTTTTAGCTCAATCAAAATACCCTTTTACAAAGGCCTCCTATAGTCTAAAAAGAGCAATCATGGATCTGGGGCCCACTGGTTATCCTTTTGAGGATTATATTGCTGAAATTTTGAAGCTTCAAGGATATAAGACTAAAACCAGATCTCTTCTTTCCGGAAAATGTGTCACGCATGAGGTAGATATAATTGCTACCAAAGGATCAGAAAAACTTTTAGTCGAATGCAAATTTCATAATAATCCGGGTAACCACTGCAACGTTCATGTCCCGTTATACACTAAAGCTCGTTTTGACGATCTTAAAGAGAAACACGGCCTTACGCAGGTCATGCTTGTAACTAACACCAAGATTACTCCGGACGCACTCGCTTATGCGTTGTGTGAGAATATAAAAGTCTTAAGCTGGAACTATCCGCAGGAGCAGGGCCTAAGAGACATCATAGAGAAAGAGAAGCTTTATCCTTTAACACAACTTCAAAAAATTTCTCTCTCCCAAAAACAATCTCTTTTCCAAAATCATGTCGTACTATGTGAGGACGTCGTCAAAAACTCCGATGCTTTGGATCTTTTAAATCTGCCGAAAGAAAAAAGAGATGAGGTTTTAGCTGAAGCTCATTTTGTCTGCAAAAGATCCTGAAATTTTTCCGAAACCTTTTTTCTCTCAAATCTATCTGCCATATAACCATTAGGGACTGTGGTTAGTTTGTCCGCGTAGAGAAGAAAACCCGATCTTATGGTATGGTCTCCAAAACGTTCGTTTATACTATCCACTGTGTTTTGAATAGTATTTTTTTTATTCTCAAAATCAAACAAAGATAGGGGAGTGTTTTGGCAATCTTCCAGATTCGTAGCCCAAACCGAAATTTGGCGAACCATTGCTTCTTGCCGATCTTTTTTTGCCAAACCCCATTCTTTATAAAAGATCTTAAAAATCTCAAAAATTTCTGCTCCTGAATCTATATAGTTTTTTAAGGTTTTTCTTCCGTGATAAGATTCCTCTCCGGTCAAATAAAACCCCACCGTTCTGGCTTTTTTTGAAAGCCTTCGAAGCTTTATGCCTACTTCTTCACAAAGTTCAAAAACATTTTGTAAAATTTTTCTTTGGTCATATTCATTTCGAGGCAAGCAATAATTGCGTCCGACAGACTTAGTTTCGCTTCCAAAATAATAGGGAACAACCTCCGAATCATCTGTTCCCGCTGCAATATTCTTAAGAATTTGAGAATATACTTTTCCAAATTCTTCTTCCAAAAATCTTAAAGGAGTAGCACGAAGATCTAAAAGGCTATAAATTCCAAGCTTATTTAAGCGGACAGCAATCCTGTCTCCTATCCCACAGACATCTGTAAGCTCTGCTTCCTTATAAACTTCGGAAATTTTCTCCTTTTTAATTTCGAAGATTCCATCCGGCTTTTTAAGACCTGATCCGAGCTTTGCTAAAAGCTTATTATGGGAAATGCCTACCGAAACAGTAATGTATTCTCCGATTTCCGATCGAATTCTCTGTTTAATCTTTTTTACCAAAGCAAACTTCCCCCCATATAGATTTTGGGTTAAAGTTACATCCATAAAAACCTCGTCCAGCGAAAAGAGCTCAACGAAAGGGGAGTAGTCGTTGCAGATATTCAGAAACCTTTGTGAGATTTCCCAGTATTTATTAAAATCTGCGGGAACTAAGACCAGAGAAGGACAGATTTTATATGCCTCCCATGACCTAGCTCCTGTTTTAATTCCAAGCTTTTTTGCCTCTTTGCTTGATGCAATAATGCAGGTTCTTCCGTTGGTCGCAGTAACTCCCATAGGTTTCCCCCGAAACCTCTCGTCAAACTGCTGCTCAACCGATGCAAAAAAAGAATCAAAATCTACGTGAAGAATTGTCCTAGTCACCAACTCAGAATATTAGAAGAAAATACGAAAATCAATAGAACAAAATAAGAATAAAGAAGATCTTTCTATATCAATCTTTAGGAAACTAACCTATTTACCTCATCAGCAAGTTTTTTGGGGCTATGACGTATGATACTTCTTTTTAAATCGTCTCCCGGATTCTGGATTAGAATAAAAGAACTAATTAAATCTTTTCTAATTATTTTATCCTCGGAAGGCAAGTCGTCATTAACCGGTTCTTCACCGTACTCCTCATACCAGACAAGCGCTTTTTTATTGGGTTTTTTAGAGTTTACCAAAACATAATCAATCGTTTTTTTGCCGGTATATTTCTGAAGATCCGAAAGGTGGTCTCTTGCGGAATAGTCGGTAGTTTGACCATGTTTGGTCATAAGGTTTAAAATAAATATTACCTGCCCTTTGGTTTTTTCGAGTGCTTCTTTTATTCCGGACACCAAAAGATTTGGAATAATACTGGTGTAAAGATCACCGGGTCCGATTAAAATAAGATCAGCATTTAATATTTCCGAAACCGCGTCAGGATTTGCAGAAACCGAAGGCGCGAGAAAAGCATTTTTTATCCTGGCTCTTTTTTCAACACCCTCGACAACATCAATGTGTGTTTCTCCTTTTATAATCCGTCTGTCTTCAAGCTCTACGCAAAGTTCTGTCTTAGCAAATGTCACAGGAACTACTTTTCCCGAAATTCTAAGAATCTTTCCCACTTCCTCAATTGCTTTTTTGATACTTCCCGTGCTTTTTTCTAAGGTGGATAGAAATATATTTCCAAACGTATGACCGGTAAGTCCTCCCTCCTCGAATCTATAGTTAAACATTTTTCTAAGAAGTCTTGAGGAATTGGAAAGAGCAACTATGCACTGTCTTATATCGCCGGGGGGCAAGACTCCCAGCTCATCTCGGAGCCTGCCGGATGATCCACCGCTATCCATCATTGTCACAATTGCTGTCAGGTCATATGCGTATCGCTTAAGCCCCGACAAAGCAACGTAAGTCCCTGTTCCTCCGCCTATTACAACAATTTTTTTTCTTTTTTTCATATTTCGACTACGCTCAATATGACCCTGAGTTTAATCGAACGGATCATTTGTTTATAATCTCAACTGCCGACAAAAGACTTTCAATCTTAAAATCGAATACGCCATTATAATCCAAAGCCTCTCCTCTTTCAATTAGAATGGTAGTCCACAAAGGATCTGTCTTTTTGTAAATATCTAGCGTTTCAAGATCATTGTCAATAAAATAAACCTTATGATCTCTATTTTCCAAAACAATTCTAGATGCTTCCTTTTTTTTGTCCGGAAGAATATACGTTTTATCTTCTCTTAAAAGATGTTTAAAAGTTTTAATCTTAAGTCCCTGATAGCTTGGGTGGCCTTTTGAGAGAACTCCAAGTTCAGCCACTACAGATACCTGTTCCAGAAAATATGAAACATCCGGAAAAAGAAAGCTTTCGATTACAGAAGCGGCGAACACCTTACTATAAAGATCGACAACTGAAGCATGGGAATTACTGTTCTTAATGACTTGCTCTAGATAGAAATCCGGCACAAAGACTCCATATCTCTCCCTTGTCTCATCTATGGACTTTCGATAAATCTGCTCAAATTCTGAAACACTAACCTTGAGGATTTCAGAGAGCTTATCTCTTAGAAAAACCTTGTATCGTACGTAGTCAAAAAGAGTACCGTCGACATCCAAAAGCACCAATTTGGACTTTGAATTATCCATAATCCTACCTCAATATAGCACAAATTGATGCATTTTAGGGAAATACTTGACAAGCATTTCAGAATATGTAAGAGTCAAATTGTAAGGGTAATTACTTTGCGGAAGGAGGTGAGGATCGTTTAAATGAACGCACAATATATGAGATGGTTAGAGCTAGTCGGAACACTTTTAGTAGTTGTTGGAGCTTTAAACTGGGGACTTTGGGGACTTCTAAACCTTAATGTCGTAGAAATGTTACTTGGGGGATTGCCAACAGTAGTTAGGGTAGTTTATATTTTAGTCGGCGTCGCCGGACTTTGGCTACTTTACGATTGGTACGTAAAGATGTCCAAGAAATAGCTTTGAATAGTCCTTATTGAGAAAGCCTTGCCTATTGAAGAGTAGGAAGGCTTTCTTCTCTAGAAGCCCGGTCCCACAAATTCAAGAATCTTTCGGAAAATAAAAGAAGGTCCTCCAAAAAGAATCGTAAAAAGAATTATTATTCCTACAGCCGATACAGTCATTAGTAAAATTTCAAATCCTCGTTCTTTCATACGGTTATTATACAAGATTTTACAGGTTGACAACCTTAAGCTGTAATGATATATTCGAAATATCGAATATGTATTCTGAGGTTTTTTCACTTCACTCAAAGCTTCTTAAAGCTTTATCAAATCCTAAGCGCTTGGAAATTCTCCAACTCTTAAGAGATCAGGAACTTTCGGTAAGTCAGATCCAAGAAATGTTAAGTCTGCCCCAGGGCAATTTAAGCCAGCATCTTCAAGTCCTGCGCCTTGCGAAAGTAGTTGAGCCAAAAAGATCGGGAAAACAGATTTATTACAAAATAGCTCATAAAAATTTTACTAGAGCGAGCGATCTTATGAGAGAGATTCTTATCGAGCAACATAAAAACGATTCCCTAATAAAAGATCTCAGAAGTAAGATGGCAGACCTTGTTCCTCTTTCATTGGATCCTGTGTGCAAAATGAGACTTAGTCCGAAAACTGCATCCTTTGCTTTAAGCCAAAATGGCAATTCATACTATTTTTGCGCATCCGGCTGCTTCAACATTTTCAGAAAAAATCCAAACAGATACATAAAAAATATAAATTAAATGGAATTCTTAGTCAGTGCGTCTTTTATCGCAGCCTTCATCGCAGGAGTAGCTGCGCTTTTTGCACCCTGTTGCGTCACAGTTCTTTTACCAACTTATCTGGCCTCGGTTTTTAGGAACCGTATTGCGGTATTCTCAATGACTTTTATTTATTTCTTAGGCCTTTTAGTTGTTTTTTTACCAATTGGTCTGGGCGCGGTCGCCCTTACCCAGCTTTTTAGCTCTTATCATAATTTAATATTTTCCGCAGGTTCGATTTTTCTTATTTTTTTAGGGATTATTCTTCTCTTAGGAATTCAGTTTTCCCTTCCTTTTAACGTACATCCACAGCTTAAAAATGCTAATATCGGGTCTGTTTTTTCGCTTGGTGTATTTTCAGGCATCGCTACAACCTGTTGTGCTCCTGTTCTGGCAGGGGTTTTGGCACTTTCAATTTTACCGGGATCCTTTCTGTTGGGCGGCGCATATACGCTCGCATATGTCTTAGGAATGGTGGTTCCTCTTTTTATAATTGCCGCATCGTTAGATAGGTTTGATTTTACAAAAAAGTTTTTTGCTTTTCGAAAAACAGTCGGATACAGTCTCTTTGGCAGAAAAATCCGGTTAACTGCCTCAAATCTAATATCCGGTTCAATGTTTCTGGGATTTGGAGTATTTGTTTTTTATCTTTCTCTGACTGGAAATCTTGTCTCTCATAGCTCTTATCAGGTAAGTATCAATATTTATCTTACTAAAATCATTCAGTTTTTGAGCCGATACACTTCACTTTTGCCGGAACCTTTTTGGGCACTTTTCTTTATTGGTATTTTTCTTTTAATTACGGGGGTAGCAATTAAGCAATTTAGGAGTATAAGAAATTTATGAGACAAGATAAAACGAATGTAATAATTATTGCCTCAGTATTAGCCTTTATGGTCCTTCTAGTAGGAGTTGTTATAGCTCTTTCCCCGGGCTTTGGAAAGGCCCCGCAAGTTTCTTCATCCCAGGATCAGGATATTGATAGTCATCATCAAACAGTCCCTCCGGATCAAAGTATATTTAATTCGCTTCTCGGGAAAAAAGCTCCTAACTTTGTGCTTGAAAGCTATGACGGAAAAATAATTGAGCTTCAGAAACTTCGAGGTAAAAAAGTTGTGCTTTTCTTTACAGAAGGGATCATGTGCTATCCGGCCTGCTGGAATCAGATGGCAGCATTTGGAGAAGATCAGGCTCTTAATAGCCCCGATGTTTTGACGTTTAGCATTGCAGTTGATAATAAAAATGATTGGGGACAGGCTGTCAAACAGATGCCTGAGCTTTCAAAAGCAGCAGTGCTTTTTGATACAGACAGAACTGTCTCCCAAAAGTATGGAGCATTAACTTTGCCTTCCTCTATGCATAAAGGTCAATATCCAGGACATACATATATAATAATTGACAGGGAAGGAATTATAAAATTTACTTATGATGACCCGCAAATGGGAGTAAGAAATGATGAGCTAAAAGGGGAGTTGGGGAAAATTAAATAAATGAATGTAGTAAAGAAATATCTGAAAAAAGGGAAGATTAAAAAGGTAAGTAAATTGATAGGGAAAAATCGTATTGAGTTCTTGCTTATTTTTCTTATCGTCATTGCTTCATTTCTCTTTGGTGTTCTTTCTAGTAAGCTAGTTCTTCTTAAGGAAAATGGAAATACACAAACTTCGCAAGATACTCAGCAAGCAGAGGATTTAACAATCCTGCAAAACAAAGTTCTTAAAGATAAGTATGTATTTAAAATAGTATGGAAAGATCTTGGGAAAAAAATGGTGCAAGACGGCGTGATTGATAAAGCAAAACTCGCCCAGGCAGTCACTGGTGAAGACAAACTTCCAAAAGAATTTGAGAAATATTTTGATGGTAAGCAGGATAAAATCGAGCTGACGCTAGAGAATTCAAGGTTTTGGGTGGATGTTTTATGGGGACTAGGACTTGCTAACAAAAATGCGGTTTTGGAAGAAGGGGAAATGATGGCAGAGGGCGATGCTTCAGGATTTGCTTCCACTGGAGGCTGGACTTTGGGAAAATTGGAGGACGCAATGAATTATTATTCAAAATATTCATATATAAATCTTTCAGAAAAACAGCAAGAAACGGTTGTAGAAATAGCAGGAAACATTTATAGACCTTGCTGCGGTAATTCTACTGCTTTTCCTGACTGCAATCACGGAATGGCAATGCTTGGATTAATTGAGCTTATGGTTTCTCAAAATTTTTCAGAAAATGAAATTTATAAGGCAGCTTTGGCTTTTAATACCTATTGGTTCCCACAAACTTATCTTGATACCGCATACTACTTAAAACAAAACGGAAGAGATTATGAAGAAGTTTCTCCAAAAGAACTTTTATCGAAAGATTTCTCATCGGCGATGGGATATCAAACCACGTCCGAAAATGTAGGAAGCGTTGAATGGCCAGCGCTAGGAAGTGGAGGAAGCTGCGGAGCGTAAAAATTATGTTAGGTTTTTTCAAAAGATCATCGGAGGGTAAATCAACTAAGGCTAGGGATCCGGTTTGCGGAATGACCATTGACCTTGAGCAGACAAAATTCAAAAGCGAGCTTCAAGGAAAAATATATGGATTTTGCTCTCAGGGCTGCAAAGAAAGCTTTGATACAAACCCAAGTCTATATATTTGACTTTGATAAAAGGGGGTGAGACTGAATGCAAAAAGAATATTTGTACGGAATCATAGGTTTACTCGTAGGAATCCTTCTTACAGTTGTATTCGCATCAAACGCAGTAAATACTAATAATCAAAGGGTAATGGATATGATGGGAATGAGACAAATGACTGAAATGATGATGGATGATAGAGAAGAGATGGATGAAATGAGTATGGAGGACATGATGAAATAAAATCAATGGCAAACGATATTATTTCCGCTCAAACAAAAGAAATTGAAATGATGAAGGACTGGCAGACTCAGTGGAGATATTAAATTTCTTTTGAAGGGAGGTGAGAGAAATGCTTAATTCGAAAGCTTTTGCGCATGCGGCAACAATTGTAACTGCAGTATTTTATTTAATCTGTGCTAGCTTAGCTTATATTGCTCCTGATTTAATAGTCGGTATCGGAAATTCATGGGTTCACGCGCTTAATTTAGAGATGATTAGGACAAGCACTCAACCATCTTTTGGAGTCTTGCTGTATGGATTAGTAACAATTTCCGCAGTGACTTGGGTAACAACCTACGCACTAATCGAGCTCTATAACAGACTAGCAAAGAAATAAACTTATTTATCAATGTTGTTTAAAAGGTAAACCTTGCAATCATGGGAAGCTATAGTTATGAAAGAAAAATTTATACCAATAAGGAATGGGTTAATTGCGGCAGCACTACTTTTAGGTATTTATACCATGCTAGTTTCTTTTGTATCAGGCTTTGAGTTTATGCTTGATCAGCTATCAAGGTTTTGGTACTTCATCACTGCATTGGCCTCGGGTTTTGGAATTCAAGTGGGGTTATATTCCTACCTTAAAAACAGTATTAAACAAAATGCTTCTCCCAGAGTTATTGCCGTATCGGGAACAACATCAACCGTCGCCATGATTTCTTGCTGCGCTCATTACCTTGTCAATTTATTACCGATCTTGGGAACAGTAGGAATCATTACCGTTATATCGCAATATCAAGTACAGTTATTTTGGGTCGGCTTAGCTTTCAACCTTGCGGGGATAGTCTATATAGGAAATAGGGTCTATCGATTTTCGAAAATTTATGAAAAATAAATTACCTATATTATTTTTAATAGGCTTAATCATTACCGCTTTTGTTGGTTTACAGGTAACTAGTGAAAGAGAAACTAATATTCAAATTCAGGAAAAAAGCAATAATGATACCTCATATCAGCCGCAAGTAGACGAGAAAGGGGAAGTGGTCATAGAGGCTATGCCTAAAAGATTGACTACGGGCTCCGATTCGGTATTTGAAATAGAGTTTAGCACACATTCAGTCGATTTGAATTTTAATCTTGAAGAGATAGCCTATCTCACCGATGACAGAGGAAATATTTATAATCCCTTGTCTTGGTCAGGTGGGAAAGGTGGTCATCATTTGTCAGGGGATCTTATATTCCCCAAAGTCAATAAATCAGCCAAAAAAATAATTCTAACTATTTCTGGTATTGAAGGCGAAGATCGTGTCTTTGAATGGGAAATTTAGTTTTTAATATGAAAGGAGGTAGTATGGAAGATAATAAAACTTATACTTGCCCTATGCATCCGAAAGTTATATCCGATGAGCCTGGTTCATGTCCAGAATGCGGCATGGATTTAGTTGAAAGGAAAGATGAATAACATGACCGAAGAGTCTGTAATAGCCTATACCTGTCCTATGCATCCTGAAATCAAACGGAATAAACCAGGAATGTGTCCTGAGTGTGGGATGAATTTGGTTAAAAGCAAAGATCTAAAAACCAAAGATAACGAAAAAGAAACACACGGCAAACATGAAGGGCATAGTTTGGGGGTGTTTATTAGGAAATTTTGGATAAGTCTCATTCTGACAATTCCGATCATTTTATACTCTGATATTGTCGAAAATTTATTTCGCTTTGAAGCCCCTTCTTTTAATGGGTCCGGGTATGTTCCTCTCATTTTGGGTTCTGCTGTATTTTTCTATGGCGGGTGGATTTTCCTTAAGGGAGCGTTAAGAGAGATTAAAGGTCGGCTCCCTGGCATGATGACGTTAATCGCCTTAGCAATAAGCGTTGCATATGTCTACAGCGTTTTTACATCTATATTTGGCGGGGTAACTCTATTTTGGGAATTATCTACCTTGATTACTATTATGCTTTTGGGTCATTACTTTGAGATGAGAGCTGTTCAGGGAGCACAAGGCGCACTTAAAGAGCTTTCAAAGCTTCTCCCGGACGTGGCAGAGGTGATAAAAGGAGGGGAAACGAAAATAACTCCCTTAGATCAGGTCAAAGAAAACGATATTGTTTTTGTCCGGCCGGGAGGAAAAATACCAACCGACGGAGAGGTCATTGAGGGCGACTCTGAGGTAAATGAGGCAATGATTACCGGTGAATCAAGGCCCGTTTCGAAAAAAATAGGAGATAAGGTCATTGCGGGAACAATAAACGGTTCCGGAAGCCTAAAATTAAAAGTAACAGAAATAGGCGAGAAGACCTTTCTGGCAGGCGTTATGAGACTAATCGAGGAGGCCCAGGCATCGAAGTCAAGGCTTCAAATTTTATCCGATAAGGCAGCCTTCTATCTGACTTTTATAGCTATAGCGACGGGCAGCGTTACTCTTTTTGCCTGGCTTTCTCAGGGAGACGTTGGGTTTGCTTTTGAGAGAACAGTTGCTGTTTTAGTTATTGCCTGTCCGCACGCTTTAGGTCTAGCTGTTCCTCTTGTAGCTTCAATCTCAACAACTATGGCTGCACGTTCTGGCCTTTTGGTCAGGCAAAGACTGGCTCTTGAGTCAGCTCGTGATATCGACATAGTTCTTTTTGATAAAACAGGTACTTTGACTCAAGGAGCGTATGGAGTTTCAAAAATCTGGAACCTTAAAGACTTGGAGGAGACTGAACTGCTACGAATTGCGGCTTCAGTCGAAAGTCATTCTGAACACTTTACCGCAAAAGCAATTGTTGATGAAGCAACTAAAAGAAAAATAGAGCTTCTTCCTGTAAAAAATTTTCAAGCTATTGCCGGTCGAGGTGTCAAAGCCAACCTTAATCAAGACGAAATTAAAATCGGCGGTACGGGAATTCTTGAGAATAAAATTCTGCCTTCTGAGCTTGGAAAAGAGATTCAGATAGAAAATAGGGACGGGAAAACTATCATTTACATTCTCAGAAACTCCGAAATAATCGGCCTTCTCTCGCTTTCAGATATTATCAGGGAGGAGTCTCGCGATGCCATAAAGAATTTGAGAGAAATGGGAATAAAAACGTCAATGATTACCGGAGACTCAGAGGATGTTGCCAAATGGGTTTCGAAAGAGCTTGGGATCGATGAATATTTTTCAAACGTCAGACCTGAGGACAAAGCTAATAAGGTAAGGGTTTTACAAGAAGGAGGACGGAGAGTGGCTATGGTGGGCGATGGAATAAATGATGCTCCGGCATTAACTCAGGCGGATTTAGGAATAGCAATCGGAGCTGGCACAAATGTGGCTGTGGAATCGGCAGGGATAATTCTAGTCAGAAATGATCCAAGAGACATTGTGAAAATAATCAGGCTCTCTAAGCTAACCTATAATAAGATGGTTCAGAATTTATTCTGGGCAACAGGATACAATCTTATTGCTTTGCCCTTAGCGGCAGGCGTTTTAGCTTTTAAAGGTATATTTCTCGAGCCTGCTGTAGCTGCTCTTTTTATGTCTGCATCCACTGTTATTGTCGCCGTTAACGCAGTGCTCCTTAAACGCGCAGAGAAAGATCTAGTCAAAGTTTAAATCTTTTTGCTACAATACCAAAGTCGTGAACCTCAGGTTTTTAATTTTAGTTCTCTCTGTAACAGTTTTGCTCTTGGGATATCTTGCGATATTTTGGGATGGTCAAAGTTCTCGGTTTTCTTTTGATAATAAAAACTCGCTTCGTAGTAAGTTTGAGGTTTTAGCGAGTTCGGGGAATTCCTCCTGTTCAGCAAATTTTACCGATTCTATCGATTCTATGCGTGGGGGCGACCGTCTTCAGGGGTCGTGCTGCTCTCCCATGAGTTGGCATAGATACAAGGAGCAGGTAAATGGTCTGATAAAATATGAAAAGATAAAAGAAATTCCTACGGACCCATATGATATTGATGCTAGATTAGCAAAGGAAATGAAAAGCCATTACAATGATAAGCTTAATGCAGACCAGCAAAAAGCATATGACTACGCAATGCAGAACTCCAACGAGAAAGGACCCTGTTGCTGTAAGTGCTGGAGATGGTATGTGTATGGAGGCCTGGCAAAATACCTTATTCAAAACTACGATTTTACTGGAGAACAGATCACAGAAGTTTGGAATCTATCAGACGGATGCGGTGGGGAAGGAGACCACGTAAATCATGCAACTTAATACAGATACGAAAATCATTTTAGCAACAATTATCGGAACAGGAATTGTTTTAATAGGCGCTATGGTTTATTTTTCTAAAAATCAGACCTCTTCCGACTCCTCGGAAAACGTAGTAGCGACGAATGGATTACATTGGCATCCAAGACTCTCGGTTTACATTAAAGGCGAGAAACAAGAATTTACCAACGATATCGGCTTGGGAGCAATTCATAAACCTATGCACACCCACGATGGGGATTACAAAGACGGGGTTATTCATATGGAAATGACAGGGACTGTTACAAAAGAAGAAACAAGACTTGGGAATTTCTTTAAAATCTGGGGTAAAGAATTCTCCTCAACGCAAATTTTTAATAAAACAAACGGGCCAGAGGGGACTGTCAAAATGTCTGTAAATGGAAAAGTAAACACTGATTTTGAAAATTATGAAATGAAAGATAAAGACTTAATTGAAATTACTTTTGAATAGTGAATAAGAAACTAACTCCTCTTGCATTTTTGAGCTTTATTCTCATTTTAGCTTCAGTAAACTTCCTGTCTAATGAAATACCCGCGCCTCAGGAGCAAACACGAGTTTTAAAAACGGGATATAAAAATATTACGAGTACGCAGCTTAAGGAAATGTTTGAAGACAAAAATTTCTTCCTTGTCAATGTTCACATTCCCTATGAAGGAGAAATCGAAAAAACTGATGTTTTTATTCCATACGATGAAATCGAAAAGAATTTGGACAAATTGCCAAAAAATAAAAATGCCAAAATTGTTTTATATTGCCAGACCGGAAGAATGAGCGCTATTGCTGCCCAAAGGCTTACTAAGCTTGGCTATACTGATGTTTATAATCATCTTTTCGGCATGCACGACTGGCAATCAAAAGGCTATCCTCTTTTAGAAAAGGGAGAATAGAAAAAATGAACCTATTGGGATATACTGAAATTGTATAGTCCCATGCCCGTAAAAAAAGGACATTATCATAAGCTAAGAGAAAAGTGGTCTAAACGCCACGAGGAACTTGCGACCGAACTTTGGACCAAACATAAAGATTCCTTCGACTGGCTTTCTAAAAACACTAAGCAACTTGCCGCTACTTCGTTGGGAAGCCTAATTCTACTTACAACTCCCGGAAACCCAACTCTTTATCTGCCGGAGTCACAGGCAAAAGAATTCCCCATAGAACTTGATAACCGCGTTTTTCTAATGTCTGACCTCGCAAAAATTCTACCGGAAGACGTTAGGGAATTAACGCCGGAGGAGGAGCAAAAGATTTCGGAGGTTTTATCCAGGGACTTTGGAATAAAAGCCACAAGCGTTTTGGATGGGAAAAGACTCAATAGAAACTATGGGATTATTGGAGCAGAACAGCACCTTCGTCGTTTTCCAGGCGACACCATGAATACTCATTTCGATACTGCAGACGAGGCAAATCTTTATTATTCATCAGGAATGTCTCCAGGTCTTGGGGCATGGGGGTATTTTGCCGAAAGCAAAGAGCAAATGACGAAGGAGGATAGCGAGAAAGAAAAATATTATATTGCTGTTCAAACATTTTTGGCTCCCGCCTACAATTTAAGAGTTTCGGAATACAGAGATTTTTTTAAATACAGAAAGATGCTTGTTGTTAATCCGCAAAACGGCAAGGGAATTGTTACGGTAATAGGGGACGCAGGTCCTGCGGTCTGGACCGGAAAACATCTTGGCGGATCTGCGGAAGTAATGTATTATTTGGAAAGAGAAGACGGCGCAAGACGTGGTTCTGTTCTTTATTTCTTTATCGATGACCCCAGGGATTTGGTTCCGTTAGGACCAATACAAGTAGCAAGCTAAAATGACCCGTTCGACAAGCTCAGGGTCATAGTGAGTAAAATCGAATCTATGAAAAAGTATTTTTACAGCCATATCGTTGAGACATCATCAATATCTTTGGCTCTGGCAGATTTGGAGATGTCCCCTGAGGAAAGATTACATCTTCTGTCTCTTGTTGAATCAAATATCCATCAAGCAATCCTAGATACGATTCTTTCAGAATTGACTGCGGAAGATAAAAAATTTTTTTTAGAACACCTATCGGAAGGGGATCACGAAAGGATTTGGAAGTTTTTGAGTGAGAGGGTAGAGGGAATAGAAGAAAAGATAAAAAAAACAGCAGACGATTTAAAAGAAGAGATTCACAAAGATGTCGAGGAGTCAAAAAAATGATTTTATAGCTTTTCTATAGATTCCGCAAGGATTACAGACCCTTCTTTCCAGTTAATTATTTTTTCATTATCGTCAAGGTTAATATCTGTTCCTTCACCCTGACTTTCGCCTAGATCTAGACCTAAAGCGCGTCCTAGTTCGACTCTGTTTACAATTCGGGCTTTCCCTTTTATACGCACATTGACAGTTTCCCCAAGACCAAGTTCCTTATCTTTCGTATCTTTAGCTAGGGGAACCGGGTTTTTGGTAATTATCAATAGCTCGCTTTGCTCTCCTCCAGCTAAGAGGCCGGCTCGCTGTCCCGTAGAAACGGTAAAAGATCTTTTAGTAATCCAGTCTGTGATAGGCGCTTCAACTTCTATGGTAAGCCCGTCGTAAACGAGAGGGTCCTCTACAACATCAATAGCAGGAATGATTTCCTTGCCTACAATTTCCCTAGAGACTTCCTGACGTCTGTTTTGTGCAGAACGGGAAAGCGATAATATAAAAAGCGCGATAAAAACCACGACGATAAAAACGATTCCAAAAACAATTAGGGTTCTTCTATTCATGTTAGGCCTATATTATCAAACTTGAAGCAAAATGTCAAACTATAGGATGGCGAGCTTGATTTCAGTTTTAGGGGCTTCAGGGCAGGAGGCGTGCGACTGTTTGAATTGGGTGTCTGAAAAACGAGGCGATATCACGAAGGCTTAATTTTCCGTCGTTTGACGGATCGAGAGGCAAAAGCATAGGAAATTTAACGCTTGTTACCTTTTCCGGAGCCTTAACGATCACTTGACGAGGGAGGTGATAAGGATGGACTAGGACAAAGCGATAGGTTTTATCGGGGATAACATTATAAACGCTTTCGATTTTGGCATTTCCTTTTTCGAATTTAATATTTTTCTTCTCGAATATAATTCTTTCTTTCTCATCATATACTATGAACTTAAAGTTTTCGCCAGTTGCCTTTATAAAGGGAAAGATTCTGACATTTGCGAATACCGTCGGAGGCGGAACCAATTTAAATTTAAATGGAATTCTTACGACAGTCTCTTCATTTCTTTTAATGAATAAATCGTAGCTAAAATTTCCCGTTTGGTTTGGAGTTTTAATATTCACCCAAATACTGGTTTTTTCAAAAGGCTCTGCTCGTCCTAGACGAATGCGCGGAAGATCAAAATTCTGAGGCAAGCCTTCAAAAGACGCTGTCCATCCTTCGTCTTTTGAAAAAATCGACTGTCCCTTATTTTCTAATTCAAGCTGAAGATTATAAGATGAGCTTACGATCATCTCCGTTGGTGGGGGAGAGATGATTCGAACTTCATTTTTTTGCTTGGGCGCGCCTTTTGATTTAGGAATATTTCTAACTGTCGTATAAATTTCGTTAAATTCCTTTCCTCCTTGCTTTTTCCAGGAAAAATGATCAAAAGGAGGGGATTGATAGTTCAGTAAAAAGGGGACAACTGCCACCACATCACTTGTATTCCAAACTCCACCCAGTACCTCTTCGTAATATGATCCGACTGTTTCAGGGGGTGGATAATACGTTAGAAACTCTCTCCCTTCGCTATGCTGCCAGCCTGTTTCAAGAATAAAAATAGGAAGATTTTCCTTGTTATAAGTTTGCAAAAGATTTTGTTCCCAAAGAAATGTTTCGACAGTGCCTCTACCTCTGTCACTGGGACTTCCCACAAATCCGGGATTAGGGTAAGAATGAGAAGACCAGCCGTCAATAGAATTAAGGATTTCAGGCTCGGCCGCTACCATTCGTGCCAAAAAACTAGCCTCATCCATAGTCTCTAGGGAATTGGGGGCCGAAGCATCAAGTCCCGCAGGTAATATGAAAAAATTCGAAGACTTCTCTTTAAGTTTCCTGGAAAATTCTTTCAGGAAAAGGGCGTATTCCTCGGGATTTAGAGTGCCACCCCATTCTTTGGCATGATTTGGCTCATTAAAAATTACCGCATAGCGGTTTTCACTGACCCAATTAAGTTTATCTAGGAAATCTACCCAAGCATTAATTTCGGAAGTCTCTGGCTTTATCCAAACCCCATTTTCCACCTTTGTAGCCAGTCGCAGGATAGGAATTAGATGAAGCCTTCTCATCCTATCCAGTGTCTCCTGCCATTTACCAATATCGCGATCGTCCTGTTCTATAACAAGTTTTACATACCCCCAGTCACCTCCGGAAGAATTAACTAATCTTGCCACATCGTTTAAGTCGTTTTCATCAACAATATGAATCCCCATTCGATTGTTAGGAACTTCTCTTGGATCAGAAATCGCTAATGCGGTGTTTGAAAAAAGCAAAAAGCAAACATAGAAGGCAAGAAAAGAGAAAATAAATCTGATTTTAAACATAGAAAGAATTTAAGGCGAAATAGAGAATATGATTATATCAAAGATTTATTAGAGATCTGGATAGCTTGCCGAACGTTGTCGATATCTATTATCCTTACTTTTTCAACCGGGTTCGGGGAGAACTCCATTACTACATACATAGGGTTCTGTGCATAGGTTTCGGTTCCAACAACATGGTCTTCGCTCTCCGGCCTTGAGCTTCGAGCAGGCAACTTCAATCCTTCGCCTACGCGTTTCCGGTTGTTTGGTTGAACGTATCCAGCGAATCCATTCCCAGCGTGCCATTGGCGTGATATCCATCCATAGTTTTTGTACCTGTGGGGCAGCTGCTAGAGCTTTGTTCAAATCCTCTGGTACCTCGGGTTCCGGCCATTCTTTTGTTGGCTCAATCACTAGCAATGCAGTGTTGCCTGCGCTTACGTGCGCGTTTTTGATCATAGCTTCGTCTACCCTTAACCAATGGCTTCCGCGACCGTCTGGTTCGAGCGTAGCTTGAAAGCGGAAACCATTAATGGTTCCCTCAACCATTGCCATGCTTCGTGACGGAAGCTTCATGCTTGCGCTCTCAGGGAGCCTAAGAAGAGTCCATGAGCCGATTTTAAACAGCTTAGCGTTAAAGTGGATTGTCGACATGTTTCCTTGATCCTAAAGATACAAATGTGGGTGGATGACGGGGATCGAACCCGCGACCGCCTGGACCACAACCAGGTGCTCTACCACTGAGCTACATCCACCATATTTTCGTATATTTCTTGTCTGATTTCTCTTCCTGCACCGCTTTTAAAGTATTTCTCTAAAAATCTCGCTTCTTTTCTGTTATAAGTTATTTCTACGTGAACCAACATAAACGGTCCGCGATTCAATGTGGATTTAGTCGAGACATTTCCTTTATTATGCTGAATAAATCTTCTGTTTATGTCGTCGGTAAATCCGGTATAAAATTTACCATCTCTCAAGCTTTTTAAGATATAAACGAAATATTCAGTTTTCAACCTCTACCACTGACCTGCCTGCCGGCAGGCAGGGCTACATCCACCACGAATTTAATTATACCAGGACTCAATCTTAGCTTCAAATTAGACTTCTATTTAGAATAAGAATGTGGTAGAATTTTTTCGTGGCACAAGACCTAGAAAGAAGATTTGGAAATCCACCGGAACACCTTCTTGATTCCCGCATTTTTGAATTTATAAGACTCCCTTCCGACTTAGCCCAAAGACGAATTCAACTGTTGAATACTACCCGAGAAAAAGTTTCTAAATACTAAGGAAAGCATTGTGCGAAGGTCTGCTAGCCTAGTTCTGAATGCTCTAGGGGATCGCGCATTTGACGATTGAGTTTAAAAACTCTTCCTGTTTTTGCGATTTTTTTATTATCGACTTTTACCACATCCGCTGTAAAATCATATTTTCCTTCCATCAGTGCAGATCCAACAGCGTATGCGTCAACCGGCACTTTCATTTTTTCAAATAATTCAATTTTTTCCTTTGTAAATCCGCCAGAGACGATTATTTTTACGAAATTAAATTTTTCTTTGTTAAGGGCCTCGCGAACTCTTTTAACGAGAAGGGGATTTACCCCTTTTGATGAACCTCGCTTAACATTTCCCAGTGACACGTCAATTAAACTTTCCGAAGTATCAAGTCGAACTCCCCAAAGTTTTTTATTTAACGCCTTAGCTACTTTAAGCGATGTTTCTACGCAGTCGTTATCGAAATCTACAACAATAATAAGAGGAACTTTGGGAAAGTGCTTTGCAAACATTTTGGCGGTCTCAATGGTGTTTCCGTCAAACATAGCAATAAGTGCATGTGGAATAGTACCAACAGCATTTTTATTCCAATAAAAAGCCTGAGCTGGTGTACATACCAAGCTAGCTCCTCCTAAAAGTGCTGCATAACCGTCCTGTTCCTGATTCAGAAAATAATCATACCGGTCTGCAAAAAAAAGCACAGGTTTTCCTTTTGAAGCACGGACAACAACTCTAACATTAGTTGCTATCTTGGTTTTCCGAGCTAGAATTCCAAGGTATAGTGACTCCAAATGTGCGAAATAAGCATAGGGTCCAGTAATGTGCATTACACTGTCAAAGGAGTTAACTATTTTGCCCTCCGGAACTGCTTTAACCGATAACTCTTTCCACCGGCTAACCCATCTGCCATTTTTGAAATATCCAGTTCCAATTTTGAGAAGTTCCACAACTTCATTTACACCACAAAGTAGTACGTCGTTTTTCTTTTGAAAGATTTGCATTGTGACTGGTTTGAGATTCTTTTCCTTAAGAAGTATTTGTCTTGCCCTATCGAAGTAGACCGCAGAGTAATAACCTTTCCTAATTTTGTCGATTGTCTTACTATCCCAATATTTTTGCACGTGGCTATTATAGCAAAGAGGAGATTTATTTCAGGGTCAAACTATAAGAGATGTTCTCCGCGGAAGGATAACTTAATTCATTTATAGATGGAACGGGGTGTGGCGCTTGTAGTGGTTCTTTTTGGCAAAATTAATAATCTTCCCAGCGTTAGGTAAATTCATTTTTTCAATTTCTTCAATAGGTTTCTTTTTATCAAAATATAGATAGAGGACTGGGTCTGCCTCAAGATAGGAAAATCCAAATTCTCCTTCATCAGTTTGATTCTCCCAAAGATTGGCAGATGGAGGCTTTTCGATTATAGATTGAGGTACGCCTAAATGTTTGGCAAGTTCATAGACTTGGGTTTTATAAAGATGGAGAATCGGCTCAAAATCCGATGCCTCATCTCCAAAGCGTGTAAAATAACCGAGTAAGTTTTCCGATCTATTCTCAGTTCCGCAGACTAGAGCATCAAATTTTTTTGAAAAATCGTAAAGAATTATCATACGAATTCTTGCCATTACATTTCCGCGCCTTATATCATCTTCCGGAATATTAAGTTCAGCAAACATAAAATCGACGATTGGTTTAATCGAGAAATTTATTTTATGATCATTTGCAAGGTTTGCTTGCGCAAATGCTTCTTCAAGGTCTGAGCTTTTTTCCTCAAAGTAGGGAAGATGTATCGCATAGATGTTTTCGGCTGGCAAACTATCCCTAAGCAGATAAAGACAGGCTGTTGAATCGACTCCTGATGATATTCCGATAACTACGTTTTCCATTTTTTCTTTTGACAAAACGCCTTTTATAAAGCTTTTGATTTTTGAAGCTTCTTCCTCAGAATTTATAGAAGGCAAGATTTTATCCATATAATTTATGTTTAATTATATACTCTTCGACCTGCGGGGGAACAAGACCAGCTATTGATTTTCCTTCTTTCAAACGTTTTCGGATTTCTGTTGATGAAATATTAAAGATTTTTTCTGAATCAAGCTTTTCAAACCCTGTAGGCAATTTTTCAGGCATTGGAAAGCCCGGTCTTGGGAAAACTAAAAAGGTCGCAAACTGGGTAAGTTTTTCAGGATCCTTCCATCTGTGAAGCTCAGAAAGAATATCGGATCCAACTATCCAATAAAGATCGGCGCCTAGTTCGTTTTTTAGTATTTTCAAACTATCAATCGTTCTTACTGTTTTATTTTTTATTTCAATATCCGAAACGTCTGTTTTATCAGGCAGAATAGATCTGAGCATGGCAATCCTATCTTCGGAGGAGGCAATTACCTCCGTCCAGGGATGCTTATAGACGGGCATAAAAATGAGTTTTTCAATATCCGGACGCTTTTTTAAAACTTCTTCTGCGGTTTTAAGATGGCCTAGGTGAGGGGGGTCGAATCTTCCGCCCAAAACAGCAATTTTCACTTCAAAAGTATATCATATCCCTAGCTTCAAACTTGATATAATGGGTTTTATGAACGCATGGGTTTTTGACATAGACGGAGTTCTCACGCCATTAAGAATAGAGTCAATAGAGAATAATAGCGTTTTGCAACAAATTCTTACAATAATGCACAAAGAACCAGTCGCGCTTATAACTGGTCGGGGACTCGCTTGGGTCAGAAAAAATATTCTTAGCAAGTTTACAGTTGACGATAAAGCATTCAACAATTTATTTATATCAACTGAGTTCGGGGGAGAAGTACTTTCGTTTGAAGAGGGTGTTGAGAATTACATTATCGATGAAAAATTAAAGTTGTCCACAAATATCCTAAATAAAGCAGATGGAATTCTTACCAATTACAGTAACCTACTTGTCAGAGAACCTAAACTAATGCTTTATACGGCTAAAATCAAAAAGGGCGTTCCATACAAAAAATTCCAAAAGGCAAAAAAAGAAATCCTGAGCGATTTTGAAAATCTGATTATAAATGCAGGATTACAAAGCTCCTTCACGGTTCATGAAGATAATCTAGCTGTCAATATAAAAAACAAGAAGCTCGACAAAGGTTCCGCAATCAATAAATTTTTAAAATGGTTGAACGCTGAGAATATCAACATTGGTAATTTCATTGTCTTTGGAGATAATGAGTCGGATTTTGAAATGGGGAAGGAACTATCAATTCAAGGGAAAAATTTTACATTTGTCTATGTGGGGGAGACAGATCCTGGGGAGAGAGATTTTAAAGTGGTAAGAACGAATAAACACTACGACGAGGGGACCTTGGAATATCTTAGGGGAAATCAATAATGCGACCCTGGAGGGAATCGAAGTCACAAGTTCCTCGCTATTGCTCGGCCTCGCGACCCCGCCTCCGAACTAACGTTCATCCGGCAGGTTCGATTACTCTTTGATCACAAAAAAACTTCCGTAAGCAAGGAGCTCACGAAAGTTTCTTGCGACCCTGGAGGGAATCGAACCCCCAACCTGGTGCTTAGAACGCACTCGCTCTATCCGTTGAGCTACAGGGCCGTGACTTACTATTTTACCCTGAAGTGAAGGTAAAATCAAACTTGCTATTTTCCAAACTTTACAAATATAATAAGCTTAGAAAGTGTACAATCCTTTGTTTAATTATATAATTTCCAACCAATTTATAGCGGGGCTTGTCATTATTGCCATAGGACTTCTGGTCTGGGAAGTGAGAGGAATCCTAGTGGCTGTTTTTATTTCCTACGTTATTATGTCCGCCCTTTATCCTGCAGCCAAATTCCTAATGGATCGAAAAGTTCCCAAAATACTTGCGATCGTCATACCTTATCTTATTGTTTTGTCTCTCGTGGTTTTGTTAATTTTACCTCTTTTGCCCTTCTTTGTTGCACAAATTCAGTCTCTTTTCGAAAACCTGCCGGTCTTTGTGCGCCAATCTTCCGAGGCCTTAGGCATAAGTATTCAGGCTTCGCAAATCAGCTCATATCTTACATCGTCCCTTGAGGGATTCACGAGAAACGCATTCACTGTTACTACTAAAATTTTCGGAGGAATATTTTCGGTTCTAACAATAATTATCGTGAGCTTTTATCTCTTGGTCTATCATGATAGGCTGGATCGCTTTTTCGTAGCATTCTTTCCCAGAAGTCTTGATCCCGCAGTAGCAAGAATCATAGCGGATATTGAGATAAAGCTTGGAGCCTGGCTTAGGGGTCAAATCTTTCTTTCCTTTACGGTCGGATTTTTAACCTGGGTTGCTTTAAAAATTTTGGGACTTGAGTTTGCGCTGCCGCTAGCGCTTCTTGCAGGAATCTTAGAAATTGTTCCTACGATAGGCCCAATAATTTCGGCAATTCCGGCCGTAATTGTGGCTTTTGCCATATCTCCATCAATGGCAGCTATAACTGCGCTGGCATATACCGGAATTCAGCTAGCCGAAAATAATTTCCTGGTTCCTAAAATCATGCAAAAAGCTGTGGGCCTAAATCCTGTTATCGTCATAGTAGCGATCCTTATGGGAGCCAAATTAATGGGTGTATTAGGAGCGCTTTTGGCAGTTCCTTTTGTTTCTGTAATTGTTATTATCTACAAAGCCATCCGCCACTTAGAAGAATAGTTTTCTTGAACTAAACGCCTCTTTTAAGGTAAAATAGATGCTACGCCGCGGTGGTGGAATGGTAGACACGAAGGCCTTAAGAGCCTTTACCCTCACGGGTGTGGAGGTTCGACTCCTCTTCGCGGTACTCGGGGACTAGCTCAGTTGGCTAGAGCGCGCGGTTTGGGACCGTGAGGTCGGAGGTTCGAGTCCTCTGTCCCCGACCATAAGAATATTTACGCGGGTGTAGTTCAGCGGTAGAACATCTGCTTTCCAAGCAGAATGTCGAGGGTTCGATTCCCTTCGCCCGCTCATTTATTGATGAGGAGGAGGATTAATTCCTTCAAGTCTTAAGCTATAATCTAGTAAATCTTTCATCTCCTGACGCCTATTCTCGCTTCCCAACAAAACTCCAATGATTTCGTGGCCTTCATAATCTAAATAGGTAACCAGACACAGTCCTGCTTCAGGGGTGTAGCCTGTTTTAACGCCTCGAACCCCCGGATAGCTGGTGAGTAAATTTGTTTCATTGTATAGGTAAAAATATTTGTGATTTGATGTGTAGGGTATCTCTTTTTCTACGGCAGAGACAACTTCCCGAAAAAGAGGAAAATTTTTAATGGCGTAACGAGCTATAACCAAAAGATCCGAAGCTGTCGAATATTGCTTCCCATCTCCTTCAAGACCGGACGGATTTGTAAAGTTTGTGTTTTCCAAACCTAAAGAGCTGGCTTTCTGATTCATTGCTTTAACAAACTCCTCTCTTCCGCCGACAAAGCTAGAAGCCAAAACTTCTGCTGCGTCGTTTCCAGAGGGAAGAATCAAGCCATAGAGAAGTTCTTCAAGCGTCAGGACTTCACCCGGGGTTAGTCCCATGCTATTTTCTCCAACAAGATCTGATTTTGAAACGTAATATCTATCGTCCTGCTTTTTATTCTCCAAAGCTATAACAGCTGTCATTATTTTTGTCAAAGACGCGATTGGCAAACGGATTTCTGAGTTTTTTTCGTAAAGCTCTTCGTCTTGTGTGAGGTCGTAAATAAGCGCTGCCTGAGCGGATAATTCAACATTGGACGCTGCGTAAGAAAGCACATTTCTCTGGGTGGGTTTCCAATAATCCACGGTGGAAACTTGATTGTTATCAAAGATATTAAGGAAAAAGGGCAGGGGAGACTTTAGGCTTTTGTCCTGACTTGATTCGTAAATATATCCTGAGAAAACGACAGACAAACCCAGGAAAGAAGAGATTAGTAGAACTTTTTTAAGGCTCACTAATCCATTTTATCATTTTTTTTGCGGGCAGGAGTATTGTGAAGACTAGACTAAGTTGATGGGATGACCCCTAATAAATCCCTCGATATTCTCGATTGTTGTTTGAGTCATTCTTTCCAATGCTTCTTTACTGTTGAAAGCGTTATGGGGAGTTACTAAAACTTTCGGATGATTTATTAAGACATGATCCAACATTAATTCCCTGAGACTCTTGGAATGAGCAGGCGAAGTCAACACTGAAATTTCTTCGATCAACTCTTTCTCGTTTTCCAAAACGTCAAGTCCCACACCGTCTAAGATTTCTTTCTCAAGTCCTAAGATTATAGCTTCCGTCTCTATGATCCCGCCTCTAGCAGTATTGATAAGATATGATCCTTTCTTAAAGCTTAGGATATTCTCTTTATTTATAAGGTGGTGGGTATCATCATTTAGCGGAACGTGAATAGTTACAATATCTGATTTCCTAAGTAACTCATCGAGATTTACATATTCAAAGCTAAATTCTTTTTTTAGTTCTGGTTTTTGAGTTTTTGTAAAAACTAGCACTTTCATTCCGAATGAATTTGCGATTCTTAAAACGTTTGTGCCAATTTTTCCAAGACCAATTATTCCTAAGATTTTTCCGTTAATGTCTACTCCCGTAAGTTTCTCATGCTCGAATTTAAAATCCTTCATTTGGTTTATTGCCTGATAAACTTTACGCGTTAAGGCCAGTATTAGAGCGAAGGTATGCTCTGCTACGGTATTACTTCCATATTCAGGAACGTTCGAGACGGAAATATTGTTGCTTTTGGCAAAATCCAAATCTATATGATCAAACCCTGTGGATCTGGTCGCAATATACCTAAGATTTGCAAATTTAGACAAAGCATCTTTATTGACTGAGGAAAAAGTCATTGTTGAAACAATTTCCGCATCGAAGTAAGATCCTGCATTCTCAGGAATTAAAGAATCTTTGACTAGGATTGCTTCGGGGAATTTTCCCAAAAATGAATCTTTTTCCCATTCTTGAACATCAAAGAAAACTATCTTCATATATCAAAATTGTAGCAGAAAATAGGTGTTTATTCCTCAGGGGTAGGAGAGGGTGTTACCGGCTCTTCTGTTGGAGAAATCTCCGGAGACTTTACATCCAATAGTTCTACTTCAAAAATTAAAGTAGAATTTGGAGGAATAACGTTTGGCACGCCTCTTGAACCATATCCTAAATTGGGAGGAATAGTAAGCTTTCTTTTACCTCCTATCTTCATTCCTAAAAGTCCTTTATCCCATCCCTCAATTACTCTCCCCACACCGATTTCGGTCTCAAAAGGCGCGTTTCTTGCGTAAGAACTATCGAAAACTTGCCCGCTTGAAAGTCTTCCTTCGTAATTGATTACTACAATATCTCCCTCTTTTACAGCAGAGCCGGTACCAATTCTTAGATCTTCAATTTTAAGAGTGGTACCGGGAGGTTGAGTAGGGGTAATCGGCTGAAAATTAAATTCTTCGGTGGATGGAGCGGGAGACTGTCTTTCTCTAAGTATCACAAATCCCAAGACAAGTAGGATAATTATGGCAAGAAGAGAAAAAATAACTCTTTGATTCACGGATTTTGCAATCTTAGCAAAATCTTTTTAGGAAAACAATGGAGGCAGTTAGTGCTGCCGGTCTTGGATTCGAACCAAAATAAACGGATCCAAAGTCCGTTGTCCTACCATTAGACGAACCGGCAATGCCCATTTATCTTATCAAAGTTAGCCTCCCAAGACAAGAAATTAAGGGAAAATTTTACCAGAAGACTTCTCTATGGTAAACTAACGCGATGCCAAAAGAGCAGCTAAGCAGAATAGGGCATCCAACTGCTGATATTGTCCGAAGAATTACTGAGAACAAGCTTGAAGTTTCCGTCTCTGAAGGAACTGTTCAAGCATGGATAACTCTCTCCAGATCAATACGAGCCGCAGATGACCTGATTGACCGCGAAGCCAGTATAGAGGCCAGGCAAGCTATTTATGATAAGGGAATTAACTATTTAGCCGGAGATAACGATGATCTAGGAATTGATGATGAAATACTCGTGCGTGAGATGACCGCTTTAAAAGCCCATCTTGGTCTTCTGCCAATCGAACAAAAAGAATCATTTATAAAAGACTTAAGGAAACTATTAAGAATAGGTGAGATGCTTAGGAAAGCAGAGGACCCTGCTAATCTTGCAAGAATCACTATGTTAGAGGGGCAAACAACTGCACGTCTATACTCTAACTTCCTTCCGCTAGAATTTTTCAAACTAGATGGCTACAGAGATTACGTAAAATATTTTACAAGATTGGGTAGAGCCGCAAACGCCTTCGATTCGATAGTTGATTTTTCAACAGATTATAAGCAAGGAAAAACTATGGTAAAACCAACTCCAAGGAATATGGCTTTATTTGCTAAGAGCACATTGGCAAGTGTTGCCTTTATTGTTACTCATACTCGTCCTGGCTTTTTAAAAACAGGGGTGGATGCAGCTATAGGAGTCGCAAAAGACAGAAAAGGAAACAGTTCTATGCACTTTAATCCATCGCGATAAATGAAGATGTAAAATCAGTTTGCAATCCTCATTTTTTTAAACTACAATCGCCTCAGAATTTGTTTAGAAATAGGACGGACGCAGGGAAAAAGCTAGGGAACCTGCTTAAGAAATATAAGGATGAAAATCTCCTAGTTCTTGCTTTGCCTCGTGGTGGAGTAGTAGTCGGATACGAAGTTGCCAAAAAACTTAAAGCTCCTTTTAGCGTAATAGTTTCAAGAAAAATCGCAGCGCCAAGCATGCCTGAATATGGGATCGGCGCTGTTTCTGAAGGCGGATTGTACATAGATAAGTCAAATATTAAAGATGTCGGCTTGGAAAAAGATCAATTGGAGGTCTTAATAAAACTTCAGGGAGGTGAAGTTAAAAGAAGAATAAAGCTTTACAGGAAAGGTAGAAAATTACCAAAACTAACCGAAAAAACAGTGATCCTTGTTGATGACGGACTGGCTACCGGAGTCACTGCATTTGCAGCAGTCGAAGCACTTAGGAAATTAAAGGCAAAAAAAATCATTTTTGCAGCGCCGGTCTGTGACCGAAGAACTGCTAGTAAGCTTGAAAGAAAAACAGAAGCAATAGAATGCGTATCTTATCCGGAGCTTTCTTCAGTAGGATCTTACTATCTGAATTTCTCTCAAATCACAGATGAAGAAGTAATAGAGATTTTAACTAAAAAGGCAAAGAAAAATGACTAAAGAAGCAGAGATATTGGATCAAAAGCTACACCAAACATTAATAGAAACCTTCGAATGGGAGGGGGGCCCAATTTATCCTCAGGAAGGACCAAGCCCTGTAGGAATTCAAGCGGAGCCAGCTAGAGATGAGGGGAATTGGAGAAGATGGCTAAACGGAAGAAGACATCGATTAAGAAACCATTTGTTCAGAAGAAGGTAAGCTTTTCTCTCCTGACTTTTTCTGATAAAATTAGGCTGAGCCGAGGTGGCGAAACTGGCAGACCCACCGTCGTGCCCCGATGCTGAAATTGGTAGACAGGCTAGCTTCAGAAGCTAGTGTCCGCAAGGACGTGAGAGTTCGAATCTCTCTTGGGGCACTTTGGCGGGCAAGCGCGCAGGGATTGGTAGGAACGGACGAACGATAGTTGAGGAGTTCGCCTGCTTGACAGGCGTAGAGAGTCCTCTCCTCGGCACCCCTTTAAAAGAAACCCTGTTCTTGATAAAATAGTACTCCAGACGAGCGGATGTGGTGAAACTGGCATACACGCAGCCTTGAGGTGGCTGTGCCCTAAAAAGCGTGGAGGTTCGAGTCCTCTCATCCGCACACTTCGACAGGCTCAGTGTAAACAATACTGAGTTTGGCGAAGAGATGAGAGGCGAGAAGTTTATCCTGAGTGAAATCGAAGGAAGTCCTCTCATCCGCACAAAATAGCAAACAACGGACGATTAGCTCAGTGGTAGAGCACTGCGTTTACATCGCAGGTGTCGGGGGTTCAAGTCCCTCATCGTCCACAATGCTGAGGTAGCCAAGGTGGTCAAGGCACCTGTCTGAAGAACAGGCTATGCGTGTTCGACTCACGCCCTCAGCACAACGCCAAACTAGCCTCCATTACTTGACTTAAAACGCTCCAAAATGCTAGAATTCCAACTCTGTCCAACTGAGTATATTAGTTGGATTTTTGCATTATGGGGCAGGACATAGCTGCAAGCATTCTTTCGCTTGCTCTCGTATTTTCCCCAGTTACTCCTACAAATTCGGCAACGCTTCAAAATCCTCAAATAGAAACTGTGTCGCCACAGGTTAGGGAAGTCAATGTAAAAAATGGAGAAACGCTCTCCTTAATCGCTGAGCGAATTTATGAAGATAACGCCTATTGGACCAACATTTGGAACGACAATCCATGGATTTCTGATCCTCACTATATCGAGAAGAATTGGAAGTTAAAGATTAGGATCGCAAAAACTAATAATCCTGAAGGCCTAAAGCCGGACCTCGCCCGAAAGCTTGAAATGCAGACAAGGCTCGCTTATGCTTCCGAGACTTATATTCAAGGCTCAGCAGGCATAAATAATGCCTCCAGTGAAATAAACGCACCAGCAAGCCTCACAGAACCTCTAAACGAGACTCAAATAAACTACCTCGGCAATTGTGAATCAGGCATGAGATCAAGTGCGAATACCGGCAATGGCTTTTACGGTGCCTTTCAGTTCACCCAAGGCACATGGAACAGAATGGCAACAGGTTACGAAAGAGCAGATTTGGCACCAATTGAGATACAAAAAGAAGCTGTGCAGAAGCTTGTTTCCAAATCAAACATTTTCGGCCAATTCCCAGCTTGTTCTAGAAGAATGCAGACAGCAGGTCTTCTTTAATTAGCCCGAATAAGACTGATACATTTCTCTTCTAAACGCCTGTCTTGAAAATACTTCTCCTGGAATTCTTAATGGCTGTTGATTAAGCAGTGTTTTATACTCCGCCGCTTTAGCCCTGTCGGCTCCTCTAAGAAGAGCCCATTCTCCTGATGGAAGATTCATCACCGATCTTCCCTCATCAAATGCTTTGTTGAGCCCAGATTTGGTATTACCATCGATTGGCCCATACCAGTTTCCTTCAACGAAAGCAAAGCCTTCTGCCACTGAAAAGCTTTGCAAACAAAAAGCAGCCCTTCTTCCTATAAACTTAGTTAGAAGAAGTGGTTCTCCTTGATTTTTCAAGACTACGTACGCTCCTGTCCTAATCGAGGATATCATTCTTCCTTCCGATGCATCGCACAAATACCAACCACGATAACCAGGTTGAATCTCTATTGGGACGCCGGTCTCGTAAGGTTTTACAGTATTCTCTGCTCCCTCAATAGAGTCAACAGGTCGACTTGCTAATGTAATCGCTAGCGCAAAGCTAGTCAGGGGATAATCCCTAAGCATTTTCGCAATCCATTTGCTAAACCCAGGTAGCTTATGTATTATTTCGAGATCTTCTTGCCTTATCCATCTGCCAATTTCTGAAGTATCGGGAAGATCTCGGATGAGTCCCAGCGCCTGAGACCTGGGTCTTTCACCCCAAGCCTCATAGACTGAGCTACCGTGTGCTCTGAAACGATTCTGACCAGCGCTTGTCTCAAGCATATGGTCGACAATTATAGCATTTAGATTGAGCAATGTCTCCATTTTTGCTATACTCAATCGAACGCTCGCGGGCGTAGTTCATCGGTAGAACGTCTCGTTGCCAACGAGAAGGTGGAGGGTTCGATTCCCTTCGCCCGCTCCACAAACTTGACAAAAAACCCCATTAAATGGCAGAATAGGTTCAACTCATGAAGAAATTACTTGCCCCAATAGGTTTCTTTGTGATAACCCCGGTTTTTCTTATCTTCTGCATGTTTTATCTCTCATTTTTGAATTCAAACGAAAGAAGAGCAGTTCTTTCGACGAGTACTGAGGCTTATGCTGCGCTGCCGAACTATAATGCTATATCCTCCGAAATCGAATCGGATGATTCCAAAACAGAGATCGTAAGGCAATTTTTTGCAAAATATAATTCTCCTTTAGAGAGCTATGCGCATGACGTAGTTTTGGCCGCAGAAGAGAATAATATTGATTATAAACTCGTCCCGGCTATTGCCATGCAAGAATCTACCGGGTGCAAAAAAATTCCTGATGACTCAAATAACTGCTGGGGCTACGGAATTTATGGAAAGAAAGTTATAAAGTTCGAAAGCTTCAAAGATGCTATTCATGCGGTTTCAAAAACTTTATCTGAGAAATACATACAAAATGGACTAGATACTCCAGAGGAAATTCAAAAAAAATGGACACCCTCTAACGACGGTTCATGGTCCGAGTCCGTTAACCACTTCCTGGAACAGCTTCAATAAAACCTATAGTTGGGACTTGACAAGTCCTATAGTCTATAGTATAATGCCAAATTAGATCCTAAGGTATGCCGTCCAAATGCATACGTTAGGATTTTTTTATGGACGAGGACCGTTAAACGTCAGTGCCCATTCTTATGAAACCCATAGCTATTTTTATTGTTATTTTAATGGCGGCATTATTGCCTGGTCCTTCTTATGCAATGCATCCCGCATCTAATTCTTCTGCAAAGCTTGTCTCGGAGTTTGGCAACAATACACCTGATGAACGCGAGGAAATCCTAAAGGAATTCTTACTTTTATACGATTCTCCTCTTGCGCCATTTGCCCAAGACTTTGTCAGAAACGCCGATAATTATCAGCTGGACTGGAGGCTTGTTGCATCAATTGCCGGCCTTGAGTCAACTTTTGGCAAAAGGATCCCTTATAACTCCTATAACGCGTGGGGATGGGGAATCTACGGCGATAACGTAGTTAGATTCAATTCATGGCCGGAGGGAATTGAGACTATCTCAAAAGGCTTAAGAGAAAGATACTTGAAGGATTTCTCTAAGTCAGATCCTTACGTGATAGGGCCTACATATGCTGCTTCGCCCACATGGGCCCAAAGAGTATCGTTTTTCATGGCAAGAATAGAGGATTTCGAGAAGATTCATTCAGCAAAAAAACTTCCGCTGTCGATCTAAATCTGATATACTTTTCGATGCGCGGACGTGGTGAAATGGCAGACACGCAAGGTTTAGGACCTTGTGCCGCAAGGCGTGGGGGTTCGACTCCCTTCGTCCGCACTTAGATAAACGTTAAACAAAATGAAATCTCAACTAACTCGCTCCGAAGACTCTACTATTACCCTTAAAATCACGGTTCCATGGTCTGAGGTTAAAAAAACACAGGAAGAAGTTCTCGCGGAAATGGCCAAAAATGCCGATCTTCCCGGTTTTAGAAAAGGAAAAGCGCCAAAAAAAATAGTCGAGGAAAATTTGGATAAAACGCGTGTCAGAGAAGAGGTCCTACGACATGTTCTTCCGAAAGCCTATATCGATACCGTCAAGGAACATAATCTAAAACCAATAATCGATCCCAAGGTACATGTAAAGCCCTTGGAGGATGAAAAAGATTGGGAATTTGAAGCTGTAACCTGTGAGGAGCCGAAGGTAGATTTAGGAGATTATAAGACGAAGGTGAAAAGCGTTACTGCTAAATCTAAAATCATCGTTCCCGGAAAGGAATCCGAGGGTCCAAAACTAGACGACGTTATTAAGACTTTACTGGAAGCTGTCTCTGTAAAGCTTCCTAAAATTCTTGTGGACTACGAGACCGACAAGCTTCTCTCCCAGACCCTGGACGAGATTAAAAAACTTGGATTGACACTTGACCAATATCTCGCATCTACCAGAAAAAATGCAGAAATGCTCAGGCTCGAATACGAGGGAAAAGCCCTAAACGATTTAAAGCTTGAGTTTGCTCTAAGAAAGGTAGCTGAAGCTGAGAAAATTACGGTAGGAGATGGGGATCTTCAAAAGACAATAGACAAGGCTAAAACAGAAGAAGAAAAGAAAAATCTTACGAATAATAAATATCTTTTGGCAAGTATTCTAAGACAACAGAAAACGCTTGATTTCCTGCGTAATTTGTGATAGATTCCTAAGCGACTATGGCTCAAAGCAAGAAAAAACAAGTTCAGTATGTAGACGACAACCCCATCGAGGCTATAAAAAGCCTTGGCTCTGACGTAAAAAAGGGCCTCACGGATGATCTTTTGAAAGAAACCAGCAAAAACTTCTGGAAACAGATGATAGGAGCTGAGGAAAAAGATAGTGATAAAGCCAAGGAAGACTCTTCAGGGGATCTTTCTGAAGGCTCAGAGCTAAGTCTTTCTGATATTAAAAGGAAAGCTGAAGCCCTCATGCCTAGAGTGGAGGCGGGGATCGATTATGCCAGGGAGGTAATTCATGCTGAGAAAAAAGCGAGAGCGGAGGATACCCAAGAAATCAGAGTTCGCATGGAAGAGATAAGTATTGAGCTAAAGCAACTAATTAAGACCTCAAAAGAGCTCCAGAATCAATTTAAGGATGTTGCTATGGAGGAGGCTCCTGAGGCTCCCGGGGAATATCATCTTACTTTTCTTGAATGGATGATAGATATGATTAGAAAAGCAAGGATCAAGGTTGAGGAGTCAGGCTCATGGCTTGAGGCATTTTACAGCAAGAAATCTAAGAGAAAGTATTGGAATATGTTCAAGAAACACGGGACAACCTTCGGACTTTCTGGCGAGAGGGTCGTGGCTACTCAAACCGGATAAACAAGGTCCTGAGCTTGTCGAAGGATTTCCCCCTAATACACCCTCACAGAAGCTAAATATCAAATTGTTTGCTCGATTGAAATTATTTTGTTAAAATAAACGAGCCTTGAGGGAGGCTTGTTTATTTTCCTCGAGGGCTCGTAGCTCAGTTGGTTAGAGCGTTGCATTGACATTGCAAAGGTCAGAAGTTCGAATCTTCTCGGGCCCACTAACGTGACAGAGCGGTTTTCAGAAAAACAAGCGGAGGTACTAATTGCGAGTGCAACAAATTGGATACTCGGACAAAGAGAATTCCATAGACCTACTTCAAGACCATTTAGCCAATCCGAAAGAAAAGCTCTTGAGCGCTTTTGGGGGGATGAATTCCTTGATAAAATCAGAATTAAAGTTGGTAGTATAGAAGTTCCTCCAGATTTTGCTAGATTTCTTTCTCCAGGTCTTATCGGCATAACTTTTGTTGACACTGTATTACTAACTCCTCTTGGTATAGCTATGGGGAAAGGTGTACGTTTTCATGAAGCAGTTCATGTTGCTCAGTTTGATGTGTTAGGCGTACAGCGATTTGTTGCTTTATATGGAAGAGGTTTGATTTCAGGAGAGAGATACCACCAAATTTCCCTCGAAAGACAGGCATTTGAGCTCCAAAGAAGATTTCTAGCAAATCTTACACGTCCTTTCAATGCTCTTGATGAAGTTAGAAGTAATTTAGCAACACAACTTAGTACAAACAATTGACACTTCTTCGATTTCTCCCTAAACTTAAATTATGGCCGAAGATAAACATGAACATGTAGTAAGACCACGAAAGCATATCTTTCTCAACAATTTTTTAGGAGGGCTTGCATGGGGATTGGGGGTCACCGTTGGCCTTTCCGTGATATTTGTGGCTTTGGCAATTCTGGGTAAATACGTAGATTTAGTCCCAGTCGTCGGCGATTTTGTAGCTAAGGTTATAAATTTCATTTTACAAAATGAGCCTCAATTGGTAAGATAGCCACATGGATTCTAAAAAACTTAATGACCTGAGACATTCATGCGCACATCTTTTAGCAGCTGCGATACTTAGGCTTTATCCCGATACGAAGCTAACAATAGGCCCTGCTATTGAAGACGGATTTTACTACGATTTGGACTTCAAAAAACCAGTAACTGAGGAAGATTTACCGAAGATCGAGAAGGAAATGGCTAAAATTTTTCCTTCGTTCACCGGTTTTTCACACAGGGAAGTCTCCGAAAAAGAGGCGAAGGATTTCTATAAAGACAATCCGTACAAACAGGAATTGATTGATGAAATTGTAGGTAAAGGAGAAAAAATAACTCTTTATAAAGCAGGCGACTTCGAAGATTTATGCCGAGGAGGGCATTCCAAAAATCCCGCAAAGGAAATCGGAGCCTTTAAGCTTCTTTCAATAGCAGGGGCGTACTGGCGAGGAGACGAGAAAAACAAAATGCTCACTCGCATATATGGGACTTGCTTTCCCACAAAAAAAGAACTCGAAAAATATTTGGAAATGCTTGAGGAAGCAAAACGACGTGATCACAGGAAAATAGGCGAGAAGCTTGAAATTTTTACCATTCGGAAAGAAGTGGGGCCCGGGCTTATTCTTTGGCTACCAAACGGAACGATTATAAAAGACCAAATCGAAGAATTTGCCAAAAAAACAGAGAGAGAGTGGGGTTATAAAAGAGTATCAACTCCGAATATTACCAAATCAGGCCTTTACTACACCTCGGGCCATCTCCCTTATTACCAAAAAGACATGTATCCTCCGATGAAAGGGGGGAAAGGCGAGGAATACTATCTTAAACCCATGAACTGCCCTCATCACCACATGATTTATAGTTTCAGGAAAAGAAGCTATAAAGAATTGCCCCTAAGACTTGCTGAGTATGGCGACTGCTATAGATATGAAGCATCTGGAGAACTATTCGGCCTCATGAGAGTTAGGGGAATGACTCAAAACGACGCTCACATCTACTGCACTATCGATCAGGCTGTGGATGAATTCGCAAAAGTCATGGAGCTACATGAGTATTATTACAAAATATTCGGAATTAAGGAGTATCATTTAGAAATGTCTTTAAGAGATCCTAAGAATAAGGACAAATATCACGGTGACGAAAAAATGTGGGAGCTTGCGGAAAAACTCATGAGAAAAGCGGTAGTAAAAACTAAAATTCCTATGGTGGAACAAATTGGAAACGCTGCTTTCTACGGTCCGAAAATAGATTTTATAGTTAAATCAAGTATAGGGCGTGAGTTTGCCGTATCTACCAATCAAATTGATCTTTATATGGGAGAAAGATTCGGACTTAAATATATAGATTCAGATGGTAGTGAGAAGACTCCAGTCATTATTCATAGAGCTCCCCTGGGATCACATGAGAGATTTATAGGATTTCTAATTGAGCACTTTGGAGGAGCATTTCCCCTATGGCTTTCGCCTGTACAGGTAATAATCTTACCCATTGCAGACAGACACGTTGAGTATGTTAAAAAAATTGCTGGCAAACTGTTGGAAACTGGTATACGAGTCGAAATAGATGAAAGATCAGAGAGACTGGACGCAAAAATAAGAGACGCTACTTTGCAAAAGATACCGTATTTGGCTATAATAGGGGACAAAGAAATTGAGAATAAAGACTTGGGTCTTACGATTAGAGACAGAGATGGGAAAGATTTGGGAATATTAAGTCTTTCCCAATTTTTAGTTAAGTTAGAGGAAGAAGTTGATAAAAAGGTTTAAAGGAAGGAAAGAGCAAAAAAAATTCTATCGAACAAACGAGAGGATTTTTGCGAACACTCTTCGGGTTTTAGATCCTGAAGGACGCCAAATCGGAGTTCTTTCGAAATTCGAAGCGCTAGGAAAGGCCAGGGAGTTAGGGTTCGATCTCGTAGAGATAGCGCCTCTGGCTAAGCCTCCTGTCGCCCGGATTATTGATTTTAACAAATTTCTTTATCAGGAAGAAAAGAAAAAAAAGGAGGAAAAAAGAAAAAGCAAGGCTTCAGAAACTAAAGAAGTAAGACTCGGACCCTTTATGGATGACCATGACCTTCAGGTTATGGTAAAAAGAGCAAGGGAATTTTTAACAAACAATAACAAGGTAAGAATGGTTGTCAGATTTACCGGAAGGCAAATGGCGCATCCGGAATTCGGACATCAAGTTCTTCAAAAAGCTATAGATTCCCTAAATGACATTTCGAAAGTTGAAAAAGTGCGCCATTTTGAAGGAAGGAATCTTATAACAATAATTTCGCCCGATAAAAAAGGCGGACAAAAAGGAAAAGAAAAGAAAGAAGAACAAAATGCCAAAGAAAAAAATCAAGAGATCAGTTCAAAGACGGTTCAAAGTAACTAAAACCGGGAAGGTCCTATTTTCTCATCAATACAAGAGTCATCTTAAGATGGGGAAAAGGAAATCAAGGCTTAGACGCCAAAAAGAACCGGGCGTTCTTTCAAAACCCTTCGCAAAAAAAGTAAAACAAATGTTAGGCCAAGCGTAGCTTGGAAATTCGAAGTACGAATATCTAAATCCTAAACGTTTTCGGATTTGGAATTTAGAATTTCGGATTTTCGACTGAAAGGAGATATTATGGCAAGAGTTAAGAGAGGAACAGTCTCAAGAAGAAAACATAAGAAATTGCTCTCGCAAACAAAAGGATTTAGGGGAACTAAATCAAGACTTATAAGAGTCGCTCATGAGGCTGCGCTTCACGCAGGAGCGTATGCCTATCACGGACGAAAACTTCGAAAAAGAGATAATAGAGCGCTTTGGATAACAAGAATTGGTGAAGCAGCCAAAAAGGAAGGGATTTCTTACAGCGTTTTTATGGATAAGCTTAAGAAAGCAAACGTGGGGCTGGACCGAAAAATCTTAAACGATATTGTCCAGGAAGATCCCGAAACCTTCAAAAAGATCATCTCCGAACTTAGATAACTCCTCTGATATAATTACCTTCGTGAGCAAGGAAGACATTATCCAGCTTATCGAAAAAGACAAGTGGATGATGGAAATTCTTAAAACCGTAGAAAAACTCGGTTTACCCGATTGGTGGATAGGCGCAGGATTTGTCCGTTCAAAAGTTTGGGACTATCTTCATGCAAAAAAGACCCGAACTCCTCTTCCCGATATTGATGTTATTTATTTTGATCCTAAGGCTCCTATAGAAAACGAGAGAAAGCACTGGAAAGTTTTAAAAGATAAGTATCCAGATTTTAAGTGGCCTGTCACTAATACTGCTCTAAGAAGATCCAGAATCTCAAGTAGGAAATATAAAAACGCAGAAGACGCTCTTTCGGAGTGGGTCGAAACAGCCACATGCATTGGCGTTTCATCCGAAAATGGGAAACTCAAAATAATCACTCCCCATGGCGTTGATGATCTTGTCAGTTTGCGTCTTAAGCCTACCAAAGGATATGTGGGAAGTCCGTTTTTTGAAAAAAGAATTAAAGAAAAATCGTGGCTTAAGAAATGGCCCAAACTAAAAGCTATTGTCTATATGGCTTAACTGCATTTTGCCTCAGAATTTGCTATCCTTAGTAAGTCTATGGAAGAAGAACTTTTGAGCATTAAAAATAATGCTGTCTCTTTAATTTTGGATGCTTCGGATCTGGAAACTTTAGAAGATATAAAACTTCAGTTCCTGGGTAAATCCGGAAAATTAACTCTCGCAATCAAAGAAATTGCCAAGCTTCCGCAGGAACGGCGTCCGTCTGTGGGAATTTTGGCAAATGAAGTAAAGTCAACAATCGAGGAGGCAATAGAAAATCAAGAATCAAATCTTAAAACGCAGGCTTCAAAAAGAATAAGAGAAAAGATTGACGTGACTAATCCCGGAATAAGGCCTCCTTTAGGACATTTGCATTTAGTGACACAGGCAATTGAAGAAATTACTGAGATTTTTAAATCAATAGGATTTGAGAGAAAAAGGTATCCTGAGGTTGAGTGGGACTGGTATGCATTTGAAGCGTTAAATTTTCCGCCAAATCATCCTGCTCGTGACGATTGGGAAACCTTCTTTATAGACTCAGAGCCCCATAAAAAATTTGGGCCAATGCTTCTTACGCCTCACACCTCATCAGGACAAATTAGGGAAATGGAGAGAAACAAGCCTCCCATAAAAATGCTTAATATTGCTAAGTGCTATCGAAGACAGTCTGACGTATCACATACTCCAATGTTTCACCAGTTTGAAGGGCTAGTGGTGGACAGGGGTATTTCCATAGCACATCTTAAAGGGGTCTTAGATTTTTTTGTCAAAAGCTACTTCGGAGATAAGAGAGAATCAAGAATCCGTCCTTATCATTTCGAATTTACGGAGCCCTCTTTTGAGGTAGATGTTACATGCGGAGTATGCCTTGGTAAGGGATGCAGGCTTTGTAAGGAGGGTTGGCTTGAGTTGGGAGGAGCAGGAATGGTCCATCCAAATGTTTTTAAAAATGTTGGTATCGATCATGGAGAATTTACTGGTTTTGCATTTGGCTGGGGGGTAGAAAGGGTTTTGATGATGAAAGAAGGAATCGAAATCGATGACATAAGACTCTTGTACTCAAACAAACTTGAATTCTTAGAACAATTTTAGAATGCAAATAAAAATACTAGATAGCTGGTTAAGGGAATACTTAAAGACAGAGGCAACACATTCGGATATTGCAAGAGTATTGTCCCTTACAAGCGTTTCCGTTGAGAAACTTCAAGGAGTTGGAGATGACTTTCTCTACGATATAGAAATAACGACCAACAGAGTTGATCTTATGTCTGTGATTGGTCTTGCGAGGGAAGCCCAGGCCACCTTGTCCGAATCGGGATTTAAAGCAGAGCTTAGGAAACCTTCGTTTGTTCAAATTAAAAAAGGCAATAATTTTCCGATAGAAATTAAGAATGATCCGGAATTAGTAAATAGGGTTTGTGCCGTAGTCCTAGAAGTAAATGTAAAAGAAACTCCTAAGGAAATTGCGCAAAGACTTGAGGCATCTGGAGTTAGACCCTTGAACAATCTGATTGATGTAACAAACTATGTCATGCGCGAAACTGGTCACCCGGCGCACGTTTTCGACTTTGATCTTTTAAATACGGATAAGCTTCTGATTCGAAAGTCAAGGAAGGGTGAGAAAATCGTTACCTTGGACAATAAAGAATATTCTCTTCTCGGAGAAGACATCGTGATGGAAGACGGAAGCGGCCGAATCGTTGACCTGTTAGGAATAATGGGTCTTTCAAACAGCGTGGTGTCCGATAGAACTAAGAAGATTTTATTCTTTATCGACAATAATGAACCAAAGCATATTAGAAATACTTCTATGAGCCTTGGAATTCGAACTGAAGCAGCAATTCTAAACGAAAAGGGAGTAGACCCGGAAAATGCTTTAAACGCAATGTACCGGGGAATTGAATTATACAAAGAAATTGCGGATGGAAAAACCGTATCTGATGTTTTAGATATCTACCAAAGTCGCTATCCTCCAAACAAAATTGAGATTTCTTTTGAAAAGATAAGAAAAGTAATAGGGGAGGATATTCCACCCGAAAAAGCAGAAAGAATTCTTAGAAAACTTGGCTTTGATGTAAGAGTTGATAAGGACAAACTCTATGTTAGCGTTCCGTCACTTAGGAGAAATGACGTGTCGACAGAAGAGGATCTTATTGAGGAAATTGCAAGGGTTTTTGGATACCAAAATTTGAAATCTATTTTGCCCCCAGTTAATCAGAATAGAAAATTCGTAAAGTATGAGGATGAATTTTATTGGGAAGGATATGTAAAGACGTCGATGAAGTATTATGGATTTACTGAAGTCTATACTTATTCTTTAGTTCCTGAAGATTTGTACGAAGGGCCAGTCGAGAATGCGCTCTCGCTTAAAAATCCCTTATCTTCTGACATGAAATACTTAAGGGGTAGTCTCACACCAAGCCTTCTTTCAGTTTTAGATGAAAATAAAAAGAAAAGTGAATTTAAAATATTTGAGATATCAAATATTTATAAAAAACGAAAGGCAGATCTTCCAAATGAGAATCTTGCGTTTTCTGCTCTTGTTAAAAAATCAAACGCTTTTTTCGAAGTCAAAGGAGTGATCGAGGCAATATTCGAGGACTTAGGCATTTTCAGTATAAATTTTAAAAAAAGGTCTGAAGGAGCGGGAGGCGCAGAGATTTTTGTAAAAAGTCAAAAAGTTGGATATATCGAGCTCCTATCAGACGACGTATGTGATTTTGAAATAAATTTTAACCTGGTAAAAAAACTCGCGACAAGAAAAAAAACATATACTCCGATTACAAAGTTTCCGGAATTAATCGAAGATTTGGCAGTCGTCCTGACATCAAATATTTCCACAATCGATGTGTTGAATGAAATTAAAAACGTAGACCCTTTAGTAAAGGATGTGTCGCTTCTTGATAGGTTTGAAGACACGCGAACATTTCATATTATATATCAAAGCATTAATCGAAACTTAACAAAGGAAGACGTAGCACAACTTCGAGAGCGGATTAAAAAAACGCTTCAGGAGAAGTTTTCGGCCCAGTTTAAATAATTGGAGTCGGAGTTGGTGTTGGAGTTTCAGTCGGAGTGGGAGACGGCGTAGGGGTAGGAGACTCCTCATCTTTTTTCTCTTCCTCAAAAACGCTTCCGGGCGGATGATATATGGGATCTCCTCCGTGATTTTCTTCAACCCACTTGTCTATTCCTTCCTGCCACCTGTTCTTTCCATCCGTTGATATTGGATCTGACTCTCTAAATAATATGTAAGTTTTTCCATCTTTGCTCTTATATACTGGGGACGGAGAAGTGGGCTCTGTTCCTTTAACAAAAAATTCCAATCTTGTAGGCCTATTGTCATAGGGCACTCCTCCTGCTAGCCCGTCTACTTGAGACTCAATTACATTGTCTGGTTTTTCAAAACTTTCATTTGCTTTTCCCTTAAGAGAAGCCACCATAATACGATTCCAGATAGGCGAGGCTCCTGTAACTCCTGATGCGATAGCGGGATTCATGGGTGTATTATCGTTATTTCCCACCCAAACTCCTACGACAAAAGACGGAGTGTATCCAACTGTCCAGTTATCTTTTTTATCATCTGTAGTTCCGGTTTTTACCGCAACGGTCCGTCCCGAAATATTAAGATAAGAGGAGGGTCCAAAAACCGCTATTCTTGCGTTGTTGTCAGAAAGAATATGGGAAATTATAAATGCAATTTCTTCCGAGAGTACCTTTCTGCCGTTATTTTTCTTATGCTCGAATAATTTTTTTCCTTTAAGATCAGTAACCTTAAGAATTGCCGTCTGGTCCTGTCTTACGCCTTTATTCGCGAGCACCGAATAGGCGGTGACTTCATCTAGAAGCGACGTTTCCCGTCCTCCTAAAACCAGAGATAAACCAACAGATGACAAATTCTTGGCTGTGGGTTCCCAATTTATTATTCCCATGTCATATCCTTTTTGCATAGTATCTTTAATTCCCACACGGGCCAACATCTTAACGGCGGGGAGATTTAAGGAATTTCCCAATGCAAAGCGCATTTGTACGGGACCTCTATATTTTCCGTCGTAGTTTACAGGGGTATAAATTGGTTTCGTAGGATCATCTGTTGGGAAATCAGTTTCTGTATCCATTATTAAAGTCGCGGCTGTATAGCCTTTTTCCAAGGCTACGGAGTACATAACAGGCTTAAGCGAAGATCCAGGCTGACGGTAGGCTAAGGAGGCGTTAAAGTTTCCGTCAATGTCTTCGTCAAAATAATCCTTACTTCCCACCATCGCCAAAATCTCTCCGGTTTTAGAATCCACTACTACCGCCGCGCCATTACTCACCCTAAATCCTTTTAGTTTTTCTATTTCCTCGTTAATTATTTTTTCTGCTTCTTTTTGAATTTTATAATCTAGGGTTGTATGGATTTGAAGACCTCCGGCGTCCACCGCCTTATCTCCGTACCGCTGGGCTGCCAACTGCTTTATCCACATCACAAAATGCGGAGCTTTAATCGCATGATTTCTTTGGGTAAATTTGTATTTTTCGATTCTGTCTAAAGCTTTTTCTTTTTGATCCGAAGTTATATATTTTTCCTTAACCATCTGATTAAGTACGTACTCGGTTCTTCCTATGTAGTATTTATTTCCTGAAAAAGGAGAGTAGTAAGATGGCGCCTGAGGGAGTCCTGCCAAAAACGCTGCTTCCGAAAGGTCTAAATCCTCGACCCCTTTCCCAAAGTATGCCTCCGATGCAGCATCAATTCCAATGGCTGTTCCGCCATATGGAACGTTATTTAAATACATTTCCAAAATTTCATCTTTTGAATAAATTTTGTCTACCTGAACAGCAAGGATTAACTCTTTTATTTTTCGGGGAAGTGTTCTCTCCGAAGTTAGAAGCACATTTTTAACAAGCTGCTGGGTAATGGTAGATCCTCCTGTTACTCTTTGACGAAGAATCGGATCTATAACAAGACCTCGTAATAGTCCTGTAACCGAAAAGCCTTCATTTTCGTAAAAATCTTTATCTTCTGTGGCAATTGTCGCCTCCTGGGCAATCTTTGGAACCTTATCTAACTTGACGTAGCTTCTTATCTCGTCTTGAAAAACAGAGTAGAGAATTTCTCCGTTTCTGTCATAAATTCTAGTAGAATTTCCCAAAGACGCTTCTGCCAATTTTCCAGGCTGTGGAAGATCCCGTCCGTACCAGAGAAAAAGTCCTATACTCAAGAAGACGAAAAGAACAAGGCCTATTAAAGCATACCTTGTCAGCTTAGAATATGTAATAATATTTGAAGATCTAAGCCTTGATCTTCGTGTTCTTCGAAGGCCCAGTCCGTAGTCGACCATGAGTATCTTAAATTATATCAAGTTTGGCAGCATTCTGGTAGCTGTGTTATACTCAAAAAAATGAACGATATCGACGAGCTTCTTACGCGTGGCGTAGATAAAATTTACCCTTCAAAGGACGAGCTTGAAAAAGTTCTTAAATCCGGAAAAAAACTAAGACTTTATCAAGGGTTTGACCCCACAGGAGATAAGCTTCACGTTGGCCATATGGTGGGTCTTCGGAAACTCGCACAATGGCAGAAAATGGGACACAATGTAATATTTTTGATAGGTGACGGCACCGGTCAAGCAGGAGATCCATCAGGGAAAACTTCGGCAAGAGACAGATTTATGACAAGAGATGAGCTTAGGGATAATGCAAAAGACTATGTTTTGCAAGCTGGCAAAATAATTGATTTTGACGCGCCAAATGTAGAAATTCTCTACAATAGCGATTGGCTCAATAAGCTTAGCTTAGTTGATGTTTTGGATTTGATGAAACACTTTTCTCTCGGACAACTTTCAGAACGGGATTTGTTCGTTGAAAGAAAGAAAAAGGGCGAGGAGGTAAATCTTCGAGAAGCTTTCTACCCAGTTTTGCAAGCATACGACTCTGTTGCTATGAATGTGGACTTAGAAATAGGAGGAACAGATCAAACATTCAATATGTTGGCCGGGCGAAAACTTGTCAGAGAAATGAAAGGGAAGGATAAATTTGTCATGACAACACCTCTTCTTACAGACTCAAAGGGAAATAAAATAGGCAAAACCGAGGGAAATATAATAGCGCTAACTGATGAGCCTTTTGAGCTCTACCGAAAAATCATGGCCCAAGGAGACGACATTATCGTTAAGGGCTTGGAATATCTGACCGATATTCCGATGGAAGAGATAAAAAATACCGAAGATCAACTTGAAAAAGGAGGAAATCCAATTGAATTTAAGAAGACGCTCGCTTTTGAAGTTACCAAACAGCTGAATAGTGAAGCGGATGCCAAAAAAGCCCAAGCCGAGTTTGAACGCGTTGTTCAAAAAGGCGAGGCACCAAGAGATTTGCTGGAAATAGAAATAAAAGAAGATATAAAGATAGATGAAGATTTACTCGTCAAGCATGGATTGGCAAACTCTAAATCAGATGCAAAAAGACTTTTTGAGCAGAATGCTGTTCGAAAGGATGGGAAAAAAATATCTTCGGGAACAAAAGCTGAGAACGGCATTTTAAACGTCGGCAGGAAAGTTGTAAAATTAAAACTCCTATAAATATGGATAAAATTTCAGAAAATAAAAAACTTTGGAGAATCGTAGCAGTAGGAGTTGCTATTGCCCTTATTGCAACCTCGGTTATTCCTTTCTTGGGTCTTTAATCTAATGGATCTACAAATTCCTATAAAGGGTCTTAAAGATCGGGTCTTTAAAATGTATGCGAGGCGTCTTGAAAAACTCGGAATTCAAGATCTCGAGGATTTTTTATATCATGTCCCCTCAAGATACGAAGATTTTTCAATTGTTTCTACAATAGCTAACACTCAACCAGGAGAAACCGTAACTATAAAAGGAAAGATTTTAAAAATTGAGAATATATATGCAAGAAGCTATAAAAAAATACAAAAGGCACAGGTAGGAGATGAGACCGGACAAACTGATGTGGTTTGGTTTAACCAGCCTTTTATTTTAGAGAGTATTAAAAAAGGAGATAAAGTCTCACTAGCCGGTAAGGTGGATTTGTCAAAAGGTAAAAAAGTTTTAATCTCGCCTGATTATGAAATTGACAATGGGGACTTAATCCATACGGGTCGGCTCGTCCCTGTTTATCCCCAAACTCATGGCGTATCTTCTAAGTGGTTGAGGCGCCAAATCTATAAGATTTTGAGCGAAGACAAGCTCGATGATTTTCTTCCTGAGAAATTAAGGAAAGAGAACAGTCTCATGGGCTTGCCCGAAGCAATTCGCAAGGTCCACTTTCCCGAAAGCCTAGACGAAGCAAAAGAGGCAAGAGTGAGACTGTCTTTTGATGAAGTCTTCTTACTCCATCTATCGTCTCTTAAAAGAAAAGGAGACTGGAAAAAGAAATTAAGAGGGACTAGCCTTAAGATTTTTGAAAAAAAGGTAAATGATTTTATAAAAAATCTTCCATTTGAGTTAACTCTCTCTCAAAAGGAATCAATATCAGAAATTCTTTCCGATTTAGGAAAAGATATCCCTATGAATAGACTCCTACAGGGAGACGTGGGCTCTGGAAAAACTGTAGTTTCGGCAATTGCGATGTATTTAGCTTATTTAAACAGCTTTAAATCAATTTTAATGTCGCCAACTGAGATACTTGCCAACCAGCATTACCGGACAATCAAAAGTCTTTTCTCTCCTTTCGGTATTAAGGTGGGTTTGCAGACAAGCTCTAGAAAAACCAAAGGAGACTTTGACGTTGTCATCGGCACACACGCAATCTTGTTTGAAAAAACAAAGCTTGATAACTTAGGACTTGTTGTAATCGACGAGCAGCAGCGATTTGGAGTAGAACAGCGCTCTATCTTAAGAGGCAAAGGAAATAATCCGCATCTTCTGACCATGACTGCAACGCCTATTCCTAGAACCGTCGCGTTAACTTTTTACGGAGACCTGGACCTTTCTACCTTGACCGACATGCCAAAGGGAAGAAAAATTATAAAAACCTGGCTTGTTCCACCAACTAAAAGAACAAACAGTCATAAGTGGATCGAAAAACAGTTAAGAGAAACGAAAAGTCAGGCGTTTGTTGTTTGTCCTTTTATCGAAGAGTCTGAAAATATGACTTCAGTCAAAGCCGCAACAAAAGAATTTGAAAGGCTTAGAAAAGCTGTCTTTCCGAACTTAAGACTTGGTCTTTTGCACGGGAAAATGAAATCTAAAGAAAAGGAAGAAGTGTTAAAAAAGTTTGGAGGGAAGAAGCTAGATATTTTGGTAGCTACTCCCGTCGTAGAGGTGGGAATCGATTTTCCAAACGCTACAATCATTTTAATTGAGACATCGGAAAGATTTGGTCTGGCACAGCTTCATCAACTGCGGGGTAGGGTAGGAAGAGGGGATAAGGAGTCTTATTGCCTTCTGTTTACGGAGTCCTCCTCGCCACAAACCATACAAAGACTTAGGTCAATGGAGAAGATTCAAATTGGCGCAGAGCTTGCGGAACTTGATCTCAAGCTTCGTGGACCTGGGGAGATTTACGGAACAGCCCAGCACGGAATCCCCACTCTTAAGGTAGCTAGCTTTTCGGATTTTGATTTAATTCAAAAGACCAAAAAAGAAGCAGAGAAAATTATCGATGATTTGGATAAATTCCCACTATTAAAACAAAAGGTCTCCGAAATAAACGTTCGACAAGTTTCCCCGGATTAAAACTTATTGCCATTTGGCCTCAAATAAAGTAAAATACCCTCATGCCACAGGAACCAAAAAAGCGTCATTCGCGTCAAAGACAGGGCAAAAGAAGAGCAGCGATAAAACTTGCTATTCCCTCCTTTACCGATTGCCCTAACTGCGGAGCAATAATTGCCCAACACATTGTCTGTCCGAAGTGCGGATATTACAAAGGCAAACCTTTTATTCAAATTGAAAAAGAAAAACCAAAAGAGACTCAGGATAAAGAAGAAAAGTCTGTTCGACAAGCTCAGGATAAACAGGAAACAAATGCTAAAGAATAATAATGAAAACCCCATTTGACCCCCGTCACAAAAGACGACAGAAAATTGTCTCCGATCTTTTCAGAAACGAATTTCATTCCCAGACGATAGGTGAGACAGCCCAGAAAGTAGTTAAGAGCAAAAAAAAATTAGACCGTCAGATAGAAAAAGCGGCTCCTGAGTTTCCGATTGAGAAAATAAATAAGATAGATTTAGCAATACTTAGGCTTGCCTGTTTTGAGCTCTTGATAGAAAAAAGTCAGCCGGCAAAAGTAGTTATTGACGAGGCAATTGAGCTTGCCAAAGAATTTGGCGGAGATACCAGTCCTGCCTTTATAAATGGCGCCTTAGGAAACATAGTTAAAAATGTCAAAACTTCCTAATTTCAAAAATAAAAGACTCTTGGAAGAGGCCTTAACCCACAGGTCATATCTTAATGAGGTAAAAATTAAACTTTCCTCAAACGAGAGACTTGAATTCTTAGGAGACAGCGTTCTTTCTCTTCTGGTGTCAGAATATCTCTTTGATAAATACAAAAATCTGGATGAGGGGATGCTTACGAATCTAAGATCACTTCTGGTGAATAAGAAGAATTTTTCAGATGTTGCAAAGGAGATTGACCTTGGTAAGTATTTAAAGCTTTCGAAGGGGGAAGAAGAATCCGGGGGCAGGAACAACCCAAGCTTGCTCGCTGATTCTTTCGAAGCACTTGTTGGAGCGCTCTTTTTAGACCAGGGAATGGAAGCGGTAAAAGCTTTTGTAAACCCTATTCTTTTGCCAAAAGCGGAGATTTTCATGAAAGAAAACGCCCTGAAAGATCCCAAATCGCTTCTTCAGGAAATGATTCAGTCAAGAAAGCATAATTCTCCGCGTTATAAGGTGCTTTCGGAAAAAGGTCCTGCTCATGCAAGGATTTTTACAGTAGGCGTATACCTTGACGACGAACTATTAGGACAGGGTCTCGGACGCTCCAAGCAAGAGGCTGAAGAGGAAGCCGCCGAAATTGCTTTGGACAAACTTAAGGCCTAGGAGTATTGAGATAAGACTAGGCTCTATGGTAAAATTATAGACTATGTTAATGATAAGACTTTCAAAATTCGGCAGAAAAGGCGAGAGAAGATTTCGCGTGGTTGTGACGGAAAAGAGAGAACGAAGAGACGGAAGAACTGTTGAAACCTTAGGATACTGGGAGAAGGGAACTAAAAAAGGTTTGTCCGATCTGAACAAAAAAAGATATGAATACTGGGTAGAGAAAGGCGCAAGACCTTCTCCTACCGTTTCTAAAATTTTTGAATAGAAATGCTGGACGCTTTAAAATTTATTATTAAGTCCATTGTTGATAACCCGGATAAGGTAGAGGTCAGGCAATCCGAAGAAGAAGGCGTTACCAATTTCATCATAAAAGTTGCCAAGGATGACATGGGAAAAGTAATCGGTAAAGAAGGTAAGGTTATAAGGGCAATAAGAAACGTGATGAAAATTCCGGCAATAAAACAAGACAGACGAATTCAAATATCGCTTGAGGAAGAAACCTAAGCCTAGATGACCATCTCCATAATTACTCTTTTTCCGCAGATGTTTTCGGGACCATTCTCAGAGTCCATTATTAAACGCGCGATCGAAAAAAAACTCCTAACTATAAGGTTTATAAATCTGCGTGATTTCGGCATAGGACACCATAAAACCGTTGATGATCGACCCTATGGCGGAGGATTGGGAATGATTATAAGAGTTGACGTTCTAAAAAAGGCTATTGAAAAAGCTAGGATTAAGGGATTAAAAAAATCCGAAGAATACGTTATCCTAACAGACGCCACAGGTAAAGCTTTTAATCAAAAAGCCTCGCAGAATCTTTCGAATTTTAAGCATCTTATTATCATATGCGGTCATTACGAGGGAGTAGATGAGAGAATAAAAGAATACATCGACGAAAAAATATCGATAGGAGATTTTATTCTCACCGGCGGAGAAATTCCGGCCATGCTTATTATAGATTCAGTTGCTAGAAATATAAAAGGGGTGTTCAAGGAAGGAGTAACGAATTATGAGTCGTTTTCGGGAATAGGTCTCTTGGAGGAAGAGCAATATACGAGACCCGAGACCTTTGAAAAACAGTCTGTCCCAAAAATCCTACTTTCAGGAAACCACTCAGAAATTAAAAAATGGAGAAAGAAAAAATCCTTAGAGAAAACAAAAAAACTTCGGCCGGATCTTTTATAAGGCGCTCTCCGTTGCCACTTCCTCGGTAAAAAGGGGTATTGGAGACTCGGTTGGATTGCTAAAATCTTCAAGCTCACTTATTAAATCTTTTCCCTCACTTGAGACCGGATTTATTATAGAGTTTTCCGAAAACTGTACCTCAGGATATGGCTTGTAGAAAAAGGCAAGCTCTAGCGTTGTCCCTGATGGGCCTAGAGCAATTTTTGATACTCTTGAGATAGGCAAAGTTTTTGACAGCGTATCCAGGAAGCTTTCAACCGCTCCTACTCCGCCAGCCAGATTTAGTTCTATTTTCAGGAAGGGAAAACTTTGAGTTTCTTTTGGAGAATCGGTAATTGAGCCTACTGCAAAATCAAAGTCTCCCAGGATTACTCCCGATACATTTGCCGAATAAGAAAGAGAATTAATAATTGCTTCGAAATTCTTTTCAGGAGGAAGAGCATACGAAAGAAGTTCATATTGATTACCCAACTCTCCATCAGACAAATTTTGAAGCGTTTGGAGATTGCCTCTTAGGTTATTAAGTTTTGTTTTTTCTTCATTCACGGTTTTTTGGGAGCTTAAAAATTCATTTGCCTGAGGTAAAATGAATACCAAGAATACAAGAAGACAGGAGAAAATTGTAAAAAGAGGAGTCAAAAACGGCTTGTAATCTGAGAGTAGAGTTTTTAACGTTAGTAAGTCTATGTTTATTTTTTTATTCATGGCATATCAATCCTAACTGTCATAGAAAAATCTCCTGTATTACTACTTCCCGATATGCTCTCTATCGTAACTTTTGATACCGTAGGATTATCTTTTGAGTTTTCCGCTGAAAATCTCAAAAGCTCGTTTATAAAATCGGACATTGGAAGAAGAGATGAAGAAGAAACGGATAGCCCAACACCTTTCTCTTCAATTTCCAAAGTTGAGATGCTTAATCCTTCCGGAAGTATTCCTAAAATAGTCTGGATAAATTTCGTGTAATCGATATTTTGCTTTCTGATCTGTCTTATCTCAGAAACTCTGGCGTTAACGATTGTAATTTTTGCAATTCTTTCGTCGTAGGATGAGATTTGATTTATAACATCTGTTTGCTGACGTTTTATCGAAGCTATGGAAAATCTGGTATTAAGGAAAAAAAGGCCAACTGATAAGAAACCTGTCAGAAAAAGAGCCGTGATTGCAGCGATTCGGGCGAGTCTGAGTTTTTTCTCGTCATATTTTTTGGGTCCGAGTCCAACTAAATTTATCTCATTCATTTCTCATCGCAAGACCCACGGCGATTGTGTAGTCTGCGCCATTTTCTAAAATTTCCTTGGGGATTTCCTGTTTTGCCAATATTCTCCATGGGTTTGCAATGGCAGTTTCTACTCCTGAGTTATTGGCAAAAAAGACGGAGATTCCCGGAAGCTTTGCTGTTCCACCCGAAAGAAGAATTTGCGCGATTGGTTTTCCGTCCTTATATTTTTGCGAATAAAACGCTAATGATTTTTTTACCTCTTGGATTATAGACATAAGTATGGGGGTCGTGGCCTGACCTATTTTTGTACCAATTGATTCCTGAACGATTCCGTATGCCTTTTTATATTCTTCGGCCTGTGCAGCTGTGAGGCCGAAATCTGCCGCAATTGCACGATTTATCGCTGCCCCTCCGACTTGCATTGAATAGGCAAAAACAATAACTGCCTCCTTTACAATTGCAATTGAGGTGGAAACCGCTCCGATACTTACAATAAGAGTGGGCGGATCAGATGGAGCGGTCAGGGCTCTTACCGTGGATAATATCTCAGTCTCCATTGACGCTATATTTAGATCTGCCATCGAGAAAATTTTCTGATATTTTTTAATTAAAACAATGGGCGCTCCTACCATTAAAATTTCCATTTTTACTGTAGGATCTTTTTTTTGAGGCTTTCTAAGCACCGTGTAGCTCAGTGAAATGCTTGAGAGAGGAACAGGAATATGCTGTTCTGCCTCCCAGTAAATTGCGGATGATAGCTCTCTATCCGAGAGATAAGGCATCTCAATAACGCTTGTGTATACCTGATTCTCAGGAAGTGCAACATTTACGTTTTTCAAATTAACTCCGGCATCTTCTTTAATTTTTGCCATGCTTCTTGCCATTTCTTCTTCGTCTAAAGGCGATTCCGAAAGTATTCCTTTGGGAGGAGAAGGGGAAATCATCGCAGCATTTAGAATATATCCCTCTTTTTCCTTAGAAAACCAGACTAGCTTCATCGTGGTAGCCCCTATATCCAGACCGAATGCTTCTTTATTCATCTAATTACTTGGTGAAAAAATTGCGTAAGGCAAAAGCTCCGCAGGAATTCTCGGGCGACCCTTAAAGACATTTATTTTCCTCCGAGTCCCTCCTGCCTCTCCTTCGGAAGAAATTAAGCTTCCCTGTAAAGGAAGTTCCGTGCTCGCCTTAACGCCGATTTTTGCATCATAATAAATAGGTACAATTCTTAAAATAAGTCCATTTGTAAAAGTTCCTGAACCCGGTATCCTTTTGCTCCATACAAAATTTACTCCTTGTACAGATCCTCCCGGCTCTACGTCGCCAAATTTATTAAAACTTTTCCTGTTGATCCCGCTGTCGCAAGGATCTGCTGTAAACCTATCTATCGAAGGATTATTTTTTGGCCCCGTAATTAATGTCATTTCCAAAGCAGCTGCCTCGCATTCATTTACACCTTGTTCTCCCCAATAAATCGTAAGGTAGCCACTTTTAGGATTGGCAAAAATTTCGCTCTCGTTTTCAGAATAGTCTGATAGCCATACATCGCCTCCGTCGTCTTGCGATATAAGATTTCCTCCGTTGATCAAAAATTCTGTTCCCTTAATCGGTTCAATATCTGTACTGTATTGTATATATACAGATCCCGACTCAAAACTGCCGGTAAAGGGCGTCGTGTCTGTATCTGCTTTTTCCAAAGCCTGCTCCACTCCTGCCTCAGCTGCAGCCAGGGCTTTTTGTGATTCGGCCTCCTGGGTAGATGTCCGAAGGTTTGTAATACTTCGAGAGATTAGAGAGAGTCCTACGGTTAGGGCAACAATCATGACCAAAACTACAATCAGAAGAACTTGGCCTCTTTCTCTTTCACGAGGAAACCACGGGCAGATAAATACCATAATTTAAGAGTAACAGGGGAGGCTAAAACTGTCAAGGCATGACCCATCTTTTTCAAAAAGGTGGGGTCATTTATTAAGATTTCTGAATGTGACAGAGGTCTGAAATTCGGCTGAAGCTTTCTGTTCAAAAAAAGACGTGCTGTCTTTTTTATCGGATAGCGTAAAGTGAATTCCAATTGTGGGAGGATCGGTCACTACGTTTTGAGAGCAGGTAAAATAGCAGGAATTTACATCCATTTGCACAGTATCTGTGTCAAACAAAGACTCTTTATCTTTGCCGGGAATAGGTTGCTCATCAAACGTAAGAACTTCCTTATAAATGCCATCGTTTTCACATGAGAAAATTATTGCTTCATTTTCTAAACTCACGATTTTAAGGTAAGCGTATCTTTTTCCTGGGGTAGGGGTAGGAGTAGGAGAGGGCCTATACATTGTGCAGTCTATATCGTCTGTGTCGCTATCTACGCTATATACGTCGCCATCAGGACTAACCCCTTTAAAAAGCTTTGCAAATCTTATTTCCCTTGAGGTTCTGGAAATAGCGGAATTGCCATTTTGCCTGACCGAATCCGTTATGCTAGTTTTACTAACCCCTCTTAAGGAAGAGAATAGGATCGCAGAAATAATAGTTGACACGGCTATGATTGCAACAGCTACAGCCAAAAGCTCTATCATGGTAAACCCCTTCTCATAATTCTTAATTCTAAATTCTAAATTCTTAATTTTTTTCATATCGGATTTTCTCCTGACTTAGAAGGATTATACCCCGAAACGCATGATGATAACTCCACCTGGTGACAAAATGGCCCGGAGGTATTTTCGCATTTGTTATCCGACCACTGAACTCTTACCACCACTTTTGAGCCTCCGTCGCACTCGGCATCATTATGATCGATTTGAATTTCTCTTGAAAATGTATTCTTTATATTCGTCACGGCTCCAGAACCCACATTAAATCCGCACATACCGGAACCGGGGTTAAATAGCGGGGTGTCCAGAATAGTCTTGTCCTCATCCAAACAATAGACCCCTTCCGTAGAAAGGAATTCGCCGGTATGGGAAAGTGCAATCCTTTTTGTGATCTCGAGTCCTTCTTGAGCATATTGCGTAGCCTGATTTTGATTCCTGGTAAATATGGCGTTATTCAAAGACGATAAGACCACGATTGTAATTGCTCCTATGACAATAACTGCAATACTTAAAGATACTAATGCTTCAATGAGCGTTTGCCCTTTTTGGCTTTTCATGGACAAGAATAACCGCTGTCTTCAGGATTTAAAATAGTCACTATCCCCAAATTACTTACGGAAATCTCTTTCTTAATTCCCCAACCTTCTACACAAATACTTCCTCCGTCCACGGATTCATCTTCAAAAAGAGAAAGAGGATAAAAAAATATCTCGTCAGTACTGTTGGTTATCTTAATATTTTTTAAGAACGTAAGAGTTTTTGGATTTTTACATGCCGGAGTTGCGCATTCAACAATAATATTATTCGGATCCCTGCAAATCGTCTCAAGCTTTACAGTACTTTGTTCTCCGGACGGACGGGGAAAAGCTGTTATTCTATATCCGTATAGTTCATAAGTAGGGTCGCATGCTTCGGGTTTTATTTGAGATAACGAATTTGACTTGGCTGAATTTAACAAATTTACCGTATCGGATACTGCTTGATTAAGCTGTTGAATCTTGTTGTAATTTGAGAAAGAAATTATTCCGATAGTAGAAATTATGGCAATAATAGAAAAGACAACTACTAGCTCGATAAGTGTAAATCCCCTCATAGATCGGTGAGAACATAATATTTATTGCTGGTAGTACAAGTAGCCGGTGGATTATTTGGAAAATACCCTGTGTAGTCGGAGACGGAGTCTAAAGCTGTTTCTGAGGCTTGCTCGTTTATGTTTTCCAAACACGCAACAAGCGCATAACCGTTTTCCTTAGTTCCGTAATAATAATCTCCCGAGTTGTAATAGGTGGATCCTCTCGGATCCGTAGGAATTTTTTTCATATAAAATGTGCTGCAATCGCTATTCCCCAAGTCTCCGTCCCCCAAAGATGAGCAATTTTTAAGACTTTCCGGATAATTTCCCTCATCCGCTCTGTAAAGCTCCAAGGCCGACTGGATTTGACGAAGATTTGATTTTCTCTGCGCGTCTCTTGAACGTTCTCTGACGCTCATAAAATTTACCATGAGGAGTGCTGCCAGAACTCCAATAATCGCAATTACTATCAAAAGCTCAAGGAGAGTAAATCCAGTTTCCGAATTCTTAATTCTTAATTCTAAATTCTTAATTTTTCTCATGGGCTTACATTTGAACTTGAAACCCCGAAATTACAATTATTTGTACTACCGCAATATACTCCGGAAGGAACGTTACTACAGACCGATCCATCACTTTTACAAACTTGAGGGTCCCTAGCCCCTCTTTCCAAAGAGGCATACAAATAATAAGATTGATTCCCGGCTGTTGAATCAGAGTAATAAACATATATTCGCCCTGATTTCGGATCTTTCGGAAGTTTTTGCATATAAAGCCCGTTGGGGCCGAATGGATTTCCCCAGGAAACAGCACTTGATCCATAGATGATCTGGTAGTCGGCGGAATTTGGAGGATATTTCTGGAAATCGTCGTAGTAGCTTTCAAGCGCTTTTTGAACTTGGGCAAGATCCGACTTTCGTCTTGCATCACTTGCTTTTTGAAGTTGTTCAAAAGGGTTCAAAATAGCTATTGTCGCGACGATAAAAATAGAGACAAGAGCTGTTACAATAACTAATTCTAAAAGTGTGAAACCTTTTATATCCCCAGTAATCCTGTTGAGAAATTTAGTATCCGATCTCCAAAGAATAGGCTTAGGAAAGTTCCCTCTACCAAGAAAGGTCCGAAAGGTATTGTATCTTTGCGTCCGAATCTTTTTTTTCTCCATAAAACTAGTATGATTGCAGATATTCCTCCTGTCAAGAATGCCAGATATACGCTTAAAACGCTTTGAGGAAAACCCAGTAGGAATCCCATAAAACCTGCGAATTTAACATCTCCCAAGCCCATACCCTTACCGCGGGTAATAAGATAAATGATAAGAAAAAATACCAATAATCCTATGCTTGACAGAAGATTCAGGTAAAAAATTCTTGTATGAAAAAATAGGATATAAAAAACCGTAAGAAAGAAAGTTGGAAATAAAATTTTATTCGGTATTACTTCGTATCTAAGATCCGAGAAGAAAATCACTATAAGGCTTGAGGAAATAAATAAATAAAAGGTCAGGGCCAAAATGTTTGCCTGAAAGTTATTCCAGACGTAAAGAAAAGTAAGAGAGAAAATTATTCCAGTTACTAGCTCTATCAGAGGATAATAATAGGAGAGGGGAGCCTTACAATACCTGCATTTTGCGAGTAAACTTGCAAATGAAACAATAGGAATTAGATCCTTCCATGAAAGAACAGACTTGCATACCTCACAGTAGCTTCTTCCAAAAATGGATTCATTCCGCGGAATTCTGTCTATCAGAACTGTCAGAAAGCTTCCAAAGAAAAGTCCTATTGCAAAAAAAAGAACTAAAAACAGAAGCATTAAATTAATGATAAATCAAAATGTTTAATTACGCTACCCAGTAGTTAAGAGAATGCATAATCAAAAATATTATTTGTATTACTACAAACAGTAAAACTGTTGGATAAAATAAAAGTCTGTATTTATTTAGGCTAAATATCTTGGCCATAATCATGAAAATAGGGAAAACTACCAACAGATAACGAGCATATGACATAAAACTTCCTAAAAGAGGAGTCATTCCAAAAAATAATGCATAAACAAACATTGTCTTATCCAGTCTTTTATAAATCAAGTAAAGTAAGAGTAGATAAAAAATAAAGAAAACCCTATCAATTATAGAATTGGTGAATCCATGCAATGCCGGGGAGTCGGGGAAAAATAGATTTACAAAAAAAAGTATTGGATTAAAAATATTTGAAACATTCCATTCCGCTCTATAATATTTTATTACATTAAGTATTTCTAAATAAGAACCGGTTGAAACTTGCATAAACAAAAAGTATGCGGCAAACCCCAGAAACGGGCTAAGAATAAGATAAGTCCTTTTATTTAATAATAATTTTTCGACAATTTGAGATAATATTTTTTTAAAGCTTTGAGAGGCTATGCTAACATTCAGATATACCCAGTAAGTCAGGTAGGGCAGGGAAATTAGAATTCCAACTGGTCTAGAAATCGGGATGAAAAGTGCAAATATTGAAGCCAAAAAATATTTTTTCGTGTACAAATAATAAAAAAGGGCAGATGCTAAAAATAGGAATAAGGATTCCGAGTAGATTAGCGAGAAGAAAAATGCGGTCGGAAAAGAGAGAAGCAGAATAAAAGACCTAAATGCCAATTTTTTATCTTTAAAATATTCTCTGCAAAATAAATAAAAATAGATTAAGCCTGCGGCAGAAAAAATATTAGTAACGATTATTCCTGAAAGAAAAGAATTACTTAGAAAATTATTTAAGATCGAGATGCTAATCGGGAATAAAGGAAAAAAAGCGTTTGAAACATTTCCTCGAATATATCCTTTTTCGCTTAGGAAAAGATAGTGCTGTGTATCCCAAGTACTAAATGCACTTTGAAGAGATATTTTCTCGTTTTTTTCATTAAGGAAGTTAACATCATGAAAAGTTTTATTAAAAGGGAAAAAATTGTATGCCAAAAAAATTATTATAAATACAGTTATTTTTGACAAAAGTATTGTAGTTAATACTCTTTTGTCAATTCTCAGACTTTTCATATTTCTCAATTTCTTTTTCTAAATCCTTAAAAAAATCAGAACCGAATCTACTCTGATATCTTAAAATCGTTTCCTTTGCCTTAGTATCGTTTTTAAAGCAATCCTTATAATTTGAATAAAGGAAAAAATAACTGATTTTGCTTAGAGGGTAAAGACTTATAGCCTCGGCTAAATAATCGTTTGCTTTTTTACATTCTTTTTTCTCGGAGTAATAAATTCCTAATATCTCATATGCTTTGTGATAGTTAGGGTCTATTTCATTTGCTCTTTTGTAAAAGTCCAAAGCTTTTGATTCGTCATCGTAACGAGTAAGAGTGAAGTTACCCAGATTAATAAGGGAAGCTGCATAGATAGAAGGAATATCTGCTATGGAAAAATTTCCGTAAGCCAGTGAATTTGTTTTCGGACTTTTAAGGTATTTGAAGTCTTCCCAAATTTTCTCATTGTCGCTTAAAAATTCTTCTTTTGATGGAATTTTTTCCTCTGGCAAGAGTCTGAATGTAAGTCCGTAAGGCGCCCATACCATATTTTCTTTTGAAGATCCTAGTCCATTGGAAGAATAAACTGACATTTCTAAAGATACTTGTTTAATAACTTCTAAGACCGGATCCTTATTTTTTTCCAAGTTAGGATGATTCTTCTTGTAATCCTCGATTTTTTTTCTTAAATACCTATCATCTTCTAATCTATTAAGATTAACTATTTTTACATCCTCTCGGAAATTTAAAGCATAGCTAAGATACCAAGCATTAAATAAACTTGTATCGCCCGATAGAAGTATTAACGAGTCTTTTGGAAGAGGATTTATTAAATCATAAGCTAGGTAGTCTCCTGCATAAACTTGGTGAAGGTCTGTCTTTGGAAAATTGTAGTAAAACAAAGATAAAGGAATTATAAAGAATACGCCCACGAAGAGATTTTGAAAATTTCTCTTCTTAATAATTCTACTTAGAAGACTTGAAAAATAAAGAAGACCTTGTGGCAGGAAAAATAATAAAATCACAGATGACATAAGAAGAAATCTTTCATACACCCCGAAGAAAAAATTTCCTAAAAGGGGAAAGCCTGCATATGCTATAAAAAATGGTCCGGAAAGAAAAAAACCAATTAAAACAGCATAAAATAATTTTTTGTCCTTCCTGAAAGAGAAAAATGCTCCAAGGAGCGAAATTACAATAACAGGTATAGTGAGTTGGGATATGAGCTTAAAAAAATACGTATTTAAAATTATGACTCTTTGCGCAGAATTAGGTGTTGGATAAAATCCGGCGCTTAGAGTTCCATAATCTTTTCTCAGAACAAGATGTAAAAAAGAATTCAAATCCTTCACATTATCCCAATTAACTGGGGGATTTTGAGATGAGGCCAAGGGAACATACAAATATACTGATAGGCCCAGTATCAGAAGGAATATGGAGATAAAGACTGCCTTTGGTCTTAGAAAGATTTTTTTGTAGTTTGAAAGAACCAAAATTGCAATCGAAGGAAACAGAAGGATTATAGTGTGATGATTAGTAAGAGAAAGGCCCACCAGAAAAGACAATATGTATAGAAATTTTATCTTCTTATATTTATAGAAGAGGTAAGAGAAAAAAATTAATGATACTACGAAAAAGTTATTGAGAGCAAATACTTCTGCAATTTCGGCATAAAACCAAAAATAAAAATTAAACGCGAAGATAAAAGATGAGAGAAGAGCTATTAATCTATTTTTAGCTACTTCAAGTGAAAAAAAATAAAAAACTAAAACCGCAAGACTTGATGATACTGCCGAAATAAGACCCACCATAAAAGCAGGAGTCGAGAAGTCAATTCTGGTAAGTAAAAATCCCAGAAGAGTAAAAAGAGGATACCCCGGAGGATGGGCAACTCCTGCAACAAAAGACGCTGTAATCAAATCTCCCACATCTCCGCCATATACGCTTCTGGAGAGGTTATGGACGTAAAGCAAAGAAGCAAAGAAAAATAATAATAAAGGCAGGACTAATTTAACTAGCTTTGAGGACATCCAAAAGTCTGTTACTGCGCGCACCAATAGCAGCCAGTCGTGCAGCCTGATACTCCGGCAATGGTGTACTTGGTGTTTGGGTCGCTAGTTCCGGATTTGGATTCAGGTTTGAAACAAGCTGTTACCCCACCTGCATTTCCGCTGGCGGTTATATTCTTAAGCACTTGAGTAACGGTAGTAAATCCCGGCTTTAGTTCATTTTCCGAAACTAATATACCCATACAAGCCATCACTCTTGTATTGGTGAGAGCTAATGTAGAAACTGTAGTACCGCCACTTGTACAAGTTGATGTTGCCGAAGGATCGGCCCAAGGTAGCGCATTATGCGTTGCGTAATATCTGATGTTGGCATTTACAAATTCTGCAGCTGTATTTTTTGCATTTGCGTCGTTGGCTTTTTTAATCTGTTCGAAAGGGTCAATTGTTGCGATAAGAGCAGCTGCCAAAACTCCAAGAATTGCTATTACGACAAGAAGCTCAATGAGGGTAAAACCTGCCTGCCGAGAGACATGGCCTTTTTGAGAAGATTTAATAAGTTTCTCAAGAAACCTGGGCATTTTTCTCATTTATACAACTATCGTAATCAAATATAAAACGAGTTGTCAAGAGGGAGTTTGTTTATCATTGAATGGATGAGACCAGACTGTAGATTGGTGTTATTACGGAGATTATCAGAAATGCGACTCCGATTCCCAAGACTATCATTATAAATGGCTCCATCGCAGTTGTGAGCGTTTTAACAAGCTGTGCTACTTCGTTTTCGAAATATTCAGAGGCTTTAATAAGAGTTTCGTCGAGTTTTCCCGTCTCTTCTCCTATTTTAATTAACTGTATAAGAAGCTGAGGGAAAATAGGATAAACAGACATTGAATCGCCGATCCCCACGCCTTTCTCAACTTTTCCTGCGATATCTTTTGTTGCTCTTTCGTATATCTTGTTATTTGCTACCTCAGCTGTCTGGAGTAACGATGCTACAACCGATGTTCCAGTCCCGATAAGCAAACCTAAAGTTCTTGAGAATTCAGCTAAGATTGATTGCTTAATTAATTTCCCAAATATCGGGAATCTTAGAATGAAATGATCCGTAGCAAGTCTTCCATCCTCTGTCTTTCTCCACCTGCGGAAAGAGTAGACTATTCCGCCTATTATTAAAAGAATTATCGGCCAAAACGTCCGCACAAAGCCTGAAAGTCCTATGATAATCCTTGTGGGTAAGGGGAGAGGAACGTTGAGGTTTTTATAAAGACCGGCAAGCTGAGGCATAACGAAAATCATCATTATAAAAACCACAATTATCATCATCGTGACAACAACTGCCGGGTACATAAGCGCGGATTTAATTGTCGCGTGAAGCTTCTGCTGTTTTTCCAAATTATCCGCAAGACGAAGCAGCACTTTATCCAAAAGTCCGGAGGACTCTCCGGCCTTCACAATCGATATATAAATCGGGGAGAAAACAGTAGGGTGCTTTTCAATTGCTTTTGAGAAAGACGATCCTTCCTGGATATCAGCTATTAACGCATTTATTACATCCACCATGGAAGGGCTTGAAAACTGTTCTTTTAAAATATCCAAACTTTTCGAAAGAGGAATGCCGGCTGTTATCGTAGACGCAAGCTGTCTGGTAAATAAAGCTACGTCCTTTAACTTTACTTTTTTCTTAAAGGGCAGGTATTTGGAAAATTTATCCTGCGCTTCTATTTGAACCGGCAACAGCTCTTTACTTCGAAGATAGACTGCTGCTTCATTGATGTCTTTAGCGTCAATTACTCCTCTTTGAGGTTTTCCGTCTTTTGTTACTGCTTTATAGGTAAGTTTCATTATCCTGTAAGCCTAAGAAGATCATCGGGCCTGAGAGCATAATTTCGAGCTGTTTCCAAACTTATATTCCCTGCGAGAACCCATCCGGCAAGGGAAGCCTCCAATGTCATCATACCCACGTCTTGGGAAGTTTGAATGACAGAGTCTATAAGATGGGTTTTCCCTTCTCTTATGTTATTAGCCACAGCCGAGGTTCCCACAAGAATTTCAACAGCCGGGATTCTTCCGCCATTGATCTGCGGAATTAAACGCTGTGAGACAACTCCCTTTAACGTAGCTGCCAACTGTACTCTGATTTGAGGCTGTTGGTCTGCGGGAAAAGAATCGATTATTCTGTCTATTGTTTGGGCAGCAGAGTTGGTATGGAGAGTTGAAAAAACCAAATGCCCTGTTTCGGCAATTGTTATTGCCGCGGAAATCGTCTCCGGATCTCTCATCTCTCCAACCAATACAACATCGGGATCTTCTCTGAGAGCTGCCCGAAGAGCGAGGTTCCAGGAATGCGTATCTATATTCATTTCCCGCTGGGAAATAATGCTTTTCCCGGAAGGATAAACGTATTCAATCGGATCCTCAATTGTTAGAATATGGGCTGCCTTATTCAGGTTTACTTCATTTATAATCGCGGCAAGAGTTGTCGATTTACCGTGTCCGGTCGGCCCTGTCACCAGAATAAAGCCTTGTTTTAGAGAAGCAAATGAATGGCATATTTTAGGAAGCCTTAAGTCTTCAACAGTTCTGATGTTGGGCTGAAGAAACCTGAATGCCGAAGATATGTAACCCCTTTGAAAATATAAATTTGTTCGAAAACGTCCGGCAACTCCTTGGGGAGTTCCTCCAAAAGCAAATGAGAAATCAAGTTCTTTATTAGTTAGGAAGTATTCCTTTTGATCGGGCTTAAGAAGAGAGAAAACCATTTGTTCAAGCGCCTCGTGTGTTAGGGCAGGATAGTTAGTTAGATAGTGAAGTTCACCATCAATTCGGATAGATGGGGGTATTCCCACCAAGAGATGAAGATCTGAGGCCTTATTTTTAATTGTTAAGCTTAATAATTCTTCTATTGTCATTTATTCCTGCGCCACTCTTAAAACTTCTTCAACAGTCGTAATCCCTTGAAAAACTTTTAGATATCCGTCCTGTTTCATAGTTATCATGCCCTCAGCGACTGCTTCTTTCTCTACCGCTATACTCTCGGGATGTTCCAAGATCAAACTAGAGATTTTTTGGGTAACCGGCAAAACTTCAAATATTCCTACTCGTCCCAGATACCCTGAGCCTCCGCATTCATTACATCCTTTTCCTCGAAAAATTTTTACATCGGGACCTTGAGGGAATAGTCTTCCCAAAACTTTTTTCATCTCATCTAATACTTGCGCATTAACAGGGTAGGATTCTTTGCAATACGGACAAATCTTTCGGGCAATTCTTTGTCCAACAACAGCGTTCATGGTGGAGGATAGAAGGAAAGTCTCTGCTCCCAAATCAATAAGACGGGGCAAAGCTCCTGAGGCTGACGAGGTATGAAGAGTGGAGAAAACTAAATGACCTGTGAGCGCAGCTTGAATCGCAAGCTCTGTGGTTTCTTTGTCTCTTATTTCTCCCACCAAAATAATATTGGGGTCTTGGCGAAGGAAAGAGCGGAGTCCTGTCGCAAATGTAAGTCCTACCGCGGGATTTATCTGGACTTGATTTACTCCCGGAATCTGATATTCAACCGGATCCTCGAGTGTCACAATATTAACTTTCGGAGTGTTGAGTTTTGCCAAAACCGAATAAAGAGTCGATGTTTTTCCCGATCCGGTAGGCCCGCAGACAATAATAATTCCGTGGGGTCTTAAAATATTTGTCTCAAGATTTCTTAAGGATACTCCTGTCAATCCAAGCTCTTGAAGAGTGGGTATTCCCCCTGATTTCCTAAGAAGCCTTATAACAACTTTTTCTCCAAAAACTGTAGGGAGTACAGATATGCGAAGGTCTACCTCCCTATCCTCTGATTTAAAATTAAATCTTCCGTCCTGAGGAGTTCTGTGCTCATCAATTTTCATATCAGATAAAATTTTAATTCTTGAGATAACAGATTCCTGAACTGTTTTAGGAAGAGAAAGTCTATCGTATAAAATTCCGTCAATTCTATAACGGACCCTTACTCTGTCTTCCTGAGGTTCTATGTGAGCGTCAGATGCGCGGGAAGTAAGAGCATACTCAAGAATCGTTGAGACAATTTTTGCGATAGGAGCTTCTTTTATGATTTGTGAAATTTGAGTTGCGTCAATTGTTTTTGTCTGCTCAAATGCTTCTGTCTCTTTTAAGGCTTCTCCGACTTCACCCACAATTTCCTGGCGATACTGTTCGTTAATAGCAAGCTCTACGTCTCTAGGGGATGCTGCAAAAGTTTTTATATTAAGTCTTGTTTTTTGCTTGACAAATGAGAGCGCATCCAAATCTACAGGATTTGCCATTGCAACAGACAAAGTCTGCGTTTTTTCATCAAAAAGAAAGGGGATTAGCTTAAATCTCTCTACAACTGCGCGGGGTATATAACTTAGAGCTTGCGGCGAAAAAGATGTATTTTGAAGAGAAATAAAGGGTATTCCCAAAAGATAAGCTTTTGCCTCCGAAAGCTTTTCTTCCGAAACAATATTTAGGGATTGGATGACCGATTCCTCAGGAATTCCTTGGGTCGCGCTTTTTAACTTGACATCAGAAAGCTGCTGTTGGGTGATAAGATTTTCAGCGAATAGTATGTCGCTTAAGCTTTGAACACTGGCTGTAGACTGCGCTGTGGGCATTACTATAATAATAAGAGATCAGATATAAAATTTCAAATAGCAAATGATAAATTTGGTAGAATATGCAAGGAATGCGAGTTTTGGATATTTTCGAAGCTATACCTGAGCTAACAGGGTATTCGAACCGAATTAGGTACTTATTTACGCAAACTCTAAACATAAAAATTAAAAAAGATTAGCGCAACGTAGAGATGAGAAAAATTCAATGCGAGCAGTCTTAAAAATATGCAGAGTATAGTGATCGTTTCCAAAGATTTTAATAAGGGCATTCAAAAAGCCTTAGAGTTTTCCCAAAGAAAAAAAATAGGGAAGTTTGATATCGAAACTGTCGAATTTGAAAAAGCAATGGGAATCGGAGATGTCCGGAATATCAAATCTAAAATTTTCCTAAGGCCGCTAGGGTCTGAAAAAGCGGTTATTTTAAAACTTATGGATGGCGCGACAATTGAGGCCCAAAACGCAATGTTAAAACTTCTGGAAGAACCGCCTCCGTCTGCCAATTTGATTTTGGTCGCAGAAACAGAAGAGATTTTTTTACCGACTATTCTTTCGAGATGTCGTGTTTTGAAAATAGATGGGGAAAGGGTAAAAAGGGAAATCGCAAACTTGGAAGCTTTAGAAAACATGGATCTAAACGCTGGATTTTTAATCGCACAGGATCTTTCAAAAGACAGGAAAGAAGCGACAGAGTGGCTTGAAGAAGCGATTGTTTATCTTAAGAAAAAAGCGGAAGATGAGATTAAAAGGGGAAAGCTTGGTGACTCAAAAATTTATGCCAACAAGCTTAAAATTCTTTTAGAAACTTATAACGTTACAAAAAATACCAACACTAACCTTCGCCTCACCCTGGAAAATCTGTTCCTTTAACGGGAACAGATTTTGCCACTCGTTTAGGCCAAGTATTAACTTTCTTAGCGGAAACTCATCCTACCCCCGATTTTAAAGTTCATGACTTTGTAGGATTTGGGCCTCAAGGACAGATTAGTAGAAAGGCGCTTACACCAAGAGAATACGCTAGCGAAATTACCAATCAAACACCGTTCGGACTAGCACAAATAGAGGATTATAGAGTTATATCAAGTAATCTAGGAGATGATACGGGGGAAAGAGTCATACAAGACCTATTGCACATACGCGATCCACAACCCCTTCATTCTCAACTCTAGAAAATTTGGTTTTGTCCAAATAAAACTATCCTTAAAAACTCAAGTATTTAAGGATAGTTTATGGTAATAATCCTGAGCTTCTCGAGTAAGAATATGCTTTATAGGTTTTTGGGGGGGGATTTGAGACCCGAAAATTTGGTTTTGAAAGTGCAAAGTATCTAGTTTAATTTTCTCGGAGGGAATAAACCTAATCTATTACCTTTTTCCAAATATTCTGTTAATTCTTTTCTATAATCTTTTATCTGGGAATTTTCCTCTGTATTTCCCTCTACTAGAGGAAAAACCGCATCGATTAAATCTTTTGCCTCCTGTACCGTAACTCCAAAAGTTGCTTCCGGCCGACCACCACGGATCGTCGGCATTATCGATAAATATACAATTGGCATAAGACCTATTCCCTCAACCATTACTGGTGCGAATCTAATGGACTTATTGGATTGTAACGCTTCTAAAATATTTTTATAAACATTGGCTAAAGAAGGATCCTCTTTTAGAAGTCTTTCTGCTTCTACTCTTAATGAATCGGTCCCTTGAGGAGGGATATTAGTACAAAATATACGTAGGCTAGCTTCGCCGCCTTCTACTATACGGAACTCCATTAATCTTGAAAATCTTGATTCCATTGCTGGATTATAATCATGAAAGAAAAGGAAGTCAAAAAATTTGGTTTTGAAGCATCAAAAGTAATATAATCTCTCCATGGAAGAAGATATAAAAATTCCACTTGGAGATGGAAAGTTTGTTTATGGAACTCTTCGGGGACCATTAAGCAATCCGCTAATCATCTTTACCCATGGTTTCGTAGGAAACAAAGATCAACATATCTTTTTCAATGGAGCAAGATTCTTTCAAAAACACAATATTTCTTCATTTAGATTCAATTTTTACAGTCAGGAAGATAACGCAAGACAATTAAACGAATGCAGTATCTCAACTCATGTTTCAGATTTAGAAACTGTAGTTTCGTATTTCAGAGAGAAAAGTGCAAAAATTTATGTAGTTGGCCACAGTTTTGGAGGACTAATGACATTGCTTTCTAAAAAACAGAATTTTGATAAGGCTATTCTATGGGATCCTTCTTCGGATACGCAAAGCTGGTTAGTTAAAGACGCAAAATATGTAGAAGAGATTGGCTTATATTATTTCGTTGATTGGGGTATTTCATACACGATTGGGAAAGAAATGTATGAAGAATGCGTAAAACTAAATACCAACGGACTTTCTTTCAAATTTAAAAAACCACTAAAAATAATTTCAGCGGGGAATGGTATTTTAATAGACGCAGCTAAAAAATATTTTGAACAAGCAAACGAACCAAAAGAATTTTCAATAATTGATGGGGCAGGACACAATTTTGATGAAGATGGCACAGAGGAAAAGCTCTTTGCAGAAACACTCAAGTTTATAAAATAACCCCCGAAAGTTTGGTTTTGAAAATTATTAACCAAGCACCCTTTGCAAATGAGTTTGCTGATCAAATCCCGCTGTGACAAACGTTCTGTTTACCAACATAAAAGGATGAGGAAAATCTCTATCATGTCCGTAATAAAATCTTATATCAAATAATTGCCTTACTCTAGGAATTATGCCTTTTGGAAATGTAGTTGGGGTAACCACATCAACCGTGACAAGTTTACCCACTAGCCTATGCTCGACAACATGGTACTCAACTCCCTCTTTCATTTCCACAGGACGCTGCTTATGACTTGTATGAATTACTTCTCCGATGGGATGTCTGATGTTAGCAGCAAGTTTTTGGGGATGGAATATATTTGGAGTCCATAGTAAGAGAATGTGATATGCATTCCTCAACCTCAGTCCTTCTTGGACGCGCTCTGACAAAACCATAATAGAGGAGTATATCAAAAAACATTTTTGTTGAAAATATTATCTAAAAGCAATTTCACTACTGGAAATTAGCCTCTAAATTTGATAAAATATGAGTCTAATGCCAAAAGTTCCAGCGAAGAAAACAGCCTCAAAATCAACGAAAAAAATACATTCGACAGGTTCAGTATCCAAGACATCCATTACAAAAGTAAAGCCATCTCAAGTGATATCCAAAGTTGCGGAAACCGTTGCAAAGGTGACTACCCCCAAAGATGAGTATTCGGCTAAGCAAATTCAAGTCCTGGAAGGATTAGAACCGGTCAGAAAACGACCCGGAATGTATATTGGATCAACCGATGTAGTAGGCCTTCATGAGACCCTTAGGGAAATAATTGATAACGGCGTAGACGAGGCACTGGCTGGTTTTGCTAAAAACGTCTGGATTGTTTTAAACAACGATGGGTCTGCGACGGTTGTGGACGACGGGCGGGGTATTCCTATTGATGTTATGTCTCAGTACAAAAAGTCTGCGCTTGAAGTCGTTATGACGAAGCTTCACGCCGGTGGAAAATTCGGAGGATCGGCTTATAAAATTTCTGGGGGTCTTCACGGAGTAGGAGCATCTGTCGTGAATGCGCTTTCCGAATGGACGATTGCAGAAGTTAGACGGGGCGGAAAAGTCTATCGACAAGAATATTCCAGAGGGAAAACCAAAACCAAACTTGAGATAGTCGATAAACCCCAAGAGTTTTTAGAGGGGCTAACTCCAAGAAACGGAACAACAATTATTTTCAAACCCGATTCCCAGATTTTCGGAGCATTTGAATTTGATTTTGACACAATTAAAAAAGCTATCAGAGAAAGAGCCTATCTTGTAGAAGGACTCTACTTTCATTTGATAGACAGAAGAGAAGGACGCGAGAACGAAATAAATTATTATTTCGAGGGAGGAATAACAGCTCTTGTTACAAAACTAAACGAAAATAAGGGTCCGATTCATAAGGCAATATTTATTAAAAGGCAGGAAGGAGAAGTAGAGGTCGAGGTTTCTATTCAGTTTAACAACGGTTACGCAGAAAACGTTGAAAGCTATGTGAACGTTATAAATACGGTAAACGGGGGAAGGGAAGGCCTAACTGCAGTGGTTTATATAAAAATGCCCCAGGACAAAATTCAGTTTGAGGGCCAGACAAAAGGAAAGCTGGGGAACGCAGAAATCCAGCCATTAACCCAAACGATAGTTAAAGACGGACTCTCAACGTATTTTGAAGAAAATCCATCGCACGCCCGACGGATTTTGGAGAAAGTGTACCTCGCAGCAAAAGCAAGACTTGCTGCAAAAGCCGCAAAAGAAGCAATTCTTAGAAAAGGGGCTTTGGAGGGCTCCTCCCTTCCTGGAAAATTAGCAGACTGTCAGGAAAGAGATCCTTCCCTCTCTGAGCTTTATTTAGTTGAAGGGGACTCTGCTGGAGGATCTGCCAAGCAGGGAAGAGACAGGAAATTTCAGGCGATCCTGCCTTTGAAAGGAAAAATTTTAAATACTGAAAGAGCAAGACTTGATAAAGTAATAGAGCACGAGGAGGTCAAGAATCTGATAATTGCTTTGGGGATGGGAATAGGCGAGACGGTCAATGTTGAAAAACTGAGATACCACCGTGTCATTATAATGACTGATGCCGACGTAGACGGAGAGCACATTGAAACTTTAATTCTTACTTTTTTCTACAGACACTTACCAGAAGTCATAAGACAAGGCTATCTCTACATTGCCCAGCCCCCTTTGTATAAAGTACAAAATGGCAAGGATGTGCGCTATGTCTACTCAGATGAGGAAAAAGATTTAACAGTCAAAGAATTTACTCAAAATAAGAAGATTAGCCCGTCAGTTCAGATACAACGCTATAAAGGTCTGGGAGAAATGAATCCCGAGCAATTATGGGACACTACCATGAATCCGCAAAATAGAATTCTAAAACAAATCACAATCGGTGATGCAGAAGAGGCAGATGCGACTTTTACAATGCTTATGGGCGATGAGGTTCCGCCAAGAAAACACTTTATTCAGTCAAATGCCAAAGTAGCAACGCTTGACGTTTAACTTGTATAATTGCAGAGTCTATGAATTTATCATTCATCATCAACAATTCTCTTAACTTGGCTCTAGGCGCAGGAGTCCTGTCGCTTCTTTACGGCTTTTACCTCACGCTCTCCATACTTAATAAACCCAGGGGAGATGAAAAAATGAACGAGATAGCTGACGCCATCCGAGAAGGAGCGACGGCTTTTATGAAACGTCAGTATAGCGTAGTCGCGCTCATCGGAGCTTTAATTTTTGCTATTCTTTATTTCTTACTAGGTCCCTTGACAGCTCTTGGCTTTGGAGTAGGAGCAATATTTTCTGCTGTTGCGGGTATTGTGGGAATGAGCGTTAGTGTTCGTTCTAATATCAGAACTGCTCAGGCAGCTAAGAGTGGGCTTTCGGAAGCTTTCTCTCTGGCATTTAGGGGCGGGGCAGTCACAGGCTTTATGGTGTCAGGACTCGCGCTTTTGTCTGTCGCGGGATTTTACTTTTTTATGACAGGGATTTTAAGCAATGAAACTTTTAGTCTTCAGCCTTTAATAGCGCTGGGATTTGGAGGATCTCTTATTTCGGTCTTTGCAAGACTTGGCGGCGGTATTTATACAAAATCTGCAGATGTAGGAACAGACATGGTAGGAAAAATAGAGAAAGGGATCCCCGAAGATGATCCCAGAAACCCCGGGGTTATAGCAGATTTGGTAGGAGATAACGTAGGAGATGACGCTGGAATGGCAGCAGATCTTTTTGAAACTTATGTCATTACAGCAGTTGCTGCGATGATCTTAGGAGAACTAGCATTCCCCGAAAACCCACAGGTTTTACTATATCCGCTGCTCCTTGGTGCAGTTTCGATTGTAACAAGTATAGTAGGGAGCTGGTTTGTCAGAATTAGAGGAGAGGGGATTATGAGAGCTTTATACGAAGGGCTGGGAGTCGCTTGTTTACTTACTCTTGCCGGATTTTATATAGCAACAAACACTATGTTTCCCAATGGATTACTCAATATATCGTCCCAGGAACTCTTCTTCTCATCCGTTATTGGTTTGGTTTTAACAATTGGTATGGTTGGGATAACGGAGTATTTTACTTCAAAAAAATTTGGCCCTGTAAAAACAATTGCAAATGCCTCAAAAACAGGACATGGAACAAATGTCATAGCAGGACTTGCGGTTTCTATGAAATCAACTTTTGCTCCGATAATTTTAATTTCCGGAGCAATTTTTATAGCTTTTAATATGGCAGGACTTTACGGAATAGCCATAGCCGCAATGAGCATGCTTTCTCTAACCGGAATAATTGTTGCGATCGATGCATTCGGGCCCATAACTGATAATGCAGGCGGAATTGTCGAAATGGCAGGTCTTCCGGAAAAAGTAAGAAACGTGACTGACCCTCTCGACGCTGTAGGAAATACGACAAAAGCAGTTACTAAAGCGTACGCCATAGGATCAGCAGGACTCGCAGCGCTAGTTCTTTTTGCAAGTTATATCGAGGAACTTTTACGGTTTGGTGATGGAGTTTCGGAGTCTTCTTTTACTCTTTCAGACCCTCTTATAATTATCGGACTTTTTATTGGAGGCGCTTTGCCTTATTTCTTTGCGGCTCTTGCGATGGAAGCCGTCGGAAAAACAAGCGTTTCAGTTGTTGAAGAGGTAAGACGTCAGTTTAAGGAAATAAAAGGTTTGATGGAAGGATCTGCCAAACCAGAATATGGGCGGGCCGTAGATATAGTAACTAGGTCGGCAATAAGACAAATGATCATCCCAGCCCTTATTCCGGTACTTGCACCAATTATCGTAGGGTTTTCTCTCGGGCCTAAAGCTTTAGGTGGTCTTCTCATAGGATCGATTATAACCGGGCTCTTCGTTGCAATTTCTATGACCACTGGAGGGGCAGCCTGGGACAATACCAAAAAATACATTGAGGAGGGAAATTTAGGAGGAAAAGGAAGCTTTGCGCATCAAGCAGCTGTTACAGGAGACACAGTAGGCGATCCCTATAAAGACACTGCAGGGCCTGCGATTAATCCCATGATTAAGGTCTTAAATATAGTTGCCCTTTTGATCGCCTCCTTTATTATTTAACTTTACAAAAAAAATGGCAGAGATTGGAAAATTACAACTAGTAGAAATAACTCAGGAAGTTAAAAAGGCATATTTGGACTATGCAATGTCTGTTATTGTCTCTCGTGCGCTTCCTGATGTAAGGGACGGATTAAAACCTGTCCACAGAAGGATTCTTTTTGCAATGGATGAGATGGGACTTTCGCACGCGTCCAAGTATTCAAAATCCGCAAAAATAGTCGGAGAAGTAATGGGAAAATTCCATCCTCACGGCGATCTTCCGATTTATGACGCTTTAGTTCGCCTTGCTCAGGATTTTTCCATGCGATATCCATTGGTGGACGGACAGGGAAATTTTGGCTCCATGGATGGAGATCCGCCGGCTGCCATGCGCTACACAGAGGCCAGACTCTCCGCAGTAACGTCTGAGATGCTTTTGGATCTTGATAAAGAAACTGTTAGTTTTATAAATAATTTTGACGCTACGCTTAAAGAACCATCATATCTTCCTGCAAAACTCCCAAATCTTTTGCTTATGGGCTCTGAAGGAATTGCCGTAGGGATGGCGACAAAAATTCCTCCCCATAACCTAGGTGAAGTGATAGACGCTGTCGTCTACATGATTTCCAAAGCTAAGATTTCGAAAGAGCCGAATTTTAGCATAACCGCAGAAGTCACAGTTGACGAGCTTTTGGAGTTTATTAAGGGGCCTGACTTCCCAACAGCCGGCAGCATATACGACATAACAGAGATAAAAAATATGTATGCCACGGGAAAGGGAAGAATTATAATCCGCGGAAGAGCAGAAATCGAAGATATAGGACAAGGGAAATCAGCAATTATAATTACTGAGCTTCCGTATCAGGTAAACAAGGCGCTTTTGGTCGCAAGAATTGCGGAACTTGCCAAGGATAAAAAAATTGAAGGGATTTCTGATTTAAGAGACGAGTCAGACAGGCATGGAATAAGAGTAGTTGTTGAGATAAAAAGAGACAGCCCTCCAAGAAAAGTTTTAAATAATCTTTTTAAATATACGAGTCTTCAGTCAATTTTTCCGGCAAATGTTGTAGCTTTAGTTGACCAAACGCCTCAAACTCTGACTCTAAAATCGATTCTTGAGGAATACATAAAGCATAGGTATTTGGTAATCCAGAAAAGGTCTGAATATGAGCTAAGACAGGCTCGCGCAAGGCTTCATATCCTCGAGGGATTAAAAATAGCTGTCGATAATCTGGATGCAGTTATTGCCACGATCAGAAAATCCAAAGATCAGGAAGTCGCCAAAGAGAATTTAATGAAGAGATTTAAGCTAACTGATATTCAGGCCACGGCAATCCTTGATCTTCAGCTAAGACGCCTAGCAGCGCTCGAGAGACAAAAAATTGAAGATGAATACGAGCTGGTCAAAAAAACAATAGATTACCTAGAAGATCTTTTGGCTCACCCCGCAAAAATTTTTAAAGTTATAAAAGATGAATTAGCAGAGCTAAAACAGAAGTATAGCGACGAGAGGAGAACCAAAGTTTATAAAGGAAAAGTCGGGCAGTTCTCAGAAGAAGATCTTATTCCCAATGAACCAACAGTTCTTACTCTTACTGCGACTGGATATATAAAACGCCAGAGTCTAAACAGTTTTAGAACTCAGCACCGAGGCGGAAAAGGTGTTCGGGGTATGACTACGAAAGAGGAGGATACGATTCTTCACATAAGATATGCCCAGACTCACGACAGTATAATCTTCTTTACCAACAGAGGAAAGGCATACCAATTGAAAGTTTATGAGATTTCCGAATCTTCTAGAACAAGTAAAGGCTCTGCTATTGTAAATCTTATAAACATAGAGGGCGGAGAAAAAGTTGAATCTTTTATAACCTATTCCAAAAACGACAAATTCAACTATGTTTTCCTAACAACCAGAGGTGGAACTGTTAAGAAAAGCAAGCTTTCGGAGTTTGAAAATATAAGAAGATCCGGAATACTTGCCATAAAACTCGAAAAAGGAGACGAGCTGGTCTGGAGCAACCTTACAACAGGACACGATAACGTTTTACTATTTACAAAAAACGGAAAGTCAATAAGATTCTCAGAAGAATCTGTCCGGCCCATGGGCAGAAATACTCAAGGAGTAAGGGGAATAAGATTAGTAGGAGAAGATGAGGTAGTAGGGATGGATATAATAGCAAAAAATGACAAACCAGATCTGTTTACGATTACCGAGAAAGGACTTGGCAAAAGAACGAGCGTTGTCCAGTTCCACAAACAGAGCCGAGGCGGACAGGGGGTAAAAGTCGCACAATTAACGTCCAAAACAGGAAAGATTTCCGCTTCTCAAATTATACCTAAAGGGTTTAATGAGGTAATCATAACTTCCAAAAGAGGCTTGGTGGTAAAACTTTTAATCGGTCAGATTCCAAAACTGTCAAGAGCGACACAGGGAGTGATTCTGATGCGATTCTCAAATCCCAACGATACCGTAGCATCAATCACCTGCATAGAGTAAAATAATGAGGTGAAACTTGATGGTAAAGAGATTGCAAACAGCATACTATCAAACCTCAAACAACGAGTAAAAGCTCTTAGGTCAAAAGGAATTATCCCCACGCTTCTTATAATCCTCGTAGGTGATAATGAGCAGTCTTTAATTTACATCAGACAAAAGGAATTAAAAGCCAAAGAAATCGGAGCAAGAACAGAAGTTCTTACCCTTTCTGAATCTACAACATTTGATGAAGCGAAAAGTCTGGTAACAAAATTAAATAGCGATCCTCAGGTTCAAGCAATAATTATTCAGCGTCCTGCTCCTGAAAGCCTAAGAGTGGAAGAGCTCTCAAAGTTAATTGATCCAGAAAAAGAAATTGATGGATTTGGTAAAAATTCATTTTATAAGGTGCCTGTAGCAGAAGCTACGGAGATTTTAATTAAAAATGCTTTTGAGCAAATGAATACAAGTCAAGATTTTAATTTATGGATAAAAAAACAAAAAATTGTAGTGACAGGGAAGGGGGAAACAGCGGGACGACCAGTTATTCAGCATTTAAAAAATTTAGGATCCGAGCCAACTATTATAGATAGTAAAACCGAAGATCCAAAAACCATAACAAAAAAAGCCGACATACTAATATCCGCTGTGGGAAAAGACAGGGTAGTGACCGCCGATATGGTAAAAAAAGGAGCAATTCTCATAGGAGTAGGTCTTCATACGGATGAGGAAGGAAAATTAAGAGGAGACTTTCATAGAGACGAAATCGCAGAAATCGTATCGTTTTATTCTCCTACTCCCGGTGGAGTAGGTCCGGTAAATGTTGCCTGCCTTATGAGAAATTTAGTCAAAGCAGCGGAAAAAGGAATGGCTACGACCCTCCCGAAGTAATTCCTCTTCAATTTCCGTTCTTAAGCCAGGGGATTTTTATTTGTAATAATTCTACAAATGCAAACGCAGAATAAATAAAAGGAATATATCCTAAAAATCCTGCCAGCGGCATCTGAGCATATTTTGCTGTAATAGGCGACGGAAGATCCCAAAACCAAGGAACAATGGGATAAATCCACTTCGGAATAAAATAATTTATTGTCTCCCACCAAAATCCAGCAAGAATTGCTGCGATTGCTAAGACCACTAATGGTTTGTAATTTCTTTTTAAAATTTGAGTGATGAGACTTCTTCTTCCCTGAAGTGCATTCACCGGGTCTAAAATAAGAAACGTAACAAACCAAACAAGGGGAAAGACATACATGGGAATGTACACAACAAGAGCCAGGCAAATTATTCCTAGTAAAATCAACGTAGTCACTAGAAGATTATTCATTCTTTCCTTTACAAAATTAAAGTTACTTTTCGCCAGACCACTAACAATATTCGTAGATATTGCTAAATGAGGCAAAACAGTAGTAAAAGCAGCGGTTGCGAAGATTCCCCATTCCGTTGGATCATATAAGTATTTGCCCGGATATACCCAGTTTTTAAGAGATAAGTTTGCCCATTCGTAAAGCCACCAAAAGAATGCGCTCGCAAAGGCAAGTGTTAGAAAATTTCTCCAATTTGAGAATATGGACTGACCGGAAAGTCTAAAAGCTATTCTGTCTGATATCAGAAGAAATCCAAACCAAGTTAAATGAAAATTGTAATCAATCCATGGTCTTTCCGACTGCGTTGACAAAAGGAGACCGCAAATAACGAGCAGGACTCCTAAAATCAATTGTTTTGACATAAAGCAATTATATCACTAGCGTATAGCAAGCTTCCTAATCTACTTCGGAATAAAATAAGTTTTACAGCTTGACAAGGCCACTTCGGATATAGAATGATATATATAGATGGAAAATAATAGGGAGGCTTGGAAGGCCCCTTTTTTAACCGTACTCTTCATCTTCGCGGGTTTGTTTTTTTATACCAAACTTGTAGGCCCAATCCCGTTTTTCGTAAATAGCGTCACAACTACACAATCGTCTCTTTTCAAAGCAGAAGGAACAGGTGAGGCCGCAGGCGTTCCTAAAACCGCAACATTTCAGGTAGGAATTACAAAAACTGCAAATAGTCCTGAGGCTGCACAGGAGTCAGCTAACACTTTGGCAAATCAAATTATTTCAGGGCTCAAAAAACTTGGGGTCAAAGAAAAAAATATAAAAACAGTCGACTATTCAGTAAATCCTCAATATAGATTCCCAACGACAGGTGAGGTACAGCAGGTATCAGGATATACTATCACGCAAACTCTTGAAGTTAGAGTAGATGATGTTGACTTAGCAGGCCAGGCAATTGACGTTTCAATCGAAAATGGTGCAAATCTTGTAAGCGGCCTTTCTTTTGTATTAACAGATGAGGAAAGACTAAAGCTTGAAAATGAAGCCAGAAAAGAAGCCATAGATGAGGCTAAGATGAAAGCAGAATCTATTGCCAAACTTTCCGGAATTAGGCTTGGCAAGATCTTAAATGTTGAAGAAAACTTTGGTCCTCTCCCAATTCCATTAAGGGCGCAGGGAAGCATAGAGGAGGATAAGGCTCAGACTGAAATTCTTCCCGGAGAATCAAAGGTTTCGGTTACGGTCACACTTTTTTACGAAACAAAATGACAAAGAAAATTAATCAAGAGATTAAATTTCAGGGAATATCGGTAAACAGACAGGAGCAAAGAAGCGTAATGAAAAGAGTTGCGCTCATGGCTAGGTTTGCCCGAATCCACCAACAAAAAAGGGGCTAATTTTTACTTATTCCCTGAATGATAGGTTTTATGGACCTCCCGAAGCTGCGGATTTGTAATGTGTGTATAAATTTGGGTTGTTGAAATATTCTTATGCCCCAGCATCTCCTGAACAGATCGAAGATCAGCTCCATTATAAAGAAGGTCTGTGGCAAAAGAATGACGGAGTGTGTGAACTGTCGCATCTACAGGTAGCCGAGCCGCCCGGACGTATTTTTTAACGAGCCTCTCAACGCTTCGGGCAGTAAGTCTCATTTTTTCACCTTTTTCAGATGAATCCAAAGTCCCTGAATACCTTATAAAGAGGGGTTTATGAAAATCTTTTCGACTCTCAAGATATCTTTTAAGCCAATCGGCTGCTCTATCGGATATAAAAACAAGACGGCTCCTTCCGCCTTTTCCAATAACTCCAAATTCCCGTCTGTCGATACTTATTTGATCGCGATTTAATTTTACTAATTCAGAGACACGAAGACCGGTAGAGAAGAGGAGTTCAAGTATTGCTCGGTCCCGAAGTCCCTGTTCCTTTGAAGTGTCACAGGCGGTGACCATTCTATCGATCTGGTCTCGTTGTAAAAATTTAAGAGATCTGGATTCGGTTTTGGGCAGATCGATTTTAGAGGGCTCCAAGGTTTTATAATCGTTTTTAATAAGAAAGCGGAGAAATGAGCGAAGAGCAATTATGTAATAGTTTTGCGTAACTCTCTTGAGACTTCTTCCTTGAGGATCGATTCTGTTTGAGAGAAAAACTCTGTATTTCCTAACTGTTGCCAAATCTAAATCTTTTATTGATCTTCCGGTGCCCTGATACCACTCGCTGAATATACGAAGATAGTGCCTGTAGTCTCTTATAGTGAGCTTTGAGCAATTCTTTTCGATCTCAAGGTATTCTAGGAAGTCCTCAATCAATTTGGGCAGGTCCATAGCTATATTGTACGACACCATGAGATAATGTCAAATTGCTTAATACATGTGCTATTGCTATAATCTGTGGCCAATATGAGGCGAGAACAATTTTTCAGAGGAATAAGCGAAACTTGGGCCAGATTTAAACAAACACCGAGAGTATTTGCCGAGACTCAGACCGAAGTATCCGGATTGGTAAAAAATGAGGAAAGGCAGTCAATATTTGATTTAGTTGTAGAAACTCTAAATCGTAAGGTTTTGTCCGTGAGTGTGACCGTTAATGGACTAACTTTAGGAATTTTCTATAGACCGGAAGGAAGACTAGCGTTTATGGAATATGTTGATGATGATTTAAGTAGGATATTAATTCGAACAGATGGACAGAGCTTAGAAAGATTAAAATTCGGAAGATACTCTGAAGAACCCGAGGTTTCACAAACAGTTACCGAAAAAGAGATTCGAAAGCTTACCGAGTGGGCAAAAACTGGCAGAAGACCTAAGCGCCTTGAAGAAAAGAGTCCTAAAGCTTGAAATTTTTCACAAATTCCTTTACCCTATAGAATATGGATGCTTCAAGACATATAGAGGGACATCGCAGAACAAACAGAATAATTGCTCCAATAGCTTTGGCAGTGACTTTATTGCTGGCAAAAGCCGGGATTGATTTATACAATCAATCTAATCGGGATACTTCGGGCTCTGTGCCTAACCAACCCACAGAAGCGCTTTATGCCCAAAATCCCTGGGCAGACGAGGCTAGAAAAAAGATTCTTGGGCAACTCCCCTTGGAAGGCGAAGAAAGAATTGTTGAGGCACAACGAGTAATTAGCCATGGCGAACCAGGAACAGAAGGTGGCGTAAACGCGCGGGACGGTTATCCCTCAAACTTTAGAGCAGGAAGTCTCACAGAACCATTTCAAGCTGTAGATATATTGGGAACTATTTCGTACGGCACAGAAATTCGTCGAGGCCTCGTGGTTACAGGTACATTCAATGGAACAGAAAGCGAATGGATAGCTTTTAGAGCTGGGGATATTTTAAGAGGCGGTATAATCGGACAGGATGGAAATCCAGTAGAACTGAATCCAAATCGCGTAATTACCATGGATATGAGCTACGTGGCTTCAATCGAACCTCAAGCTGCTCCACGGCCCACAAGATAAAACACCGGTTCTCTAAAGCTGGAGAACAGCAATAGTAATTAATTTTAGCTTCAATTAGCCTCAGGATTTATCAATATGACAAACCTATAGTAGGGGAGTACAGTAATTCAGCGACCTGGGATAAAAAGAGAATAACTTTAGGAAAGGGTAAAGCCCAAGGAATAAAAACATTGATCATGTGACATTTTAAGCATCAATAAAAAGAGTACTCCTCCGGGATCTAGCCTCGAGTGGCGTCGTAAAAGTATTATTGTGCGACATAATCACTTTCTCCTCTCTAGCGCTCGGAAAAGCTTTTTCGTATCCTAGAGAGGGCCCGCTTATGGACATTTAAAGCCGCGTAGAGAACCCAGAGCCTCTCTATTATGCTGACAGCAGTAGTTGTCTGTCGTTCTGTTTTTATATAATTCATCTACGCGACACGCCCAAAGCCCCTCTTCTCCAGAGCTCTGACTGAAGAATCGCTTAGGTCGCCAAATCAATCTAAACTCACGATTTTGGCCTCAAAAATTAATAACTTGGCATTCGTATTTTTTTCGGCGAAACCTGCTTCCATCTCTTCTAGAGGAGCAATAAGCAAACTAAGAGGCAGGCTTTAGTCCGGCTATGTTCCCACAAACATGCATTAAACAATTCCCGAAGGGTGCTCTGGATGCGTCGTAAAATGTGAAAAGTCGACCAAAACTCCGTGAAATTCTGGCTTCGAGGCTAAAAATATTACAATTAAGTCCTATAATATTAAATAATTATATATATCAAACTACATCACCATTCACTAAATCAAACTATATCAACTTACCTTTTTCTTCTCCCCTTCCCCTCTTCTCTTTCTCTAAAAAATTTTTTAGATGCTTACGAGCTTTTTTCGTTGAAAATATTGACGACTTCTAAAGATGCGAACTGTTTCGAGGTGGAACGCAAGGCTAGTTATCGCTCGCTCCCCTAGCCTATGCCCAGGAGGTAAAAAGAACGAGAACCGTGAATACTACTACTGCTACCCAGCTATATTCAAGCATTACGCTTTTAAAGAGTCTTTTTTCAAGCCAAATATGAGAAAGTCCTACGATTATGTAAAAAAAGCCAGTAAGAAAAAGTGCAATGATAGTAGGCGTTGACGGCCAAAACCAGAGAAGAACCGTGACCTCAAGAATACATAGGCTAAGCAAAAGTCCCCACGACACTGAAAAAAGAATATTTTTTTCAAGCGTGTACGTCCAAATTGAATGCAAAATCAAAGGAAAAGACATTCCAAATAAAAGTAGTAGGGTAAAAGCTATGTTTAGATGAAGTGAAAAAATTACGTTAGATAGAAAAAAATAAACCAGAAGAGTTATTACGAAAGAGACCGTCCTTGCTCCCGAAAGGAGCGCAATTGTTCTAATAGATGAAACTGTAAAAATATTTTGACTAAGGAAAATTGAATAAAGACCTAAGGCATAAACGCTCGTTAGGAGTATTCTAATGATTAATCTTGCGGGAACTAAAAGATAAAAAAATCCGAAGGCCATTGTATAAAATAATGGCAAAATAAAATTATGAGGCGCGAAATTATCCTGTAAGTCTTTATATATCGCCCAAAGAAGAAAAGCATCTGCCAAAAATGAGATCGCAAGTACCCCTACTATGGAAAAATCACCCAGAAGATTTTCGGTTAAAAAAAGAAGTGTCGAGCAGGTAATTACTCCTATTCCAAATCTTTGCCTTTTTGCAATAGCAAGTCCGTCTAACCCTTGACCGACTTGTTTTATTACTCCAAAATTACGAAATATTCGTATAAACTTTCTGTACATCGTCAAGATTTTCTAGGCTCTGAAGAAAATTAATAATTCCCTCCTCTTTTCCCGGATCAAGCGAAATGTTAGTTACAGCTTTTTTAGAAAGAAAGGCCTCTTCAACACTTATTCCTTGTTTCTCTAAGCTCTCTTTTACCTTGGTTAGCTCATGCGGGTTCGTATAAATCGTGAACGCTTCCGAATCTTCCGAAACATCCTCTGCACCAGCATCCGCTGCGATCATAAGCATTTCGTCCATGCTCTTGGTGTTTTTGAGAACTGTAATCTCTCCTACGTTTGCGAACTGATACGAAACGGCTCCGGGCCGTGCAAGACTCGCCCCAAATTTTCCAAAAAGATTTTTGATTTCCGAAGTTGTCCTGTTGGGATTATCAGTTACAGCCTCAACGATGACGCCCGCTCCGCCAGGGATAAATCCTTCATACACGACTTCCTCTACTCCACCCTCTCCTTTGTGCTGGGCTCTTTGTATTACTCGTTCAATATTATCTTTAGGCATATTAACTTTCCTTGCTGCATCGATTGCGATTCGAAGTCTCGGGTTAGAATCAGGATCCGATACTCCCCCACCCTGCTTTACTGCAATAGTTATCGCGTTTGAAATTTTAGTGAAGGCCTGTCCTCTTTTAACGTCGGCTGCGCCTTTTTGTCTTTTAATTGTAGACCACTTAGAATGTCCAGACATTTTTGAGCCTTATGATTATAGCCTCTCTACCTTGACTTTTGCAATAATTCTTAGTAAAATCTCTGAATCAAATTTCGCACCCCGAATGTTACATTCCAAAGATGATGCAATAAAAACCGCGCTTAAAGGAGACTGGGAAGAGGCCATAAAAATCAATAAACAGCTCCTTAAGGAAAATCCAGAAGATATCGAAGCTCTCAACAGGCTTGCGCTTGCCCTTTCTATTATCGGCAGGGCCCCCAAGGCTAAATCTACTTATCAAAAAGTTTTGGAGCTTGACCCTTTGAATTCGATTGCACTAAAAGGTCTTAAGAAGTTAAAATCCGACTCTTCCAGGAAAAACGGGGACGGTCAGAGTCTTTTGGTTAATAACATCTTTTTGGAAGAAACTGGAAAAACTAAGGTTGTCGATCTGATAAATATTGCCCAGGCTCAGGTAATTTCAGGCTTAAAAACAGGTCAATCATTAAATCTTCAGGTAAAAAGATCAAAAATTTTCGTAATGGAGGGAGAACGGCAGTACATAGGAGTTTTGCCTGATGATATTGGCAAAAGACTTATCAAGTTTATCGCAGGAGGAAATAAATACGAGGCTTATGTCAGATCTTCCGCCCCAAGCTCCGTTAGCGTTTTCCTTAAAGAGGTAAAAAAATCTGTGAGATTTAAAGGTCAACTCTCCTTTGTATCAGCTGAAAAGAAATTGCCGATAAAAAAATTAAAAGCAAGGGACAAAAATGAGCAGGATGAAGAAGAAACGATCTACGAAGAGGAATGAGACCTAAACACTACCCTCCCCTTTTGTAGTTCTTTCTTTGTGATATTTAATTCTTTTTTCCCAGATTGGTTTTTAAGCGACCAGAACGCAAGTATCACTGAGACAATCGCAATAATAACTACTATCGAAACAAACATTAGTTAACTCCTCTATTTTTACCAAGTACAATTATAACATCTGCGATTGAATCGCCCGTATGCTTTTTTACCTCGAAGTTAAAAATATCAGAAAGACGATTTATCGTATAGCCCATTTCTCTTTTGTATTCGACCGATGACTTATCCAAGATATTCTGAGATGTAGAAACCAGAATTACGTTTCCTCCAATATTTGTGACTAATCGGGCAATATCTGCTCCTTCCCCATCGACTCCTGACGCATTTATTATCTCTATCGAAAGACCTTCATCTATTATTTTTCTATCCGAAGTTTCGGAAACTACTATCCTATCTATTTCTGCGATAGACTGATCCTTTGACACAACCTGTGCCGATAGATTCTCTTTCGAAAGGCCCTGGACAAATAAAAAAAGCCTTACTCTGTCAAATATATTCAAATCTGTCTTCGCGTCTTTATAATTTAGCAAAAGAGTGGAGACTTTTCCCTTAATATTTTCTGAATACTCAAAGGAGTCTGACTTTATCTCCGCGTCAAATGGTAGCCCCAATAAGTTTGAGATGTTTTCTTTGCTCGTTTTTTCTTTTAGAAGAAATGCAGAAAGCTTCTTATCACTAGGAGAAATTGCTAAAACCGAAGCTTCTTTTCCGTAAACTAGTATATTAACGGGAGTATTGCCGTCAAACTTGCTTTGATTATACAAAAGAAAAATTTTGATAAAAGACGAGAGAAAAACGAGCGCGAATATTGAGACGGTAAAAAAAGCCGCTAAATTGAGATTGCTTGAGCTCTTTGGGGATTTTTTTGCCTTCATGGCTAGTAGCTTTTCTTCTTTCTATCTACCAGTTCTGGCAAAACAAATGGCGAGTACTCCTTTAAAGAAACTTTACCGGATTTATCTTTTTTTGGCTTTTTCTTTTCTCCTTTATAATATCCGCCGTAACCCATAAACTCCTAACACCTCCTATTTCATACTAGCAAACCTGCTCAGGCGCTTTCAAGCGTTCTGTCAAGAAAATGTTTCAGATCTTCCGGGAGATCTGACTCAAACGAGACCTCTTGATTAGTTTTAGGATGTCGAATACTGATTTTTGCTGCGTGCAGAAAAATTCTTGATAGCTTCCTCCTGTCGTCTCTTGAGACTTTTCTTCCAGCATAAAGCTCGTCTGCAAAAATTGGATGACCAAGAGATTTTAGATGAACTCTAATCTGATGGGTTCTGCCGGTTCTAGGCATTACGCGAAGAAGGCTTAACGGCTCTTTCCTTCCTTTTGAAACATAATATTTAATGGCCATCACTTCATACTTGGTTGATGCTTCTCTTCCCCCCGCCAAAACACCGAATCGCTTTCTATTCCACGGAAGTCTTCCTAAGGGAGTTGAAATTTCTCCGAAGCTTGGCTTTGGAATACCGTGAACTAGCGCAAGGTAAATTTTTTGAACTGATCTATCCTTGAACTGTCTTTGTAAATTCTCGAAGGCTCCTTGGTTTTTTGCAATAAGCAAGACTCCAGAGGTGTCTTTATCTAGTCTATGAACAATCCCTGACCTCTTATAAAATTCCGATTCTCTATCTTCTCCGTTTAATTTAAATATAGTTTCCGCATAGTCTTGAACTGTAGTTTCATTCAGGGTGGTATCTGATCGATTTACCGTTACTCCCGAAGGCTTATCCAAGACCAATAAATCCTGATCTTCAAAAATAATCCTCATTTTAAGTCTTTAATTTTTGGAGCAAGCTGTTCTTTCAGAATAAATATAAGTCCTAGCGAAAAAATGATTATCAGAAAAGCTGTCTCAAAAATTATACCAGGCAAGTCTCGTTTTCCTAAGAATAGACTTACGAGGCTTATTAGAGAGTACCCTATGCAAAAAAACCCAGTCAGGAAACCATCTTTTATCTTCCCTGCTAAATATTTCGGAATAAGAAATAGCGAGAAGATTCCGAGCAAGGCGACAAACAAAGCGCCTTCCAGAATAATTTCTAGAAAAAATTTTCTTAAAAGAATAATGTAGAGTAAGGAGTAAATATTGATTGCCCAGAGCGTGGCAATCGAAAAGAAATCTAATATTCTTTTTCCAGGAAACTTCTTTCTTTTGACATACCAAATAACAAATAGCCCTCCTCCTATAATTCCGCCTGTAAGAGTTAGTCCTGGATAATAGAAAACTGCCAAAAATACAAGCGGATTTATATAAACAGGACTCGGATTTTCGACTATGTATAAAAGCCGGGACGAAAGGAATACTAAAATAAAAGACATAAAAGCTATGTTGAATACATCTTCTAAGGAAACGTTTTTTCTAAAAATTACGAAATCATCCCTTACGTAATAATGAAGGATAAAGAGGAAAGAGAATAGAGATACTAAAAGTATTAAAAACTCCATAAAATTATCTAATGTTCCACCTCATTCGTGAAATAAAAAGAAGCGTTAATCCCATAATAAATAGGACCTTGTCGACTCCCAAAACGTCCGAAATAGCTCCAACCGATAATACTGGAATAATCGAAACTCCGCCTACTAGTGTGTTTAAAACTCCATAAACTTTTCCCCGCATTTGGTCGGAGGTCTCCTGTTGAACAACTGTGTTTGCTGGAATAAATATCAAAGCGAAGGCAATCCCCATAAAAAAAGCCAAAGTTACGGCTGCATAAATTATATTTGATCCAGCAAGAGAAAGAACATAGGGCGAGGCAAGTAGGCTTAGGCCAATAATAAACATTCCCAATCGAACCATAAATCTTTTTGAGACATCATGAAAAAAATTTCCTAAAAGAATAGCGCCGATTCCCATTCCTATAACCGATGGGGTTATGAAAAGAACGGGAAACTCCTCTACTCTAATTTTTAAAATATTTTCTGCGAATCCGGGACCCACAACGGCAATTGATAAAACAACCGTCTGAAGAAGCGTTAATAGTAAAAGTGCACCTGTCACCTTCTTTATTTTTACTAAAAGTCTGAGCGTTTTTTTAAAATCAATACCAAGCCCTCTAGTATCAACCGATTGAATCTTGTGAGCTCTTTTCATTCTGATAAAATAGGCAAAGATTGAAGAGATTACAAAAAGAATTGCTATCATAAGGAATCCGTTTGAATCGCCAAAAAACAAAAGAAATGGACCAGAGACCGCGTATGCTATAAGAATAGATGCAAAAATTCCCATACTAAAGAGCGCATTTGCAGACAGAAGAAGTCTTTTTTCTACAATTAAAGGAATAATTGGTGCTTCAGCAGGGATAAAAAACTGTGTGGCTAAAGACACTAGAAAAGTTATTACATAAATTGCAAACAGACTGGTGTTGAGAAAAAAAAGCGGAAAAACAAGAACCGCTCTCAGAAGATTTGTATAAAAAAGTACGTGCTTTTTGTTCCAGCGGTCTACATATATTCCCGCCAATATCCCAAAAAAAAGCGCAGGAATCGTGAACGCAAGTATTACCCCTGATACTGAAATCGATGATCTCACTAAATTAAACACCAAGATAAGAAGTACGAAAATCAATAGGTTCATTGCGATTTGCGAGAAGAGTTCGGAGAGCATTAAATACGAAAAGGATTTTATAGATAGGGCTTCGAGGATGGGATGCTTCATAATTATTTTTTTGCAGTATATTCCCCGGTTCTGGTGTCAATAATTACATCCATTCCCGCATTGATAAAAAGCGGGACCTTTGTTTTTAGTCCATTTTCCAAGGTTACCTCTTTGAAAATATTTGTTGCTGAATTCCCTTTTACGCCTGCTCCTGCCTCAATTACCTTAAATTTCATTTTTGGAGGAAGGTTCACCGAGAGCGGTTCGTTCTCTAAAAAACTGACGTTGAAGCTTTCTCCCTCTTTAAGATAGTGCGAATCGCTTCCTAAAATCTTTGTCGAAACAGATATTTGCTCGAAGCTCTCAGGATCCATAAGATAAGCAAAATCTTCATCTTTATAAAGATATTGTAAATCTTTTTTTGATACATAAATCTCCGATACTCTTGCTCCTGAAATAAAACTTTTTTCAGTGGTCGCTCCCGATCGAAGGTTTTTGACTTTTACTTTTATATTCGCGGAGCCTCTTCCCATCTTGATATGTTCGTAAGACAGTACCTGGAAAATATTCCCGTTATCTTCAAATATGGTTCCTGAACGAAGCTCTGTAACCCCTATCATGTTAGAAGATTAAGAATGGTTCTGACTCCAAATCCAGTTCCTCCTTTTTCAGAGATATCAGAGCCTTTTGATGAAAAAGCAGGACCAGCGATGTCTAGATGCGACCATGGTATTTTTCCGATAAATTCCTGGAGGAAAAGCGCTCCGGTGATTGCTCCTCCGTATCTTGTATTAGGAATGTTTGCAATATCTGCGACAGAGCTTTTATTTAATTCTTTGTAGTCTTTTTCCAAAGGAAGTTCCCAAACTTTTTCCCCGGCTTCCTCAGCGGCCTTTTTAATCTCTTCTGACAGGCCATCATTATTTGAAAAAAGACCTGCGATATTATCGCCCAGAGCTACCATAACAGCTCCTGTAAGAGTCGCAAGATCAATAATCTTTGTTGCCTTTTCGCGTACAGCAAAAGATAGACTATCTGCCATCGTGACTCTCCCTTCAGCATCTGTGTTTAAAATCTCAATAGTTTTTTCGTTTAATGCTTTTACCACGTCCCCTGGAACAATAGATTTTCCTGAAATAAGGTTTGGCGTCGCAGCAATAATTCCCAAGACTGAAGTCTTAGGCTTGATATCTGAGATGACAGAAAAAACTGAAAGAACCACCGCTGCTCCTGACATATCCATTTTCATATCTACCATATGCTCCCCTGTTTTGACATTTATCCCTCCGCTATCAAAAGTTATTCCCTTTCCGACAATTGCAAGTTTCTCCGAATTTTTTTTATCTGGGGCATATTCCAAAACGATAAACTTAGGCGGAGTCTCTGCTCCCCTAGCAACTCCTAGAAATGCGTTCATCCCCATCTTCTCAGCTTCTTCCCTATCATAAACCCGACACTTTATATGCTTGGGGTCTTTTTTTGCTATATCGACTGCTAAATTTGCAAGATAGGAGGGTGTTGCAATATATGCCTGCTCATTTACCAAATCACGGGCCAAAACTGTAGCCTGGGCAAAGGTTTCTGCCCTATCAAATCCTTTTTTCAATGCTTCCTTGTTTCTTTTTTCGCTTGAGATTATTATAGCTTCTAGTTTCTTTTCAGATTTTTTCTCCTTTGATCTATATTTCGAAAACTCATAGCCTCCGAGTAAAAAACCCTCCCCCACAGCCTGTGAAATCTTTTCAGTTTTTTCTGAAAGCTCGTCTTCAGAAGGGAGAATTAAAGCTACAGAGGTTATTTTTTTTCTGGATGATTTCGTAAAGGATCCGATCGATCGTCTTAAGTCGTCTAGTCGGAATTCTTTCTTTTTACCAAGTCCTAAAATAAAAATTCTCGGAGATAAAATTTTTTCCGGTGAATAAAGCCTTAAAATTTCTCCTCTTTTGCCTAGGAATTCATCGATTTTTACCGTCTTAGACAAAAGACCAGAAAGTTTTTTATCCAAGGTCTTAAAAGCAGACAAGGTTTGGGGGAGAGAATCCTCCCCTTCTCCTTGAAAAGCAAAAACCAAAAGACCGTCACTTGAAATCTTATCCAATGGATTATCCGAAATTTCAAAATTCATTAAGTCTTACTATTCTAGCATTCTCAGCCTCAAAAATAAAGCCATTTTCTGGTATAATTCACTTTATTGGGCGAGTGGCGGAATGGTATACGCGGTAGTCTCAAAAACTACTAGTCGCAAGGCTGTGTGGGTTCGACTCCCTCCTCGCCCACAATGATATGGCGTTAAATAAATTTCCTTCTTTTGTCCGCGCTGAATTTTTTGATATTTTTGGGGTTTTTATCTGGATATTCTTTATAGTAGTTTCTCTGAGAGCTTTGGTTACTGGAAATATGCCCGATTGGGCTCTTTTTGTTATACTGGTTATTGGCGTTTTAGGATTGATAGTCGACGGGACAATAGTATATAAAACATACATCCGTAAAAAATAAAATGTTCAATAAGAATTTGATCTCAAAATATCTTTTGCCCATAATTTTCCTCGTGTCCGCAACTGCGACTTTGGGGAGCCTTTACTTCTCCGAAATTCTTAAGCTCCCACCCTGTGTTCTTTGCTGGTATCAAAGAATTTTTATGTATCCGATCGCTTTTATTTCGGCAATAGGGATTTACAAAAAGGATAAAAATTCCGTTGTTTATATTCTGGCTCTGTCTTTGGTGGGCTTGACAGTTGCGATTTATCACAACCTTCTCTATTACGGGATTCTTCCTGAAAGTATTCAGCCTTGCACCTTAGGAGTCTCCTGCACCACTCGTCAGCTTGATCTTCTCGGTTTTATATCAATTCCCCTTATGTCCCTTGCTGCTTTTGTTCTGATTTCACTTTCTTCCCTGCTCTATATCAAGATGCAAAAAAAATAAGCTAGCTGGGTTTGTCCAGTTAGCTTATTTTTAGCGTCACAAACAAAATTCAAGAAGAAATACTAAGCCATTCCTCCTTGTCCTGTTCCCTGATCCGATCCTCCTGGGGTAGGATTAGGACTCCATCCTCCGGGCTGTCCGCCCGAATTATCTCCTGTGCCAGGTGCCGGCGGAGGTGTCGTTGGCTCTGGTGCCGGTGGCATATTAGGTTCTGGTGCGGGGGGAGTGGGTGTTCCCGCTGGCGGTGGAGTCGGAGTTTGGGCTCCACCAGTCGGATCTGGCTGCGCGGGAGGTGTCCAAGTTGGATTACCTCCTGGGTTTTGATTTGTATCGTCCATAACTTAATTACTCACCCCCTCTCGCTGTATCTTCTTTTTCAAGGTCTTCTGCGCGTTTTTTATCAACATTATAAAATCTTATCCTATCTCCGCGAAAAAGTAAATCTATTTCCCCCATTGGTCCATTTCTATGTTTGGCAATTAAAAGCTTTGTCTGTATGATGTTTGATATCTCAGAATCGGGCCTGTACAAAAACATTACTACATCTGAGTCCTGCTCAATGGCGCCTGACTCTCTAAGATCAGCAAGCTGAGGCTTTCTCTCTCCTCTATGTTCTACTGCCCGAGAGAGTTGCGATACCGCCAGAACCGGAAGCTTAAGTTCCCTTGCTAAATTCTTTAAGGCTTGCGAGACAAGTGAAACTTCTTGAACTCTATTATCGTAATGTTTTCCCGGATCAACCAGTTGAAGATAATCAACGACAATAAGAGCTACATTTTGTTCAAGCTGAAGCCTTCTTGCTTTTGTCCTAATTTCTGAAACTGAAGCCCCTGGACTATCGTCTATGTAAATCGGCGCATCAGCGAGTGTTCCCATAGCTTCTGAGAGTTTTGTAAAATCTGTTTCTGAAAGTCTTCCTGTTTTTAGTCTCCAGGCATCCACATCTGCTTGACCTACCAAAAGTCTGTCCACCAATTCTTCTTGGCTCATCTCGAGTGAAAAAATTCCGACAGGTTTCTTATTAACAACTGCTACGTGTTGAGCGATATTTACCATCATGGCAGTTTTTCCCTGCCCTGGTCTGGCAGCAAGTATCAAAAGATTTGAAGCTTGCATTCCGGACAAAATATTATCTAAGTCAGTAAATCCCGTCTCAACTCCCCTAAGTCCTGCGCCCTTATTATGGAGCTCATCAATTCTATCAAAGCTTTCAGCCAAAGCATCTTTAATAGGCCTAAATCCTTTTAGAGTCTGTCCCTTGGAAATTCCAAATACAGAAGACTCTGTCTTGTCGATTAACTCTTTGACATCTTTGTCTTCCTCAAAGGACATTTCTGCAATTTCTCCTCCCAGATTAATAAGGGAGCGCCTAATTGATGCCTCTTTTATAAGCTGGGCGTATTCTTCAATATTTGCAGCAGTAGGAACGGAGTTAACCAAATCCGCAAGATATGAGGAATCTATCTTTTCGATTTTTTTATTTTTCTTAAGCCTTGATGTTACGGTCAACACGTCTATTGGTTTTCCTTCCTCGGACAAAGAAAGCATCGCTGAATAGATTATCGCATTAGCATCTTCATAAAAATCCGATGGGGAAAGAATCGGAGAAACGATGTTTATAGCATCTTTGTTTAAGAGAATCCCGCCGAGAACGCTTGCTTCTGCGTCTTCGTTATGAGGAGGAACTTTTAGATGAGCCATACATTATTCTAGAATTATTGCCTCAAACTCTTCAGGGATTTTTTCAGCATTAATTGAATATTTTGAAGTCTTCTCCTTTACAGATACGCCCATTTTTTTAACACCCTCTTCTGCTCCCTCTCCGTACATTATCACTACGTTGGGTTCTATCGCCGATATAATTGATTGATCGAAATTTTCTGAAACCTTAAAAAGCGCTACCTGACATTCACCAATTTTTTCTTGGACTTTGGATAAAATACTCGGGTCCCCCAACAAAACCTTAATACCGTCAACATAAAGCTCATGAACTAGACCGCCATTGGCTTTCTGGGATGAAATTTTAATTCCTCCTATCTCATATTCCCCGGGCCCCTGTATCAAAACCCTAGGATTTTCAATTTTTGAAGGAATTTGTTTGCCTTGTCCCTTGAACATTACAACCGCATCTGCTTCAGTTTTTGGAGTTTTTTCATCCGGATCAACTACGATTGTTGCGCCTTTTCCTTTTATCCGAAGCGTTTGAGTGCCAAGAAGAGAGATATCCATTGTGCCAACTATCCTATCACAGCAAAAGTTTCCTTGACAAGGGGATTCTTTTCCGATATCTTTACATTTGTCCAAATTTCCCATCAATATTCTAAATTCTATGAAGAGAGAGAAGATAATACTTGCGTTTATAGCATCTGCGATAGGTCTTCTGGTAGCTGGCGGCGCGTTTTTCATTTATCAAAAGGGTAAGGAAATAAAGTCTAATCAAATTAAAAACTTCGTTTCGGTAACACCTACGCCTAGATCCCAGTCTCTCTTCTTATCTATTGAAAAACCTAGAAACGAGGAAGTTTTAAGCTCAAAAACCGTCCAGGTAAATGGTAAGACGCGAAAGGAAGCAAAGCTTCTCATTATTACTCCGGACGCTGAGGAAACAGCTATTCCAGCAGAAGATGGAAGCTTCTCAACAACAATTACACTAAGCGAGGGAGAAAATCTTATTGAATTTATTGCTATATCCCCCAACGGGGAAACAGTCGTAGAAAGAAGAACCGTTAGCGTCTCGACAGAAGATTTTTAAAATGACTAAATTCTTACTTGTTTTATTTTTAATTACTCTAATATTTACAGATAAGTCTTTTGCTCAAACAAAAGATATCGATAGTAAAATTGACGACCTTAAAGAAAGAGTAGCATCTCGAGTTGCTGAACTTAACTTAGTTGAGAAAAGAGGTGTGATGGGAACAGTCACCGATACTTCAGGGAACGAAATAACTATACAGGACATTAATGGAAATACCAGGTTTGTAGACGTTGATGAACTCACTGAGTTTTCATCCGAAGATAAAGACTTCGGAATCTCAGACATTAAAAAAGAGGATGAGCTGGGAATAACCGGTCTCTACAATAAAGACTCACGCAGGATTCTTGCAAGATTTGTAAATAAAGTTACTCTTCATACATTAATTGTCGGGGTGGTCTCGGAAATTAATTCAGATGATTTTTCGATTACAGTACTCAACGAGAATAAGAAAGAATTCTTAGTTGATGTCGAAAGCTTAACAAGAAGTTTTTCCTACGAAGATGGTGACTTAGTAAAATCGGGTTTCTCAAAAATTAAAGTTTCGGAAAATGTCGTAGTTTTCGCGTTTCCAAATGCTAATGATGAGAAAAGACTTACTGCTTCAAAACTCTTCCATTTTCCGGATATTCCGCCCAATCCAAATATTCCGTTTGTGCAAGCAATAATTCCCCAAACTACTACCGTTCCTTCAACAGGAAGTGGGAAAAAACTCACTCCCCTATAATATGGCCAGAATAAAGACTGATCAGGAAATTAAAAAAATTAAAAAGGCGTGTGAAATTGGCGATCTGGCTTTCGAGTATATCCTAGGAAAACTTATGGAAGGAATTACAGAAAAAGAAGCTGCTAAGCTTATTAGAGACTTTTTTAAAAGAAACAATGCCGGCATTTCATTTCGACCGATTGTCGCTTTTGGAAAAAGCGCATCTGAAGTTCATCACAAGCCTACAAATCTCAAACTTAAGAAAAACCATGGATTCATAATGATTGATCTTGGAGCTAAGCTGGAAGGATACTGCTCGGATATGACAAGGACAGTTTTTTTTGGGAAAACAAGCACAAAGCAGAAAAAAATCTATCAAACAGTTGTAACTGCTCAGCAAAAATCAATGAATCTTATCCAGTCATCAATAAAAAACAATAGAACTATTAATGGAAGACAGGCAGATGAAGCCGCAAGAATTTATATTATTGAGCAAGGATTCCCAAATATCCCTCATACCCTAGGTCATGGAATTGGTAGAAAAGTCCACGAAGGATTTAGGCTTGGACCTAAATCGAAAACTATTCTGAGGACAGGAATGGTTTTTACAATCGAGCCCGGAATTTATCTTCGAGGCTTTGGAGGGGTCCGAATTGAAGACACATTCCTTTTGGGGGATAACAAACTTGAGTCTCTCACAAAAAGTAATAGATCTTTAATCGAGTTGTGATATCATAAAGAAGTAATGTTCGATGAGCTTAAGAAAGAATTTAAGTCTCTTAGAATTCCGGCAGTTCTTCTTTCGATCGCGTTAAGTATCTATCTTCTCCAAATCGTAATTCATTATTTGGGGGTCTTCCTAGACGTCATATACATAATCTTATTTGCATGGCTTGTCAGCATAATTTTAGAACCGCTTGTTTATTCGGTGACAAAATATCTCAGGCTTCCGACTGTCATATCCACGGCTTTAACCTTTATCGTCCTTGGTGCTTTTGCAACCGCAGTTGTATTTCTATTTTTCCCTTACGTTGCGTTTCAACTCGCAACTCTTGGCAAAATTCTTCCCGATCTTTTATCAGGAACTCCGTTATTTTTTCAGGATGCAGTTAGAAATTCTCTGAAATCTTTCACCAATATCACGACTCTTATTCCGTCCCTAGCGCAATTTTTCTTTTATCTAATAACAATTCTAATCCTATCTTTTTATTTAATCGTAGAAAATCGAAAAATAAAACAAACGATTCTAGATATAATTCCCTCCAGATGGCATAAAACTGCGCGCTTTATCCAAAGAGTCGTGGATCAAAGCTTTGCTTCATTTATAAGAATTCAGATCGCATGGGGAGTTTTGGGAGGGATACTGACCTTTATTCTTATGGCGGCATTTGGAATTCCTTTTGCTGCGTCCACTTCTCTTTTTGCCGGAGTATTGACTTTTATTCCTGTCGTAGGACCAATCATAGGACTTGTTCCTCCATTTATCATTTCCGTAGTCTCGGATCCTTCGAAAATGCCTTTCTTTATGATAACGCTTGTAGTGATTCAACAGCTTATCTTTAATTTCATAGCGCCCAAGTTAATCGGTAAAATATTTCAAATTAACCCAATTATTGTCGTTTTGTCGCTTTTAATAGGGCTAAAGGTTGCAGGACTGGTCGGGAGTATTTTGGCTGTTCCTATAATAAGTATTATTATGATTGTGGGCCGTGAATTTTATAACTATAGACTGGAAACTCTCAATAAGTGATTTGACTATTTCTAAACTCCTTGAGATAATACTTGCCTATGAAAAGTTTGAATAGCAAACAGGTTCATCATGTTCGTCTTTTTGGCGGATGTGATTTTCGTGCTTAAAATTTAAGCAAACGAGAAATATACATCCGCCGAAAGGCGGTTTTTTTATGCTAAGATTAATATTATGAATATACAAACTTTAAAAGGATTTCGGGACTTTTTGCCGAAAGAGGCAAGGAAACGTCAGTACGTATTAGACATTTTAAAAAATGTTTTTGAGTCCTATGGCTTTGAGCCTTTGGAAACCCCTGCGCTTGAATACGAAGAAATTCTAGCCGGAAAGTACGGAGATGAAAGCGAAAAGTTAATGTATAAATTCAGGGATTTGGGTGGAAGAAATGTGGCAATGCGCTACGATCAAACGGTCCCTCTGGCTCGCGTGGTAGCACAATATCAGAACGATATTCCCCTGCCTTTTAAGCGTTACCAAATCCAAAACGTCTGGCGCGCAGAAAACACTCAAAAAGGAAGATATCGAGAATTTCTTCAAGTCGATATAGACACCGTCGGCTCCCCCTCCCTTCTTTCGGACGCGGAAATAATTGCTATAGCCATAAAATTATTTGAAGAATTAGGATTCAAAAATTTTAAGGTTTTAATAAATGATAGATCTGTTTTCTCAAGTTTAGTCGCCGATATTTCTCTCCCTGAAGAAAAATTGCAGGTAGTAACTCGTGCGATTGATAAGTTAGAAAAAGTAGGAAAGGAAAAAGTTTTGGAAGAACTGGCTCCGTCAGTGGGTGTTGATACTGCTAATGTAATTTTACAGAGAATCAATTCCCAGAAAAAAACAAAAGCTGTTTACAAGGCAATCTCATACATTAAAGAATTTGGAATTGACGAGAAGTATTTAGAATTTGATCCAACGCTCGCTCGAGGATTAGATTACTATACCGGACTAATCTTTGAAGTACAAATTGAAGGATATGCTGGAGGGTCTCTTGGCGGTGGCGGGAGATATGATAATTTAATTGGTTTATTTGCAAACAAAACAATTCCAGCAGTCGGCTTCTCCTTTGGCTTTGACCGTCTTATTGAGGCGATGGATGAACTTAAATTGTTTGACGGAAAAGATTTGGGCGGAGTAAAAATTCTTGTGACAAACACATCTGGTCAATCGTTTGAAGTTACAGAAAAACTGAGAGAGCAAGGAATAAACGCAGAGCTTTACGCTGATGAAAAAGATTTGGACAAACAATTAAAATACGCCGATAAAAAAGGCATCCCCTATGTTTTGATTTTTGATAACGACAAACTGATACTAAAAGACATGACGTCGGGAGAGCAGAAAGAGCTTGAGGATCTTGCCAAACTAATAGATGAACTTTCAGCTGGGTAAAATCCGACTTGCTGTTTTAGCTCTTATTTTAGCCAATATTATTTGGGGAGCTTCTTTCCCCATTTATAAGTGGTCGCTCGAAGTAATCCCTCCGTTCTCATTCGCATTTTTTCGCTTTTTCATAGGAGCGCTTATAATCTTACCCTTTGTCATTAAATTTCTAAAAATAACAAGGGAAGATATTCCAAAACTTATTCTTGTCTCAATTGTTTCAGTTACGCTTCAAATACCTCTTCTATTCTTCGGCCTTCAGCTTTCCCCCAGCATCAATGCTCCTATCATTATTTCTTCAGGTCCGATCTTTCTTATCATAGCGTCTGTAATTTTTCTTAAAGAAAAACTAAAGTATAAAGTTTTAATAGGCACATTAGTCAGCCTTTTGGGAGTTTTAGCAATAATTCTTCGTCCGTTTCTTGAGGGAGGATTTACGGAGTTTGGCGTACTTGGAAATTTTCTTATTTTCGCAGCAACTCTCTGCGGTGTAGTTCAAGCACTAATATTAAAAGAGATAACGGTCAAAAATGATCCGCTCACGGTAACTTTCTGGATGTTTTTGATAGGCTCTATCCCCCTTATCCCGGCAGTCATCTGGGAAAGCAGTAGTTTTAATTTGCTACAAATCAATACACAAGGGGCAATCGGACTTATCTACGGAATTGTCCTTGCTGCGGTTTTGGCTCACTATTTTTTAGCTTTCGGAATAAAATTCATAAAAGCATCTGAGGTCGGCGTCTTTACCTATGTTGATCCTATTGCTACAATTTTAGTCGCTGTTCCCCTTCTTCATGAAGCAATAACTTTTCCCTATCTCATCGGTGCATTACTTGTTTTCCTAGGAATTTTTATCGCAGAAGGGCGGGTGCACTACCACCCGGTTCATAAGCTGAAAGCTTAAAGCGCATTGTTTTAGCACTCGGATCTTTAAAATGAACTCTTGCATATCGTTCACCGGCAGTATCTCGCCAAACATCAATCCACTCTATACCTCCGCCTGACGCAATCCTTTTTGTAGGAACTGCTTCGAAAACTTGAAGCATTAAATCATAGTGTTCGCGTTTTTCTTCTTGCACCAAAGATTCTAAAAGCTCTTTTTTTGAGAGACCAAGTATAAACTTCTCTCTTATCGATCCTGTAGCCACTTTTAGATACCAGTTAAAGGCATCAGAAATTTTATCAGCATCAAAAACTCCCTCACAAACCTCCTCAACACCTTTTCTAACTCTCTTTTCCCCAATCTGTGGTCTTGGCCTACCTTCGGGCCTGTATGAAATCACTGTTCTTGAGCCAAAAAGACTCCAGTCCGATGCTAGTTTAATATCTCCTCTCCTTAATATTGTTCTTTCTCTAGATCTAAAAATGTCTGCGTGCTGAGTTGAGCCTGCTATCCTAATTCTTCTCAACCTAACGGATGCAGAACCGTTTACTACTGCAGTTATTCTCTCCGCAGCAAAAGCTGCGTCCTCTTCCTCTTCATAACCTATCCAACTATTTCGAAGAACTACCCTACTGCGAGGCGGAAGATCTTTTGCTTGACCTTTAATCAGGCCTAAAAAATGCTCTTTTCTAACTTCAACTGCCATAAGATTTGGGATTATAGCAGAAATTTAGGCTCATTTCCAGGTTAACATATCACAGATTGAGTTCCTGGCGCCATTTTTCCGGAAAGTTTACCCCATCAAACAAAACTATTTGGGAGGGTTTGATTTTATAAAATTTATGCGGAAATTCTGGATCTTTCATAAACTTTTCGATAGTTTCCATCGGGAAAATTCTGTATTTATAAACTGCAATTGCTTTGTCTACGTCTTTTTGGTCATCCAAAACCTTCGCAGTTCCCTTTAATTGTATTCCCCGAGGAGTATCTTTGGGAGACTGAGGTAAAACAATTGCTGCTGCTACATTTGGATTCTTAAGAATATCCTTGGAGTGTTTTCTCGTTGTCGAGGAAAACCAATAAATATTCAAGTCCGAGTCTGCTGCAAACCATACATTGCATATCCATGGCATGTTGTCCAATGAGGTTGCCAGCTGCATCATTTTGGCTTCCTGAAGGTATTCTTTAATTAACTTTCGCAAGTTCTTATTCATATCAGCCTAAAGTTACCAAACTCATCCCGCCATCAACTGTAAAAACTTCACCACATATGACATCGCTTTTTGCGAGAAAAACTATACACTCTGCAATTTCATCTGGTTGAATCATTCTTTTAATTAAATGGACTTGACCTAGCTCTTCCTGCCCTTTTTTATCAGGACTACCCCATTGAGGTGTATTAACTCGCCCAGGAGCAATAGCATTAACTAATATTCTTGGAGCAACTTCCTTTGCAAGATTCTTTGTGTAGCTCTCTAGAGCAGCCTTGAAAGCAGAATAAGCTATTGCAACTGGCCTACCATGACCGAGTCTTCCATGAATTGAGGAAACATTAACTATTCTCCCTTCCTTCATTAGCTCCAAGGCATATTTAGCCACCATCACGCAGCTTAAAAAGTTGTTCTTATAAATATTTTCAAAAGCTTCGAGATTTGTTGGATTGTCATTTTCATCAAATATTCCGGCGTTGTTAATTAATACATCAAGGCTCGGAAATTGTTTTTTTATTTTTACAAACATTTCTGAAAGGCTATTTTCATCTGATACATCAGCTTGAATAGATATATTGCCTTTCGAGTACTTATTGCATTCTTCCAAAACCCCCTGCGCGCCTTTAGAATCAGATTTGTAGTTGACAATTACGCTAGCGCCTTCTTGTGCAAAGGCTATAGCTGTTGCTTTACCGATTCCACTTGAAGCCCCTGTTACTAAAATAACCTTATTTTCAAAATTCATGGGTCGATTATACCACGGTCCTTGTTTTTAGGTTCGGTTTAAGATATAATTAAGCTCATGAGACAGGCGATTCACCCTCAGTTTTTCGAAAATGCGCAGGTTATTTGTGCCTGCGGCAATAAATTCACTACCGGTTCCACCCGGGAAGTAATTCGCGTGGAGCTTTGCTACAATTGCCATCCTTTTTACACGGGGGAGCAGAAATTTGTAGATACAGCGAGTCGAATTCAGAAGTTCCAGCAAAAGCAGGAGAAAGCCAAGAAATACGTGGTTAAAAAAGTTGCCAAGCAGGAAGAAAAGGCAAAATCTGATAATGCCCCTAAGACTCTTCGGGAGATGCTCGCAAGCGCTAAGTAGCTGAATAATCCTTCCATGGACGACTACAGAAAGTCCTTAATAGACGACTTGGACAAAAAAATTGAAGAGGCCAAAGCTCTTCTCTCCGACCCTTCTATGGCGGACTTGGCAAAGCAGGAAATTCAAAACCTTGAAGATCGGAAGAATCAAATTCTCGGAAATTTTCAAAACACTAGTCAAAACAGCGAAGAGTCCCTAGACGATCGGGGCATCATTTTTGAGATAAAAGGCGCAGCAGGCGGAGACGAAGCAAAGATTTGGGCAGATGATCTAACCCGGATGTACCTTCGCTTTATCCAAAATAATGGCTATAAGGCAGAAAAAATTGATGAAAATATATACAAAATAGCCGGATCTTCGCCTTTCAGAGCCTTTAAATATGAAGCAGGCGTCCACAGAGTTCAGAGAATTCCCGAAACTGAAAAAAGAGGCAGAGTACATACCTCTACCGCTACTGTCTCTATTCTGCCTGAGCTTGAAGACGTAGATCTTCATATAAATCCTGACGATATTGAGTTTGATGCTTTCCGCTCAGGAGGTCACGGGGGACAAAACGTTAATAAAGTCTCAACAGCCGTGAGAATAAAACACAAGCCCTCAGGAATTGTAGTGACTTCTCAATCCGAAAGATCTCAATCCCAAAATAGAGAGATTGCAATGAATTTGCTTAGAGCAAAACTTTGGGAACAAGAATTGGAGCGAAAGCACACTGAGGTTTCCTCTCTTAAGGCCACTCAGGTAGGGCGTGGTATGAGAGCTGAGAAAATTAGAACCTACAATTTTCCTCAGGACAGAGTTACGGATCATAGAATTGGAAAATCCTGGCATCATCTTCCAGAGATTTTGGAGGGAGAAGGATTAAAAGATATTATTGCAGAAACCACAAATAGCCTCCTCAGCCAGTAATACGAGATATATTCCTGCGAAATTCAACAGAAAAGAAATTATCATAAATTTGTAAGTTTTCATCTTCGAAATCCCCATAAGACTCACCCCTACTTCATCAGGCAGGGGCGATGCGATGATTAATGCTCCAACGACTGGGAGTGTCCAATGAAAATATTTACTATGTAAAATGTGGGTGAGATGACGTCCGCCGAATTGATTATAAACATCCTGAACTTCTGCTAAGAGGTCGTCTTTTACAAATTTAAATATCGTCAAATCTCCGATTAACGCTCCGATTGCCGCTATTACTGCCAACTCAAATGACGGCATAACTTCATTCAGTGTAAGAAGTATTAAAAGCCCGGTGGGCATAGTGAATATCCAAACGAAAAGCATTCCTCCTAACAAGGCACCTAAATACCCTAACGCTCCTAGATGAAGAAGAATATTATGTAAAGGTTCAAATCTTGAAAGAACAATCGCTAAAACAATGCTAATAAAAAGGACTGTAAGATTTTTGTATCTAAACTCGTGATATTTGGCGAGCATATTAGGAAAACGTATCCTTCATATCTTTTTCTTTATATTTCTCGATCAGCTCCATATGATTTTCTTCTACTAAAATTTTTGCCAGATGGTGGCCTCCTGCGATATGCGGAATGACCACGTAGTCCGCTCCTTCTTTATAAAGCTCCCTAGCCTCGTGTTTTTCTAAAGCCAGAAGGACTACTTTCGGTTTTTTCTTGAGATTTTTAATACTTTTCAAAAGCAAAAGATTGTCCTCCAAATCAGAAACAGTTGAGATGATAAGCTTTGCCTTGTCGATTTGAGCAAGCTCCTGAATTTCCTCATCTGCAATGTCCCCATAAAAGGAAATTACTCCATCTTCTTTCAGAGTTTCTACGATATCGGGGTTAAAATCTACTGCAACTATTTTTGTTTTTTCATCTTTTTTCAAAGCTTCCAAAATACTTTCCCCCATTCTTCTAACGCCTATCAACACTACATGATCTTTAATCTTTTCTGAAGGAATTCTTTTTTCCCTGACGTTACTTCTTTCAAAAATATCAAGAAACGGCGAAAGAAGTTTGTAAAGATAGTTGTTATTTAAAATCATGTATGTTGAAATAACAAAAGTTATTGCTCCGACGAATGTCACAAGCGATACCGCTTGATCGGATACGTGTCCTATTCTATTGCCCATAATCATTAAAATAAGCGAAAACTCCGATATTTGCGCAACTGTGAGACCCGCCATGAAGCCTGTTCTTTTTCTATAACCTAAAACTCCCATAATTATCATAACTATAATTGGATTTCCTATTAAGACAAACGCTGACAGAATCACACCGGGAATAAGAATTTCTGAAAAATCCGAGATTAGAAGCCTCGTTCCCAGCGTTACAAAAAATATCGTAATGAAAAAATCCCTAAGAGGCCTCACTCTTGAGATTATTTGATAATTTTCCAAAGAATTGGCAAGCGCAAGCCCTGCTAAAAACCCTCCTATTTCAATAGAAAATCCTATTAACGGTGAGGTCACCAGCGCGGAAAGTCCAAAAGCCCAGGCAATACTGAAAAGAAAAAGGGTTTCGGGAGAATGTGAAATTTTGTTAATAAGATAAGGAAGAAAATGCCAGCTTAAAAGTATCACCCATCCAAAAAGAACAACTGCTTTAAGAATTATCGTGAAAAATTCTAGAAACGAGAGCGGCCCTCCGCCCGTAAACCCGGAGAGAAAAATTAATGCAACTATTGCAACAAAATCCTGAACGAGTAAAAATCCAACTGATATTTTTCCGTAAAGACTTTGCAAATCTTTTTTATCCGACAAAAGCTTGACGATTATTATCGTGCTTGAAAATGTTAAAGCAATACTTACATACAAAGAAACAATCGGAGAAAAACCAAGAAAGATAGATAACGAGTACCCTACTACCGACGTGAAAAGGATTTGAGCGAGTCCCGTAATGATGGAGACTTTTCCCACCGACTTAAGCTCAGAAAATCTAAGCTCAAGTCCCAGCATAAAAAGAAGAAGTGTTATTCCAATTTCGGCAAGAGATGTTATTACTTCTTTCCCTTGGAGATGAATAATCCCTAAGGGGCCGAGTATAACTCCTGCTAATATATAGGCAAGAATTGGGGGTTGTCTAAGGAATCTGAAAAAAATGGAAAGACCCGCTGCCAAAACAATGATCAGAGTCAGCTCGGTATAAATACTACCCACAAATCTATCTTACAGGTAATAAATTTCCTCTTCAAGTTCTATACCGTATTTCTTTTTGATTGCGTTCTTTGCGATTTTAATTAAAGCCAAAACATCTTCTGAGGATGCATTTCCTAGGTTTACTATAAAATTGGGATGCTTTTCCGAAATCTGAGCATCGCCAGATCGAGTACCTTTCAAACCCGCAACTGCCAGAAGTTTGGCCGAAGGAAGTATCGGGAAGGGATCATCTTTTATAGATTGGGAGAATTCCTTTACAACCTCCGGTGGCACCTTTTCCAATGGAATATTTTTAAAAGTCGATCCGATGTTAGGATACTCCAAAGGGTGCCGCGCCCGTCTGTAATCGATTTTCTCCTGTGTCTCTTTCTCAATCTCTTCTTTTTGTCCTTTAGTAAATTCAAAAACTGCTCCCAATATCATTTCCTCCTTACCATCCGTTTTGAAAATGCTTGTTCTATATCCAAATTGACATTCTTTGTTTGTTCTATCAAACGTCTCAAATGTTTTAAGATCAATGCTTTTTACTGAAAAAGTACTATCCTTGGTCTCTCCTTTAAATGCTCCTGCGTTTCCTCTTATCGCTCCTCCCACGGTACCAGGAAGTCCCCCCGCCCATTCAAGTCCTGAAAGAGAGTTCTCAATGCAAAAATCCAAAAGCTCTTCAAATAAATTTCCAGAGCCTGAGTAAACCTTGCTTTGATCCAAAAACTTGATCTCCGAGATTGAATCCTTTATTACAAGCCCTGGAAAACCTTTATCACCTATTAAAACATTTGTTCCCGCTCCCATAATAAAAATCCTGGGATGAGTTTCCTTTGAAAACTCCTTGTAAAACTCCGAAAGGCCATTCTTTAAGTCATCAAGATTTTTGACTTCCAGAAAATATGACGCAGGACCTCCTATCTTATAGTTGCTCAAATCCGAGAGGTTAATGTTTTTTTGTAAGAGTGGCATTTTTATTCTATTTCGGAGCCTCTTCTAAGGTTATGTTAAGTTCTCTTGCCCTACCCTCTGCCCAGACGCTAACAGTTATCCTGTCTCCTATTTTTTTTGAAACGATAACTTGTGCGATAGTCCTTTCCCCAACTTCTCTGTCGTCGATTTCTGTTATTATCTCCCCTATTTTTATTCCCGCTTTTTCTGCGGGAGAATTTTTTATTACACTGACTATAAGCACTCCTTTGGGAGAATCTCCGGATAATTGTCCTTTCTCAACTGTCTTATACACAATTCCTATGTATGGACGCTGGAACTGTCCTGTCCTATTAAAATTTTCAAGAGTCTGTCTAACTACGTTTATGGGGAGAGCAAATCCTATATTTTCGCTGCCAGCTGCAACAGCAGTATTCACTCCTATAACCTGGGACGAGGAATTAAGCAAAGGCCCTCCTGAGTTCCCGGGATTTATTGCAGCATCGGTTTGAATAACATTGTCAAGCTCTTCAAAAATACCCTCAAAGGACGATCCGATAGTAATCCCCCTTCCTAGTCCTGAGATAACACCTGTGGTTACCGTATTTTTAAACTCTCCTAAAGCAGTGCCTATGGCTATTACAAACTGGCCTACCTGCAAACCTTCCGAATCTCCTAATTCAAGAGGAGTCATCTTCTCTGCTCCCGGATTTATTTTAAGGATTGCTATATCATTAAGAGGGTCTCTGTAAATACTTACTACGTCAAATGTCTTATCTCCCGTTCCTATTACCTGATACAAAGCTTCGGTATCGGACACGACGTGCTTGTTGGTAACGATAAGTCCATCAGTTGATACTATAAAACCGGATCCTATATTTCGGGGTTTCGGATCTACCTCAGAGGGCGTTTCAAAGATTGAAAATGGCCCAAAGATAAGAGGAGAGGTTTTTTGAGGAGGCAGGTCCTCGACCACGGTAACAACCGAAGGCCCCACTTTTTTAACAGTGTCTATTACAACTGATTCCTCAGTTAATACTTTTACTTTTGGAGAATTAATACCCCCCCTATTCAGAAAGTCGGGAAGATTTTCCGAAGCAAAATTCCAAACACCTAGGAAGACGAGTAGAATAACTAGAATCAAAAGAGGCTTTCGCATAGTTAGAAGCCTATTTTATCAGCTCCAAGACGGCCTTTTCAAGCTGAGAGTCGTGGCTTAGGTCTTTTTGATCTACGGCAACTTCAATATCTGGCTTAAGCCCTATCTCATTTACCCACTCCCCGTTTGGAGTAAGCCATTTTGCTATTGTTATATGAAGCCCCGCCCCATTTCCCAAATCCTCAGCTTTTTGAATAGTTCCTTTTCCAAAAGAAATTTCTCCAATAAGCTTTACCCTCTTATGATCCCGAAGAGCTCCTGCGACAATTTCTGAGGCAGATGCAGACCCTTTATTTATCAGAATTATTAATGGGACATCTAAGAATAACCCTTTTCTGTCGGCCGTGAGAGTAGATCTTTTACCGCCTGCCTCTTCCTCAATTACGACTACCGATCCTCGTTCGATAAATTCTGAGGAAATAAATGCAGCGTCAGAAAGGTATCCTCCCGGATTGTTTCGAAGATCAAGTATCAATCCTTCAATATTTTTACCACCCGACGTTTCAAGGCTTAACTTATTTATTGCCGACGTCCACTCTTCATTTGTGTTATCGCCAAACTGAGAAAGACCAATATATGCAACCCTCTTATCTTTTGAATCTCTAATGTTAATTCCCTCAATTTCTCCTATCTTTTTAACCCAGTACACAACGCTTTCTATTGTAATTACGTCTCTTATTATTTTTATTTTCGTGGTCTTCTGATCACCTTTATGAAGAATAGTTAGGGTAACCTCCGAACCCTTAGGGCCCCTTATTTTTTCGACTGCCTGCGACAGTGACCAATTAAATGTAGATTCCCCGTCGACCTCAAGAATCGTATCTCCTGCCCTAATTCCTGCTTTTTGCGCAGGACTTCCGTTAAGAGGGGCGACAACGATGATTCTATTTTCCTCAAGCCCTAACTCTGCTCCAATCCCTTGGAATTGTCCTGCGAGACCTTGTTTAAAATTATCGTTTTGTGTGGGCGGAAGATATGTCGTGAAGGGGTCTCCCAGACTTCGAACCATTCCCTCGATCGCTCCGTTGAGCATTTTCTGAGGATCGAGTTTTGTCTTATCGTAATAGTCTGTTTCAATTTTCTGCCAGACTGTCCAGAAAGATGAGAAATCAATATGGGATATGGTGGGCGGCGGTTCCTTGCTAGACACCTGAACAGAAGGTTTGTAATTCTTCCACTCTAAATTAATCTTTGTGACTCCAGCGTAATAACCTATGAGGGCAGCTATTAAAACAAGAAGGATTATCTGAAATTTACCGAATCGCCCGTATTTCATAGCTTAACTATCAGTTTTTTTGCTCCGTCCATAATTACCCTATCTCCCTCTCTGAATTTTCCAAAATCGGATGTGTCTACTTTAATAACCGGTGTCGGAACCTTCTTCTCTTGGAAATTTTCCAAAACTCCCTCGGGGACATCTTTTGCGATTATTCCTATTGTGCCTATTCCTATTGCCTTGGACAATGTGTCTCGATCAAAAGATCCGCCCAAAATTATCTTCCCACGTATTTTATCTGTTATCTCCTCGTATTCAAGCTTATCGCCTACAGAAAGAATCTCGCCTTCAGAAATCTCCCCAGATGATAAAACTCCTAACACAGACTCTCTTTCTGTCTCAAGCTCGATGAGTCCCTCCCCAATATCTTTTATCTCTCCATCAACCGGCGCGTGGATTGTCTGAGACGATGCGGTGGTAGATAAAAGAAATAAAGTTCCCGATGGTTCGTCGAAGTTTGAGATTGTTCCCGAAATTTTACTCGTAACAGTTCTTTTGCCAAAAATGCTCTTCTTTTCGGCTAGGATCTCTCCTGAAAGAATCGCATCTCCTGGGTTTTTCTTAAGATATTTTTTAACCCTTTTTCCCCTAACTCCTAAGAAAAGAGCCAGATTAACTGCGACAGATGAGCTTTTTTTCGATTCAGCTAAGATCTGTCCTGCGGCCACCTTATCTCCCTTTTTTACCTTGGGTTCAAATCCTTCGGGTATTGTGATAGGCAGATTCATTTTTTTATTTTACTACAAAAGGCAATAGCGCTAAGTGCCTTGCATATTTTATATTCCGGGTAAGATCTTTCTGATGACGGGAGCAAAGTCCGGATCTAGATCTTGAGACAATCTTTCCTCTTTCAGTGAGAAACTTTTGGAGATTTTGTGTATCCTTAAAGCCGGGACTTTTACCCTCTTCACAGAAATAACATTTTTTAGGAGCTGTTCTTATTCTTTTTGGTCTTGGGGTTTTCTTTGACTTAGCCATCTAGAAATTAAAAGGGTATGTCATCCGGAGCTACTTCTTCCGAAGGTGACTCCTCCGTATCTTTTGCTTCTTCCTTTGCTTTTCCTTTACCCTTTTTCCGATCCTCCTTTTTATCCTGAGATTGTTTACCCTGAGCTTGCCGAATGGGCCCAGCGGACTCTTCTTTTTTAGCCTCTCGAATAGGTTCTTCTTCAGACTCCTGTGCTTCTGCTGTTTTTCTTACATTGCTGTCAAGTAAAATCATGTCTGAGATTATTATTTCTGTTGCTTGTCGCTGAGTTCCATCCTGGGCATTCCACGATCTTGTAGATAGACGTCCTTCGACAAAGACTTTTCGTCCTTTTACCAAAAACTGGCTGCAAAGTTCAGCCAATTTACCCCATGCAACAATTCTATGAAATTCTGCCTCGTCTTTCTTTTCACCCGCATCTGTTGTCCAAGATCTATTTGTAGCAATTCCGAAGGAACAGACTGCAGTTCCTTGTGGGGTGTATCTAAGTTCTGGGTCCCTGGTTAAATTTCCTATTAATTGAGCCCTATTTAATGATCTTGCCATATTAAATTCTTATCAACAAATGCCTTAGCACGTCATCATTTCCAAACAACTTTTTTTCAAAATCTTCCGGCACCGGATTTTCGGATTCAAAATTAAGAGATGAGAAGTATCCTGCTACCTCTTTTTTTATTGGGTAGGAAAGGGGTTTTTGACCCATATCCTCCTCTTTTGAGACTTTAAATCCCTTGAGAAGGTCTTTAAGGCCGGATAAAATTTTCTTTCGATCCGCTTCCTTAAGAGTGGTCTTAAGAACCAAAACTAATTCGTAATTTCGCATAAATAAGTTTCCTAATCCTAACATAATTACCTAGCTATTAGCAACTAGCGACTAGCTACTAGTTTATGAATGCGAGCGTTGGATATTTTCGACACAAGTGAGGGGTGGAGATTTGGGAATGTCCATTTGCAAGAGAACTGAAATTCGGCCCAAAGAAGATATTAAGCAAGACAAACGATACTGCCGAATTTCACTTAGCGAAACGGGCAGCTCAAAAGGTTTGAAAGTACTTCGTGAGCGTCTCCTTGTAACATGGACTTCCCGAATAAGACAGGACCCCGAACAACATTTAGCTTCCTATTTTAAACTCAATAATACTTGCCCCGCATAAACGCTCTTTCGACGCGTGGATGCAAACCTCGGGAGGAAGTAAGTTCTGTGCGGGATCTCCGTCAAGTACCAATCTTAAACTCTACAATGTCACCATCCCTAATTATATAATCTCTTCCTTCAAGCCGGGCTTTGCCCGCATCCCTACTCCCTTTCCATCCTCCGTTTGCCACAAAATCATCATAAGTCACGACTTCAGCTTTTATAAATTTTTTCATAAAATCTGTATGAATTTCGCCTGCGGCAGTGAGCGAGGTGGAACCGAGTCGAACTGTCCACGCTCTGACTTCCTTTTCACCCGCAGTAAGAAAAGAAATAAGACCCAGATCTTCGTATGCTTTTCTTATCAAACGTTCCAAGCCCGATTCCTGAAGGCCTAAATTCTTAAGATATTCCTTTTGCTCATCCTCTGACAACGCCGCCAACTCTGCTTCAATTTTTGCAGAAATAACAATAATTTTACTTCTATCAATGTCCAGTATACTGGTATACCTGACAACAATTTCTTCAATCTTGTCTTTCGAATATTCTTTTTCGGAAACATTCAATACTATGAGTTCGGGTTTTTTGGCTATGTCTCCGCCTTTTTCCAAATCCGCCAATTCAAGTTCTGTTCTTACAACTTTATAATCATCCAAAGGACTAACGCTTCCTTCCTTGACAACGTTTGGGTCCTCGAAGGAACGTACGACATGAGCAATTACAGAAACCTCTCGAATATGAGATAGAAATTTATTTCCCAATCCTGCCCCCTCACTTGCTCCTTTCACCAACCCTGCAATATCTACAAACTTTACAGTTGCGTAAATTATCGGCGGAGCATCGGACATTTTATGTTCGTTTTTTGTAATTTGGGCTAACTCATCAAGCCTTTCATCATGCACAGGAACTACTCCGATATTTGGCTCAATCGTAGCAAAGGGATAATTCGCAACAAACGCCTGTTGTTTTTTCAAAAGCGCATTAAACAATGTGCTTTTGCCAACGTTTGGCAACCCAACAATTCCCACAGAAAGATTCATCGTCCTATTTTAGCTTAAATGAGGTGGATATTAAAGAGAAATAGTGAGTTGAACAGTGTATTACTTGCTGCTATAGGCCTTTTTTTGATATAATTCCACCCTATGGCAACACAAGAAGACCAACCAACAGGTCAAGGCGATAATCAACAAACAAGGTCTTTAGTGGTCAGGTCGGAGCAGACTTCTCTTGCAAACGTGGCCGAAACACCCTTTTTACAACAAGTAGGTTTTAGTCCACTTTTAGGTCAAAGATTGGCCAGATTAAACGAAACAATAACTAGCAGAGCAGCTAAGCTTCGCAAAGTCAAAATAGAGATGGTTCCCGGAGAAACTCCGCTGATAACAACCCACTTAGATCACGGTACGGGATACAGGGTTTTTATTGAATCTACAGGAAAAAAGGCTAATTTGACCATAAGAACAAGAACAGAAGATGGTTTATATACTCCACTCGGACTTCCTCTCGTTGATGTTAAGAGCTTCTTAGAAAGTGCTTTCCCAGAGGCAGAAGTCAGACTCCATCAATATCTTAAATACGGCACCGAGTGGGCTGAGCATAAAGACGACCTAGATATAGACTTTCGAAATTTAACAGAAGAAGAAATCAATGAAATAATCCACCCAAATAAAGAAGATCCTGTGGACACACATGGAGAAGTAGATCTAAGAATAAACGGGAAAAAGGGTACAGCTGTGTTGAGATTTAATATTAATGATCAATGGGATTACAGATTTACAGCGCCTGATATTCGTAGACGTCCACTTTTCTATCTGGTTCTTCTAGGATACGATGGAAAACCGGAGGAAGTTGAGCAAATGATAGACGTTGTTAGCCCTTTGTTCGACAAGCCTGAATATTACGCGGGGCGCTTTGACGATCCTTGGCTTAGTGACCCAAACGCAAAACCAACTGAGCACCTGCTATAATCGAGCTATGTCAGAGGAATTAAATCCAAAAGGTGAGCCGTTACCATTTAACCCAGAAGACTATTCTCTGGAGGAGATTCTCAGGCCTCAACATTCCGCTTTGTTAGTAATTGATATGCAAAATGACTTTCTAGGCTCAAAAGGCTTTTTCGCTACGCACCCGGACATCGTAGGAGGAATAGGTATCGAGCCCATGCAAGCCATAATTCCGCATGTTCAGGAGCTAATAAGAATTGCACGACAAGCAGGTGTCCCTATAATATTTACCAAAGGGTATGAAGATGTAAAATTTAGAACTGGTCCAGGATTTAGACGAGCTATCAAATGGGGTGAACATGACGGAGATGGAAGCGTAAATTCTCAAAGTGGAACGTGGGGCTCTGAATTACATGAAGGGATTGAGCCACAAGAAGGCGACGTTGTGGTTGAAAAACATAGATGGTCATCTTTTGATGGGATAGATAAAGATGGTAGATCTTTAGACGAAATACTAAAAGAAAGAGGAATTCAAACTTTGGTTATAATAGGCGTAGCTACGGAAACTTGTATTCAATCAACTGCCCAAGAAGCATTTAATAAAGACTATTTTGTTGTAATTCCAAAGAATTCTGTTGGCTCAAATAAACCTGACCAACATAAAACGGTTCTGGATCGTTTTGACTTCCTTGGCGACGTAGTTGACGAGCTGGAAATTCAAAGAGCTTGGCAAAATCCAACCACTAATGAACCTCGAGGTTCTTTTGAAATATAGTAAAGCTAAATTTTAAAATTAGGCTGCTTTTTGCAAAGGCACAAAAGATAACTCAACCGGAACATCATTTCCATCCACCACTTCTATACCAATTTTTTTGCCGCCGTGATAATTTTCTTGAACAGTTTGAAAAGCTCTCCATATTTGATATTCCGAAGCATTTGTTACTTCTTCATACCTATGCCCATAACGGTCATAAATATCCTCTCGCACAGTATAACCTGAAAGAGCATCAAATTTATCTCTATCTACAACAATTCTAACCTGAGATCCTGCAGAACTGGGCTCTAAAGAAACAGAAACAATACTTTCACATCCAGCAAAATGTCTAAACGATTCTGTATTTTGCAAAATACCGATTCTTCTAAGGTCACGCAATTGTTCTTCGCCTAAATCGCCATATTTAGTTAAAATCCTGTCGATAGTCATAGCTTTGAATCCTTTTTCAAGAATTTCTTTTCCAACCGTAGGATCATCTTGCGCCAACGCAACTTTTATTGTCTTCTCAAATTCATCATGGATTTGAGTTTGACTGACAGAACTTTCCTCGGATTGAACACGTCTTAGGTACCTCATTGAGCTTTGAATCAAAACCGGATCAATTTGTTTTGCGCTTTCAATCAGTTTCAGCAACTGAGATTCTGGACTTACACCATCACCAAAAGCTTTATAAATTTCCTTAAAAGCCGGCAATCTCTGAATGACAGAAAAACGTTGCGGAGTCATATCAACCCCATCAGCTATACGCAGCACAGCAAGTAAAGAATAATTCAATGTATCCGCAGGTTTATATTCAAGTCCTATTTTTTTGTCTCCCGGTTCTAAGTCCACTCTTCTTCCCCAAAATTTACCGTCCCCTTCTCCAGAATTATCTACGACAATATTGGGAAGTTGAGAATCTTGTAGTCCATGCGATCCCAGAGCTTTTCGCAAAAGATTCCTAACCTCTTCTGCTTTTTCCTCTGATTTAACTAAGATTTTCATATCAGAGGGAGTTCTTCCTTCTAGACGCTTACCGTAAATAGATCCTGAGTAAAAATTAATCACTGCGCCGATAGAATCATCGTCTGCAAGTGCCAAGAATTCTCCTCTTGTTGTAATGATTTTAGCTGAATATGCTCTTTCTATTACGTCGGCGTTATGAAAGAGAATTGCCCCTTCAAAATCAATCATCAAATGCTCCTTAGAAGGTCCAACTAATTTTAGTAATGCATCTTGAAATTCTTTATTTACAACCAATTCAACTCCTGTAGCAGAATGAATTGATTTCGAAGATTTTTCTGCAAGTAAAGGATAACCTATATCATGTAAGAAGGCTAAGTTTTGAACAATAAACCTCGTTCCTCTTTCTGAGATACCATACTCTTCGCTAATTCTGCCAACAATCTCAGGCAGATTATCAAGAGCCTGCATCGAAAAATTCGCTACGTTAATGGAATGGTCAAATCCATGAGAGACATATTGTTCCGGATTTTGAAAATGCTGATCAAAAGCCCATTCGGTAAGTTTCTGCATGTGGATTTTTAACGCCTGATCAAATGCTTTCCTTTGCTCTGGATCTGTTGGCGGATCGAGGAAATCATACATCCGCGCAACTCTTTCAAAAGGCGTTAGGCCTGTTCTTTCGTCAATAGAAAGAAAGTATTTTTTGGTTTTATCAATTCTATCATTAGCAGCAAATTCAGGTTTTTCTTGTAATTTAGCTACATGCCCTTCCAGAACAGCTTGCATAAATGCAACACTCTTAGCTTGCTCTGTTTGCGGTGCAACGTTTTCTAAAACTGTAGTGACTCTTGGACTTAACTGAACTGCTCTTGGCTTAGATATTTCTGCAATTCCGATAGGAAGCTCACCTGTTTCTCCCATAAAATTATTATCAAGCAAAATGAGAGTCTTTGCAAACTACGCTATTATTGACCAGACTATTCTCCCCTTTTGATCTCTTTCAATTATTTCTCTGGCAATCCGAGGCTTTGGTAGCTTTATTTTGAAGTAGAAAGGCACAAAATGTCTATTTGTGCTCTTACCGTCCCGACCCCAGTATTAATCGCTCTATTTTATATCAACCGTGACGGAAGTTAAAGAGAAATAGTGAGTTGAAAGTTGTATCGTAGTAATTTGATGCTATAGGTTGCTAGTGATATAATTCTCGGATTATGGCAACAGTAGGTCCAGCAAAAGAAGGAATGCCGATACCGCTTCAACTTCCTGAAATATTGATTGGAGCAGCGGAAGCAGAAGCACTCGGATGGATGAATCAGGCAGCTGAAGTTGCTAGAGGTTCGTTATGTCTCAGCAAAAGAACTGGGACAATTATCGTAAAAGACGGCGAAGTAATAGGGCAGGGACACAATGGTCCACCTTTGGATAATTTACAGTTTCGGACGTGCGGACCTGATTCTGATCTTCAGCAACCTGATAGCTGCGTTCATGCAGAACAAAGAGCAATAATGGATGCCCTTGCAAGAAATCCACAAAAAGTAGGAGGCTCAGATCTATATTACGTAAAAGTTGATGAGAATGGGGTAACTAAAAGGTCAGGAGAACCATATTGTACGGTTTGCAGTCGTTTGGCATTAGATAGCGGTGTCGGGAGATTTGCATTATGGCACGAAGAAGGAGTACGACAATATCCAACGGATATTTATAATCAACTCTCCTATAGCAATACAAGAAATCGGTAGCGATATAACATAATCTACGGGACGATCGAGCTAGCTATCCTTCCCTTATCGTCTCTTTCTGTAATTATTCTTGAAGTCCGAGGAGCTGGAAGTGCTATTTTTACAACAAACGGGAAGCTAATCCTTCGGCTTTGCTCAGGACTGGCAGAATGTTGGTTTGTGCTCTTACCGTCCCTACGCTTAAATTCATATCTGAAATTCCTTCGTCTTTTGCAAGACGTATTTCACAAATTCCAATGTCTCCTCCCACCTACCAGGATCCGCTGGCTGATGGATTGAAATGTTTTCATCTTTTCTTTCGTTCCAGGAATAATCAATAAGGTCATACCATTTCGGATCTAAATTTTTCTTAGCCCACTCCATCCCTTCTTTTTTGGATGTAATTCTCCCTTCCACCACACCCTGAAGCGTTCGACACCAATTTAGAACGAAAAATACCTGATGAAATCTGTTTTTCCAAGATTTGTGATTTTGCAAACGCTCCGGGGTCCAACCAAGCAAAAACTGTTTAAGATCTTTTCTTAAATCTTGAGCGGAAATGGGATCGATCAGGGTCTTAGGGTCTGGTCCTAGAACAGGAATTCCCTTTTCCCGCACTTCCCATCGCACGGCCAGTGTATTGTCGTGCGCATCTTTCTCGATTTCGCGACTGCCGTTATTGAAATACCAAAGTTTTCGCTCTTCCGAATCATTTATTTTGCCATTTTCAAAGCGTGAGGAATGTTGCCTAAATTTTGGCAAAGGGAAAAAAGAGTATTCTAAGTGCCGTGTCCATCGACTATCTCTATTTCGAAAATTCGTATGAACTGTTTTAACTTTTCCAAGCTCTTCATCGCTTAATTCGCGATTTATCACTACCACGAAATCGACATCGCTAGTCATATCGAAGTCCCCGACTGCGAGCGACCCCTGGAGATAAAGACCCACGAAATTATCTCCCAGCGCTTCTTTATATGCCTGAGCTAATTCATAAAAAACTTTATCCAATTCCGGATAATCCGTTAATCTTCTCACGAGGCTAATTATAGCAGAAGCTTTTACAGCTTTTGGAAGAAAACTAATTTATAGCCGTCGGGGTCGCGGATAACAAATTCTCGATTACCCCAAGGCCAGTCCCGGGGTTCACTCGAAGGCTTTAGACCTTTTGCAATCAAGCCCTCATAAAATTCGTCAACATTTTCCACGCTTATGTATAAGAAAAGCCCGGCTCCTTTATTGTCTAAATTCGCTTCCCTCTGAAAATCGGGCTTATCTTCTTTATCCTGAGGGTGAAAATCCATCCAAAACCAATTCAAATGAATTGAAATATGATCCGGTTCTCTTTTACTGAATTCAAAGCCTAATGCTTCGTAAAATTCAGCAGTTTTCGCCGTATCTTTTACGTAGTGAACTATCCCTGAAACACTTTTCATTTTCATACGGGCTAATTATAGCCCTTCGACTGGGCCCAGGACAAGCACCCCAGTTTGCTGAAGGCTACGAGGGGCAAGGGAAAAGACTATTTTTACCTTTTTATAAAAGGCAGCAGGTCTTTCTTTGTCAAGAGAGTATGTCTTGAACAGTTATTCATCATTGCATAACTTGGCATATGGGAAAAGCCAATAAATTCAACGATTTTCTTCTTTTCCTTAGCTTTTTTAACTGCCGGCAATAAATCCGTATCTGATGAAACAATAATAATCCTATCGCAAATATTTTCATAAGCAGCTACTAGAATATCCACTGCGATATTTACATCCACTCCTTTTTCGTGAAACCTCCCATCAGATTTTAGAAGATAGCCAAGGGAATAATTAAAGTTATGTTTTTTAAGATGAGCGAATAGTTTTTGCTGGTTCGCGTGAATAATGCTTGTTCTTTTTGTTCTATCGGTTCTTACTTTTCCGATGTAATAAGTTGCATGAACTATTTTATCTTTTCCTGCAAGTTTTATGGCAAAATTTGAAAAATCAAAGTCATGAAGATTGTGGAGCTTTAAATCTTTAAGCTTGAAATAAAAGTTGCTTCCATCGATAAGAATAATACATTTGTTAGCGGACATTGGCTATATTATAGCCCATTTCCCCAAAAAAAATCCTGCAAACGTCTTGCGACCTTGCAGGAGATTTTATGAGTATATTATATAAAGTTTGGGTAAATATGTAAAGAGGCTAATTATAGCCCTTCGACATTGCTCAGGACAAGCGCCCCGTTTCGTTTCCTCCTACACTAAAGTTTCGAAAGGACAATGTAAAACTACGAGGGGCAAGGGAAATTATTTTTTCCTCTTGTCAAATTGCATTTAGATTGCTGTGATGGTATTATCGCCGCTATGGTAGAGTCAGCAGAGGGAAGAGAGCAATTTTACGCTCAGTATAGAGACCAACTCCATGCGAGATTTATTCAGGATATCGGTAAAGTTCTTGCTGAGAGCTATAACGCTCCTCATCTGGATATCCGAGTTGCGCTGGCTCTGGTAACTGTTCCAAGACATAGATTTGCCGATGGATATTCTTTCTCCCGAACTTACCGAAATAATATTTTAGACCTGGAGACTGGCTTTGCAGCTAGTTCAATCGCAAGATCTATTTCGGGAAGAAAGTTATCTTATGATCGCATAATGGAGATTACAAGGAGAAATCTCGAGGAGATTCAATGCAACAGCAAGTCAACCTGCGCTTGTTACATATATGATCCAAGAGGTGCTTCCTGGGATAGATGCCCAAGATACCTCAGTACTTGACGTAGGATGTGGAACCGGATATCAGACAGCGCTTCTGCGCGAGGCGGGTTTTTCTCAAGTTACTGGAGTCGAAATAAAACCGCACCTTGCTCAAAGAGCAAGGCAACTGTTAGAAGATACACCAGGCGTAAGAATAATAACAGGAGATGCTAAAAAGCTTCCTGCGAGAAAGAAGTTTGACGCCATTGTTGTGGGAGCACAAACAAATAGTATAGGGGATGTAGATAATCTTAAACGCCGCTTAAAAATTGGCGGTAAAATGATGATACCGATTGGTTTAAAAGCACGTGGGCTATCTGATGCCGAGGTTAAAGCCATTAGGTTTTTCCAGGGTCCGTATAGCTCTGCAAAGCTCATGCTTATAACAAGAGTTGGCCCAAATAAATTTACTCAAGAAGATAAAGGCACTGTGGGCTTCGTTGATTTGGTGTAAGTTTATATTTCTCCGTGGAGGTATGCTAGTCTTTTATCTTTAGGAAATTTTTCAATAGCGTAGCGAAGAGCGGTTCTGCCCATTTGTTTGTGATATTTCTTAAGAAAATTCTCTTCGGCCGTCAAATCTTTTTTCCCAATTTCCCTAAGCATCCATCCTAAAGCTTTTTGGATTAGGTCATGCTTATCATTTACTAAAATTTCTGCAAGCTCCAGTGAAATGTCAAACTCGCCCTCCCTAATGAAGGCAAACGTAGAAATTAAAGAAATTCTTTTCTCCCAAAGATTTTCGGAGCGCGCAAGTTTAAATAAAATATCTTTTGGTTTGTCTTGCAAATACTCGCCTATTATCTTGTGCGAGGATAAATCCACAAGATCCCAGTTGTTAACGTATTTTGTGTGCTTGAGATAAAATTCGTAAATTTTCCTTTGGTCTTCGGGCTGTTTTTGAAAACGGTAAACTAATATAAGAAGCGCGATAAGACGCTCCTCGTGGATTTTTGATTTTAAAAGCTCCAGGATTTCCAAAAAAGATAAGTCCCTATATTTCACGACCAAATTTCGGGACTGCGAAACCGTGAGGCCTATAAACTTATCCCCTTCACCATACTGCCCAGGTCCTGTCTTAAAAAATTTCTGAAGAAAAACTCCCTTTTCTTTATCTTGAATTTTTTCAATATCTTTTCGCAGATCTGTCAAATCCATTCGAGGCTAATTATAGCAGAAGTGAATTTTAGCTTTAGCCAAATCGCATTGGGTTAATCCCAACAGCTTGCATTCCATGCCCAGCCCTCTCAAGCAAAGGATTCATTCTGGCCCAAGCAGCTTGCTGAACTGCATTTAAACCCAGTGGATGACCAGTTGCTTTATCAAGCTCCGCGTGTTTGTCAAACTGCCTAGTATTAGCTAAGTGAAGAGCATAATCTTCTAGCTCCCAATAAGGATTATTTGCTTCAAAAGCTTCATCGATTTCTTCTAACAAATCTTTATTTTCTGATAAAAACCTACGCCAAGGTTCTCCTAAGGCCTCTACCTCTTCAACATAACGACGCTGTAAACTCTTTTGAAACCTTGGACTCGATCTATCCATTCGCAATCCATCAAAAAGAATAAAAAAGGTATTCCCGTATGGCCCCCAACCTTCAGGTATATGATGTTCTCCTCTCTTTCTGGCAGTTATTACCTCTTGAACTCCGGGATCATCAATTGGTAGCTTTGGGAGAGTTCTAGCCAGCTCCAAATAATATTCGTGAGGTTTTGGAATCTCGCTTCGATCTTCTGTCATGAGGCTAATTATAGCCCTTCGACATTACTCAGGGCAAGCGCCCCACTTTGCCAAACACTACGCCAAGGCTTCGAGTTTCAAAGAAAGGCTACGCGAGGGGCAAGGAAAATTTACTCTTCCCCCTCTCCCTTTCCAATTACTTCTCCGTAGGTCATGATTTCTTCTTTTGAAAGTTCTTCTATGTGTACGCCTTCCCTTTTCGCAATAATAAGTCCCTGAATAAGTTTTTTTGCAAACACTGCGTCATTCTTTTTAAGATAATGAAGGGTAAAAGCCTTCTTGTTATCATAACGCGTTAAACACGTTAAGAATGAAAAAAATATACTAGAACCTATTTCAACATTTAAAATATCTTCTATTGCATAGCTTGTAGTGTTCTGACTAAAAAAGAATAAGCGCTCTATTATTGTTACTTTTGTTTTATCTATAATAATTGAGTTCCGAAAAAAGGTAAAAGGGAAAACGGTTGTCGCTTGGAAAAGAATTGAATCCGAGGCGTTAGCAAGAGCTACAATCTTCTCCTTATCCTTACTGTAAATCTGCTGAGGAATTATAGCTTTTCGCACACGGGAAATTTTCTCTCTCTCTTTTCTAAATAAAATGTCCCGGTTTATCACGCGTGATTTGAATTTACTATTCTTTCTTCCTCTTGTCAAGGCTAATGGTATAATTCCATCCTGCCTCCTAAAATGCAGGAAAGTTCTTCTTTAAATCTTATTTTCGTAAACGGAAAAGGAGGAGCCGGCAAAGGCACAATGCTAGAGCATCTCCTTAGGGAAACCCCCGGATCCTGCGAAATTTCCACAGGGAAAATATACAGAGGTGCTAAATCGGGCGTTGGAGAATACGCCGAGTTTAAGCCTGATGTTACTCCTTATATAGACTCCGTCGATAATCACGGCGGCTTGCTTCCTGATGAAGTAATTGTCCCTATTGTCGGAATTGTAGTCGCAAGGAGAGTAGATGAAGGATTTACAACTTTTGTTTTTGACGGATTTCCAAGAACTATCCCCCAACTTGAGGAAACAGACAGAATGATTGCCGACTTAAGACAGGGATTTGAGCCCGATAGAGAGGTTATCGCAAAATTTATTTGTTATGCGACAACAGATGAAAGATCTTTAGGAAGGACTGAGGGAAGACGTTTAAGCGATATAAAAAAGGGCAAGGTCCTAAGACCTGAAGACGAGCCGAAAAAAGCTAGAGAGAGACTGAATGTTTACAAAGAAGAAGGGAAAACAGAAGATATGCTTCATATACTCGCCAGGGAAAAAAGGCTAATGGTTATTAAGGGAAGCTCCGGTAGCAAAGACGGGTGGAGGAGATTAAAAAGAGAGCTTGAGCATGGACAAACTACAGATAGAGAATTACCCCGGCTGGCAAGAGAAAACATACGAGTATCTTTGGCATTTTTAGCATTATTTTCGAATTCCCATAAATTAGCAAAACCATCTCGGGCGCGGTCGTAAACTCCATTTTTACGAGTGCCCATCCACCAGTGTTGCGAACTCCAGCCAAACTCATCTCTAAAATTATCGTTCATTAAAGTAATAAACAATTCGCGCTCGGCGGCGGTAACGTGCTCCCCGCGGATAATAACGTTCGCATCTTGGTCGGTTCGAGCTTGCCAATACTTACGCGTGCCAAGTCCAACCGCCAATTCTTGCTCGGTAAATTCGTGCTCTTTGCCGTGTTCATCGACAACTTTAACGCTGTCGTAAACATTGGTCGGGTCAAGCAAAAACGATTTAATATCGCCGGCGTTAACGCCTTTTTTAAGTCGGCGTTCAATAAGCACTTTTCTGCGCTCTTCGTCTTTAATCTTTTTTTCGATAATATGCAGGTCATCGTCT